>Ga0209806_1002756_pt1 | contig 10790 bp, 9 predicted proteins | sample GraSoiAngelo_152_FD_186166 | JGI IMG/M metagenome (GOLD analysis project Ga0209806, IMG submission 186166) | Grasslands soil microbial communities from the Angelo Coastal Reserve, California, USA - 14_1009_12_30cm (SPAdes) (version 2) | ecosystem: Environmental > Terrestrial > Soil > Grasslands ... | reverse complement strand
CCCGAGTTCAAAATCGGCTTGGTGGAGCCGAGGGGATTCGAACCCCTGACCTTCAGACTGCCAGTCTGACGCGCTCCCAACTGCGCCACGGCCCCACGCCACGAGAACTGTCGAGTTAAGGATACCGTCGCCTCCGGCGACCCTCGGCCCGCCGCTACGATCTCCCATGGCCCCAATCACCTATGCAAACACGCGAGATCGAGAGGAACGAGATCAAGGGCGGCGGCTTCCTTGCTCTGCCCGACGGCGCTGGCCCGCACCCGGGCGTGGTCGTCATCCACGAGGCCTACGGCCTGAACGACCACATCAAGGGCATCGCGCAGCGCTTCGCCGGCGCGGGTTATGTGGCCCTCGGGGTCGACCTCTTCGCCGACCGCATCCGGGCCGTGTGCATGGCGCGGTACATGGCGGGTTTGCTGACCGGCTCGGTCAACCGATCAGGGATCGACGACCTGAAGAGCGCGCTGACATTCATGGCAAGGCTCGATGAGGTGGACGCGCAGCGGATGGGCGCGATTGGTTTTTGCATGGGTGGAGGTTTTGCGGTCGCATGGGCGTGCACCGACTCACGGCTCAAGGCGATCGCTCCCTTCTACGCCACCAACCCTCGCCCGCTGGAAGTCACAAAGCGCCTGTGCCCGGTGGTCGGCTCGTACCCGGAGAAGGACTTTACGGCCGGGGCGGGACGAAGACTCGAGGAGGCGCTCGCAAGAAACGGCATCGCGCATGACATCAAGGTCTATCCCAACGCCCGTCACTCATTTTTCAATGAGACGGGGCGTACGTACGACAAGGAAGCGGCGGATGATTCATGGAGTCGGGTGCTGAAGTTTTTCGGAGAGCAGCTGGGCAAGAAGAGCTAGCGCACATGAACGTGCTGGTCACAGGCGGCACAGGGACACTCGGCCGGCATGTGGTCACTCTGCTACGCCAGGGCGGGCACAGGGCACGCATCATGAGCCGCGAACCCAGAGGTCACGTCGATGCTGTGAAGGGCGACCTCAGGACTGGGGTCGGCCTTGCCAAAGCCCTATCAGGAATGGACGCCGTTGTTCACGCGGCATCCGCGACGCGCCAGCCGCTGAGGGGCTGGTCGGTCGACGTGCGTGGGACTCGCCGCTTGCTTGGTCTTGCACGCGAGGCGCATGTCAACCACGTTGTGTATGTGTCCATCGTCGGAATCGACAGGTCCACCTACCCGTACCACAAGACCAAGCTGAAGACCGAGGCCTTCGTGCGCCAAAACATGGTGCCGTGGTCGATACTTCGGGCAACGCAGTTTCACGAGTTCGTCGAAGTGGTCCTTCGTGGTTTCTCTCGCCTGCCCGCCATCTTTGCGGTCCCGTTGGCGTGGCAGCTGCAGCCTGTCGACTCGAAGGAAGTTGCGCAAAGGGTGGTCGATGTCGTTCTCGGCAAGCCAGCCGGCATGCTGCCCGACTTCGGCGGCCCGGAGATCCGCGAGCTGCAGAGCCTGGCACAGGCCTGGATGCTCGCGCGCAAAGACAATCGGCGCCTGGTCAACCTGAACCTCCCGTTCAAATTCAGCCGCCAGTTCGCGGAGGGCCTCATCACGTCTTCTGATCACAAAGAAGGCAAGATCACGTTCGACGAGTATCTTGCTGAGCGGTACCCGATGTCATGACAGGACTTGTCGATCGTTTTGGCCGGACGGGCTTCGCCGCGCTCTCGAGCCTGATCTGGGCCGTTCCGATGGCGGCGTGGGCCGGCTCCGCCGACCTCTCGCCCATCGACCAGACGGCCTATCCGTGGATCGCGCTGGCGATTGGGCTTGCGATGCTGGTGGTCTGGATCGTGTTGTTGACCCGGCTGCGCAGGATTCCCGTGGCGCAACGCGAGCGCCGCTACGACATGCGCCAGATGTCCCGCTCTGAAAGGCGATGGACGCTTGGGGTCATCGCGTTCGGCACCGGCTTGATCGCCTGGCTCAACGGCGCGGCGACCGTCGACTGGGCTCCGCTCACCAAGGCGATCGGAAATGGCAAAGTCGGTCCTATGCTGCTGGCCTTCGCGCTGGCGGCGTGGCTCATCGTCATGGTGGCCGGCATCTGGTTCAGCTGGCGCAGGGCTTCGGCCGCATTTCAGAAAAGGCTCCACGGAGCGGCCCGGGTCTGACTCGCGTCCTTCTATTTGTGCGCTGGCTATCTGTGCGCTGGCCTAGGTCGTCTCGGCCTTGCGAGCCAGGTTGCTGAGCAAGGTGCCGAACTCTTTCGAAACCTGAGGGCCAAGCATCCCGCCCATAACCGGTCCGAGCGGGCCACCGACCTCGACCGTCTGGCTGACGTTGGTTTTCGCGCCCGCAGGTTCGATCCGGCAGTTGAATCGAAACTTCGTGCCAGGCACGACGCTGGTCTCGAGCTTGAAGCCTTTGCCCGGCTCGACGTCGACGAGCTGCATCTTGTGATGCTGCCCGGCTTTCGTGTTCATGACGCCGGTCGAGCCGGAGATGAATCCGCCGTTCCAGTCCATCGTCGATACGTTGGGGTTCCATTCGCCCCACGTCGACATGTCCGACCAGATCCGCCAGACCTTGTCCGCCGAAGCGGTGGTTTCAACGGAGGTGCCGTACTCGCGAGCCATCGACTTCTCAGGCAGCAGATGAGCTGGTCAGGCGTTCACGTGGCACTTCGACGATCTGGCGCGTCTTGAGGAAGTTGAGAGACACGACGCCCGCCACCAACAACACGGCTCCAACCACCTCGATCGGGCGCAGGGGCGCACCCTGACCGACAGGCGCAGGTAGAGAGAAGATCAGAAACAGCGCGAGGGGATAGCCGAGCTCGGCGACCGTGGCGAGCGAGGCGGGCGTGTTGGACAGCGCCAGGTAGTAAAGGAGCATGGCCAGCAGTCCTGGGACCAGTACGATGCCAAGGAAGCTGGGCAGCTGCGAGGCAGAGTAGCCACTGAAGGCCGACCCGCCCTTGTCAATCAGCACGATCACGAGCAGCACAGGTAGAGCCAGCACAAATCGCATGCTCGTGGTCACCGGAAAGCTGACGTCCTCGAGCGCGTAGCGGCCCAGGACGGTTCCGCCCGCCCACATGATCACGGCGCCCAGCACCAGCACGCCGGCGATGAGCTCCGGGTGGCGGATCTGCCATGGTGCCATCGGATTGTCCGCGAAGACGATCAAGTAGACGCCGACGAGGGCGATGCCGGCCAGTGGCCAGAAGCTGCGCTTTCGCCGCTCGCCCAGGAAGATGCGCGCGAAGGCGATCCCAAAGACGGGCTGCAAGAGGTAGAGCAGGTAGACCTCGTGGAGAACGTCGAAGTTAGGGGCCGCCGGGTTGGCGAAGGAGTAACCGATGGCTTTGGTGAAAAGCACGGTGGCGACTGCTTGAGGCCCGATCGCGATCGCGGCGAGAGCCACCCAGCGGCGGCCGCTGAGGCGGCGCAGCGCCGGGCGATTGACCAGGAGAACCGGCACGAGACACAGGCTGATCAGCAGGTCCTCCACCAGCACGATCTGGCCCGAGCTGAGCTGCTTGGTCAGCCCGGGCCGGAAGTAGGCGTCAAACGCCCAGAGGGCGGCCGCGACACTGACCAGTGCCACAGAACCCGCTTCCAGAAATCTCGAGCGAAGTTTCGTGAGAGTCACTCCCAGAGAGGTTATACGGTTCCGGGTTGCGACTATTCCATCGGGCCGGAGCGAGCCTAGGCCAGGACTGTGTCTTCGGCGACCTCGGCTTCCAGCTTGGCCTCGGCGTGCTGGACGATGTAGATCTCCTCCGGCCGGTCGTGTCCCTCGAGCCGCCTCTTGCCCACCGAGACCAGCCGGATATCGTCCCGCAGGATGTCGGCGACGATTGAGTAGGTGGTTTCCGAAACGAGGATCTGGCTGCCCACCGCGCGCCGGCGCAGCTTGGCGCACCTGTTCACGGCCGGCGATCGGTAATCCCTGTCCGCCGCGTCCGCCTCACCCGTCAGCACCGCCATCCGGACGGAGAACGAAAGGTGGTCCGGCCACTCCTCCGACTGCACCGCCACCTGCGCCTCGACCGCTGCGATGACGGCATCGGTCGCGCGGGGAAACACGGCAAAGAACGAATCGCCCTCGCCCCGCTCCTTGAGCACGATCCCGCCGTTGGCCTCGATCGCTGAGGTCAGCAGCTGGTCGTGCCGACGCATCGCCTGGTACATCGACGCACGGCTCTGAATCCACATAGGGGTCGACTCCACGACGTCTGTCATCAGGAAGGTCACGATGCCGTCCGGCAGCAAGGACCCCTCTTCGAGCTTGAACGCCGTCCCGGGCGACGTCGTGGTCGTGCCCTCGACGGCCGCCCGCGGGACGAGCGTGCCTTCAACGACCAGGAAGTCGTCGATGGTGTGGGCGCGGCGGAAGAAATGGACGTTGTAGGAGGGAAGGAAGCTCCATTCCGAGAGGTCGGGCGCAAAGTCCGCGTCGCGGGCCACGTCGGGCGCCATCGCGAGCAGCCGGCCCAGTTTGGTGATCGCCAGTGAATCGAGCCCCAGCGACTGCCCGATCTCAGCGCTGAGCACGCGCCTGTCTTCCTGGTCCGCGGCGACCGCAACCTGGATGAGGTGGACGAAGTTCTCCAGGTCAGGGTGCGGTTCGAGGAATCGATGGAGCTCTTCGATCGAGAGCTGCATCTCGACGCTGTCAAAGCCGGACCCGTTCGCGCCGTTGGGGCCATGCGTGGCGCTTTCTGCCTTCGCCTCCAGCGCAGAGACGACGCTCTCGAAGCTGTCCGCGACTGCAAACTCGCGAGACGCGCGCCGGTATGCCTCGCCGACCGACGCCCATTTGCCGGTCGTGACGAAATAATTGGCGGCGGCGTGCTCGTAGAGCCAGGCTGAACCTCCCAGCTGGAGGTCGAGGTTCAGCGCGACCTGGAGGAAGTCAACCGCGGTGCGATACAGCTCCGTGACAAAGGCCAGCGTTCCGATCTCGGCGACACGGATCTCGCGGTCGAGGCCGGCCGCGGGATTCGGTTGGGGTTCGCCATCCACATACGAGAACAGTTCGACCGCCACCAGATCGCTGTGGTTGCGCAGCCGGATCCGCGACTGCGAGACCCGGGGACCGGGCCCGCCCAGGTCCGGCGAATCCACCACGTGGACGTGCCCGCCCGGGCCCCACGCCCGCTGAATCGGCGCCCGCAGGTCGGAGATGAGGCCGTAGAAGCGCTGCATGAAGACGAGGGCCTCGCGGCCGCGACCCATGTCGAAGCCGTCCTGGCGGACCGCGCGCAGGTCGTCCTCCCAGGCGGCGATAAGCGCGCCCCTCAGCCCGACGACCCCTGGCTGCATCCTTACCTTCCCTCTGGCCGGGCCAATTCGATTCCCCCTGGGACGACCCCGGCGCGGGTGCAAGGTTAACTTTTCCGGGCGCTCTTGATGCCGCGTTGGCGAATTGAAGACGCGGATGAATCGGAATACGATTGTTAAGACTCGTTTTGGGGATGCCTGGGCGGGAACGCCCTGGCGCTATAGGAGGCTTGGGGATGTCTGAAGTCAGAACCGCAGCGCCACCGGTGCCCGCGATCGCCAACCCGGCTGCGCTAGGCCTAGGAGGCTTCGCACTCACCACCTTTCTGTTAAGCGCGCACAACGCCCTGGGTGCAGGCTCGGAGCCGCTACTGCCGTTTTTCGGCTTCGCGATCTTCTACGGCGGCCTGGCCCAGTTCGCGGCCGGGATGTGGGAGTTCAAGACCGGCAACACGTTCGGTGCCACAGCGTTTTCTACCTACGGCGCCTTCTGGATGGGCCTCGCCGCATGGGTAGTTCTCGTTCTTTGGGGCAAGGTCCCGGAGAAAGACGTGACCGTGTCCCTCGGCTGGATCGCGCTCGCGTTCGCGATCTTCAACACGTACATGCTCCTGTGGAGCACGCGGCTGAACATGTCGGTCTTTCTGGTCTTTCTCACCCTTGAGATCACCTTCATCCTGCTGTTCATCGGCAATTTCAGCGGCAACAAAGCAGGCGAAGGCATCGTCGCACTTGGCGGCTGGATGGGCATCATCACCGCCCTCGTGGCCTGGTACGCGTCCGCGGCAGTGGTCGCAAACAGCATGCGAGCAAAGCCGATTCTTCCCGTTGGCAGCGCAATCTGGTCCTGATGAACTTAGGGAGGTCAGAGGATGAGTGAAGTCCAGGTCTCAGAGGCGGAGATCGCGGTTCACTGGCAAGAGGAGGGGTACTTCTACCCGCCCGCGAAGTTCATCGGCCAGGCTAACGCCAACGACCCCGCCATACGTGAGCGATTCGCAGAAAAGAACTTCCCTGAGTGCTTCAAGGAATACGCCGACCTCCTCACCTGGGACAAGTACTGGCACACGACACTTGACACGAGCAAAGCGCCTTTCTGGAAGTGGTTCGTCGGCGGGAAGCTGAACGCAAGCTTCAACTGCGTCGACCGCCACCTCGCCAAGTACCGGAATAAGGCGGCGTTCGTCTGGGTCCCCGAGCCCGAAGATCAGGTGACCCAGGCAATCACATACCAGGAGCTCTACCGGCGCGTCAACGAAATGGCCGCGCTGCTGCGAGACTACTGCGGCCTGAAGACCGGCGACCGCGTGACCCTTCACCTGCCAATGGTTCCCGACCTCCCGGTCACGATGCTCGCCTGCGCGCGACTGGGTGTCATCCACTCTGAGGTGTTCGGCGGGTTCAGCGGCGCCGCCTGTGGGGGGCGAATCGCCGACTCGCAAAGCAAAATCCTGATCACCATGGACGCCTACTATCGCAACGGCGAGCTGCTCGACCACAAGGTCAAGGCCGACGAGGCACTCGCGGTGGCCGAGAAAGAAGGCCAGAAGGTGGACAAGGTGTTGATCTGGCAGCGCCATGCAGGCACCTACTCATCGAAGACCCCTATGGTCAAGGGCCGCGACTTCATCGTCAACGACTTACTGCAGGAGTACAAAGGCAAGATCGTAGAGCCGGTCTCCATGCCGGCCGAAGCGCCTCTCTTCCTCATGTACACGAGCGGCACCACGGCGAAGCCCAAGGGCGCGCAGCACAGCACTGGCGGGTACCTGTCATACGTGGCGGGGACCTCCAAGTACTACCAGGACATTCACCCCGAAGACACCTACTGGTGCTTTGCAGACATCGGCTGGATCACTGGCCACTCCTACATCGTGTACGGGCCGCTGGCGCTCGCCGCGACCAGCGTCATGTATGAGGGCGTGCCGACTTATCCCGACCCAGGCCGGCCCTGGAGAATTGCCGAGCGTATCGGCGTCAACATCTTCCACACCGCGCCGACGACCATCCGCATGCTGCGCAAGCTCGGACCAGATGAGCCTAAAAAGTACAACTACCACTTCAAGCACATGACCACAGTCGGCGAGCCGATCGAGCCTGAGGTGTGGCGGTGGTACCACCACTCCGTCGGCAAGGACGAGGCGGTGATCGTCGACACATGGTGGCAGACCGAGAACGGCGGATTCCTATGCTCCACCCTACCCGCGTTCGACAAGATGAAGCCAGGAAGCGCTGGCCCACCGGTGCTCGGCATCTACCCAACGATCCTGGACGAGCAGGGCAATGAGGTGCCCCGTGGGAGTGGCAAGGCGGGCAACATTTGCATCCGCAACCCCTGGCCGGGCATCTTCCAGACCGTCTGGGGAGACCCGGACAGGTTCGTGTCGACCTACTACGCGAAATACAACAAGAAGAAGGACAGCACGGACTGGCGCGACTGGCCGTACTTTGCGGGCGATGGAGCCCTGCAGGCGGAGGACGGCTACTTCAGGATCCTTGGCCGCGTCGACGACGTGATCAACGTCGCCGGCCATCGCCTCGGCACCAAAGAGCTCGAATCGGCGGCGCTGACCGTGGACGAGATCGCAGAAGCCGCGGCCGTCCCGGTGATCGACGACACCAGAGGCCGGGCCGTCGAGATGTACATCGCATTGAAACCTGGCCTCAAGCCAGACAAACAGATCGAGGACAAGGTCTCGGCGGCGATCGACAAGCTGATCGGCAAGATCGCCCGGCCGAAGAACGTATGGATAGTGCCCGACATGCCGAAGACCCGCTCGGGCAAGATCATGCGCCGCGTCATCGCCGGCATCTCCAACTTCACGAGCCCTGGCGACATCACCACTCTGGCCAACCCCGAGATCGTGGAGACGATCAAGCATCATGTCGAATCGGAAAAGGTCAAGAGCGGCCAGACACCGCGTGAGCTCTCGCAAGCGGAGATGGAGGAAATCAAGGCTTTCGGTCGCGTGGAGTAGCGCAAACTTGGCAACGTGACGCTCGACCCGGCCGTTCAAGCGCCGGCTCCAAGGCAACGAGCCGGGGCTGAGCGGCCGGGAGAGCGTGTGGTGCGGCGGCCGTGGCGGCCCCGCCGAACCCGCCAGTTTGTCAACCTGGCGGCCGCCCTGATCGTCACCGCCGCAGTGTTGTACGCGGCCTTCTTTCCCGCCGGCTCTCTGCCCGCCCTCGGCCCGGCATTCAATCCCAGCACAGGCGCGTGGACGATGGCGGCTGATGCGCAGGTCACCGACCGCACGCTGCGCCTCGCGGGCCTGCAGCAGCCGGTGCGAGTGGTGCTCGAGTCGAACGGCACCGCACACGTCGTCGCGCTGACCGACCATGACCTGTTCCTCGCCACCGGCTACGTCCACGCGCGCTTCCGGCTTTTCCAGATGGACCTCATGCGGCGCCAGGGCGAAGGCCGCCTTTCCGAGGTGTTCGGCAAGGCCGCGCTTGACACAGACAGATTCGAGCTTCAGCTCGGCCTGTTGAGGACGGCGCAGCTCGAGTGGAGCCAGCTGCCGGTCGGCGATCCGTCCCACGCGGCGCTGCTGGCCTACGCGCAGGGCGTGAACGACCGCATCGCTGAGGCGGAGTCCGCCCACCAGCTAGACGCGATGTTCACGCTCGTCGGTTATCAGCCGAAGCAGTGGACGCCCATCGACACGCTCGTCATCAAAGGCGACATGACGCAGACGCTGAGCTTTGACGACACGCCAATTCTCGTCGCGCTGATCAACAAGTCACTCGGTGCTGACCTCACATCGGAGTGGTTCCCCGTGCTGCCCCCGAACCGGCAGTCGCCCTACGACCCGGGTCCATATCCCAAAGCGGCCACGGCGCCGATCGAGACGATGCGCGCAGTCACCGACGCGGAAGCGCAGTCGGCCGCCGCCGCTTATGAAGCGCTGGAGTCGCTCCCCAAGGGGCTGCTGAAAACGGAAGGAGCCAGCAACAACTGGGCCGTCGCACCTTCGAAAAGCACGAGCGGCGGCGCGCTGCTCGCCGGAGACCCGCACCTTGACCTGACCTTGCCGTCGATCTGGTTTCAGCTGACCCAGGACTCGCCCAACTTCCACGTCGCCGGGGTCAGCATCCCAGGCACGCCAGGCGTGCTCATCGGGCATAACCAGCACATCGCCTGGAGCCTCACCGACGCGATGAACCAGCAGACGTTTTTCTACCTCGAGAAGCAGGACGCCGCGCATCCGAACCAGTACTTCTGGAACGGCGCGTGGCAGACATATAAGAAGGTCGAGTACGACATCCCAGTCGCGGGCGGAGCGATGCAGCGTCTGACCGTGAAGCTCAGCGTCCACGGGCCCGTGATCGCCGATCGAGGCTTGACCACCTCGGTGTGGTGGGGCGGCAACCTGCCGTCGCAGGACCTGGGGGTGCTGTTGCGCGTCACCCAGGCGACCGACTGGAAGGAATTCCGGGACGCGCTGCGCGATTGGCACTCGCCGACCCACAACTTCGTCTACTCCGACGATCGCGGCAACATCGGGCTCATCTCGGCGGGCTACTTTCCGCAGATCGCCAAGGGCCGGCCCGGGCTGCCGATGGCGGGCACAGGCGAGTCCGACGTCACTGGCACGATCCCCTACGACGCCATCCCGCAGTCCTATGACCCGCCGAGCGGTTTCCTCTGGTCAGCCAACCAGTGGCAGGTCACGCCCGACTACCCCTACTACCTCGGGACGGCCAACTTCTACGACCCTGGCTATCGCGCGAACGAGATCCATCGCGTGCTCAGCGCCCCGGGCAAGCTCAGCGCCGCGGACATGGCGGCGCTGCAGACCGACACGCGCGACTTCCTCGCTTCGGAGATCGTGCCCGTCCTCCTCCAATCGTTGTCCTCCGAACAGCTGAACCCGACGGAGTCCGCCGCGCGCGACATGCTCGCAAGCTGGGATTACCGGATGGAAATCAACTCCGCCGCGGCGTCGGTCTGGTGGACTTTCTGGCAGTCGTACCTGGGTGAGACCTTCGACCCATGGTGGAAGTCGCGGGCGGTCAAAGTGAAGAGAGCGGACGTCAACGCGATGCTCGGCCAGGACCTCGAGTTTTGGACGTTGACCGACCCGGTCAACCGAGCGTTCAGCGCTCCCGGCGTCGGTTCTCGCGCCGCAAGCGATGCCGAGCGTACGGCGTTCCACAAGGCCGTGTCCACGCTGCGAACCAGCCTCGGCTCCAGTCCACGCTCGTGGACGTGGGGCCGGATGCACACTCGCGAGCTGACCAACCTCGCTCTGGTCAGCGACCTGAGCTACGGCCCGCGGGCGGAGCGCGGTGATGGCAACACTCCGCTCGCGGCCGGCGGCAGGATCTCGACCTCCGGGCCGAGCTGGCGGATGGTCGTCGACTGGGGTGCGGGTACTTTCCAGGGGATCTATCCGGGCGGACAGAGCGAAAACCCGGCGTCGGGTTGGTACACGAACCTGGTCGAGACCTGGTGGGACGGGCGCCTGGACCCGATGCTCAGCGCGGATCAGGCCGCGGCCACCAGTGGCGTCGCGACGTGGAAGCTGCAGCAATGA
>Ga0209806_1002755_pt1 | contig 10790 bp, 13 predicted proteins | sample GraSoiAngelo_152_FD_186166 | JGI IMG/M metagenome (GOLD analysis project Ga0209806, IMG submission 186166) | Grasslands soil microbial communities from the Angelo Coastal Reserve, California, USA - 14_1009_12_30cm (SPAdes) (version 2) | ecosystem: Environmental > Terrestrial > Soil > Grasslands ... | reverse complement strand
CTAATCGAACGCTTGGCACCTACTAACACTAGCGGATGAGTCACCTCTCCGCCAGCCTCCTGGGGGCGATCGCCGGTGCCACCATCTTCATCGGCCTTCCGATCGGCCGGATGCGTGGCCTGCCCAGGCGCGTCCAGGGGTTCCTCAACGCCCTCGCCACCGGTGTGCTCATCTTCCTGCTCTGGGACATCCTCAGCCATGCCACTCTTCCGGTGGAGGCTGCCCTTGGACACATTCGTCTGGGCAGCGGCTCGAGGTTTGCCGGGATGGCGATCATCTTTGGCGCAGGGCTCGCCGTCGGCCTGCTGGGTCTGATCTATTTCAACGCTCGCGTCTTCCATCGCGCCCCGGGGGCGACTCCGCCACCGCGCACTCTGGCGCTGATGATCGCGACCGGGCTGGGCATGCACAACCTGTCGGAGGGGCTGGCGATCGGCCAGTCGGCCGCGACCGGCGCCGTCGCCTTTGCCGGGGTGCTGGTGATGGGTTTTGCCCTCCACAACATCACAGAAGGGTTCGGGATCGCCGCGCCCCTCTCGCTGGAGCCCACGGCCCCCTCCTGGGGATTCCTCGCCGGCGCCGGTTTGATCGGGGGAGGCCCAACCTTTGCCGGCACCGTGATCGGGTACATGGCGACCTCTACCTATATCTATGTTCTCTTCCTGGCGCTGGCCGCCGGGGCGCTGATCTACGTCATCAACGAGATGTTCCACGTCGGCCGCCGGGTGACCAGCCCCGCCGGCCTGGGATGGGGAATCCTGTTGGGGTTCCTGGTCGCCTACGCCACCGACCTCTTCCTGATCTACCTGAACATCTGAGGGGATTCGGTACATTGTCGGCGTGACCGTGGTGCTCGAGCACGCCAGCCTCCTGGATTGCACCGGAAGAGATCCGAGGCCGGATATGCGCGTGGTCGTCGAGGAGGGCCGGATCAGCAAGATCGGGAGCGCTGGCGGCGGCATGTCGCGCGGCGCCCGGGTGGTGGACTGCGGTGGCAGGACCCTGATGCCGGGCTTGCTCGATGCCCACGTACACCTCTCCATCGTCGAGCTTGACGAGGGCAGAGAGGTCGACCTACCGCCCGCGGTGCTGGCCTTGCGGATTGCTCACGAGATCGAGGCGACCCTGCAGGCGGGCTTCACCACGGTGCGCGATGCGGGCGGGCTCGACTGGGGATTCAAGGAGGCGGTCCGGCTGGGACTCATCCGCGGGCCTCGATTGCTGATCAGCGGACCGTTCATCTCCCAGACGGGAGGCCACGGCGACCCGCGCCCACGGAGCTCGCGACGGCCATTTCCCTGGCTGAGCGGACTCTCGAGTGAAAGCATCCTGGCGGACGGGGCCGACGAGGTGCGACGCGCCGCCCGGGAGGTGCTCCGGCGTGGGGCCGACCAGGTCAAGGTGATGGCCAGCGGGGGCGCCGCCTCCGAGAGCGACGAGCTCGACCAGGCGCAGTTCTCCATCGAGGAGCTGTCCGCCGCGGTTGACGTCGCTAGCGGAGTCTCCACCTACGTGCTTGCCCACGCCTACGGGCCCCGGGCGATCCAGAACTGCCTCAAGGCAGGCGTCCGCTCGATCGAGCACGGCAATTTCCTCGATGAGGAGACCGCAGACCAGATGCTGGCGACCAAGGACACCTTCCTGGTCCCCACCGTGATCACCTATGAATTGCTCTCCCGGCGAGAAGCGGGGAACGGCTGGTCGGAGGCAAACGTCCGGAAGATCCGGCAAGGCCTGACGGGCGCCTATGACTCGCTCGGGCTGGCCTATGAGAAGGGCTTGAAGATCGGCTCCGGCTCGGACGTCCTGGCCGACATGCAGAAAGACAAGGGCCGGGAGATCGCCTGCCAGGCGCGGGTGATGGGGTCGATGGCGGCCATCATCGCTGCCACCCGGACGAATGCGGAGCTCATGCGCATAGAGAAAGAGGTCGGGACGGTCGAAGAGGGAAAGCGAGCGGACCTGATCCTGGTCGACGGCGACCCGATAGGCGACGCCAGCATCCTCGGCAATCCCGCGCGCGTCCGGCTGGTGATCCTCGGCGGGGACGTGGTCAAAGACCTCGACCAGGCGGCGGCGAGGGACCGGTGATCAGCCGCACCGGCCGGTCGTAAAAGAGGTAGTCGACCGCCCAGGCAATCAGGATCACCAAACGGTTTCGGAAGCTGACCACCTTGAGCAGGTGAAACCCGAGCCAGATCACCCAGCCGATGAACCCGGAGAACCGGAACGGGCCCACCTGAGCCACACCCGAGTTGCGGCCGATGGTGGCCATCATCCCCGGGTCCCTGTAGCGAAAAGGCAGCAGCGGTTCCTGGCGGATCAGCCGCTTGATGTTCTTCGCGACGTGCCGGCCCTCCTGCTGGGCGGCCGGGATCATCATGGGAAGCGGCTGGCCGTCCTGGACCATTCCGGCGAGGTCCCCGACCACGAAGACCTGGGGATGACCATCTAGCTGCAGGGTGGGTTGCACCCGCAGGCGGTCCTGCCGCACGCTCAAGGCGCCGAGCCCGGGGTCGAGGGGCGCTGCCCGAACCCCCGCCGTCCAGACGATGGTGTCCACGGCAAGGTCCTGGCCGTTTGAGAGGCGGAGGACGCCGCCGGTGTAGTCCTTAGCCGCCACGCCGAGCATGAGCTCGATCCCCTTGCGTCGCAGCGTCCTGACCGCCGCCTTCGAAAGCCGCGGCGCGAATCCGGCGAGGAGGCCATCGGTCAGCTCGACCAGGACGACCCGGACCTCGGCCATATCCAGGTAGGGAAAGTCCTTGCGTAGTACTAGCGCGACCAGCTCGGAGAGGGCGCCGGCATACTCGACGCCGGTCGGGCCGCCACCGACGATGACGAAGGTGAGCAAACGCCGGCGCTCCTGGGGGTCGTCACTCCAGGAGGCGCGCTCGAACTGCCATAACACCTGGTTGCGCAGGGCCAGCGCCTGGCCCAGGTCCTTCAGTCCAAAGGCGGCCTGCGAAAGCTGGTCGTTTCCAAAGAAGTTGTTGATGCTCCCGGAGGCGAGGACAAGGTAGTCGTACTCGAGCGGACCGTTTTCCGTTTGGACCTGCTGCGTATCCAGGTCAACCCGAGTCACGCTTCCCACCCGAACGTCGACGTTCGCAATCCGGCGAAGCATGGTGCGGGCCGGACGCGCGATCTCGGACGGATCGAGCAGCGACGAGGCGACCTGGTAGAGCAAGGGCGTGAAGAGGTGGTAATTGTGCCGGTCTACGAGGACGGTATCGACGTCCGCGCGCTTGAGGCCGCGCACCACCTCGAGACCGCCGAAACCCGCGCCCACCACCAGGACGCGCCGTCTCGCGAGTCGTTTCGCTGTGCTCAGAGCGTGAAGTCTCGCAGATGCTTGAGCACGGGCGACTGATTTGCTACGCTCGCGCCCGGATGCCGCCGATACCTCCGATCGAGGTTGTGAGCCTGACCAAGCGATACGGTCGCCATCGCGGCGTCGAGGACCTAACCTTCCAGGTCGGCGTCGGAGAGATCTTCGGATTCCTCGGTCCGAACGGAGCGGGAAAGACGACCACCATCCGTGTCCTGGTGGGACTGCTGCGGTCGAACGGCGGCACCGCCCGGATCTTCGGGCGCGACTGCTGGACCGGGACCGAACGCGTCCACCGCGACCTGGCTTTCATCCCGGGTGACCTTCGGCTGTACGAGAGCATGGGGGTTCTCGAGTTTCTCCAGTTCATGGCCCGGCTCCATGGCGGGGTCCGACCCCGCCGGATCGAGGCTCTGGCCGACAGGCTCGACCTGGATTTGGGGCGAACGATCAAACACCTATCGAAGGGGAACCGCCAGAAGGTCGGCCTGGTCCAGGCCCTGATGCACGAGGCGCCTCTGCTCGTCCTGGACGAACCGAGCGTGGGTCTCGACCCACTGATGGAGGTCATCTTCATGGACTTGATGCGCGAGGAACGCGCCGCAGGACGGACCATCTTCCTCTCGTCCCACAACCTGAGTGAGGTGGAGCGACTCTGCGATCGGGTGGCCATCATCCGCGAGGGACGGCTGGTCGCTCTCGAGCACATCGATGCGCTCAAGGCCAAGCGGGTGCGGCAGATGTCGGTCCTCTTCAACCAGCCGGTCGACCCGCGCGCCTTCGAGCGGGATGGGATTGTCGTGCTCGACCGAGGCGAGCGCCGGGTTCGTCTCGCGGTCCGGGGCGACATCAATCCCCTGATCAGGACCCTGGCCGCCTACGACGTTGCCGACCTGACCTTCAGCGAGCCGGACCTCGAGGACGTGTTCCTCCATTACTACAAGGAGGAGCCGGCAGAAAAGGTGGACGCGTGAACCCGACCCTGACCATCAAGGTCCTGAAGATGCAGGCGCAAACCATCGCCTCCTACGCCCTGGGCTCGGCTTTCTACAGCGCCCTGGTGGTGTTCCTCTTCCACAGCTTCATCGTGCAGCACACCGCCTTCTTTCAGCAATACCTGACCATCCTCCCGAAGGCCCTTCTGCAGGCGTTCAATATCAGCGGCTCCAACATCTTTACTTTTGGCGGCTTCCTGGGAGCCGAGTACCTGAGCTTCATCTGGGTGGTGATCGTGGCCGCCTTCATCATCAGCTTCACCAGCGGGGCGATCGCCCGCGAGATCGAGCAGGGCACCATCGAGCTCGTGCTCGCCTATCCGGTCGGCCGCATCCGGTTCTTCCTGAGTAAAGTCGCGGCGTTGGTCCTGGCCCTGCTGGCCATCGTGGCGGCCACACTCGGCGGTATCTGGGTGGGCGCGCTCAGCCAGCACATCGAGGTAGCCCCGGCCTCGTTCTTCGCGATCGGGGTGCTGGCCACCGCCTTCGGCCTGGCGGTCGCCGGCTACAGCTTCTTTTTCTCGGCGGTGGCATCGGAGCGGGCCGCCGCCGCCGGGGCGGCCGCCGCAGTCACCGTCCTCTTTTATGCCGTCAATTTCGCCAGCTCGCTCTGGAGCCAGCTCAGCGGTCTGGGGCGGCTCTCGATCTTCCACTATTACTCGCCCCAGGATGCGATAAACCTGGGTCGGGTGGACAGCGGCTCGTTCCTCGTTCTTTTCGGACTGGCGCTGCTGACCACGATCGCCGGGGCCGCTCTCTTCCGGCTGCGCGATCTCAGTCCCTGAACGAGTACGGTGAACCGGCTTTTATAATGGCCGCGGGATGGGCGTGAGCACGGAGGGGGAAATCCTTCGACGCGGTCCCGACCGCATGATCGGCGGGGTGTGCTCGGGGCTCGCCCATTATTTCCAGGTCGATCCGGTCTTCATCCGCGTCGCATTCGTCGCGATGGCGTTCCTGCCGCCTGGAGTCGGCTTCTGGCTGTACCTGGTCCTCTGGGTTGTCATGCCTCCTCCGCAGGGAGCCCCGCAGCCAGGCGACTTCCGTGGCCGGCTCCGCATGGTGAGCCAGGAGATGCGACAGGACTGGCGCAACTGGTTTTCTCCGGCAAGCAGCTCCGGGCCTTCCGGGACACCACCGCCGCCGGAGACGCCACCACCGCCAACATCTGGCGGCGCGCCGCCAGTCGGCCCCTCGCCGGGCCCGTCTCACGGGTCGCCCAACTGGTGGGGACCCGGCTACGGCCACCGGCCGGGTGCGGTCTGGGGCGGCGTCATCCTGGTCGCAATCGGCATCTACTTCCTTCTGCTCAACCTCGGCTACCTCACCTGGTGGCGGTGGGACATCTTCTGGCCGATTGTCCTGATCGCCCTCGGTCTGCTCGTGCTCGCCCGGCGAATGCGTTAGGTCCGGCCTTGAACCGCTACCGCGGTTACCTGCTCCCGGCGGTACTGATCGTGGTGGGGGTGTTGTTCCTGCTCGACAATCTCGGCTGGCTGTCGAGCGATGCCCTGCTCAGGCTGGCATCGCTGTGGCCTCTTCTGCTGGTGATCGCCGGCGTCCAGGTGATTCTCAATCACACCGTCGACCGGAGAACCGCTGCTACCGCGGGAATGGCGGTCGCAATTGTCGCCCTGTTGGGAGCAGTCGCATACGCTGCCCTGGGCCCGAGCCAGCTGGTAGGAAGCCAGAGTGCGCACGCGTCGGAGAGTCTGAACGGGCTAACCTCGGGAACCCTGAGCCTGGAGTTCGGTGGCACCGTTCGCATAACCGAGTCTGCGCTGGGGAACACCCTGTTCAGGGCGGACGCCGACTATCCGACTGGCGAACCCGCTCCCGAGGTCAGCCTCGATCGGGACAGCGGGACGGTCCGCATCCAGGAATCACATGGGCCGTTCATCCCCTTTTTCGGTGCCGCTCGGAGCCAGATCACGGTCACGCTGAATGATCGAATCCCCTGGGCGCTGGACCTCACCGGAGGGTCGGCCGACGTCCGCCTGGATATCGCCGAATTGCGCCTGATCAGGGTGGACCTGTCCGGCGGGGCCCGGAACGTGGACGCCGCGCTGCCCGCGCCGTCGGGCACTATCCCGATCGAGATCTCAGGCGGAGCGCGCGACATCTCCATCCACGGACCCAAGACTGCCTGGCGGATCCAGGTCAGTGGCGGCGCCAGGGCGACACGGATCGGGGGGAACAGCTTCGCGGGTTCCCAGGACCTCAGCCAGCAGAGCAGCGACTATGACCAGGCAGTGAACCGCTACGCGATCCAGGTGCTCGGCGGGGCGAGGGACGTCAGTTTCAGCTTCCAGTAAGGCTTTGCGACAGCAGGTCGTACTGGTCCGTCATGGCGAAACGGAATGGACCCTCAATGGGAGGCACACGGGCCGTTCGGACATTCCGCTGACGGCGCATGGTCGCGAGCAGGCCCAGGACCTGGTCAGACGGCTCCAGGACTGGCACTTCACGATGGTGATGACGAGCCCGTTGCAGCGGGCAGTCGAAACCTGCCGGCTGGCCGGTTTTTCGGCCGGCTCGCGGATCGAAAACGACCTGGCCGAGTGGGACTACGGCGACTACGACGGCCAGACCTCGGCGCAGATCCGGGCCAACAACCCCGAGTGGGACCTTTGGCGCGATGGCGGGCCGGGAGGAGAGACTCCCGACCAGGTGGGGAGGCGAGCAGACCGGGTGATCGAGAAAGTCCTGGCGGTGGACGGCGGAGTGCTCCTGGTTTCGCACGGCCACCTGCTCAGGGTCCTCGCCGCCCGCTGGATCGAGGACGCTGCCGGAGAGGGGCGCCGCCTGGCCATGAGTCCGGCCGCCATCAGCATCCTTGGGTACGAGCACCAGGACCGCGTGATCCACCTGTGGAACGACACCGGCCGGCCGGAGCCTCGCGACTCCTAGATATTGGGCATCACGCCGGGTTGACTTTTTGGTTCCGGCAAAAGTAACGTAGGTCCAGCCCGGCCGGCGCCAAGAGCGCCCCGGCCAGGCCCCGGGAAGGAAGCGGCACCAGGGGAAGGAGGAAGCCGTTTTGGGTTTGTTCAGTTCGCCCCATCGACTCGCGCGGCACGTGACCGTCGGCCTGCCGGGACCAGGGGCCTACGCGGAGGCCTGGCGCTGGTTCATCAACAGCCGGGTAGCCACGTTCGCCGCCCTCGTGCTTTCGATCGTGGCCCTGCTCGGCGGCCTAATGCTCAGCTCCCGCTTCGGCCTCTAGGCCGAGCGGAACGCGGGGCTCTGGCGCGCCAGATATCAATCTGTCCTATAACAAACATCGCCACAAACGATTGGACGTGATGACGCAAATACTGATAGAGTCGATTGCATGATCCAGCAAGACGAGACCCGGCAGGGGCGAGCCGATTCGGCCGCGGAAGTGTATTGCGCCGCGGAGATGACGGAGTGCAACTGCCCCGATAGCTGCGAGCGTGACCACGGGAACGAGTAAGGCCTCCAAGACCCGGTCGCCAGTGGGCGGGACCCGCGAGCCGGCCCTGGTGGGCAGCCCGCTCCTGCCGGACGGGTTCAAGGTGCCGGTGTCCAGGTTCGTTAACCCGAGCACCCGGATGCGACAGCTCCTGGACGAGGAGCCATTCCTGTTTGGCCCGGGCGTCTACGACCCGTTCGGCGCGCAGCTGGTCATGTACTACGGGTTCAAGGCTGTCTACTTCAGCGGCTATTCCTTCGCCATCGGGCACCTGGGGACCACCGACATGGACCTCTACGGCGGCGTCGAGATTGCGGATGCGGCCCGGCGGACGGTCAGCGCCCTGCGCAAATTCCAGCTGACCATGGCGGTGGGTGACCCTGAGAAAGGCATCGCTCCACGACATCTCGACATTCCCCCTGTGATCGTCGATATGGACGGCGGCTACGGAAATATCTTCAACGTCCAGCGGACGACCGAGCTGTACGTCAACGCCGGGGTGGCGGCGGCGCACATCGAGGACCAGGTGCTGCCCAAGCGATGCGGGCACATCGGTGGAAAGGCCCTGATCCCGGTGAGCGAGATGCTGGGGAAGCTGCGGATGGCCCGCAGCGTTGCCGACGACCTGGGTAACCGAGACTTTGTGGTGATCGCCCGGACCGACGGGTTGAGCGCGGTCGACGCTCCCGAATCAGCCCGAGGCATCGAGCTGGCCATCGACCGCGGCCTGCGCTACCTGGACAGCGGCATCCCGGATCTACTCTGGTGCGAGTTCCCGACCTCCGAGCGGGAGCCGGTCGAGCGCTTCAGCCAGGAGATCCACAAGCGTTTCCCGGAGGCCCGCTTCGCCTTCAACTGGTCGTCTTCTTTTAAGTGGTACAAGGACCCCAACCCGATCACCTTCGAGGAACTGGGTCGGATGGGCGTGAAATTCATCTTCATCACTCTCGGGGCCCAGCACGCCAATGGTTATGGGCTCAGCCAGCTGCTTCAGGCGATGTCCGCCGGGCAGCAGCAGGGCTACATCGAGCTGCAGCGTAAGGAGTTCGAAACCGGTACCGACCTCCCCACCAGGAGCCATCACCACTTCTCGGGCGTCCCCTATCACCACCTTGTAGGAAAGATGTACGACGCCGCGCGCCTGGGCCGGGAATTCGTGGAGGAGCTGCCCGAAGACCGCGTCGTCTGAACCGGAGCCAGGGGTCTAGCGGGCAGCCGCACTGACGGGCAGCTCGAAAACCAGCTCGGTGCCGTCGACCTCGTCTTCCTGAACCCCGACCTGGTGGAAACCGAGCCGCTGCGCGAGGGCTAGCGAGGGAGCATTGCCCGGGCTGATGCTGATGAACACCGACGGGCTCCCGCGCCGGGCGGCAAACTCGAGCAAGGCCCTGATGGCCTCGATGGCGAAACCCTGACGGCGCCATGGCTGGTAAACGGTATAGCCCAGCTCAGCCCGGCCGATGACGGCGGGCGGCCCATGAAAACCGATGTTGCCGATCGCGGTTGTCGTGCCCTTCAACACCATCAGCCGCGCCATCCAGTCCCGCTCCTGCGGGGACTCCTCCATCCGGTCGAGCTGAATTTGAAAGAAGCCATCATCAGATCGCGTGGCGAACTCATCCGGAAGGATCACACCGAGCACCGACTGCGCCTGCTCACGTTGCCGCTCCAGCAGGAACCGCAGCGCGGCCGGAGGAATCGGAACCAGGGTGAGCCGTTCGGTGGAAATGGTGGCCGGACCGGTTGGCTGGCCTACCGCGTTAGCCAATCGCCCCTGCCGTATCCTCGCGCCGGACCAGTTCCAGAAAGGCGGCCACCGGTCCGCGGGGCGGACCAAGGTCACGCCGGCGAATGGCGACAATCTGCTGGGCGACCGCGGGACCGTCGCTGACGGCTACCTGGCGCAACGTCTTCGCCGCGAGCTCGCCGGCTACCGCCGTACGAGGCAGGAGAGCCACGCCGAGCTGCCGTTCCACCATCTTCTTCGCCGCCTCGATGTTGTCCAGCTCCATGACCTCGCGGGGCGTCACCCCCAGACCCAGGAAGAATGACTGGGTGAGCTCGTAGTAGCTCGAGGTCCGGTCAAAAAGAATCAGCCGCTCGCCCGCCAGCTCCGAGATACCGACCGAGCCTCTCTCGGCGAAGGGATGGTCGGGTGCAACCACCAGCACCAGGCCCTCCTCGTATAGAGGGGTCGACTCGATATCCGGGTGGCGCAGCGCCCGGACCATGGCGAGCTGGACCTCCTCCCGAAGCAGCATCTGAAGCACATCCTCGGAGTGGCCGGTGCGGACCGCGACCTCGACCCGCGGGTAGGCCTCGGCGAACTTCTGAAGCAACCCGGGCAGGACGTAAGTGCTGATCGCAGGAGCGGCGCCCAGCACCAGCCGGCCAGCCGTGGCTGAGCGAGCGTCGGTGAGCGCCTGCTTGCCGTCGCGCACCGCCCGGATGGCGCGCTCCGCATAGGGGAGAAAGGCACGGCCCGCATCGGTGAGCCGCATCCCACGCCGGGTGCGGGCAAAGAGAGGTTCACCGAGCTCGCGCTCGAGTGCGTGCAGACGCGCGGTGAGGCTGGGCTGGGTGACGAACATCGCCTCGGCCGCCCGGCTCACATTCCCACGGCGCGCCACCTCCAGAAAGCCCTCGATTTGCGCAAGCAACATGCCCGACTAATAAAAGTCTTCTATGGCTCGAAGTCAATGGCGGGCCGTGACAGAATGGGCCAACATGCAGCTGGGAAGGGTCGGAATCTGGACGACGGCCCTCGACCACCAGCCCGCGGCTGAGGCGCGGCGGGCGGCCGCCGAGCTGGAAGAGATGGGGTTTGGGGCGATCTGGATCGGCGAAGCGGTCCGGCGGGAAGCATTCTCAAACGCAACCCTCCTCCTGACAGCCACCCGCCATATAGTGGTGGCCACCGGCATCGCCAACATCTACGCCCGGGATCCGACCACCATGGCCGCCGGTCAGAAGACGCTTGCCGAAGCCTTTCCGGACCGGTTTCTGCTCGGAATAGGCGTTAGCCATG
>Ga0209806_1002751_pt1 | contig 10795 bp, 10 predicted proteins | sample GraSoiAngelo_152_FD_186166 | JGI IMG/M metagenome (GOLD analysis project Ga0209806, IMG submission 186166) | Grasslands soil microbial communities from the Angelo Coastal Reserve, California, USA - 14_1009_12_30cm (SPAdes) (version 2) | ecosystem: Environmental > Terrestrial > Soil > Grasslands ... | reverse complement strand
GGGGTGGGGGCTTGGCGGTTAGTCCCGGACTATAACTAAACTTGTTTCTTGACACGCTCAACCCTGCGTGACAATCTGGTAACGCAGAGACCAACGCAATACACGTCAGGGCAGGGAAAGCAGCAATGGCGATCGCGGGGGCGCAGCGTTCAGCCGTCGGACACGGCCATCGAATCGATCGCCGCAACCGCCGGCGACGGACTCGGGCGGCCGCCCTGTGGCTGGCGAGCTTCGTGGCCTGGAGTGTCTTCTTTCTGCTCCTCGGATGGCTGGTAGCCGCCGGGGCGTACGGCCTGGTGAACCCGTGAGGCGCTGCTACGGACGCCGCCATTCGTACCGGCACACGGACTACCACCTGCGCGAGTGGCACCGGCGTCGCCGCGCCGCGCTGCAGCGCAACGTGCTGATCGGCATGATCGCCACGGTGACGCTGCCCCTGATGACGGTGCCGGCGATCGCGGCGCAGACGGTCGGCGATCTCCCCTCCGTCATTGGGCTTGCCGCCACCGGCCTGCCGCAGGACATGCTGATCTACGACCGGCGCGGTAACTTGCTTGCCGACGTCGGCGACCAGGGCGATCACCGCGTCGTCGTTCCCCTCAGCTACATCTCGCCCAACGTGATCAATGCCACGATCGCCGTCGAGGACCATACCTTCTACTCGAACAGCGGCGTCGACTTCGGTGCCGTCATGCGGGCGGCGCTCGCCGACTACTCGCACCGCGGCATCAAGCAGGGCGGCAGCACGATCAGCCAGCAGCTCGTCAAGCAGCTCTTCATCGGACCGCACCCGGACAACTCGCTCCAACGCAAGGCGAAAGAAGCGGCCCTGGCGCTCGCCCTCAATCGCAACTATTCGAAGCAGCAGATCCTCGAGATGTACCTCAATACCATCTTCTATGGCAGCCAGACCTATGGCATCGAGGCCGCCGCCCACAGCTATTTTCAAACCAATGCGCACGACCTGACCCTCGCCCAGGCGAGCATGCTCGCCGGGCTGCCGCAGGCGCCCACGCAGTACAACCCGCTCATCAACCTGCCGGCCGCGAAGGAGCGCCAGCTCACCGTGCTCGCGGCAATGGTCGAGAACCACTTCATCACGCAGAACGAGGCGGATGCTGCCTACGCGACGAAGTTGCAAATCTATCCGCCCACCAATCACTTCCTGGCCCCCTACTTCGTCGACTACGTGCTGAAGACGTTGCGGCTGCAGTACAACATCCAGCCCGGGGACCGGCGCGGGTATCGCGTCTACACCTCGCTCGACCTCAACCTGCAGCTGATGGCGGAGCAGGTGGTGCGAGACCAGATCGCGCAAAAGGGCAATTACTACAACTTCCACGACGCCGCGCTGGTCAGCATGGATCCTCAGACCGGCGAAATCCTCGCCATGGTCGGTGGCAATGACTACAACCGGCCGGGCGGCTGGATCAACATGGCGGACACGCCACGCCAGCCCGGGTCGACGTTCAAGATCTTCACCTACACGGCCGCGATCGAGAGCCGCAAATTCAACATGATCACGCCCGTGCTTGACGCCCCCCTGGTGTTTCCAACCTGGGGCGGCGCCAGCGGCTTCGAGCCGTATGCCCCGCTGAACTACGACCTCAGGTACCACGGCGTGCTGCCGCTGAAGATGGCGATGGGCAACTCGCTCAACATCCCGGCGGTGAAGACGGAGCTGCGCGTCGGGATCCCGAACGTCCTCAGCGTGGCCCGGCGGATGGGCGTGACGCACCTGACGCAGCCCGATGACAACTATTCGCTGAGCCTCACCCTGGGCGGCTATGAAGTGACACCGCTCGACATGGCGACCGGGGTGTCAACCCTTGCGACCCTGGGCGTCCGTCACATGCCGGCGCCGGTGCTGTCGATCAAGGACGCGACGGGCAAAGACGTCTTCACCTACGACCCCGCCAAGAACGCGTACCGCGCGATCAGTGAGGACGTGGCCTACATCATCGCGGCCGTTATGTCGGACGACCGCAACCGCTGCATGTCGTTCGGCTGCCACGGCGACCTGACGCTGCCCGGCCGGCACGTTGGAGCCAAGACCGGTACCACCCAGGCCTTCCGCGACAACTGGACGGTCGGCTTCACACCGACGCTGGCGACGGCGGTCTGGATCGGCAACCCGGATAACACCCCGCTCAGCCACAACTCGACCGGGATCGTGGGCGCCGCCCCCATCTGGCACAAGTTCATGCAGCAGGCGCTGGCCGCCACCCCGGACCAGTGGTACGCGAAGCCTGCCGGCGTGCACCAGGTCGGCGATAACTACTTCCTGCCGGGGACGGAGAACGTGCGGTCGACGGTACTTGGGTGGCCGACCTGCCGCCTCGGGAGCTACAACCCGTATAACCTGACCTACGCGGACACCCTCGTCGACGGCGTGCCGTGCACCCTCGGCGCGAGGCTGGCGCCTGCTCCCAAGCCGGCGCCACCGGTCAAAGCGCCAACGCCGCAGCCCGGCAACTCGCACTAGCGCCCATAATCGGGGTGGCGTGCGCCCGGCATGGCGTCGATGCGGCTGCGCGGCCGTGATGGCCTTTGGGCTGGCCGGACTGCCGGCTGTTCCGGCGGCGGCCACGGATCATTTCCCCGACCTGGGTCCGCTCGAGATCCGCATCTTCGGCGCGAACGGGGCCGCGCGAGACTTCCAGGCCCGCTCGGTAGACGATCAACGCGCTTCCGTCGCGCTCGTCAACCAGATCGCTAGCGCGACCGAGGGGCCGCCTCAGGCGATCGAGGAATCGGCCGTCATGCTGCCCCACTACCGCATCGAGGTGAGCCATCTCAGCCCGGCCTTCGTGACGGCTCCGTGGGACCGCCTCCTGGAAACCACCTTCATCTACTTCCCGGGCGGCCACGACAACAGCTTCATGGTTGTCGAATTCGCCCACGGGCGAGCCGCACTCGAGCAGCGCTGGATCCTGCCCGATCCCGAGGTCGCGGCGCTCTTCGATCGGCATCTTCAGGGCCTGCGCCCGATCGGCCTGGAAGCACCCATCCGCGCCACGGCCAACGCGCCCTGGAATATGGCGCTTGGGGTGGCCTTGCTTGCCGGCATCACACTGCGGATGTTTGTGGATCGCCGGCGCTTGGCGGCTCCGCCAGAAAGGAAGGAGCGCCGGAAAGGGGACGGACCGGCGCTCCAGACAGTCGTCGGCGGTTAGTGGCTGACCTGGAAACAGGCCACGTCGTACTGCGACACGCTCTTCGGATTCTTCGAGTTCTGCGGTTGGGTGCCGGCGTAATGGCTGCCGGCCACGCCGCTCGTATTGAAGGCTGAGCCGGGCGCCGTTGCCGCATTGCCGGGAGTGGATGGCTGCGATTGGCAGGATTGGTTGGGCTGTCCGGTGCCGGACGGATTACCAGCGAGCGCGGCGCTGGTCCCCCCAAGGACGATCGCGCTCGACAGCATGATACCGAGAACGAACTTCCGTAGCACTACATCCTCCTTCATGTCCCCTTAGGCATTTGGAAGTTAATTCGGTGGCGGGTTACGCCTTCAAATTTCCCTCACCCGATGGGGGAGGGCAGGGTGGGAGTTGTACACTGCCGGCTGGCATGCGTCGAGCGGTCTCCCTCTTGTCGATCCTGGTGCTGGCGGGCTGCGGGTCGCGCGCCGCAACGACGTCGACCTCGGCGACGCCAAATCCTACGGTCGAAAGCCTCGCCTCACCAACCGCGTCACCTGCTGCCGGCAAGAGCAACCAGGATGCGGTCCTGGGTCCGGCCGGCATGACACTCCAGCAGGAGATCGGGGCGGTCATGATGGTCGGCTTCACGGGCCCGCCGACACGGGCAATTCTCGAGGACTGGCGCCAGCACCAGTTCGGGGGCCTCATCGTGGTCCCGCTCAACCAGAACGGCGGGGATGCCGCCGCGATCCGTCAGCTGATCCAGTCGGTGCGGGGCGTGATGCGGCGTCCCTTGATGGCCGCTACCAACCCGGAGGAGGGGGCTGCCCATTCCGAGCCGGTGAGGACGTCGAGAGAGCTGAAGGCGCTCGGCTTCGACATCAACCTCGCTCCGGTTGCCGGCGCCCACGACGTGACGGCGGCCATTGCCGACATCCATGCCGCCGGCATGTACGCGGTCGCTCAGGACTCCACCGACTTTCGGGCAGTGATCGCTGCCCACGTGGAGTTCGTCGTGGTTGGGCACCTCCAGCTGCCATCGATCGCGGTGCCCAACGACCTTGGCTACCAGGGGGTGATCATCTCGGATGACCTGCAGTCAACGGCGCTCAGTCCGCAGAATGCGCCGGCGGCGGCCGTTCGCTTCCTCAAGAACGGCGGCGACATGGTGATCGTCGCCCATGACATCGCGGTCGCCGACGCCACCTACGCCGCGATCCACGCCGCGGTGCTGAGCGGGAGCTATCCCCGCGCGCAGCTGGATGGCTCGGTCCAGAAGCTGCTCTCGCTCGGCTTGCGCTACATGCCTTAGTCGGGCGGCTCGCTGGCGACTTCCGCACCCATCGCGTGGTAGCCGCCGTCGACGTGCACGATCTCGCCGGTGGTTGCGGAACTGTAGTCGGAAAGCAGCACGCAGGCCATCTTCGCCACTGGCGTGCGGTCCTCGCTATTCCAGCCAAGCGGTGCGCGCTGGCCCCAGGTGTTCTCGAAGCGCTCGAATCCGGGGATGCCCTTGGCCGCCATCGTCTTCAATGGCCCGGCCGCCAGCGCGTTGACGCGAATGTGGTGCTTGCCGAGGTCGCGAGCCAGATAGCGCGTGACCGATTCGAGGGCCGCCTTGCAGACGCCCATCCAGTCGTAGAAGGGCCACGCCTGGGTGGAGTTGTCGAAATCGAGCGTCACGATGCTGCCGCCCTCGGTCATCAGCGGGCTGAGCGACTGCGCCATCGCTTTGAGCGAATAGGCGCTGGTCTGGAAGGCGGTCTGCACGCTCTCCCACGGAGCGGTCATGAAGTTGCCGCCGAGCGCATCGCCAGGCGCGAAGGCGATGGCGTGAACGAAGCCGTCGAGGCGACCCCAGCGCTGCTTGAGCGTCTGCGCAAGGGTGTCGATCTGTTCCTGCTTGTTGACGTCCATCTCCAGGATCTCTGGAGTGGGTTTCATCCGGCGGGCGCTCTTCTCCGTCAGGCTCATCACCCGGCCGAAGCTGGTCAGCACGATGTCGGCGCCCTCTTTCTGTGCTGCGTCGGCGATCGCGAACGCGATGCTGGCCGGGGTGAGCACGCCGGTGACTAGGATCTTCTTCCCTTCGAGGATGCCCGGCATGGCGGTCCGATTCTATCCGAGCCGGCTGGACCGGGACGGTGGCACTAGGCGACCGACGCGACTCGCGTCCGGGCCCGCTCGGCTCGACCCGCACGCCACTGGGCGATCGCCACGCTCAGGATCAAGAGCAGCCCCGTCGCCACGTCCTGGAAATACTGCTGGACGCCGACCAGGTTCATCCCGTTCGATAGGACCCCAAGGATGATGACGGCCAGGACGGTGGCGGTGACGGCACCTTTGCCGCCTGTGGTGGCGGCGCCCCCCAGGAAGACGGCGGTGATGGCCTGCAATTCCATGCCCTGCCCATTGAGTGGCGCGCCGGATGTGGTTCGGGCTGCGAGCAGCACCCCGCCGAGACCCGCCAGCGTGCCGGAGATGGCGTAGATGGTGAGGCGCACGCGCGTGAGGTTGATGCCGGCGAGGCGAGCGGCGGTCGCATTGCCACCGAGCGCATAGATCGACCTGCCAAGGTCCGTGTACTTCATGACGACGTGCCCCAGCACGGCGACCACGATCAAGATCACGAGGATGACGGGGATGCCGACGAAGGCGTCGCTCTGCAAGAGCCGGCCGGAGCCGAGCCAGGTGAAGTCCGACTTGGTGCCAACCCCTACCGGATAGCCGTTGGGCGCGATGAGGAAGGCGACGCCGCGGAAGGCGGCGAAGGTGCCCAGCGTCGCGATGATCGGGTTGACGCGCAGGAACGCGACGATCGAGCCGTTCACGAGGCCCGCGATCAGGCCGGCGATCAGGCCCGCGACGAGCGCGTACTGCATCCTGCCCCAGGAGGCGTTCACGGCAAGTGCCGCCACCACGCCGGCAATGCCGGCAACGGATCCAACCGAAATATCGAGTGCCCCCGCGATGATGACGATGGATTCGCCGACGGCCAGCACGCCAAGCACGGCAATGTTCTGTCCGAGCGAGTTCAGCAGGTTACGTTGCCCAAGAAAGAATGGCGACTGCGACACGATCACGGCGACCTCGATCGCCAGAACGATCAGCAGGGAAAGATTTTCCGCGCCGACGAAGCGTACGACCGGGCGGAGCCGCGTGGCAACGGTCGACAGGCTGGTCACACCGGTTCCTCAGATGCCAGCCGCTTCTGGGTTTCGACACTCTGAGAAAGGTGCTCGGCCATCGCTAGCCCCAGGACCGCCTCTTCGGTCGCACCCGGGCCAGGCAACTCGCCCGCGATGCGGCCGTTCTGCATGACATAGATTCGATCAGAAAGCCCGAGGATCTCGGGCAGCTCGGAGGAGATGAACATGACGCCGAGCCCCTGGTTGGCGAGGTCGTCGACGAGGCGGTAGATCTCGGCCTTGGCGCCGACATCGATACCGCGCGTCGGCTCGTCCAGGATCAACGCCTTGGGCTTGGCCGCCAGCCAGCGCGCCAGCACCACCTTCTGCTGGTTGCCTCCGGACAACTTGCCCACTTCCTGGTCGAGCGACGGCGTGCGCACGCGCAACCGGGTGACGTACTCGGTCGCGATTTTGCGCTCGAGCCGGCGCCGGATGATGTGAAATCGGGAGAGCCGCCGCAAAATCGCCAGGGAGGCGTTCTCGAGGACGCTGCGCATCATGACCAGCCCCTCTCGCTTGCGGTCTTCCGGGGCCAGACCGATCCCGGCGCTGACGCCCTCATCCGGGTGGCGGATCGAGGTTGGCCGCCCGTCGACGAAGACGGTGCCACGGTCGCGCGGCAGCTCCCCGAAGACGACCTTGGCCAGCTCGGTGCGGCCGGCCCCGATCAGTCCGGCGAACCCGACCACTTCACCGGCGCGAATCTCGAAGCTGACGTCTCGATGCCAGTTGCTGTGGATGTGCTCGGCCTTGAGCACCACGCGGTCGGTCGCGGCTCGACGCCGCTGGAAGACGGCACTGAGATCCCGGCCAACCATCAACTTCACGATCTCGCCCTCAGACAATCCGCTTGCCGACTTGACGGCGACGAGCTGGCCGTCGCGAAGGATCGCCACCCTGGCCGCGAGACGCAGGATCTCCTTGATGCGGTGCGAGACATAGATGATGGCCAGGCCGTCGTCGCGGAGCCGGCGAACGAGCGCGAACAGGCGATCGACCTCTTCGTCGGTGAGGGAGGAGGTTGGCTCGTCGAGGGCGAGAACCCGAACATTCGACTTGAGCGCTCGAAGAATCTCGATCAGCTGGCGCTGAGCGGATGACAGCATGTCGCCCATCAGGTCCATTGGCAGCACTTTGCTGAAGCCGTAGCGCGCGAGGTCGGCCCGAACGCGCGCCTCGAGCCCGCCAAAGTCGATGAAGGGTCCCCGGCGGGGAAGCTCGCCTAGGTAGATATTCTCCGCGACCGCGACGCCCGGCACGATCTCGGGCTCCTGGTAGACGACACGAACGCCGGCGCGGTGCGCCTCGAACGGATTCGCAAACTTCACCTCCTGGCCGCCAAGGCTGAGGGTGCCGCTGTCCGGTTGGTAATCGCCGTTGATGATCTTCAGCAGCGTGGACTTGCCGGCGCCGTTCTCACCCAGGAGGGCCAGGATCTCGCCGGGTCGGACGTCGAGTGAGATGTCACGCAGTGCCTGGACGTTAGGGAACGCCTTGCTGACGCCCCGGACTTCGAGTCCGGGAGCGTCAGCGGGAGCGCTTGGCATGGCGCCTACTTAGTGCACGGGAAGAGTTGCGCGTAGTCGTTCGGATGAACGATGGTCGTCTTGGCGATGGTCGAGGCGGGCAGCGCGACATTGTTCTGGACCTTGTCCCAGAGCGCGTCGGCCGCCGCGATGCCCACGTCCTTGCCGGAGATGTAGAGCGCTGCCTTCCAGCCGGAGGGCTGGTTGGCCGCCCACGGCTTGCAAGCCTCGTAAGCGCCCAGCCCCACGGCGATGATGTTGTCGGGTTTGACCCCGGCGGTCGTGAGCGCGTTCAGCGTGCCCAGTACACCTTCGTCGTTGCAGCCGAAGACGACCCAGTTGGTGACGTTGGGATGGGCCGTGATGATCGGGCCCGCCGCGCTTTGCGCCGAGGGCGTCTCGCCGCTGTAGGGGACGGGATAGATACTGGAGGCCGCGACGCCGCCCGCCGTGATCTTCGCCTTCTCGGCGGTGGTGCGGTCGTTACACACGGAGAGCGTCTGCACCTCGACCGATAGCACGCCGACCTTCTTGCCCGAGGTGAGCCAGCCGGCAGCGGTCAGCAGTTTGGCGGCTTCGTCGCCGACCTTGGTACCCATGTCGGTTCCGCTGAAGCCGACGAAGGGGACGGGGTTGCCCGAGGAGTCCTTGATCGCGTCATCGGTGGCGACGAGCGCCACTTTGGCATCGGCCGCGGACTTGGAGACGGCCGGCCCGATGGTCTGGTCGGGAACGGTGATGGCGATGCCTTTGGCGCCGGCGGAGATGGCATCGTTGACCTCGCTGATGCCGGTGTTGGCGTCGAGCTTGGCGTTGTAGAGCTTGACCTGGCCGCCCTTCTTCTCGATCTCCGCTTTGAAAGCCTGCTGCTGGTCGATGAAATACTGCTGATCCGCGCTCTTGTTGATGCCGACGAAGAGTGGTTTGGCCGAGCTTCCGGCGGTGCTCGAGCCACACGACACCATGACAAGTGTGGCGACCACACTAAGGGCGGTCAGGGCGCCCATCTTCCGTAAGCCCCCCAGAGTCGGTTGCTTCACGTTCTCCCTCCTTCGAGGCTCCTCCTGGAGCCCAGTTGCCGATGATCGTAACCGGTCCGCTGACGCGCGGTCTACTGGCCGTCGGTTGACCGGCCGCGTCCGGTAACCCATAATCGCATTAGTAATACTTATTGGCAAGGGGGAAATGAAGCAGACTGGCGATCATCCCGCCCAACCGGGAGCCACAGGCGCCCTGGACGGCATCACCGTTCTGGACTGCACGCAGATGCTGGCGGGTCCGCTCGCCGGCCTGCGCCTGGGGGATCTGGGCGCCGATGTCCTGAAGATCGAGGCGCCCGGGGCCGGCGAGTTCAACCGCACCCATGGCTTCGAGGACATCACGGCCGCGGGAGAAATGACCACCTTCCTCGCGCTCAACCGCAACAAGCGCAGCGTGGTGATCGACCTGAAGAAGCCGGAGGGCCTGGCCGTGATGCACGACCTGGTCCGCAAGGCCGATGCCTTGATTCAGAACTTCCGGGTCGGCACCGCCGATCGGATCGGCATCGGGTACGAGCAGCTCCACGAGATCAACCCGCGGCTGATCTACTGTGCCATCACGGGCTACGGATCGCAGGGGCCTTATCGAAACAGGGCGGGGCAAGACCTGGTCCTGCAGGGCTATAGCGGGTCGATGCGGTCCGTGGGGAAGATCGGGGATCCGCCGCTGCCAAGCGCCCTGTGGGCCGCGGATGTCATGAGCGGCTACCAGGCGGTGATCGGCGTTCTCGCGGCACTGCACGCTCGCGCGACAACCGGCCACGGCCAGTACGTGGAGGTCGACATGCTTTCGGCGGTATTGGACGCGCAACTGCAGGAACTCGTGACCTACCTCAACTCCGGGCGGCAGCCCACGCGCATGAAGGAAGCGAGCGCGCATGCCTTGATTCCGGCTCCCTATGGGGTCTATGAGACCAGCGACGGCTGGCTCACCATGGCCATGTGCCACCTTCCCGACCTCGGGGAAGCCCTGGACGATGATTGGCTGCGTACCCTGACCCGCTACAACGATGGCGCCGTTCATCGTGACGAGATCTACGCTCGCATTCGGCCACGCTTTGCGGAGCACACCACCGCCGACTGGCTGGAGATTTTGGACCGTTGCGGGGTGTGGGCGGGCCCCGTCTACGACTATCCCCAGCTGGAAAAAGACCCGCACGTGGTCGCTACCGGAACCTTCACCCAGCAGCCGCAGGGCGATGGCATCGCGGTGCGAACCCTTCGTCCGCCGCTGATCATGTCGGCGACGCCGCTCGCGATTCGGCGCGGCGCCCCTCCGCTCGGCGCCCACACCGCCGAGGTCTTGACCGAGAAGCTTGGCTACGATGTCAGCCGGGTCGCCCAGTTGCTCGCCAGTGGTGCAGTAGGCGCAGCCCGATCCTCGGACCCGCCTGAGGAGGTGGTATGACGGCCAACGACGGAAAGGTCAGGCTCGAACGGAACGGTCATGTGGGCGTCGTCACGATCGATCGGCCGGCCAAACTCAATGCGATGACGGTGGCCATGGACCGCGAGATGAACGCGATCACCTATGAGGTCAACAACGATGATGCGATCCACGCGGTGCTGCTCACCGGTGCCGGTGAGCGCGCCTTCTGCGCCGGCAGCGACATCACCGACCTGGATGGCTACGGCACCAACTGGCAATACCGCAATCGGTTCGATGCCGGGACTGACTACGCGCACGCGGTCTGGCGCATGCGCAAGCCGGTGGTCGTTGCCATCAACGGCTATGCCATCGGCGGAGGTCTGGAGATGGCGTGCGCGTCCGACATCCGGCTGGCGACCCCGGAGTCGAGCTTCGGTGCGGGCGAGATCCACTGGGGTTGGCATGGCGGGTCCGGGCAGACGCAATACCTCACCCGCGCGATCGGCCCAGGACACGCGCTGCGCCT
>Ga0209806_1002749_pt1 | contig 10799 bp, 10 predicted proteins | sample GraSoiAngelo_152_FD_186166 | JGI IMG/M metagenome (GOLD analysis project Ga0209806, IMG submission 186166) | Grasslands soil microbial communities from the Angelo Coastal Reserve, California, USA - 14_1009_12_30cm (SPAdes) (version 2) | ecosystem: Environmental > Terrestrial > Soil > Grasslands ... | reverse complement strand
AAGTGGCTGGGTGGGCCCTTACGCGACGGCCGGCGCGGTCCAGAACAAGGCCGCCGACGCGAGCATGATCGCGAAAATGAGTTTCACCGCCGCCGCCGGCCACGCCTGCGGCAAGAATTTCAAAGCCGCCGAACACCTCACCGCCCATCCCGAATACGACTGGCAAAAACCCCTCCAGCGCGACATGGACGCGTATCCGTGGACCAGTTTCAGTGTGGCCAAGCAGTAGTTACGTTGCCCGTATGAGGCACGCCTTCAGAGGCTGCGGGAAAACTCCTATTTTGATCGCGTTTTGAAAGGGCGCGGCACGGTGCCCCAGGTTCGCGTCCGTTCTGTGGACGCAAACCTGGGAATACCACACGCTCGTCGCTACGCCAGAGCTAATCCCCTCCTCCCACGACAGCGAAATAAACATCCTCCTCTACGGTTTGGTTCAGCCCTCGCGTGTCGGCCCAAACGACATTCGCCCGCCCGCGATTATCTACTGTCACCCACATGTAGTCGCCCAGGAAACCGGCTTGGGCCGGGTTGTTGGCAACGACCAGATTTGGCATGGAGGAGGTAGTGACCCGGGTGTAGCCGACTGAAGCCCTGTTCGATGCGGGACGGTGGACCTCAGCTGCCGTGATGTCGTTGCAGCCTGTAAACTCACAGTTGCCGTAGGAGCGATCGTAATAGGCTATCCACAGTCTTTGTCCGTCAGGCGTAACTGCACTCCATGGCTGCCATTGTGCACTGGGACCGAACTTGCTTGCCGGCGTGACGTTGAAGGGAGCGCTCCAGGTTGCGCCACGATCGGTCGAGAAGACGTAGAAGACGTCGTTGTTGCATGGAGGAGTCGCGGTCGCGGCCGAACTCAGCGGTGCGCAGGTGCCGCCGCCATTGCGGAAATCCGCCCATACAAAGTAAAGGTTGCTTGCGTTGTCTACTGACAATGAGCCTTCCACGAAGTCGTCGAGACGGTAGCCATTCGGGGGCAGACACTGGCGTCCGGGAGGGCAAGCAGTAGCCGCGTTGGGACCGACCGGTTGCGTTCCGAAGTCGTCACTAATCTTCACAGGGGCCGACCAGTTCGAAGCCATGTTGCAGTTTGCCGAACACGACACGATCAGATGCTGGTTTATCCCGGGCAGCGGAGTATTGCCGTTGCCGAAGGCAACGTAGACCGTCCCGTCTGTTCCGACAATCGGATGCGACCCCTGGTCCTGGTCGCAGGCATTGGGATTGGTCTCCCCGCTGCCAATCGTGCAGATCGCCGCGTTGGCCCCGCTGATCTCGATGCCTTTTGACCAGGTCGCGCCGCCGTCGGTGGATTGGCTGAAGTAGATAGGGCTGTCGCCTCCTACGCCGGCAGTGGTTACGGCGAACCGAGTCCAGGTAGCGTAGACGTTGTTTGCATTTGGGCTGGAGGGATTGTTGTCGGCAACAATGAACTCCTTGTCGTGCGCAACATTCGGACTATTGTCGTTCGCCACGACCCCGGGCGGGTTGTCCACATAAAGCTGAAATGGCCCGGGCCTGGGAGAGTGATAGAACGCTCCGCCAATGGGAGCATTCGATTTTTCGACCAGGACGGCGCTGTCGGGCAGGTTGATCTCGAACAACACCCCTCCCACATAAGCATTGCCGTTGGAGTCGAAGGTGGCAGTGGGATCGCTGCAAGCATCGTAGGTCACGCCGTCAAGGTTGACGAATTGGTAGAACGGAGGTATCTGGTCACCCCAGGTCCTGCCGCCATTGAAGGAGAAATCGTATCCGCAGTGATTGAATCCAATGCGGGAGTCGTTCTGTCCTGCTATCAGATTCTGTGGGTTTGTCGGATTGATCACAACCACTTCCTCGGCCTGTCGCCTCAGGGAACAATCCTGGTTCACCCGGACGTTACGTGCACCGCTCGAGTTCGTGAAGACGTTTGTGCATCCTGCCGTTTTGGCACCGAGGTTTGGCAGCAGCGCGGCCGGTGCAAGGTTCGGCGCCAAGGCGCCAGCGGCCGCAACGCGCTTCTGGATTTCGCCGCTGGACATCAGCAGCGTATAGACGACACCGGAGGATACCCGCGGTTCATTGACTCTGGCCGGCACGCGTCCCGTTTCGATATCGAGAGCGCGTCTGAGAATGTTGTTAGCTGGACGTCTGGCGGCGCTTGAATTCTGCCCATGTGCGGACTTCAACACGGAGAAGGCAAGAGCCACCGCCAGTGCTGACAGCACAAACAAGCCAATCTTCTTGTTCATTGGCGTTCATCCTTTCGCTTGAATTTGAGGCCGTAGTTTCTCTTGAAAATTGAGGCCGTAGTTCGAGCCCGCTTGTGAATGGGTTGGTCTTGACCGAACGGAATAGAGGACTCGAATTGTCCCCGGCTAAAAAAAGGTTGTCAATCGGGTATTTACCGCTCCGGAGAGCAAAACTTTGCACTTGGGAGCGCTCTCAGCTGAGGCTGACAGCTAGTTTTTCAGCTCGGGGAAGACGAAGACTTTCAAACTTTTCGTGGCGATGACTATTTCGATCGAGTGGTTCCGCTTTATTAAGGGCGCGTTGAGGTCAGGACCCGGGCTCAATAACGATGAAGAGATGCTCGAATATCCGAACAGTCCATTCGCGAGAACAAGCGTGCCCTACAACGGTCCGCATTACTTTTGGAATTTTCCTAGAGCCCAGAGCCTAAAGCCTGGAGCCAAGAGTAGAGAGAAAGCTAAACACAATTTACCGCGTCCCGCCCGCCTTCGTGCCCAGCGAATCCGCTATTGATGAAGGACGTTCCGAACGTCCGCGATGAAGTTCTTCCAGCAAGAGCATATCGTTGTACACATCGCTGGCGGCAATTTTCGGAGCGCTCTTGCGCAGTTCTTCGCGCAAGCGAACAACCAGCAGATGCTGCGCAATCTCGGGCGCTTCCGATGCGCTCACGATATTGTCGCGCGTCAGCCCGACCGCGACCGGACCCTCGCCCAATGTCAGGCGCAACACCGGTCTGCCCGCCTCATCCAGTTGCGGCTGCGCCGTCGCCTCGAGCCGAGGCCACTTCACCTCTTCGAGTACCGTGCCCTCGGTGATGCCACGCGCCAGACGTTCCAGCCGCGTTTGATATTCGCGGCGCTCCTGCGCGCTCATCGGCGCCTCGAGGTCGCGACGAGCATCAAACACCAGCGCATGCTGTCCCGGATCAAACCCGCGTGAGCCGGTGAAGTACGCGGCTGCAAAACACGCGACAATCGCCGGATGCCAGACCAGCAGCGGTGCCATATACTTCTTCGCTTTGAACGCCGACTCCACTACGCCACGCACCGGCTTGCTGCGCTTCATCGTGCCCGGCACCTGCGGAATTACAAAGCTGATCGATTCCAGCTCCGGATGATGCTTGCTGTAACGCGCCAGGCACTTTGCAATTTGTTTTGGGGTACTAATGCCCAGATCGCCGATAATTCCCCGATGCAACGCGCCGGGATAATAGAAATTAATAATTCCCTTCACGAAATCGGCGCAGTTGCTCGACAACAGCTTGTACATCCCGACGTTTCGCCGCGCATTCAGAATCTGGATCAGCTCGTCATCCTTCTCGGCGCTGGTTTCGATTTCGAAGGCATAACTCGTGCGATCGTAGGAAGACCCGAGCAGCTGATACCACGGCCCTTCTGGCACACCGCCATCGGGCGCGTCAGGAATGAATTCTTCAAAATGCTTCCGCCGGTACTGGTCCCGCAGAAAGGACACCAGCTTCGGATCGGCGTAAAGAGGAACTTGTTCGGGCAGTTCGACAGCATATAGATAAGGAACCAGCGGAATCGCAAACCAGTCGTATCCTGCGATCCCGTGATAGCGGCTGAGGACGACGCCCAGTTCCCCGTCCTTGCACCGGCGCAACTTAAACGGAGTGTCCGCGCAAACCCGGTTTAAATAGACAGCGACGTGGCCCGTTCCGGCGAACGTGCCGTCCACGCTATAAGGTTCTTCGAGAAGAAGGGTCGCGCCGGCATGCGCTCGCAGACTGCTCCCGAGAAGAAACAGAAACACCACTGCGCTGATAAATCGACGGCCCATGTAAATCTAAAAACCACTCCTCAACGGAAAGTTGCGCGGCCCCTGGAAGGCTGCCGGGGTAACGTCACAAACCCCTGTGATTTCTGAGAGTTTGCGGTCTATCCCAGCTTTAAACAAGGTGACGGAAGGGTTACATACGCCCCCTGTCCCTTGGGTTCGTCCCTCTCAGCCCTTGACGCTGGTTGCAATTTGGAGGCCAGGAGCAGGGAAACAGGCCCCTACGCTTTCCACCTCAGTAGCTTGACAATCTTCGGCAAGCGCCGCTGGTTCGATTCAAACCGCGGCTTTGGGGGAAGGAAATACTTGGTGGCTGTTCGCCTGAGCCTTTATCGTGAGTGTCAGTGCTTCGTCAGCGAACCAGCCACTCAGTCAAATCGTGGACACGACTCAACGCTCCACCGTAGATCACCACCATACTAAGGATACAGGCTGCGAAGGTGGGAGCCAAATACCACGGGAAGAGGCTGCGAGAGGAGGCGACGCGCCTCTCTTCCCAACTCACTAAGCGCGCAATGCGTGCATTCAATCCTGAACCGGAGTCCTCGACCAGCCCGATGGTCAGCGTCGCGCCATGAACTGAAGCAAAGCGCGATAACTTGATCAATGCGGACGCCAGATCGAGAGCCTCGCCACCATTCGAAACAGCGGCATCGTCAGCGGCCATCTCGGCGGCCTCCGACCAGCCTGCTTCGAGCCCGGCCATGCCCGGAAATCCGCACGACCGGAACATAAGCTTTTTCAGATTGTCGCGGCGTCGTACGTGAGCAATTTCGTGACGCAATGCGCTTTCTAGTTCCTGCTGGTTCAGTAATGCCGCGGCTGCATTCGAGAGCAACACTCGCGGCTGACGCCAGCCCGACACAGTCAGTGCCGGCGATGACGGCCGAATCCGAAACAGTGGGACGGGATCACAGCCCGACGCAGCGCTCGCTCCCTGCAGCCACCCAGCTACGGTACGCGAAGTTCTCATTTGTGCTGCGAGCGCATTCCACGCTCCCGCCGCGAACAGCGCCACACAGCACGCACCAAGTGTCAGAGGAATCTCGCCAATCGGCTCGGCAACCACTCGCGGCTCAAGCAGCAGGAATGAAGGAACCACAAATCCCAATGTAATCAGGACGGCCGCAGCACAAGGCAGGCTTCGAAGAATGAACAGCAACGTCGCCAAACGCCGCGCCGAAAGTCGGTTTCCGACCCGCCGCACCTGGCGCCAGCCGCTCACCACAGCTACGGAAAATACCACGTACACCAGAAGGAAGAAGGCCAGCGACACTCCCAGACACCGTATTGCAAACATCAACGCTTCTCCCGCTTCTGCAATTCGCGACGCTTCGTCTCGACCAGCCTCTGCAATTCGTCGAGCAACTCGATATCGTGCTCGGTGACCGCCTCCACCAGGTAGGACAGCGGCAACGACGATGTCGCGCCCGAGCTCAGGAGTTCTTGAATCGCCTGTCCCGCGGCTGCGCGCTGCAGTTCTTCTCGCGTCACCCGAGGCGCGTAACGAAACGCTCTACCCTCGGCGACCCGGCTCAGCACCTGTTTCTTGTAGAGCCGATCGAGCGTGGTCATCACGGTCGTATAGGCGATGTTCAAATCCGTGTTCGCCAGCAGTTCGCGCACGGTCGCACTTCCCCGCGCCCACACTTCCTCGAGCAACCGCTGCTCGAGCGGTCCCAGCTGCGCAAAAGAAGGTCGCCCAGAACGAAAAAACCGATTCACACTGCCTCCTGACAACCGCAAGATTCTACCCTAGCCGACCGGCAAAAGCACGGCAATGCCGCGCCAGAAGCGGCAATCGCGTTTGTCACCCCGACCAACTCATATCTCTGTCTTCCTGAGCAAAGTGAGGCGCCAGCCGAACGCAGTCGAAGGACCCCGTGCCGTACGGATCTCCCGAAACTCGGACATGCATTTCCACCACGAGCCGGTAACGCCCGATACATGCCGTGACTCCCATTTAAGCCCCAAACGCAGTGGGCTCGCAGCAGTCCCTCTGCTCTCGCAGCTTGTCATCCTGATCGCAGCGAAGGACCCTTCAACACCCGCCGCAGACCGTGCGCGCAATCCTCCGCCAGTTGCAATCTGGCCCTCCGCCAGAGACAATCGCAGCATGGAAAATGCCGCCGATGCCGCCAACCCCTTCCGCCCCGGCACCATGGTGGTGACGACGCTGGCGAATCCGCGGGAGAAATTCTGGGGCGCCATCCTCTCGCTGAGCGCCGAAGGCTTGAGCTTGCGGGGGATTGAGCTGGCTTCGTTCGAGGACCTGGTGGCCCTCGTCAAAGATGGCGAACCCTTCTCCCTCGGCGTTGTCTTCTTTCCCATGCACCGCGTGGAGCGCATGGAGCTTGATCTGCCCGACGGCAATATCCCGTCGCTTTCGCAGCGCTTCACCGCGAAGACGGGGCTCGATCCGGTCACGCTGCTGCGCGCCTCATCCACAGTCGATGCCGCGAAGGAGCGTGGATGAAGCTCTCGCAGCTGCTGACCGCACCCAACCAACTCACCCTGCTGCGCATGCTGTTCCTGCCCTTCATCGTGAACAGCTTCCTGGATCAACACTACACGACCGCGCTCGTGCTGTTCGTGCTTGCGGGACTGAGTGATGGCCTCGACGGACTGCTGGCGCGGCGCCTGCACCAGCAAACCACGCTCGGGCAATATCTCGACCCGATCGCCGATAAGCTGCTGCTCAGCACCTTGTTTCTGGTGCTTTCCGTGCTGCATAAGATTCCCTGGAAATATACGGTAATGGTGTTCAGCCGCGATATGGCGATCCTCGCGACCAGCGCGGTCCTCTACACGATCGCGGGCTTGCGCAACTTCTCGCCTAGCATCTTCGGGAAAGCGAACACCTTCGCCCAGATTGGCGCGATTTTTTTCGTGATGCTGCTGCAGATTTATACGGCCCGGTGGGTGTGGATGGCTCGCACCGTGCTCCTGTGGGCGACCTTCGCCTTCACGGGGATTTCGTGGGTGCACTACGCCTTACTCGTGCAAACCCGTTTGCGTCCCCACGCCGCCGAGTCCAGGAGCGGCTCGAGCAAGCAGGTAGCGTAGGCCTCTCTTGTAGCTTCGAGCTTCGAGCGACGAGCTTGGAACTTCATGTTTGGTCTTCAAGCTCGTGGCTCGTGGCTCGCAGCTCGTGGCCGGTGTGTGATCGAAGTGCCACCGCTGGAATTCCGCAACGTGGTTTTCGCAGGTTACGCGCAGTCGATGCAGGGGTCGGCACAATCCTGTGATTTTGAGTTGACTTCCGAAGTGCAAGCCTCGCGCAGCAACGCGATTCCCATGACCACCAGCAGCGCGGGCCAAAACATGGACGCCAGATCATATGCCAGGTGGTTCGGGCTCCACGATGCTGCCAACATGATCGATGACACGACCTCCAAGCCCGAGGAAGCGGTCTGATCCAGGGCCTGGCTCAATCGCCCAGCCGCGCCCACCACATGCCCAAACAGGAGGAAGAGTCCCGGCCCGATCAGAGCGAATCCAGCCACTGATCTGAGGGTATCACCGTAGGATTTCTGCCTTTTCATATCCCGCCTCCGTGGGCCGTTTTACGTGCCTCTATGTGTAAGTCGAGTGGAGGACCGCGAAATCGACACCCAGACGAGATTTTTTTCAAAACACGCCGGACGGCGAACAGGCAGCCTCCGCACTGAACCCGAGAGGCCGGGGCGCGGCGGGCCGAGAATCCCACGAGTGAGAAAGCCATGGAATCCCACGTTTCGAAAATCACGAAACGTGGGGCACCCGGCCATTTACAATCGGCGCCCCAGGAGATCACCAATGTGTCGATGCATTGCTGTCGCTGCCGCACTTTTCCTCGTCTCGCTCACCCACGCGCAGCAATCCGCCAATCTCTCGAAAGAAGTCCAGAAGTATGTCCGCGTGCAGAGCACAAAAGTAGTCCTCACCCACGTTCGCATCGTCGACGGAACCGGCCGCGCCCCCACGGACGATCAGAACGTCGTGCTCGAGGGAGGCAAGATTACGGCGATCCAGCCGGGAGCCGACGTCGCTCCGGCGAAGGACGCCGCCGTGCTCGATCTCAAGGGCTACACCGTGATCCCGGGAGTCGTCGGCATGCACAATCACCTTTTCTACGTGGCGCGACCCAACCTCGACAGCCGCTGGCACAACGACGAACCGGTGCTCGTCCCACAAATGACGTTCTCCGCTCCGCGTCTTTATCTTGCCGGCGGTGTGACCACCATGCGCACGACCGGCAGCGTCGAGACCTACGCCGACCTGAACCTCAAACGTGAGATCGACGCCGGCCACCTCCCGGGCCCGCACATCGACGTGACCGGACCGTATCTCGAAGGCGCCGACAGCTACTTCATCCAGATGCACCAGCTCAAGGACGCCGAGGAGGCCCGCCAGTTCGTGGATTACTGGGCCGACCGCGGCGTCACATCATTCAAGGCGTACATGAACCTCACACGCGCCGAACTGAAAGCCGCCATCGACGAAGCCCACAAGCGCAATCTCAAAGTCACCGGGCATCTTTGCGCAGTCACCTACAAGGAAGCCGCCGAGCTTGGCATCGACGACCTGGAGCACGGCTTCTTCGTCAACACGCAGCTCGATCCGGGCAAGAAGCCCGACGTGTGCAGCCCGGCCGGCGGCGTCCCCACGCTGAAAGAGATGGCACCCGACAGCCCCGCCGCCAAAGACCTGATCGACACGCTGGTGAAGCATCACGTCGCGGTGACTTCGACCCTGCCGGTGTTTGAAAGTGGAGGCATGCCCGGCCGTCCGCCGCTGCGGCAGGCCATGCTGGAAGCGCTCTCCCCGCAGGCGCGCGAAGCGTACCTCTACCGGCGCGAGCAGCCGTGGAAAGAAGGTGCGAGTTCCGAGAGCCCGATGGACTCCACAAAAGATGACTGGCCGATGCTGATCCGGCGCGACATGCAACTGGAGCACGCCTTCTCCCTCGCCGGAGGCTTGCTGCTGGCCGGACCAGACCCAACCGGAGACGGCGGAGTCGTCCCCGGCTTCGGCGATCAGCGGGAGATCGAACTGCTGGTGGAAGCGGGCTTCTCACCGGTAGAAGCGATCAAGATCGCAACCTTGAACGGCGCGACCTACATGGGCCGCCAGGATCAGATTGGCAGCATCGCCGTCGGCAAGAACGCCGACCTGGTCGTCCTCAAAGGCGATCCGGCAACTCACATCAGCGACATTGAAAACGTGGAGATCGTGTTCAAGGATGGCGTCGGCTACGATTCGGCGAAGTTGCTGGAGTCGGTGAAGGGGCGGTACGGGGAGTATTAAAGATTTCCAGGACGGGTGCCCCACACAGGTGGCCCACTCAAGCCTGGTTTTGGCTTGAGTGGGGCAGTTCGACGGCTACACAAAGTTACTCAGAGCAGCAGCACCCGGCGCGGAGCGCAGTTAAAATCGGTTGCGAGATTTGGAGCTATCCATGAAAAATTCAGGCCCGGTGGATTCTGGCTCGGCAATCCTCGACGCGAGGATCAGGGAACTTGGCGACTGGCGCGGGAAGACGCTCGCGAAAGTGCGCGCCATCATCCACGAGGCTGACCCTGAAATCGTCGAAGAGTGGAAGTGGGTCAAGCCGACATCGCCGGGGACTCCGGTCTTCTCCCACGGCGGCATCGTGTGCACGGGAGAGACCTACAAGAACGTGGTCAAGATGACATTCGCCAAGGGAGCTGCGTTGAAGGACCCTTCCCGTCTCTTCAACTCCAGCCTCGAAGGGAATGTCAGGCGCGCCATCGACATCCACGAAGGCGACAAGATCAATGAGGCAGCCTTGAAGGATCTCATCCGCGCGGCAGTGGCGCTCAATCTCAAGGGCAAAAGCAAAGCAAAGCCCAAGCCGAAACCCCGGCGAGCCGGCAGCAAGTAACATCCCCACCCAAAATTTTGCAAAGAGCGCGAAATTTAGGGATGGGCACCCGGCCGCCAACTCCGACGGGTGGCCCACTCAAGCCCGGTTTTGGCTTGAGTGGGGTAGTTCGGAGTTCGGTCCGCTGAGCGGGAGGCGGACATGTGAGCGCCTCGAAGACTGCCAGCGGAGCAGTTTTTGGCCACTACGCAACCGGCTGTGAGCTACGGATCGAGACCGACTCGGATGGCGCGAAAACGCGAAAGAGCGGCGGGAGAACTTTGTCTAGCCGTCGAACTGCCCCACTCAAGCCAAAACCAGGCTTGAGTGGGCCACCCGTCCATCGGGTTCTATCCGATCCGTTTGCTGCTTCCTCCAAATAATGGGCTTTCCCTGCGGGGAAACCTCCCGTGTAGAGGCTAGCAGGCGATGGATGCTCGCTGCGGACGGGCGAGACTGCTTAAATTGTTCCTCCCGCTACGTCAGCATCCATGAGTGGCGGCATCTTCGGCATAGTCAACCCGCTCAGTTTGGCCACGGCACTAGCAGCGTCTCTTACAAGGATCTGAAAATCGGTGCGCGTGAGTTTTGCGATTTCATTCAACAGTGTGGGATGACCGGCTTCCTTTCGTAGACCCTGTATCTTCTTGATACTCTTCCACTCATTCAACTCAAGGCCGAGTCCCAGTGAGCGGTCCAATGGAAGCACCCAAGCCTCGAGAAGTCGACCATGCGATTGTTTAAGTAATCCCTCAAGCGAATCGGCTGGTATTTTGGAAGCCAATTGTCTCCTCAGGAAAAGTTGAACGGCCCATTCAAGCGCAGAATTCAAATGAACGATCGCAATTTGTTTGTCACCCTGCCCATACCGATCCCTTGAGTCAGATAGCAATGTGAA
>Ga0209806_1002747_pt1 | contig 10800 bp, 10 predicted proteins | sample GraSoiAngelo_152_FD_186166 | JGI IMG/M metagenome (GOLD analysis project Ga0209806, IMG submission 186166) | Grasslands soil microbial communities from the Angelo Coastal Reserve, California, USA - 14_1009_12_30cm (SPAdes) (version 2) | ecosystem: Environmental > Terrestrial > Soil > Grasslands ... | reverse complement strand
CGCTGCCGGTTTGTCCCGCAGCAAGGTTACGGCGCTAAAAGATCTGGCGGCTAAAACAATCGACGGCACGGTGCCAACCGCGCGCGCGTTGGCGAAGATGACGGACGAAGAAATCATCGAGCGGTTGGTTAGCGTGCGCGGGATCGGCCGCTGGACGGTGGAAATGCTCCTTCTCTTCGATCTGGGGCGACCGGATGTTTGGCCCGCGGCCGATTACGGAGTGCAAAAGGGATTGGCCAAGACTTTCGGCAAACGAAAACTTCCGACGCCGAAGCAAATGATCAAGCTCGGCAAGAAATTCCAGCCTTATCGCTCGGTCGCGGCCTGGTATTTTTGGCGCGCACTCGATAAGCCGGAAGTGGCCAATCGTTTCGACTGAGGAACTGTGGCCACTGGCCTATGGCCGACCTGTTTTCTTACCAACGGCGCACAGCGCCCTGGCTACAATGTTTGACTTTGCCGACCCACCTGATTAAAACGCCAAGATTATGGCGATGATCCACGTTAATCGGGGCGCAACCAGTCTGGGCGCATTTTCTGAAGAAGAAGTTACCGAAGGGTTGCGCACCGGTCGTTTCGCGCTGAGCGATCTCGGTTGGCGTGAAGGCATGGCCAATTGGCAAACGCTCTCGCAATTTCCGGAATTTGCTGCGGCCGCCTCAACCGCACCGCCTCCGCCAGCCGGCGCAACATCGACAATCACCCCGTCGGCAACTCCGGCGCCGGGCGGCGGATTGCCGTGGGACGACCGGCAAGAGCGCGGATTTTTCAATGCCTTTATCGAAACGCTGCAAATGGTTTTGGCCCGGCCGACAATCGCCTTCACTGCCATGAAGCGCGAAGGCGGTCTGGCCGAGCCGCTGCTCTATGTGCTGATCGGGGGAAGCTTTGGTCTAATCGTTTATTTCATTTACAGCTTCGCGTTCCAGTCATTAGGAATTTTTGCACAAAGAAACCCGCTCGCCCATCTGGTCGGCAGAGGTATCGCATCAGTGTTCCTCTTGATCCTGACGCCGGTCCTTATCGCAATCGGCATGTTTATCAATGCGGCGATTCTGCATGTGTGTCTGATGATTGTGGGAGGCGCAAAGCAGTCGTTCGAAACAACGTTTCGCGTCGTTTGTTTTTCTGCCGGATCAGTTTACCCGCTCATGATCATCCCGCTCTGCGGCGGCGTTATCGCCGGCGTATGGGGAATCGTGCTTCGTTGCATCGGTCTGGCTCGCGCGCATGAAACCGATACCGGACGCGCGGTTCTCGCTGTCTTCCTGCCGTTGATCGTTTGCTGCGGAGGCGGACTTCTACTGGCGATTCTGTTCGGCGGAATCGGCGCCTTGAGCCATTACTGGAATCCTTGATCGTTTGCAGATGCAGCTTTGCTTCCGTCGCCTCGCTCCGGGTGAAACCGATCACGAGCTGATTTGGCTGAGTGTTTCGATCGCTTCGCTTGGCGCAGCGGCGGCGTGGTTCGCGTTGCGGTTGCCCTGGCCGCAATGTTTATTTCACGCGCTGACCGGGCTCCCGTGCGTGACCTGCGGCTCGACCCGATCGGCGATCGCATTTCTCCATGGCCAATTCTATAGCGCATGGAAATGGAATCCGCTCGCGTTTGGATTTTTGTGCGCCCTGGCGAGCTTCAATATTTATGCGTTCATCGTTCTCACCACGCGCGCGCCCCGTTTGCGAATCGCTAATTCCAGTCGCGCGGAGAAAACCGTCGCGCGTTTTCTAACCATCGCTTTGCTCGCGCTGAACTGGATTTATTTGCTCCCGCACTGGCGAAACTTTTAGGGCGTTATGTTGTAGAAGGGGACGTGCCCGTAGCGTTGGTGGATCGAGCAGTCCCTTGTCCGCCAGTCGGACGGACTCGTCCATCGGCGAGTTCGATGCTAAACACAGATAAGAATGCGGACCGCGCCACCCGAAATCTGTGTCGATCTGTGTTCATCTGTGGCTAATCTAAGGCATGCGAATTCTCGTGACCGGGGGCGCTGGTTTCATCGGCTCGCATCTTGTCGAAAAGTTGGTCGCGTCCGGCCACGAGGTCGCCATTCTCGACGACTTCAACGATTTTTACGATCCGCAAATCAAGCGCGAGAACATTACCGCGGTCTCGAAAGACGTGGCGATTCATCATCTCGATCTTCGCGACAGCGGCGCGGTGCGGAATTTATTTGATCGGGAAAAATTTGATGCCATCGCGCATCTCGCCGCGCGCGCCGGGGTGCGACCGTCGATTCAAAACCCGCAGCTTTATTACGATACAAATGTCGATGGGACACTGCATCTTCTCGATGCGGCCCGCGTGACAGGGGTTGAGCGATTCATTTTCGCTTCGAGCTCCTCGGTTTACGGTAATTCGAAAACCGTTCCGTTTTCGGAAGATCGACAACTCACTCAAACGCTCAGTCCATACGGCGCGACGAAGATTGCGGGCGAGTCTCTTTGTTCAACCTATTCGCATCTTTACGGAATGCGCGTGGTCGCGTTGCGTTACTTCACGGTTTACGGACCGCGGCAGCGTCCCGATTTGGCAATTCATCAATTCACGCGTCGCATCCATGCCGGCAAACCGATCGATCAATTCGGCGATGGCACGACGCGCCGCGATTACACTTACATTGATGACATCATTCAAGGAACGATCGCGGCGCTCAAGTACGACGGGCCGATGTTCGACATCTTCAACCTTGGTGAAAACGAAACCATTCAGCTAAGGGATTTGATCGCGGGAATCGAGAACGCGCTTGGGGAAAAGGCGAAGATCAATCGGTTGCCCGAGCAACCGGGCGATATGCCGGTAACCTACGCCGATATTTCCAAAGCGAGAGAATTGCTCGGTTACAATCCATCGACGCGGCTGAGCGACGGGCTTCCGCGGTTTATCGAATGGTTTCTGCAATCGAGCCTCGCGAAATGAAGGTCTCGATCCAAACTTTGCCGTTCGATCAACGCGCCTGTTTCATCGCCGGCCAGGCCAAGTCCGGCACCACCTTGATGGTTGCTTTGCTCGACAATCATCCGGAGTTGCTCGTCCTGCCGGAAGAGACGGCCTACTTCCCAACCGTGCTCACTAAATACGGGCCGCGCGGCCGTCGCGCACAATTCGATTACATCACCCAGCAATCGCTCTCCAATGTCCTTTTCGGAAGCAGATGCAAATGGGGCAAGCGCGACTATTCCAATTTTCCGACCGGGCGATTTTATGAGTTGTTCGAACAGGCGGCGTTCGATCCGGCCAACGCCCAGAAGGATTTGCTTGTTCTGATGGTGGAAGCGTACGCCGCCACCCTTGGCCGATCGCTTGAAAACGTGCGCCGTTGGGTCGAGAAAACGCCGGCGAATCGTAATTACATCTCCTCGATCTTCTCGCGATTTCCGCAGGCAAAGCTGCTCGTCATGATGCGCGATCCGCGTGCGATCCTAGCGGCGCAAATTGCTCTGGAGAAAACCCGCCGGAGGGGGCGCTTCTCGGTCTATTATGTGGTCGCTCATTGGCGAGTGGCGGCAAAACTGGCGAGGCGCGTCCTCAATGGCGAACTTTCGGGCCTGGTCGTGCCCTACGAACAACTTGTGGGCGAGCCCGCAATGTCGATGGAAAAAGTATGTGCCTATCTCGAGATTACGTTTGATTCGGCGACCGTTTTAACACCGACGAAGGCGGGCCGGCTCTGGCGAGGCAACTCGGCTGCCCGAATCGGTTTTTCTCAAATCAGTACCGAGCCTGTGACGCGGTGGCAGCGTCAGCTCTCCGCCGATGAAATCGGCTGGGTGGAATGGCATTGTCGCGAACTGATGCCAGAGTTTGGATATGAGCCGCGGCTGAGCGCTCTCTCTCTGCGACATTTTGTGAAACCGATTCGCGAGGAGCGACCGAAAGAGTATTTGAAATCCCGGCTCTATTCGTTGCGGGACGATTGGATACGGCGCTAAGACCGACAACGGCAAAACGATCCGGGATGCTCGATCCTTAATCCTGGATTTTTTATCAAGGATCTAGCCATCTGGAGGCTCCGCCGAATTTCAGATAAAGAAGCGCGCTTGCAATCGCTCGGTCAACGAGCGATACTCGCCAGGAGATGTCGGGAATCTTCTTCGGTCATCCGGGCGTCCGCTTCCCACGACGAGTCAGATTTTTTGAGATTATGATGCGCGGTTTTGCATCTTCGCTGCTTCGTTGGCTGACTATGGCGGCTGGCGGTTCGACACGAGTCCATTTCCGGCTTGACGAGGCGGAGTTTCCAGCGGCGTGGCAAAGTGCTTGCAAATTGCTTGAACGAACCTTGCCAGGTTCGCGCGCCGTGGACTGTGCATCAATCGATGCGCTCCGCCCATTTAACAATTGGGTAAACCTTGAGGATCAATATGAACTCTTATTCACCCGGGAGACGCCCGCGCCGTTCGCGCGGCGGGTCCCGACGATGGGGCGATCGCCCGCGTTACCAAGAAACGCGCGCGCAAGCTCCCAAGAAAACATTCTGGCAGCGAGTCGCCGCATTTTTTGGAAACGACAGCGACAAAGGCGCAAAAAAGCCAGCGACCGCGTCGCCCAATGGCACGCAGCCCTCGCGGCCGGCGCGCAAGCCTGAATCGGTTGAGGTAAGTTCGCCGCGTCTTTACGTCGGCAACCTTTCCTTCGACGCCACCGAGAGCGACCTCTTCGAATTGTTCAACGGCGTTGGCCACGTGCAGAACGCAGAGGTGGTGAGTTACCGGCACAACCAGCGCTCGAAAGGGTTCGCCTTCGTGCAAATGCAAACCATCGAGGAAGCCAAGCGCGCCGTGGCGGAATTGCACGACAAAGAATTCCTTGGCCGCAAACTCGTGGTCAGCGGCGCGAAATCGAGCGAGCATCACGCAAGAAGTTAGAGCTAAAGATTCACAGCCGGGAGACGAAGCGGAGACTGCCGCGCGTCTCCCGGTTTTGTTTTCGAACGGTTGGGCGCGACGGCCCGTCGTGCCGTCGAATTGATGACGCGCGTCTTTTTCGTCGTTGGCCCAACCGCGACTGGGAAATCCGAGCTCGCGGCCGATCTCGCACACGACGTCGATGCTGAGATTGTCAACGCCGATGCGTTTCAAATTTATCGCGGTCTCGATCTTCTGACTGCGAAGCCTGATCAAGCGACGCGCGCAAAGGCGGCGCATCATTTGATCGGCACGATATCGATTCTCGAAGAAATGAACGCGGAGAAATTTCGTTGCCTGGTGCTTGCCACGCTCGACGAAATTCATTCGCGCAAGAAAGTCGCGATCGTCGTCGGCGGGAGCGGTCTTTACATCAAAGCGCTGACGCACGGGTTGTCGGATTTGCCCGAGGCGGATCCAGATCTGCGCACGCAATTAAATCGATTAACTCTCGATCAATTACGCGCGCGCCTTGTCGATCTTGATCCGAAAGCGGCGGACGAGATTGACATCAAAAACCGGCGCCGCTTGGTCCGCGCTCTCGAAATTTGTCTCATGACCGGTCGCCCTGCTTCCGCGCAACGCACGAAATGGAAAGCTGTAGGGGCCGCTGTCGCCAGCGGCACAGGCAAACGCGTGCAAGACGCAACGCGATCTGCCCCGAAAGCATTCGGGGCCTCTACCGGCGTCCTTGTCTTCCGCGACCGCGATGAGCTTTACCAGCGAATCAATCAGCGAGTGAAGGCGATGTTTCAAAATGGCGTTATCGAAGAAGTGCGTGCGACCGGTGCAATGAGCGAAACTGCGTCGAAGATGATTGGGTTGCGCGAGATTCGTGAGTTGCTCGACGGGAAGATGTCGATCTTGCAATGTGTTGCCCAAATTCAACAGGCGAGCCGGCGTTATGCCAAAAGACAGTTGACCTGGTTTCGGCGCCAAACTAATTTTGAACCGCTGAATTTATCGCTTCTAAGTCACAACGAAGCCGCGAAATGGATTTCGCAAAGAGCTTCTCGCTCTCTTGCGCAAGGGAATGATTGAAACACGCCCGAAAAAAGCACGGGAGCGCGCTCTGTTAATTGGCCTCGAGAAAGACGGCGTCTCGAAATGGGACCTGCGCGATTCGATGGAGGAATTACGCGAGCTGGCGAACTCGGCCGGAGCGGAAGTGGTCGATACCATTACGCAGAAGTTGCCGAAGCCAACCGCGCCTTACTACATCGGCAAGGGCAAAGCGGAATTGATCAAGGATTCGCTGCAAGATCGACAAGTTACTTCCGTGATCTTCGACGACGAACTTTCGCCGGCACAGGGACGCAATCTGGAGACTTTGCTCGCGAGCAAGGTGCTCGATCGCACGCAACTGATTCTCGACATTTTTGCGCAGCGCGCGCGCAGCCGTGAAGGCCGATTGCAGATCGAGCTTGCCCAATTGCAATATCTTCTGCCGCGTCTTACTCGCATGTGGCATCATCTTTCTCGGCAAACCGGTGGAATCGGCACACGCGGTCCCGGTGAAACGCAGTTAGAAGTCGATCGGCGTCGCGTGCAGGAACGGATCGCGCGGCTCGAGCGCGAACTTGAATCGGTCCGCAAGACGCGCGCCGTGCAACGTCAAGGTCGCAAACGTCATCAATGGCCGGTCGCCGCGGTGGTTGGTTACACGAACGCGGGCAAATCGACGTTGCTGAATTTGCTCACCGGCGCGGACGTTGTGACTGAGGATAGACTTTTTGCCACGCTCGACCCGACCACACGCAGTTTCGTTTTGCCTAACAAACAGCGTGTTTTGCTCACCGATACGGTCGGTTTTTTGCGCAAGTTACCGCACACTTTGATCGAATCATTCAAGGCGACGCTCGAAGAAGTGAGCGAAGCCGATCTGCTCATTCATATTGTCGATCTTAGCCACCCGCGCGTGGATGAGCAGATGGAAGCGGTCGATGCGGTGATCAAAGAACTCGACGCGTTCGGGAAACAAACGCTGATTGTCTTTAACAAGATCGACAATCTGGAGAGTCGCGAGCTCGCGGAAATTTATGTGAAACGATTTCCGGGCAGCGTGGCAATCTCTGCGCGCACCGGCGAAGGCATGGGCAATCTTGTGCAAGCGCTGGAAAACGCGCTCAGCTCCTGGCGCCTGCGTTCGCAATTTCGCATCCCGGCGAATGAATCAGCTCTCATTGCCGAGATTCATCGTGTCGGCCACGTCCTCGAAGTGCGTTACGAAGGCGACGATGCATTAATTGTCGCGCACGTTCCGCCGCACCTCGAACAAAAGCTCGCCCGGTACGCGGCCCGCGATTGATTGTCGATCTTGCGTTCGTGAACCGGCTCTAGCAAATGACTGTCCGCGAGCGCGTGGCGCAACTGCTCGAAATTTGGCCGGAAGTTTATCCGGACGCGCATTGCGAACTCGATTTCAAAAATCCGCTGGAGCTGCTCATCGCGACAATTCTTTCGGCGCAATGCACGGACAAGCGCGTGAACATGGTCACGCCGGCGTTATTTAAGAAATACCGGACGGCGGCGGATTACGCGAAGGCGCCCCAGCCTGAACTGGAAAGCGCGATTAGATCGACAGGGTTTTTCCGGAACAAAGCGAAGAGCATTCGCGCGGCGACATCGACAATCAACCAAAAGTTTGGCGGTAAAGTTCCCGATTCGATGGAAGAACTGCGCGAATTGCCAGGCGTCGGCCGAAAAACCGCAAACGTCGTGCTCGGCAATGCGTTTGGAAAAAACGAAGGGATCGTAGTTGACACGCACGTGGCGCGCTTGTCGCAACGGCTTGGCCTGACGAAGCAAAAAGACGCGGAAAAAATCGAGCGCGATTTGATAAAACTCGTGCCGCGTGAGCATTGGACGAATTGGAGTCACTGGCTCATCTGGCACGGACGGCGCCGCTGTTACGCGCGCAAGCCGGACTGCGCGCATTGCGAAGTTTTTCGACTTTGCCCGAGCGGCAAAATTTTCCTGCGAACGGGCGAAGCCAAAAATCCGACGCCACCGTCGATTGATTTGCGTTCTTAGCACAATTCCGGCGGTTCGGCGTGTGCGTGATGTCCGTCGTGCTCCGCCTTTTTGCGGATGCGCTGAAATTGTTGCTCGAGCTTTTTCAGGTCTTCGTCGGAAAGTTCTTCAAGATCGACAAGTTCATTTCGCGCACCTTTGAGGGCGCGGATGATCTCATCCAGTTTCAAATGGACCGCCTTGGCATCGCGGTTCTGGGTGTTCTGGATCAGGAACACCATGAGAAAGGTGACGATCGTTGTCGCCGTATTAATAATGAGCTGCCACGTATCGGAGAAATGAAAGGTGGGACCGGTGAGGATCCACACGAGGATGACAAGCACAGCTCCGGCAAAGGCCCAGGCGCTGCCAAGGATGATGGACGAACGACGTGCGAAGAGGCGAAACGCATCGCTGACGACGCAAAAAAAGTCCCGTTCCTTTTCCCGTTCCATTAACTTTTCGATTTGCGTCTTCCTCATGATGCCATTTTTGTTTCGAACGCGAGCTTGAAAGTGCGTGCATCAGATCGACGATGCGCGCCTGGTCCTGCCCGTGAAACCGGCGTTGATTTTCCTGCCGGTTTAAGGAAAACTTACCAGCCGAGTTCATGCAGCACATCACCGCTTTTTCTCGACCGCAAACTGTCCCGGCCGTTCCGGCTGCGGCGTCGCGAAGGAATTTGTGGATTCTGGATAGCTGGCGCGACCTGATTCTCTACGTCTGCACGCCGCTGTTGCTCGTGCCGATGTTCGTCCTGGCACAGGCGCGTTGGAGCGCCGAAGACATTTATCTTTTTGTCGCTGCTTTCGGCGCGATGGGTCACCACTTGCCAGGAATGATTCGTGCCTACGGCGATCGCGCGCTATTCCAGCGCTTCAAGTGGCGCTTCATTTTTGCACCGATTTTTTTGGTGGTCGTCTGCGTTATGTTTTTTTGGTGGGACCTTAAGGGCATTGTGCTGGTCGCCTTTATCTGGGGCGTTTGGCACGGCATGATGCAAACGTATGGGTTCTGTCGCATCTACGATGCGAAAGTGGGCTCATTCGCTGCGGTGACGCGTCGTCTTGATTTCGCATTGTGCGGGATCTGGTTTGCCACCGCGGTCCTTCTCTCATCGCAGCGAATGACGGATACACTGGACAGCTATTATTCCGCGGGCGGACCTTTCATTCCGCCCGGACTTCTCCGAGGAGTACAGCAAGGGGCGTTTGCGTTGGCCCTCGCAGTTGCAGGCGTATTTCTCGCAAATTTTATCTGGATGTGGGTCTGCGGAAAGCGACCAAATCCGGTAAAGCTCGTCCTTCTCATCACGAGCATTTCTTTTTGGTGGTACTGCAACAACATCGTGGCCAGCGTTCTCGTTGGCATTGCGTTGTTCGAAGTATTTCACGATGTACAGTACCTCTCGCTGGTTTGGATTTATAATCGTAGACGGGTTGAGACAGACAGCTCGATCGGCGGGTTTATGCGCTTCGTGTTCCGGCGCAGTGGCTCGCTGGTCGGTCTTTACGTGGGCCTGATCTTCGCCTACGGGGCACTCGGTTATTTCAAGTCGAGTATCGGAATCGACGCAATCAAACGCATTCTCACCGGTGTGGTGACGGCGTCGGCGCTACTGCATTTTTATTACGACGGGTTCATTTGGAAGGTCCGAGAGAAATCCACTCGACAATCTCTCGGCATCGGCGGCGGCACAGCCGACGTTTCGACAAATGGTCTTCTCCCGAGTTGGGCCTTGCACGGCGCGAAATGGGTAGCTGTTTTTGTCATTCCCCTGGGGGCACTCTGGTTCAGGGAGATGCGCGTTCCTCGGAGTCAACTCGAACGTCTCGCCTCGATCGTCGCCGATCTTCCGGTTGGTGCGCGGGCGCATTTCAATTATGCCACCGCTCTGCAAGAAGCTGGCCGGCTCGATGAGGCGGCGGAGGAATTTTCCACCGCGCTACGTTTTAATCCCGGTTCCGCAAAGGCGCATGTCAATCTGGCGGCAGTCCTGATTGGCAAAGAAAAATTGGAAGAGGCGCGGACCCATTTTGAAGACGCGTTGCGGATCGACCCTAACAACGCCGAGTTCCACTCCGGTTATGCCTATCTTCTGGAGCGACTGGGCCGCCCTGAGGAAGCGGCGGCGGAATGCGAAGCTGCCGTCCGGGTAGAACCAAAGTCCGCGCTCGCCTGGCATAGCTATGGCGCCTTCCTGGAAAAACAGGGGAAGCTCGAGGAGGCAATTGCGCAGTATCGGCACGCTGTGCAGGTTGATCCTCGTTTGGTCGATGCTCATATCGATCTCGCGAGTGCGCTTTTCGTAAAGGGCGACTTGCCGGAAGCAAAGGCGCATTATCTGGAGGCGTCCCGGCTCGAACCAAAGCTCGCCCAACCTCATAACTACCTGGGGAAAGTTTTCATGCGCGAAGGCAACGCTTCCCAGGCGATCGTGCAATTCGAAGAAGCGTTACGTCTTCATCCCGACTTTCCAGAGGCCGAGGAAAACTTGCGCATCGCAAAAGCAAGCGACCCTCAGTTTCTTTTGCAATCGCCCAAGTAGAATCTTTGATTGCCCACGCTCTGCATCTCAATCTGGATGACGCGTGGCGGGATCAGCCGTTTGGCCTGCCCATTGTTGATGCGCGCGAGTGGGGGCCGCAACTTCGCTTCTCCGGCCCGGCGCGCTTGATCGAAAAGTTCTATCGCGAATTTGCATCGGGGCTCGCGCCATTTTTGCTTTACGGCTCGGGCGACTTTCACCATCTGAGCGCGCTCTGGATCCGCCGTGTCGCGCAACCGCTCATTGTTGTTTCGTTCGACAATCATCCCGATTGGGACATTCGCCCGCCGAAGTGGTGCTGCGGCGGCTGGATCAATCGTGCGCTCGAGCTC
>Ga0209806_1002746_pt1 | contig 10802 bp, 7 predicted proteins | sample GraSoiAngelo_152_FD_186166 | JGI IMG/M metagenome (GOLD analysis project Ga0209806, IMG submission 186166) | Grasslands soil microbial communities from the Angelo Coastal Reserve, California, USA - 14_1009_12_30cm (SPAdes) (version 2) | ecosystem: Environmental > Terrestrial > Soil > Grasslands ... | reverse complement strand
CGGATTTCCAGCGCTGCGGCTGGCCATTCCAGGACGTGCACGAAGATCTTGTTGCCTTTTGCAGTCGTGCGAATCGAAGCGATTCCTTGCACCGGCCCATAGGTAGTGCCGTAGATCGAATCGCCGTTAATCGAGAGCCAGTCACCGATCGCGCGCAGACGTTCTTGAAATTCCGGCTGAATAGTTCCATCCGGCCGCGGTCCGACGTTGAGCAGGAAATTCCCTCCACGGCTCGCAACTTCGACCAGACCTCGAATCAGAAACTGTGCCGATTTAAAGTCGCGATCGTTGACGCTGTACGCCCATTGGTTGTTGATGGTCATACAGGTCTCCCAAAGCTGAAATTCCTCGGGCTTTGGAACCCCGGACGTGAGTTTCTCGTTGATGCTTGTGTCGACGGCATTGAATCGCACGTCCTTTGTAGGAATCCCCTTGGGGATGAATTGCTCCGGGGTCACGTAATCTCCAGAAACGCCGATGCGATCATTCACCAACGTTGCCGGTTGTAGGTGTCGTATGAGTTCGATGAAGCGCTGGCCGTCGTACTTCTGCTGGTCGTGCAAACCATCAAACCAGATCAACACAACTGGCCCGTATTTAGTGAGCAACTCCCTCAACTGCAATTGCATGTAATCGAGGTAGAGCGGCCACTCCGGTCGCATGGGCTCGCCATTCCAGTTCATTGATGCCGGCTTGGAGGTGTCACGAAAGGCGGGGTGGTGCATATCCGGTGGCGAGTAGTAAAAGCCGAGCGGCATGCCCGCCTCTTTGCATGCTGAAGAAAGCTGCTGCACGATGTCTTTTCCGTAAGGTGTGTTGGTGATTTTGTAGTTCGTGTATGAGCTGTCAAACATGCAAAAGCCATCGTGATGCTTGGTGGTGAATACCGTGTACTGCTGACCCGCGGAGCGGGCTAAATCCACGAACGCGCGTGCATCGAACTTTTGCGGATTGAAGCGCTTCGGCAATTCGACATATTCCGCTTCGGTGATGCCTCCCGGCTTTGGAGTCATGATGGGCCACGAGGCTTCGACGCCGGCGAGTGAGTACGGTCCCCAATGAATAAACATGCCGAACTTCGCGTTTCGATACCAGGTGGTGCGCTCGTCAGAAAAGATTGACGCGAACGCAGTCGGCGTGAGCAGCGGCAGCGAGCCGGCCATAGCTGCGATTTTGATGAAATCTCGCCTGTTGCTGTGGAAGACGGCTTGGTTCGGTGAGGAGTTTTGAGAATTGGGCACTATTCTCCCTATGTCGTCGCGTTTTCAGAGCTCACAGCATAGTTTGCAAGAACCATTCATCGAGTTCGGTGAACTTCAAGCGCTTAAACTTCGATTGACCCCACAAAAGCGGAGCTATACTATCACTCCTCGCGTATCTGAGCACTCATTTAGGGGCGGACGTCAATTCAAGACCATATTTTGGTTCGCTCCTTATATATATGCTTCTCTTTTCAAAATTTGATCAAGGGAAAATTCCATGTCGGGCAATCTCGAAGGGAAGGTAGTGATTGTCACTGGTGGCGGAAATGGCATCGGACGCGAGTGCGCCCTGGCATACGCGCGCGACAATGCGACGGTTGCGATCCTCGACAAAGATCTTACGAGCGCAAAGCGGACCGCGGCTGAGCTTAGCTCGCCGGGCCTGGCTTTGCAGTTGAATGTCTCTGACGGCGCCGCAGTGAAATTGGCAATCGCAGCCGTGTTGAAAGAGTTCGGCCGAATTGATGCTGTGCACAACAACGCCGGTATTGCTACTCCGTCTAAACCGCTCCACGAAACCAGTGAAGAAGAGTGGGACAACTTGCAGGGGACCAACTTGAAGTCGGTGTATTGGACCACGCGTTACGCTTTTGAAGCTCTTCGCGCCAGCAAAGGAACGATTCTTAACACGGCAAGCATGGTCGGATTGATCGGGCAGCAGGACCACGCCGCGTATGTCGCAACCAAGGGGGCGATGATTTCGCTTACCAAGGCGATGGCGGCCGATTATGCGCGCTACTCCATTCGCGTGAATGCGATCTGTCCTGCAGGGGTGTGGACGCCGATGCTCGAACAATGGTGCGGGGAGCAAAAAGACCCGGAGAGCATTCGCAAGAGTCTTGACGACATTCACCTGCTGGGATACTGCCCTCGCGGCGACGTGATCGCCGACGCCGCTGCATTTCTTTTATCCGATAAGGCACGTTTCATTACCGGCTGCATTCTTCCCGTCAGCGGCGGAGCCGAACTGGGATATCGCCGATAGCGGCGGTAGTGCACTTCAAGTACTTCGTTGCGCCATGGCCAGAACTCCCAGCGCCGTCAGGATAATCAGCATACCGAAGGCGAGAAACCGTTTGGTCAAAGCCGAAACGCCGTTCCACTCACCAGTCATTACCCCTGCTGCGTTGCTCGTCACAATGATCATGCCCATGAGCAAAGGCCAGCCGATCACGACTCCCAGTTCACCCATCCAGGTTATGCCGATTGCGTATAGTGATTGGCCTCCGAACCAGAAAAGACCCATGAGCGCGCCACAAACCCAGCCGGTTGCTGCGCCATCGCCGGTGAACTTTCCCAGCGTGCCGTTCTTGCGCAGAAGATAGCCGCAATAAGCCAGGTTTGAGATGAAGCCGCCGGAAACAGCCAGTGCGGTCACTACACCAGTGCTCCATAGCTGGCTTGCGCCAAGAGAGCGTGCGCGGTCCAAAGCATCTCCGCCGAATGCGTAAGAAAAATTCAACGCTGACGAAAACAGCCCCGACAGGCAGCAGACCAAAAACCCGGGTAAAAATGATCGGGGCGGCGCAGATTCGCTGCGGCTACGAGCAGCGTCTCTTAGCATTCCCGCGCGCGCACAGACTGCGATTCCCGCCAGCATAATCACAGTTCCAACCAGGTAGGTGCGGCCTTGAGGTGTGTGCAACTGTTGAGGACTGAGTATGAGTAATGGGATCAGCGACCCCAACGACGCGCTCAGTCCCAGGATGATCGCCATTCCAAGACCGATCCCAAGAAGATTCATTCCTAAGCCGGCTAGGGCGGATCCAATTCCCCAGCACAGTCCAAAGCTCGCGATGCGAACGAGCACAGGCATTGGAGTAAGTGCATACACTTCACCCAAATGTGGAACGGTCGCAGTCGTAAGCATCCAAGGCAGGACGACCATTCCCGTCAGACTGTAAATCAGCCATATATTTTCGTAATTCCAGCGCCGAGCATATTTCATCGGCACGGCGAAAAGGCCTTGCAGCACGCCCGCAAATACAACTGCAGCCAGTCCTATCCAGATAGCGAATGACATAGCGCCTCAAGGGTTTGGGCTTGAGAAAAGGCTCTACGGCGCCCAGACTTCCAATGCCGCATGCAGAAATGAATTCGTAACATGAATCAACATCTGCTCAGCGAGAGGAGGGTTGCCCTGTTGCAGCACGTCAATGATGAGCCTATGCAGTCGAAGTTGCCTTTCCCACGGGCCGACGTCTAGCCTCTTCACCAGGGCCTTCATCAGCGTAAATGCGTAAAGCGGCACCAGGAGGCGTCGTCCGTGCTCCCGCAGGACGGAGTTCCGCGGCTTCTCCAGCATGAGCATGTGAAACCGCTGTACACTCTCGATAACCTGGCGCAAATCACCAGTTTCGACGGAACGCTGAATTTCATTGAAGCCAGCTTCCAGGTCGTCCACAGGGAGCTTGTCTTCAGTGATTAGCCGTGCCGCCAGTCCCTCCAGCACTCCTCGCACCTGATAAATGTGAATGATGTCAGCTCGCTCGAGTTTCAAAACGCGCGCGCTGCGGCCGTGCCCCTTCGTCACGAAGCCTTGTGTCGCAAGAATGTTCAGCGCTTCGCGGACTGAAATCTGAGCGACTCCATATTCGCGCGCCCATTTCCCTTCGACGATCTTTTCTCCGGGAGAAATTCTTGCAGCGAGGATCTCCTCACGAAGTCGCTGGGCGACGTTCTCTTTGAGCAGGCCGCGTGCAGCGACAGCATTCTGCTCCGTGTGCATAGGTCTCGTAATGTACCACGCAAATGCGAACGCGGACTCCGCGTGTGGGCGGCAGCGGGCGCAACGAGGCCATTTTTTGCTGCTCCGCCACTGCACACCAAAATTTCGGCAGGCTTGACTTGCCGGAGTAGAATCCCTCTTCGTGCGGTTCGGATTACACAAATCGCAATACATACCTGAGAGGCGACGATCATGAACAGAGGCACGTCGAGACGAGATTATTTGAAGATGATGGCGGCGACCGCAGGATTGGCGACAGCAGCGCCTCTTGCTTTCGCGCAGGAGGATGCGGCAAAGAAATCTGCGCAACAGGTGCCTCCTCCGGGGCATGAGCGTCGAATTCAATGGTGGCAGGAAGCAAAATTCGGCATGTTCATCCACTGGGGACTCTATAGCGTAATAGGCCGTCATGAATGGGCGATGGAGGTGGAAGGCATACCTATCCCGCAATACGAAGTGCTGGCGAAGCACTTCAATCCAAAGCCGAACGCCGCCCGCGACTGGGCGAGATTGGCCAAGCAAGCGGGGCAGAAGTACATGGTGATGACGACGAAGCATCATGAAGGCTTCTGTAATTTCGACACGAAGCTCACCGACTACTGCGCGCCCAAGCAAGCAGCGGGACGCGATCTGGTACGCGAATTCGTCGACGCGGCTCGGGCAGAAGGATTGCGCGTCGGCTTCTACTACTCGCTGATGGACTGGCATCATCCGGATGGAGCGCGGTGCGCGACCGACGAAGCAGCACGCCAGCGGTTTGTGGCTTACACGCACGGGCTGATTCGTGAACTCATGACCAACTACGGGAAGATCGACGTGCTCTGGTATGACGTAGATTGGCCGTTGACGCCCGAGCAATGGGAGTCTCAAAAAATGAACGACATGGTGTTCCAGCTTCAGCCGGACATCATTGTGAACAACCGCAACGGATTGCCGGGAGATTTTTCGACGCCCGAGCAGGAGATCCGCGCGGCTGACAAGGGACGCGCATGGGAAACCTGTATGACCCTCAATGACAGTTGGGGATACCACAAAGCCGACGATAATTGGAAGACGCCGAAGACCATCGTCAACAATCTCATCACCTGCGCACGCGGCGGCGGCAACTATCTGCTGAATATCGGTCCCAAGCCCGACGGTTCGATACCGCAACAGTCGATAGAAATTCTGCAGGCCGTCGGGCAGTGGACTTCAAAGAACGGCGCTGCGATCTATGGGACCGAGCGCAACGATTTCGAGTGGCACGTCTATGCCAACTTCACACAGCGTGGAAAGACGGCGTATGCGCACGTTACCAACTGGCCCGGGGATACGCCCGCCGAGCAGTGGCTTACGTTCTATCGGCCGCCTTCGGTAATCTCATTTGGTGGGTGGAGGACCAAGGTGAAGTCCGTGCGGCTTCTGGTTGGCGACAAACCTTTGACCTTCACGCAGGACGATTTGTCATTGCGGATTACCGGCCTTCCAACGACTGCCCCCGACGAACCCGCCACCGTGATTGCCATCGAGTGTGACGGTGAGCCGGCGCTGAGCCACGAGTATGTGAGAAAAAACCGGTCGCGCTTCAAAGTCGGGTTGAGCTACACAGAACCCTAGTGCCGCTCCGATCACAAATCGTTGGCAAGCTCGCGAGAGGGCTCTTTCAACTGGAGTATCTGATCGGCGGAAACTGATTCCAGACGTTGCACAATTCCGCTCGGCCAGGTGATCTCGATCAGTCGAATTCTCTGCGAAGATCCCAGCCCGAAATGCACGCGCTTGTCGCTGGCGGAGATGTAGCTTCCCGCGGTACTGACAAAACGAGTCTGCTGCTGACCACTGTCAGTCACCAGCCGGATTTTCGAACCGATTGCGTCGCGGTTGCTGGATGTGCCGGTTAGATTCAGCATGAGCCAGTGATTTCCGGAGTTGCCCCGATTATGCAAGACGATGGCGGGTCCATCGTTGCAGTTGATCGCAACGTCGACACATCCGTCATTGTCGAGATCACCGAATGCAGCGCCCCGTGCTGCCATAGGCGTCGTAAAAATGGAACCGCTCCGCGGCGACACATTCGAGAAGCGGCTCTGATCGTTTCTCAGAAGCAGAGGAGGCTCGAGGTACCGCAGCCTCGGCTCAGTGAGTTGGATGTTATCCATCACGTGCCCTTGAGCGACGAAAAGGTCGAGCCAGCCATCGTTGTCATAGTCAATCCATTTCGCTCCCCAACCGGAATGCGACAAGGTCGACGCTCCAAGGCCGATCGAATCTGTCACGTCATCGAAGGTGCCCTTGTCATTTCGGAAAAGCTTGTATTTCTGATTGGCGAGAGCATTCACGAACACCGAAGGCCAGCCACTGTTTCTGTAATCGCCGAAGTCCGCACCCATCCCCGCAAATGCATGCCCGTTCTGGTCGTAGGCTAGTCCTGAGCGCAAAGCCGCTTCTGTGAATGTGCCATCGTGATTATTGCGGAAAAGTTGTTCCGCGATCGAGTCGTTGGCGATGAAAATGTCGGGCCAGCCGTCACCATCGAAATCGTCGATCGCGACCCCCAGCCCTTTCCCGGGAAAACTCGCGATGCCACACTTCTTAGAAACATCCGTGAATGTGCCGTCGCCGTTGTTGTGAAACATGAGGTGCGTGATTGGTTCGAATTGATCGGGGTGGCAATAGGCGCGATAACCGGGACGGTGTTCACCGCAGTAAACGTCCGAAAAGTCCCACTGCACATAACGACTGACGATCAAATCCAGCCGCCCGTCCCGGTCGTAGTCACCGAAGCACGCCCCCGTGCACCATCCGCTGGCGCCCACGCCTGCCTTGGCCGTAACATCTGTGAACGTGCCGTCGCCGTTGTTGTGATAAAGGATATTTCCACCGAGGTTTGTGACCAGGAGGTCGACATTACCGTCGTTGTCGTAGTCTCCAGTGGCGACCCCCATGCCATAAAGCCGCCCTTGCAGGCCTGCCTTCTCAGTAATGTCCGTAAAGGTGCCGTCGCGATTGTTATGATATAGGCGGTTCCAGTAGCGCGCATCGGATTTGTCCGGCGAACTGCCGCGGGGCATCGGATCCTGCAGCTTCGCTCCATTCACGAAAAACAAATCCAGCCATCCGTCGTTGTCGTAGTCAAACATTGCGACTCCGGCACCCATGGACTCCGGGAGATACTTCTGGCTCGTGCGACTGGCCTCGTGCTTGAAGCGAATGCCGGATTTTGCGGTCACATCTTCGAATTCAAAGACGGGCGGAGTCGAAGGTGCTAGCGTTGCACCAAACAATTTGGCAGCGGGAGCGGCAGCGAGAGCTGTCAGCAGAAACGACCGGCGATTGATCTTCGAGATCAAGCTATCGCTGTTCTCCGCGAACAGGAGGAGGCGTTTCGCGAGTTAGGTCGGTATATTTTTGGGCAAGGGCAGTATCGCCCAGCCGCGCGTACACCTGACTTAGCAGGCTGTAAATTTGCAGATCGATGACTCCTCCCGTTTGCGTGCACGCAGCAGCTTTTTCTGCGTCCGCGCGTGCCTGCTGATAGTTTTGCATCCGCATGTCGAGCTTTGCGCGCTCATACCACACTGCTCTGAGTCGAGGCGCTGATTCGACAGCGCGATCGAGGTGGCGTTTGCTGCGCGTCAGGTCGTTACGCTTTGCCAGAAATCGGCCGTAGTTGTAATCGAGAAAAGCATCGTGATATCGCCCGGCCTGATTCACCTGCAACCCTTTCTGGTAGGCCTGCTCGGTACCATCCAGGTCTCCAACGAGTTCGAGGTTCAGGGCCAGATAATCCCATGCTCGCACGTCGAGTGGGTTCAGCGTTGCGGCCTTGCGAAAATGTTCCACAGCTTGCGCAGCAGCCTTCGCTTTGTCATAAATCGTGCCCAACTGAAATTGTGCCTCGGGATCATTGGGTTCAAGCTTTATAGCCTTTTCCAGCAGATTCTGCCCCTCGGGAGATTGACCTTTCATCAGAAGTATCTGTCCACGCAACGCTAAGGCAGCCGGGTCGTCTGGATTTTTGTCCACTGCTGCTGACGACAAGGCGTCGGCTCGCATGTAATCGCGTTGCTCAAGGAAGAAGCGGCCAAAGTAAGCAAGTCCGCGCGAGTCATCCGGATCCTTGTCCGTGTAGCGATAGTAGAGCTCGGTGGCCTCACCAATGTTCCCCTTAGCTTGCGCCAGTCGGGCCTGGTGCAGAACGATTTCCGGACAATCAGGGTAGGAAGCGATCAGGGTGCGCAGCATATTCTCAGCGATATCGAGGGCATTGACGGTCAAAGCCTTCGCGACCTGTGCCAACTGCGCCTCCGCACCAGTACACGGCTCGGCCAACGCCGGCCATGCGGCGCACACTGCGAGCAGCAACGATGTAAACGCAGTCCTCACGCTTCATTCCTCGGTCACGGTCAGGATCTGGCCTGCTTTTACGTTGCGCAGCACCTGCACCGTTCCACTCGGCCACCTCAAGTCGATTTCTCTGATAACCGTATCCGAGCCCAGTCCAAAGTGGACCCGTGGATCATTCGAACTCGCGTAACTTCCAGCTGTCGTAACGTGGTTGTACTGCACAAGGCCGGATGCAGTTATCACCTTGATTCGCGTTCCGATGCCGTCACGGTTGCTTTTCACCCCCACTGTCTTGATCAGAATCCAATGATTGCCGCCGGTTGAGGTGTTGTAAAGCAGTTCTGCCGGACTGCCGATGGCCGAAACCACAACGTCAATCTTTCCGTCGTTGTTAAGATCGCCGAACGCGCACCCGCGGTGGGCAGCGCGAATCTGCATGCCAGGACCAGCATCACCGCTCACGTCTTGAAAAGTTCCATCATGCATGTTGCGGAACACGGCATTGGCCTGCCGGTAGTGCTGCTGACCATCTAAATCAGCATTCTCACTCACGTGCGAGTTCGCCGTGAACAGGTCCTTGTAGCCATCGTTGTCGAAATCCTGAATTCCCGCCCCCCAGCCGCTCATTTTGAGGCTGCGAAATCCGATACCTGCCTTGTAGCTTTCGTAGCTGAAAAAGCCGTTGCCTTCGTTGCGAAAGAGCGGATAGACTTCGCCGCCAAGTGCGGTGACGATCAGGCTGGGTTTGCCATCATTGTTCCAATCACGAAAATCCACGCCCATGCTGGAGACGGGCAGTCCGCTGTCGGTGTAGGCGACGAACGACTCGACCCCCACCTCATCGAATGCTTTTCCGCCGCGGTTTTTGAAAAGAAAATTTCTGTCGTTATCGTTGGCGACGAAGATGTCCATCCAGCCGTCATCGTTGTAGTCGGCTATCGCTACGCCCATACCTTTGCCAATGTTCCGGGAGATGCCCGTGATTTCTGAAACATCCGTAAACGTGCCATTGCCATTGTTGTGGTAGAGGATGTTTGGCTCCCCTTTGTAGAAAGTGGGCGAGCAGGACAGGCGCTTGCCGGGTGAACCGCACACGCGGGAGGTTGCAAATGACCAGTCCAGATAGTTGGCCACAAACAGGTCGAGTTTGCCGTCGTTGTCATAGTCCAGCCACGCGGCCGAGATGCCCCAGAGTTTTTTCCCCGCGGAGGAAACCCCAGTTACGCCTGCCTTGACGGTTACATCGGTGAATGTGCCGTCCCCATTGTTGTGATAGAGAAAGTTGCGATCAAAACCGGTGATGTAGAGATCTGTGCGTCCGTCATTGTCATAATCAGCGGCGGCGGCGCCAACGCTGTAGCCTTCGCCGCGTAACCCAGCGCGGTCCGTCACATCCGTGAAGGTGCCGTCGTGATTGTTGTGGTACAGGCGGTTCGAAAATTTGTCGCCTTCCTTCGCAAGTCCTGGCAGAGTGGCGCCATTGGTGAAGAAGATATCCAGATAGCCGTCATTGTCGTAGTCGAGAAGCGCAACTCCACCCGGGATGCCATCGATCATTGGTTTGTCAGGAAGCGTGCCGTTGTCGAGGACAAAACTAATCCCCGAATTCTCTTGCCGATTTTCGAATTGAATGCGCCCGGCATCACTGCCCCACAAAGTCCTGAGAGGAGCCGCCAGTGCCACAACCAACGCAACCGCAAAGAGCTTTCGTGGGGTCATTTCGGTTGCTCCATCGATTGGACTCTGGCAAGGAGTTGACGCATGAATGAGTCGGCGGGAAAGCGCTGGACGTAATCTTCCATTTGCGCCCGGGCGTTAACGTAATCCTTTACTTGAATCAGTTGAACGATGAGCCGTTTTCGCAGCTCTGCATTGAACGGGTCGCGATCCGCCGCTTGCTTCAGAACCTCAACAGCTTCGCTCGCACGATCCAGTTTCACCAAAGCGTCAGCGAGATCGGTATAGGAGACGGTTTTCGCATGCCGATCCTTGATGGCGCGCTGCAAGTGTTCGACCCCTTCCTGATATTTGCCGGCATGCAGGTCTCGATTGCCGAGTGCGCCTTGCACGAGCGGATCGTCGGGATCAGTGCGTTCGAGTTGATCAAGAACGGTGTAGTAGCGGGTCAGATATTCCGGATGCTTTTCCACCGGTTCGCCGTAAGCTTGCAGCAGCACCAGCGCCGATGGCGGGATGCCTTTCTTGCCTGGTGCCGGATTCAGATGAATCAGATCGGGCAGCGCCGGTGTCGTCTGCTGAAACGCAATGTCGGGAAACGGCTCATCCGGGCGCGTCAGAATCCTGTGGTTGGTGATGCTGGAATGCGAAATTTCCCGCACGTCGCGCTTTTGCATGTGACAGCCCGCGCAATCATCAGCCGGTTGCCTCCGTTCGCGGACCTGAAGCGGCAGTGTGCAGCTCTTTTCGTTGTGACAGCTCAGACACTTTTTCTTGAAGTATGCGGGCGCTTCTTCGCGAGTTGGCTC
>Ga0209806_1002744_pt1 | contig 10804 bp, 10 predicted proteins | sample GraSoiAngelo_152_FD_186166 | JGI IMG/M metagenome (GOLD analysis project Ga0209806, IMG submission 186166) | Grasslands soil microbial communities from the Angelo Coastal Reserve, California, USA - 14_1009_12_30cm (SPAdes) (version 2) | ecosystem: Environmental > Terrestrial > Soil > Grasslands ... | reverse complement strand
GAGCGCTCCATTCGCGACGCGCTGGAGCCTGAGTTCGAGGTCGCCGACGAGACCGAGGGCCCAGTCCGGGCCGTCGGAGAGTCCGCCTAGCCTTCGAATCCCCGGATAGTCCGGACTATCCGAGAGGTTCGCTCGACCAATGGCTGGTCCGTCCGGACTATCCGAACAGGAGCCCTGGTTGCATTAGACGATGGTTGAACTCCGCGGGAAGACGGTTCTTCTCACTGGCGCATCGACCGGCCTCGGGCCCTACATCGCGCGCCGCTTGCATCGCGCTGGTGCGAAGTTCGTCCTTTCGGCACGCAGCGAAGAGGCGCTGAACGCGCTCGCCGGCGAGCTCGGCCATTCGCGGATCATCGTCGCGGACCTCTCTCGTCCCGGTGAACCGGAGCGGCTGGCCCAAGAAGCGGGCCCTGTCGACGTGCTCGTCTCCAACGCCGGCATCCCCGCGACGGGACGCCTCACCACGTTCAAGATCGAGCAGATCGACCGCGCGATTGCGGTCAATCTTCGGGCCGGAATCGTCCTGGCCGCGAAGCTGCTGCCGGGGATGCTCGAACGCAAGTCCGGCCACATGGTGTTCATGTCTTCCATCGCGGGCAAGCTGCCTTCTGGCGGTGAATCGATGTACAACGCGACCAAGTTCGGCATACGTGGATTTGGCCTCGCTCTTCGAGAGGAGCTGTGGGGAACCGGCGTTGGAGTTTCCGTGATCAGCCCGACGTTTGTGAGCGAGGCGGGGATGTGGGCGGTCACGGGTCTGAAGCCTCACCCCATCGCGGGCGAGGTCTCCCCGGCTCAGGTGGCAGACGGCGTGTGGTCCGCGATCACCCGGAACAGGCGAGAGGTCGACGTCGTGCCGATCCAGCTCAGGACCGTGCTCAAGCTGCAGGCCTTGACGCCGGGAGTGTTCGCGACCACTGCTCGGTGGATGGGCGCCACGCGGTCCAACGAGGATCTCGACGAGCGCCAACGCGACAAACGGTAGAATTCCGAAAATCATGAGCCGCGCAGAGCACGTATCCGTACCCTCGCCGGCTCGCTCGCGCTAACCGCGACCATCGCGCCGGCGTCACCTAACCAGTCAAGACGATGAAACACGTGTCCACGACCCAAAGTGATATGCCCAAGGCGTTCGATCCACAGGCCGTTGAGGCCGGCTGGTACGCGCGCTGGGAGGCCGACGCCCTGTTCGTCGCGGACCCGACCAGCGACAAGCCGAAGTTCACGATGTGCTTTCCGCCGCCCAACATCACGGGCGAGCTTCATATGGGCCATGCGCTGCAAACAGCGATCTACGACCTGATCGCGCGCTTCAAGCGCATGACGGGGCAAGAGGTGCTGTTTCTGCCTGGCTACGACCACGCGGCGATCGCAACCCAGAACGTCATCGAGAAGCAGCTCGCTCGCGAAGGCACGACCAAAGAGGAGCTGGGACGCGAGCGTTTTGCCGCGCGGGTCGAGGCGTGGTACGAGCAGGTAGGCGCCACGATCATCAACCAGCTTCGTCTGCTCGGGGCATCGATGGACTGGACCCGTCTGCGTTTCACGATGGACTCGCAATATGTCCGCTCCGTGATGACCGCCTTCGTCGCTTTTTACGAGAGGGATTGGATCTACCGCGCGCCGCGCATCGTGAACTGGTGTCCACACGACCGCTCTGCGATCTCAGACCTAGAGATCGAGTGGGAGGAGCATCAGGACACCCTCTATTACGTCCGCTACCCGGTGGAAGGCGGCGGGGAGGTGGTCATCGCCACCGTCAGGCCCGAGACGATGCTCGCCGACACCGGCGTCGCCGTCAACCCAGAGGACCAGCGATACCGGCACCTGGTGGGTAAGACCGCGCTGCTGCCGCTCGTCGGGCGCAAGTTGCCGATCGTCGCCGACGATGCGGTGGAGAAGGACTTCGGCACGGGCGCGCTCAAGGTGACACCAGGCCATGACCCGATGGATTACGAGATCGGGCAGCGCCACGGGCTGGAGATCCTCAACGGCATGCACGAGGACGGCAGCATGAACGTGCCCGGACTGCCATACGACGGCATGCCCGCGCTCGAGGCACGCAAGCGCATCGTCGACGAGTTGAAAGCCCAGGGCTTGCTGGTCAAGGAGGAGCCCTACAGCCACGAGGTCGGGCATTGCGACAGATGCCACGCCGTCATCGAGCCGCTGATCAGCGAGCAGTGGTGGCTGCGCATGGATGAGATGCGCGACAAAGCCCTGGCCGCGTCGGCGGCCGGCAAAGTGCGCTGGCATCCCGAGCGCTACGAGCGGACATATCTCGACTGGCTGCGCGGCCTGCGCGACTGGAACATCGGCCGCCAGCTATGGCTCGGCCATCGCGTGCCGGTCTACCGCTGCGACAACGGCCACGTGGTCGTGACGGTGGATCCTCCAGGCGAGTGTCCTGAGTGCAGAAGCACGAGTTTGATCCAGGATCCCGACGTCCTCGACACGTGGTTTTCGTCGGCTCTGTGGCCGTTTGCCACCCTCGGCTGGCCCGACGACACCGAAGACCTCGAGGCCTTTTACCCGACGGACATGAACTGCACCGCTCGAGAGATCATCAACCTCTGGGTGAGCCGGATGATCATGACCGGGATCGAGTTCATGGGCGAGGTGCCATTCTCGGACGTCGTCATCCACTGCCAGGTCCAGGCCGCGGATGGGCGCCGAATGTCAAAGTCGCTCGGCACCGGCGTCGATCCGCGCGACCTGATCACGAAGTACGGCACCGATGCGCTACGCGCATGGGCCGCGTCGGTCGCCATGTCGAGCCAGGACGTGCGCTTCGACGAGACTCGCGTTGAGGGCTACCGCCGCTTCTGCAACAAGCTGTGGAACGCGACCCGACTGCTGCTCAGGTCGCCGGGAACCCCGACCGCCCGGGCTCCTGGGACGCTCGAGGCTCGTGAGTATCTGGAAGATCGCTGGATTCTTTCCCGATTGTCCGCGGCCGCCCGAGACATCACCGCGGGTATCGAAAGCTTCACATTTCAGGACTCGATCAACTCGGCGTACGGCTTCGCCTGGAACGAGCTTTGCGATTGGTACCTGGAAGCGGTGAAGGATCGACTACGCGACGGCGACCCGGTCGCGCAGGACGTCGCGTACTTCTGTCTCGACAACCTGTTTCGGCTGCTGCACCCCTTCATGCCGTTTGTGACGGAGGAGCTGTGGTCGCGGCTTCCTGGCGAGCGCGATTACTTGATGCGCGTCGGTTGGCCGGACTTGCATGACCGCTTTGTCGATCCAGGCGCCGAAGAGGAGTTCCAGAAGGTGATGGCGATCGTCGAGGAAGTGCGCGGTCATCGCCAGGCCGCGGGCGCGCCGGCCCGCGGTGGCAAGCTGCACCTCGACCGTTCCAGCAACGACTCAATCGCCCGTCTTGCGGCGCGACTCGCACACGTGGAGCTGGTCGACGTCCTGGACGCCCAGGGCACGCCGCTCGCCGTCGCCCCGGGACGCGTGGCGTTCCCTGCGGGATCTGGCGACGCGAGACGAGACAAGGAACGCAAGCGTCTTGCCGACGATCTCGCCAAGGTGGAGGCAAAGCTCGCCAACCCCGACTTCCAGGCCAAAGCGCCGCCCGAGGTCGTGGCGAACCTGGAAGAGCGGGCGGTCGCGGCCCGGGCGGCGCTCGAGAGGCTGACCACCGGACAATAGACGGCGCATGCCGTCAGCCGCGGTCCTCGGACCGGTGGTCATACCCCTGCTCGCAGCCGCCGTCATTGCGGCTGTCGGGCTCGCGCGTTTTGACCTGGGGCGCACGGCGGGCGCCGGCGGAGCGTGGGGCTGCGTGGCCGCCCTGCTCGCGCTGTGGCTGCCGGTCCGCTCGTCGGTCGAACTGATTCTCGGACAGCTGGGTTACGGCTCGGCGCTCGACCTGCGGATCGACGGCGTCACGTTCGCATTCGGCCTGATGATCGCCGTACCGATCGCCGTTCTTCTCACGCTGCAGCCCCGCGCCTGGCCCCAGACGGCGCTGTCGCTGCTGGCGCTGGCCGCGGCGATGGCGGCGGTCGAGGCGGGAGGCGTGGTCCTGACGGCAATCGCCGGCGGAACGGTGGCCACCCTCGCCGTCGTCATGCTCGAAACCGAAGATCCACGCGCGCCGCGGCCGAGCTGGGCCCTGCTGCTGGCCGGCTGGCTGGGAGTCGCGTGGGTCGGCGTGATCCTGCAGGTCGTCGGCGGCACCGCTGTGTACACGGCGGTGCCTGTGGCGGCCATCACCGGCCCTGTGTTTGCCGTCCTCGCCGCCTCGGCTGTGATTGCTTCATGTCTTTTTCCATGGCGGACGTGGCTCGCGGTGCTTTGGAGGCGTCCTTCGCTCCGCGCGGCGGCCGTCACGATCGCGACCGTCTATCCCCTCGGCTTCTATCTACTCATCAGGGCGTACGAGCTTGGCGACGGCCGCTATCCACATCCACTCTTCAACGTCGGGCTCGCCGTCCTAGGGATCGCCGCGGCCTTTGCGGCCGCAGCACGGGCGCAAGCGGCCGCCACCCGTCGCGAGTTTTTCGGCGAGGTCATCCCGGGCTTTGGCGGATTCGCTCTCACCGCCATCGCGATTGGGACGCCACTGGGACTCGTCGCCGGTCTCATCCTTCTGGCCACAGCCTCAGCCTTGGTCGCCTGCCTTGCGCTGCTGCCCGACCGCGCCGGAATCGCTTCCGTGGTGGCCGTCGCAGCCGCGGTCGGCCTACCGCCAGGGCTTGCCTTCGGCGCGCGCGTCGTCGGCGTCGAAGCGACGTTCGAGGCCGGCGACTTCCTCGGCTTGATCGGGGTCGCGAGCGCCGCTGCCTGGGCGACCTGGATGGTCGCCGGCGCGCGAGCGATCGGGCTGCCGGGTGGTCGCGGCCGTCCGGCCAGCGAGACGTTTGCGGGCGTGGCGATGCTGATCGCGACGCTGACCCTGGTTGCAGGCCCGGCCCTTGCCGTAATTCAGTTCGGCATGGCCAACCCCGTTGCCGCGGAGGTGATGCAGGCGACCGCCGGCACGCTCACCGGAGGACGCGTTGCGGTCGTCACCGTTTCCAGCGTCCTGCCGGTCGTCACCCTGTTCGTACCGCTGCTCCTGATCGGCGTCGCTATTTACGCGTTGACCGACATCTCCGCGATTCGAACCCAGGCGCGGCCGGCCATCTTCCGGATTCCCGCGGCGGCCTCGCTCGAGCGCTTCCGCGCAGCGGTCCGCGCCGCCAGCGTCCCTGACCAGTACCGGACGATCCTGAACCTGAAGCAGCTGGAAGCCGCCGCAGCCGGCGGAAGCCCGGTGTTCTGGCTGGCCGCGCTGGTCGCCCTCGGTTTCGCCGTGACGCGCTAGTTGCTCGAAGCGGGGGCGGCGTTTGTCGCCTGGCTGGGCATGTCGGTCGTCGTGCTCGCCGACGGGCGGCGTGGCCTTGCGCTGGGCATCGTGCTGGTCACCGCCGGTCTCGCGGTGATCGTTTTCCAGGGCGCGGGCCCCATCGCCGCCGGCGCGCTCGGTGTGGGCGGCGCGGCTGCGGCGCTGAGGCGGCTGACCCATGGTCCGAGCGGTTGGCGGGTCATGCCTCCGGGTTCGACGCCTCGTGTCGTGCTTTGCGTGGCGGCAGGCATCCTCGTGCTGTGGATCTCTTTTTCAGCCACCACGGCCGGAGACAGTGCGTTGCGTTTTGCCATCCTCACGGTCCTGGGTCTTTCAGTCGCTCGGGTGCTTTCGAGCGATGAGCCGTCGACCCTATTGACCGCTATTGCCCTGCTTGCCCTTGGGATTGCTGCAACGGTGGGCATCGGCAGCTTGTCGCACGGCCTCGGCGCGGTGACTCAGTCCGAGTGGCCGTATATCGCCGCCGCGCTTGTCGCGGCGCTTGCCGGGTGGCTTCCGGTGAGGACGGCAAATGTGGCGTGAGTCGGCCGAGGTCGTTGTCTTCACCGCGTTTGCCCTTGCATTCGCGTTGACCTTTGCGCCCGCGCCCACGCAGCGGCGCTCGCTCATGTTCCGTGGTGGCGTGGGCCTGGCCGGCACGATCGCGATCGCTGCGGTCCCAACCTTCGAGCTGTCGCTGCTCGCCCTGCTGGTGCTCGGCGTGCTTCATGCGGCCGTGAATGGAAAGCAATCGTTCGCAACGCGCCTCAGGGCGCCGGTGCTGGCGGTGGCACTGCTTGCGCTTGCGCTCGTGTTCGCTCGCGCTCAGGGATCGGACGTGCTCGGCCGCTTTGCAGCGGTGGGACTCGTCGCGGGACTTGCCGCCGGGATCGGTTTGCTGCCGTACCTCCATCCCTTCGACCCTGAGGACCCCGTAAGCGCATCGCCAATTGCGTGGTTTGCCTTCATCGGCCCTGTGCTGGCGGTCGTGGTCGTCGCGGGCACACACGGCGTGCTCGGACCGGATGCCGGCGGCGCCTTCGGCGCGACGCTCGTCGGCGTTGGCCTTGTCAACGTGGCGTGGGGCGGCGTGGCGGCGTGGTCCACGGAAAACACGATCGCCGCCTGGCGTTACTCGTTCATCGCCGACTGGGGCCTGGCGCTGTGCGGGTTCGGCCTCACCGTGGCCGATGGCCGGCGCGCCGCGTTGCTTGTCATATTCAGCATCGTTCTGTGCCGTCTACCGCTGTACGTCGCCTCCCGCCAGGCGCTCCGCGAGAAGGCTTTGACGGAGCGGCCGGTCAACCTCGTCGTCGCGGCCGCCCTCGCCGGGTCGGCGCCCTTTGCTGGATTTGCGGCCCGCGTCCTACTCCTTCGCGGCGCGACGCAGATGTTCTGGCCGTTGGGACTCGTGCTCGCCGTCGCGATGCTGCTCTGGCTTCCCGGGTCCCTGAGGCTCGGTCGAAGCCTGGGTCTTCCCCGCGGCCGCCGGGCGCTTGGTGTGGCCCTCGTGCTTGCGCTCAACGTCGCGGTCGGCCTGTATCCGCTTCCTCTGCTCCAGGCCGCCGGGCAATGATCCAGATCCTCTCGGGCGTCGCGACCCACGCGGTGGCGCTTCTCCTTTACCCGGGCCTGGCCGCGATTCTCGCGTTCGGCGGCCTGGTCGAGCTCGTGTGGATGCGACTGAGCGTGCCGGAGCCCGGGTGGCCAGAGCTTTCACGGCGCCGGCCCACTCCTGTGGCCGGCACCATCGCCGTGGGCGCGATCCTCGCGTCGGTCCAGCTTGCTGCGCCCTACAACCTGGTCCCCGGGGAGGAGCGCAGCATCGTGCTGGCCGCCGTGGGACTCGCCTTCACAGTGTGGGCCGAGCTTGCGCTAACGGTCGAGTTCGTGGCCGAGCCTGGCCTGCTGCTGGTCATCCAGATGTGCTGGCTGCTCGCCGTGCTCGGCCCCGCAGTGCAGCCTGAGAGCCTGCGGCCGCAGGTGCTCGGCAACGTGCTCGTCCCCGGACTGCTGCCTGTGAAGCTCGCCTGCGCATTCCTTTATCTGTTGTGCCTGCCGGCGCTCATGCGCCTGTGGCCACTGGCGCCACCAACCGAACGGCGCGGCCGGCGGAGGTTGGACGCGCGCCGCGTTCTCACGTGGTTTCCTTACTGCGGCCTTTTCACGACGCTTTTCTTTCCGCCTCAAGGGGACGATGCGCCCGGCCTTCTTCGGTTTTTCGGTTTGACCGTTCTCGTCGCGGCGGTTGTGATCGTCGCCGGGATCGTGGTGCAGAGACGTGGGGCGGGCGTCGTGCGCGGAACCTACACGCGCGTGGTCACACCTTTCGCTGGACTCGTGCTCGCGACGGTCGTGGCGACGTCGATCTTGATGAAGTAGAAGCTCAGCCTCCAACCAACAGCCGGTGCGGGGAGGGTGCTCATCCGCCTCTTGGTACAATCACTCGCCGTGCCCAAGCCTGATAGTTCGCTGTCGGCCGTCGTCGTCAGCGGCGGCAAGCAGTACCGCGTGGCCCCCGGCGACCGCATCCTGGTCGACAGGCTCGCCGCGGAGCCGGGTTCCTCGGTGAAGCTCGGCCGCGTGCTGCTGTTCAACGACGGCGCCGAGATCAAGGTAGGTAATCCGGCGGTGGACGGCCTCGACGTCGACGCCAAGGTGATCGCGCACCGCCGCGGCCCACGCCTCGAAAGCCTCCGCTACAAGTCGAAGAAGCGCGTGCGCGTGCACCATGGCGGCCGCGCCCACCAGACCGCGCTCGAGATCATCGCCGTCGGCGGCATCGGTCTCCCGGTCGAAGAGAAGGAAGGCAAGGAAGCGAAGGACAAGGCGAAGCCGAAGGGCCGGGCCAAGGCCGAGCCGAAGAAGAAGGTGACCGCGTCGAAGGCCAAGGCTGGCGAAGCCAAGGCCGAGGTTGTCGAAGAGGAAGTCGAGACGCCCAAGAAGACGACGCGCCGGACCAAGAAGGAGACGAAGTAGTTGGCTCACAAGAAAGGCGGCGGCTCGTCGCGCAACGGCCGCGACTCGAACCCGCAGATGCTCGGGGTCAAGATCTACGGCGGCCAGGTCGTCAGCGCAGGCGCCATCCTTGTCCGCCAGCGCGGGACGAAGATCGCGCCTGGCGAAGGCGTCGGCGTCGGCCGCGATGACACGCTGTTCGCGCTGGTTCCCGGCCAGGTCAAGTACGAGCGCGTGGGCAAGGACCGCCGTCGCGTGAAAATTCAGAACGCCCAGGAAAGCTGACGGCAGACACTTCGTCGACTCCGCCCGCATCGTGGTGCGCGGCGGTCACGGTGGCAAAGGCTCGGCCTCGTTCAGGCGTGAGCCCTTCACACCTCGCGGCGGTCCCGACGGCGGCGACGGCGGCCGCGGCGGCTCGGTAATCCTCGAAGCGTCGCACGACGTCAGCGACCTCTCTCTATACAAACAGCGGCGGCAGTGGCACGCCGAGCCCGGAGCAAACGGCGCCGGGGTGCGGAAGACAGGGCGCGGCGGCTCTGACATCGTCCTCAAAGTTCCCGTGGGAACCCTCGCGCTCGACCCAGACGGGTCGCTGATCGCCGACCTGGACCGACCTGACGCGCGCGTCGTGATCGCGCGAGGCGGCGCCGGCGGTCGGGGCAATGTCCATTTCAAGAGCTCGACTCGACACGCTCCCGACTACGCGGAACCAGGACTGAAAGGGGACGAGCTCGAGATCCTGCTCGACCTCAAGCTGATCGCGGACGTGGGTCTGGTCGGACCTCCGAACGCGGGCAAGTCTTCGCTGCTGCGAGCGTTGACCGCGGCACGACCGAAGGTCGCCGACTATCCGTTCACCACTCTCGATCCGGAGCTGGGCGTGGCCGAGGTCGATGGCCATCGCATGGTGCTGGCGGACATCCCGGGTTTGATCGAAGGCGCTGCTCAAGGCGCCGGGCTTGGGCAGCGATTCCTGCGCCACGTGGAGCGCACCAAGGCGCTGGTTTACGTTCTGGATGGTTCGTCAGCGGACCCCTGGAAGGATCTCGAGACGGTGCGGCAAGAGGTCGCGCAGTTCTCGGCCGAGCTCGCCAAGCGGCCTCACCTGATCGCGGTGAACAAGGTCGACCTCGAGCCGGCGCGAAGGCTGCGTTCGCGCAGCAGGCGTGCGGGCGTGCATTTCGTCTCTGCGCTGGCCGGGGAAGGCCTGCCGCAGCTGATGGAGGCGATCGCAAAGCTCGTGGCGTCGGCACCCGAACCTCCTGCGCCGGCGCCTCTAAGGGTGACACGACTGCCCGTCCTCCGACGAACGGACCTCGTCGTGGAGCGGACGCCGACCGGCTTCGTTGTGCGCGGCGAGCGTGTGGAGAGTTTGGTGGAGCGGACCGACCTCGAATCCGAGGGCGGCCTCGCCAGGTTTCAAGCGGCGCTGGATCGCCTCGGCGTGAACACCGCTCTGGAAGCCGCGGGCGTGACGCCGGGTGAAACCGTCACGATCGCCGGGGTGGAGTTCGAGTACCAGCCGTGAGGATCGGCATCCTCGGCGGCACTTTCGATCCGATCCACCTCGGCCACCTGGCGGCCGCCCGCGCCGCCATCGAATGCGCCGACCTGGACCGCGTTCTGCTGATTCCGACGGGCCAGCCACCGCATCGAAGCGCCGCAGTGGCCAGCGCCGAGCAGCGGCTGGAGATGTGCCGGCTTGCGATCGGCACGGATAAGACGCTCGAGGTGTCGGATGTGGAGATCCGCAGGGGCGGCGTCTCGTACACGGCCGAGACATTGAAGGAGCTGAAGCGGATCTACCCGCACGACGAGCTGTTCCTCATCCTGGGCTGGGACGCCGCCAGGTTGTTCGCGACCTGGCGTGTGCCAGAAGAGATCCGGCACCTCGCCACGGTCGTGGTGGTCACCCGGCCGGGGAGCGGTTCGCCCGAGCCCGCCGCGCTGCCATCAGCCGGCCTCGATCCGGCGAAGACGATCCTCTGCGTTCGATCGACGCCGGACATTTCGGGGAGCGCGCTGCGGCGTGCCATCGCGAACAGAGAGCCGGTCGGCGACAGGCTGCCCGCCGCCGTGGAGCAGTACATCGCCCAAAAGGGCCTCTATGGGGATAATCGTTAAGTTGGCTGCTCAACGGACCAGGCGACCCACTCCGCTGCAGCTGGCCCGCCTGCTGCGGAGCGCCGCAGCCGAGAAGAAAGCCTGGGACCCGGTCGTCATCGACGTCCGCGACCAGACCTCAGTGGCCGACTACTTCGTCATCTGCGAGGGCGAGACGGATCGTCAGGTGCGTGCCATCGCAGACGGGATGGTGGAAGCCGCGAAGGCCAAAGACCTGAGACCGCTCGCGGTGGACGGCTACGACGACGCGGGCTGGATCCTTCTTGATTTCGACTCGGTGCTCGCACACGTCTTCCTGCCTGGCGAGCGTTCGTACTACGACCTGGAGGCTTTGTGGGCGCCGGCGGCGAAGCGGCGGAGAAAAGCAGC
>Ga0209806_1002737_pt1 | contig 10831 bp, 12 predicted proteins | sample GraSoiAngelo_152_FD_186166 | JGI IMG/M metagenome (GOLD analysis project Ga0209806, IMG submission 186166) | Grasslands soil microbial communities from the Angelo Coastal Reserve, California, USA - 14_1009_12_30cm (SPAdes) (version 2) | ecosystem: Environmental > Terrestrial > Soil > Grasslands ... | reverse complement strand
GTGACGCCGTCGCGGTACTCGCCGTAGCGCGTGACCTGCACCTCCGTCCCCGTCATCTCGGCCGCGCCACGGGCGGCATCGTCCATCATGCGGCTGATGTGCTCGAGGTAGACCTCGTCCGGAAAGCGGATGAAGTAATCGACGACCGCGCGGTCGGGAACCACGTTGGGCGCGACGCCGCCCTCGGGGATCACGCCCTGGACGCGGTGCTCGGGGCGCCACGTGGAGCGCAGGTGATCCACCGCCGAATAGAACTGCACCGCCGCCTCCAGGGCGTTGCGCCCGTTCCAGGACGCGAGCTGGTGCGCGGGGCGGCCGCTGAAAGTGTACTTGACGGCGTCGATGTTGAGGCAACAGACCCCGAAGCCCGGCCGGTCGCGGCGCGTCTCCATCGTCGAGTGGCTGCGCACCAGGATGTCGGCGCCCTTGAACACGCCCGCCTTCCACATGATGTACTTGGCGGGGGGATCGACCTCCTCGGCGGGAGTACCGTAGACGATCAAGCGGCCCGGCACCCTGGCCTGGACCATGTACTCCATGAGCGCGCGCGCAGCAGCGAGCGCGACGGGGCTCTGGGCGTTGTGCTGATCGCCGTGGAAGTCGCCCTGGGTGCCGCGCAGCGCGTCGTACTCGGCGATGAGGCCGAGCGTGGGGCCCGAGGCGCCGGCGGGCGACGTCCACGTCGCGGTGAAGGCGGTCGGCAGCCCCGCGACGCCGGTGTCCACCGTGAACCCATACGCCCTGAGGACCGCCGTCAACGTGTCGAACGCCTGGAACTCGTGCCAGCCGACTTCGGGGTGGTGGCCGATCCAGTCCGACAACCCCTGCATCTCGCCGGTCCACACCGTCGCCACCCGCGCGAGCAGGCGATCTCGTCCCGCGTCGGTCCGCACGGTGAGCCGCTGGGCGGTCTCGGTCGGCTTGAGGCGCGTCTCGAGCGAATCGATCTGCCGCAGGATCGCCGCGGCGGCTTCGCGCTCGGTGTCGGTAGTCTGAGCGTGGGCGATCCCGGCGCAGAGCGCCAGGGCGACGGCAACGGAGAGGGCGGCGACGGCGCGGCGCATTGCGAATCCTCCGGAATCGGACCGGGGAAAAGTAGACCCATGGCATGAAAGCGAAAGTATTCAGGCACGAATGCCCGGTTGTCTATTGACGTCGGGCATCCGGCACTGGTACTCTCGTTGAGGTCAGGAGGGACCAGACGAGGACACGCGGTTCATAGGCAGTTCCCTCATTGGGATTTCCGGCCCCGTTGCGCCCGCGAGCGGCTCAACGGGGCCGTTGTCTACCCGGAACCAAGTGAGCGCGAATGATCCGGCTGGTGGTGGCCGACGCCCGCCCCGTGGTACGAGAGGGGCTGAAGCGCATCGTCTCGGAATGTCGGGACATGAGGCTGGTCGCTGAGACCGGCAAGGGCGATGGCGCCCTCGAGGCCGGTTTCGCCGCCGAGGCCGACGTGCTGCTGCTCGGTGACATCGCCGTATCGACGCCCAAGACGGTCGACCTGGTTCGCGACCTGCAGCGCCGCCACCCCAAGCTGCGCGTCCTGGTGCTGGGCGTGCACGACGAGGACCGGTACGCCGTCCGGGTGCTACGGGCCGGCGCCGCGGGATACCTCACGACGGACCTGTCGCCCGGCCAGCTCGTAGAGGCGATCCGCCGGGTGGCCGGAGCCAGGCGCTATCTCAGCCCGGCCCTCGCTCAGAAGCTGGTGTTCGCCGAGCAGGTGCGGGCGGAGCGCTCGCGACACGGGGGATTGTCGGACCGCGAGTACGAGGTGCTGCGCCTGTTCGGCTCGGGGAAGTCGTTCAAGCACATCGCCGCGGAGCTGGGCGTGAGTCCCAAGACCGTGAGCACGTACCGCACGCGCATCCTGCACAAGCTTCACCTCGACACCAACGCCGGCATCATCCGCTACGCGATCGAAAACCGCCTCGTCGAATAGCCTCGCGCTGTGTAGGGAACGGATGACGCCACTCAGAGAATTCCTACCGGCTGCGTCGGCCTGGGGCCGATACCTCCGCCAGGCCTGGACGCCGAGCTTCCACGGCATCTGGTCAACCGGAGGTGCCCTATGAAAACGTCGCGCATGACGCTGGTCGGCACGCTCGTCGGCACGCTGGTCGTTGTTGCTTGCACGGATCCGCAGAGTCCGGCGGCGCCGCTGGCGCCCAGCTTCACCACGACGGCGCCGCAGTCGACGACCTACAGCGGCCAGGCGACAGTGGTACAGGCCACGGTCCTGGGCCAGTCTATTCAGCTGGTCAACGCGGGACCACTGCCGCCGGAGGGTGGCGCCGCGGAAGACAACCTGCTGGTAGCGACGCTCCCCGGACTGCTGTCGGCCGAGGTCCTGCACGCCGCCACGGTCGCCGGCGGAAGCCACAGCCGTTCTGAGGCATCCGTGGCGAATGTCACCGTCACGGCGGGCGGGAACACCATCACCGCCGGCTTCCTCATGGCGCGGGCGGAGGCCCGATGCACGGACGGGACGGCTTCGGCGAGCGGCAGCTCGGAGATCGTTCTGCTCACGATCAACTCCCAGACGATCGTCGTGAGCGGCGAGCCGAACCAAACGATCGGGCTGCCGACCGGTAGCGTGGTCATCAACGAGCAGCGGAGAGACGGCGCGGGCGCCATCACGGTCAACGCGCTGCACGTCGTCGTCACCGGCGTCGCCGACGTCGTCGTCTCGTCGGCGCACGCGGATATCGGTTGCCCGACCGCGCCGCCGCCACCCCCACCCCCCGGCTGCCCGGGGTTCGTGACCGGCGGCGGGTGGATTACCGTCACGCCGTCGCAGGCGAAAGGCAACTTCGCCGTGGCGGGCGGCATCAAGAACGGCGGGCTGTGGGGCCATCTCAGCTACCAGGACCACGGACCCAACGGCCCCAAGGTAAAGGGCACCGGCGTAACGGGTTACACGGTGATCAGCGAGACGAGCCGGCGCATCGACGGTACGGCCGACATCGACGGGCAGGCCGGCACCTATCAGGTGGACGTCACCGACGCGGGCGAACCGGGCCGCAATGACCTCTTCGCTCTCAAGCTATCCACCGGCTACGCCGCTTCCGGAACCCTCCAAGGCGGCAATATCCAGATCCATAATTGCCAGTAGCCGGTGGACCTGCCGCGGAAAGCCCGACCTCACGCCAGTGGGGCCGGGCTATCCGCTTGGGGGAATCAGCCAGCCTAGAACGTGACGGTCGCCGTGACGGCGTCCTGCTGCTGGAGGCAGTTCGTCACCACCAGCTGGCACACGACGCGCCGCGCGTCGGTCCAGATCGGGTGCACCGCGTGGGCGCTCGCCGCCAACCCGTTGTAATCCCCGATGAACGTGCCGCTGAAGTTGATGTTCGGGTCCGTCGGCCCGGAGCTGACGAGCACCTGCTTGGCGAAGTTCACGCCCCCAATCGAGGTCGAGAGAAAGGTGTTGAGCAGCCGGTTGCCCGGGGTGTCGTCGCGCTGCTGGAACTCGACTTGCGTCACACCGTTCTCGGCCACGGCGATCCAGGGATAGACTTGATCGGCGCCGGACAGGTCGCTGTTCACGATGACCGACTTGCTCCATGTGAGCCCGCCATCCGCCGAGCGGCTGAAACGCACGTCGGCGTTCCCCGTCCGGTAATCCCCCCAGACGACGTACACGGCCCCGGTCGCGCCGTTCACCGCGATCGAGGGGAACGAGTTGACGCGCCAATTGGAATTCTTGATCGCGCAACGGCCGTCGACGTTGAAGTGGTCGCAGATCTCGATGATGTCGTCGATGCGCACGGGGTGACCGAAAGTGTTCCCGCCGTCCACCGACTTCGCCACCATCGCCTGGCCGTTGAAGCCCGTCCCATTGCCGTTCTCGAATACCACGTACAGCTCGCCGTTGGGACCGACCGCCGGCACCGAGCCCTGGTCGAAGTTCAGGTCGGGGGAGCTGACCGCGTGGGGACCGCTCCAGTTCGCGCCGCCGTCGTCGGAGTAGGAGAGGACGATCGGCGACTCCACGTAGCTGTCGTCGAGACGATTGAACTTGAAGCGCGTCCAGGTCACGTAGATCCGGCCGCGGTGCGGGCTCGCGGCCCGCGTGTCCACCGTCGCGAACTCCTTGTCGTTGAAGTAGCCGAACGTCACATCGGACCCGCCCGCCACCGTCGCAATCACGGTGCCCGCCGGTTGGAGGGTCTTCAGGTCCGTGGACTTGCTCACGAACAGCACGGTCGTGGAGGTCGCGTTCGTCGTGGGGGTGAAGCCGAGGCACACATGGTAGGCCGTGCCGTCGGGCCCGAACGCGGTCACCGGATCGCCCCCTGCGACCGCGCCCGGCGGCACCGTCGTGCCTTCCCCGACGTCGTTCCACGTCGCCCCGCCGTCGCTCGACGCGTAGATGCCGCAGGCCGCGAGGTCGTGGCGGTAGTCGTTGGCGCCGGCGAGGAGCCGGTTGGGGTTGTTGGGATCGACGGCGATGGGCGTTTCGTTCTGGGGGAAGCGGGTCTTGTCCTGGTTCGCCACGACGTTGGGGCCGACACTCTTCGCCGGACCGGGCGGGTTGCCCGGATTCTGCGGGGCACCGGGTCCGGGCTGGTCCTTCAAGGTGGGATCGACGGTCACGACGCTGGAGAGGTCGAACACGTGATCGTCGCCGCCGATCAAGCCCGCCCGGATGCCGGGCGCCACCGGGGGCTGAGATCGTTCGCTGCAGGCCCCGGCGACCAGCACGCAAGCCGCGACTGCGAACCAGCGGTTCATCGCTGCCTCCTTGGAGGGTTCGATGCAGGTCGAGGCAAGTCCGATGCCGAGTGGATTCCGTGCGGGACCGACCGGCACCTGTGGCACCGTCGCCACGCTGGCCTGAACTGTCGTGACGCTGGTCACTCCGCTGAACGCGATGAAAGCAGCATAGTAGCGACGACCCAGACCGCAGCACTGCTTCAGGCAAGCCCCGTTGCGCCCTCAACCAGGCCGGCGGGGCTGGTTCGTTTCACAAGGCTGCAGCGCCCCAGGACGGTGGGTCGATCGGAAGCGGTTCGTCATCCGAAGTAGTACCGTCACAAGGGGAGGATTATGCGTACCACATGTTGCCTGGCGGCCGTCCTGGCCGCCGCGACCGCAGGGCTGACCGCCGTGGCCACCGCGCAGTCGACGACCGGGAACGGCGCTCTCAGCGGCCCGCATTACAGTCTCAACATCATCGGTGTCTCACACGACAAGAGTACCAACCCCGATTGGGTGAGCGGGCACGTCATCTTCGTCGCCCTCGGCAGAAAGGACCTCCAGGTCACCACGAAGATTCTCCTCAGCCTCAGTCCGACAGGCACCTTCGATGTGCTCGACAAGAACGGGACCGATGGGGAAGCGTCCTTCTCGCTCCCGGCCCCGGGGAGCTACACGGTCTGGGCGCGCGCGCTCGGCACGCCGGGGGGCAAGGCCAAGATCACCACCTGCGCCACCGACATCACCCTCAGCGATCCGGGCACGGTCTGCTCGACGCAGAACACAGTCTTTATCCGAGAGACCGGCCACAGCAAGTTCCAGAACGTCACCGACGCGCTCACCACGATCATCCTCGATCCGGTCGCCAATGCCGGGGCGGTGACCGCCTGTGCCGCCACGACCGTGAGCCTGTTCGACCCGTGCCTCCAGGGCTTTTTCTGGCAGTACGACAACAACGGCTTGAAGCTGCTCCAGGTGCGTTTCTACCCGAATCCCAGCTAGCGGCTGGGCGTCCCCCCCCCCCGCCCGCGGCCTTGCATGTCAGCGAGGCGGGGGGATCGGGGAAGGAGGTTCAAATGACCGGCAGACAGTTTGCCAGGCTGAGAGGCGAAGCGAACGTGCCGCTGCGCCGCGGCGCGTGGTACGGCGTCGTCCGGGTCACTCCAACCGAAGCCGTGCTCGACGTCCACAAGCGTATGGTCAACGTGCCGCTCGCGTTGCTCCAGGTCGCATCCCGCCCCACCACCGCATGGTCGATCGTGCCGCGGCCGCCGAACTGCCGCGCGCCGACGAGCTGGGGTCCGCGCTACGCGGTGTGCCCCAACTGCCAGGCGCGCTCGCCCCTTTCCAAGGGGCCGGTGAGCATGAAGTGTGGAGCGTGCCACGGCGTGTTCGAAGTGGGGTGGGGAGACTCGTACTACTCGTAGAACGTCGCCTGAATCGCCACGGCAGGGGCTCCATCCCTTATGTTAGGTGCGTCCAGCCCCTGTGAGGTGGTCCCTTGAAGCAATTGCATCGCGTCACCGCAGCCCTGCTCGTGCTCACATCCGGGATCGCTTGCGCGGCGCACCGCGTCCTGATGCCGCCGCGGCTCGATCTCCATCCCTACGCGAAGCTCGGTCTCGTGACGTTCTCGGTGGAGAACGCCAAAGGAACGCTGCACGAGTTCGCGACCGAGCGGTTCGCCGAGGATGTCCTGGCCGCGCAGCCGGGGATCGAGGTGCTCGAGCTCGGCACGGTCGACACGATGATGCAACGGGTGGGCGAGCATGAGGTCGGCATCGCTACGGCGCAGGAGCTGGGCCGGCAGCACGGCGTGGCCGCGGTGTTCGCCGGCCACCTGAAGATCACCAACCCTCAGGCGAGCGGCGGGATCGCCGGACTCGTGACCCCGCACCTCGAAGCGACGGTGCGCCTGGATCTCACGGTGCGGATGCTCTCGGCCCAGTCCGGCGGTACGGTGTGGCGCTCCAGCGCCTGGGCGACCCAGAAAGTGGGCCAGGTCAGCCTGGTGGGCGGCGAGCTGAACTTCACGGCCCGCGACCCGAAGGCGGCGTACGGCCCGCTGGTAAACCGGCTGATCGAAATCGTGACAGAAGATTTCCGGTCGACGTGGGTGCGGCAGTAGGGTGAGTCTGGTCACCAAAAGCCCCGGGGCGTGGCCCCGGGGTTAGTGTACCCTGCTGAGACTAGGACTCCGCAGGTTTTTCCTCTGGTCTTTCGTCGTCCCGGCGCTTCCTGAACAGCCACATCACGAAGAACACGACGGCCGCGATGAGCGCTCCCTTGAGCAGGAGCCCCAACAGGGCGCCCACGACGGGGAACAGCAGGACGGTAGCGACTTTCCACAGGGCGAAGCCGACGACGCCGACGGCGGCGAGCTTCATGAGGGGTGCGCGCATGATCGTAACCTAGCAAGAATGGGTGACTCGCGCCCTACGGAACCAAAGCGGCCGAGGTGTCCGCGCATAGATTCCCCTGCTATGGCGCCACGAAGTCTGGTCGTATGGTTGCTCGTGGGAGTCCTCGGTTGCAGCGCGGGGGCATCCCCTTCCCCCGCAGCTCACCCTTCCCCGGCTTCATCACCCGGTTTGGACGCGATGCTCGAGCATGACATCGCTCCCCATCGCGGGATCCCGTGGTCGGCCGCGCGGCCGCTCAGCTGGGGCGACTTTCAGGGCGCGGCGCCGCCGGGAGGCGAGGAAGCGGCCAAGACGGCGTACGGGATCTACTACGCCTGGAAGTGCCGGGGGCGTGCGTTCGAGTTCCAGGCGATCGCCGCGTTCCACCGCGACGACTCGTGGGTCAAGGCGCTGGTGCTGAGCGACAGCACTGAGAGCCGCCGGGTGCTGGGGCACGAGCAAACCCACTTCAACATCGCGGAGCTATACGCGCGGCGCATGCGGGAACATTTCGCCGCCATCGCCCGGCCCTGCGCCAAGAGCGACGACCAGCTCGGTTTCGAAGCCCGGCGCATTCTCGACGAGGAGCGGGCGTTCCAGCGGCGCTACGACGCGGAGACGGGGCACGGGCTGGAGCGCCGGGAACAGGCCGCCTGGGAGGCGGAGATCAGAAGGCAGCTGCGACTCACCGCAGCACCGTAAACACCGCCACCACCGCGATCACGATCCCCAGCGTCATCTTCGCCGCGGTGGCGGCGACGCGGCCGAGCAAGGCGCCCCAGCCGGCGCGGACCGCGACGCCCGCCGCCTGCGATCGCGAATACTCGAGCAGCGTGGCGCCGATGAACGCGCCGACGAAGCCACCGATGACGCTCCCGATGATCGGCACGGGAACGCCGACGACGGCGCCGACCAATCCGCCGATCAGCGCGCCCCAGCCCGCCCGCTTCGATCCCCCGTAGCGGCGCGCCAGGCCGAAGCCGAACCACAGCTCGAACAGCTCGCCGAGCAGCGCGAGGGCGACGGCGATCGCGATCGTCCCCCAGCCGATGACGTGGAAGCCGGTGAGCGCGCCGCCGCCCACGACGGCGGCCACGATGAGCCAAATCCCCGGCAGACCGAGAGCGATGAGCACGAGCCCCGCGGTCGAGATGACGACAAGGAGCAGCACCAGGAGGGTGTGACTCATCAGCGCCGCGCCTTCGCTTGTCGCTTACTAGTCGTGGACCCGGAAGTGTAGTGGGTCCCTCAAGCTCTGCAGCTCGCGATAATAATAGAGGGCGGTGGGCCGCCGGCCGTTGAAGCGGAACCGCAGTCCCTTGAGGAACGCCAGCTCCTCCGCGGTCGCGCCGCCGCTGAGCGAGCGATCCCGCAGGAACTCCTCGAGCCCCGGCTCGGCGCGGGCCGGCTCGGTGGCCTCGACGAACTCGAAGCGGCGCACCGGCTCGGTGACCACGCGGGGGTTGAGGACGACTTTGAGCGTGAACGTCGCGAGGTCTACGTCCCACGAGTGGATGAGCGGGTCCAGCAACGCGGCGTGCTTGGCCGACAGGTGGTACCCGTCGCTGTCGAGCTTGGCGACGTCGAGCAGCTTCTGGGTGACGAGGCGCTCCAGCTCGCCGAACGGCTGCTGCTCGAACAGCGCGCGGATCTGGTCGGCTTTCTCGGGATTGCACTTGCGCAGCAACAGCTCGCGCACCTCACCATGCAGCGGCGCGGGCCCGTCCCCCAGCTCCCGCTTCAACTCCTCGTGGCGCTGCAGGTGGGCGACCTTGGCCAGCTCGCCGGGCGGCAGCTTGAGGAACCTGTCCATGCGGTCGTAGATATCGGTGCGGTGCGGCGCAGGCGGGGCTTTCTTGCGGGTCAGGATCTGGGAGACGTAGGACTCTGTCACCCGGGCGGCGCGAGCGAGATCGCGCTGCTCCAGCCCCAGCTCTTCCAGTCGCTGCCTGATCAGAAACGGCACGTCCACGGCTCTGTCTCCTTCGCCCCGGCACTCTATTAACCTATATCGTTAAGCGGTTTGGAATTATCCGCCAGCGACTTGACAAGTATAGTACAGCGGGGTAGGTTGTGCCAGTCGGGAAGTGTTCAGCAGGACGCAGGTTCATGGTGGTGCTGTGAAGGAGCCGTATATGTACGCACGTAACGTCACGCTGCACCTGAAGGCCAATTCGGCCGCCGAGTTCACCCGGACGCTGGAGACGGACGTCCTCCCGATGCTGCGCAAGCAGACCGGGTTCAAAGACGAGATCACGTTCCTCGCGCCGGACGGTCAGGAAGCGGTGGCGATCAGCCTGTGGGAGAAGAGGGAGAACGCGGAGACGTACGGCCGCGACACCTATCCCACCGTGCTGCAGAGCTTGGCGAAGGTAGTCGAGGGGACGCCCAAGGTGGAAGCCTTTGAGGTCTCCAACTCGACGTTCCACAAGATCGCTTCGAAGAACTAGCCCAGCGAAGCGAGGTAGAATAGGGGGGCGGCAGCACGCCGCCCCTCGGCTTTCATCGAAAAGGCAGATCCATGAGCGAGATCCACTGTCACACCTGCGGCGGGTTCATCAGCGACCCGGCCACGATTTCGTATCGGACGCCCGGCGGGACGGTGATGCCGGCGGTGCCCTATAGCGGGCTGTGCGCCTGCACCCCGGCGATCGTGTACGGGCCGCCGCCCGGGTTCCTGTCGAAGCCTGACATGGCGAGCATCGACGTCCGCGCGATCGCGGCCCGCAACTAGCAGACCTCGCGGGATGAAGACCGAAGCTACCTGGGCAGCGCGCCTCGCGCGCTACAAAGGTCCCGAGCTGCGGCGCTCCGTGTGGCAGCTCGCCAGCGCGGCCGCGCTGTTCGCCGCCGTGTGGGCGCTGATGTACCTGAGCCTCGGTATCGGCTACTGGCTGACCCTGCTGCTCGCCATTCCGGCGGGCTTTTTCATGATCCGGCTGTTCATCATCCAGCACGACTGCGGGCACGGCGCGTTCTTCCGTTCGACGCGCGCCGCCGACATCGTCGGCTCGGTACTCGGCGTGCTGACGCTCACGCCGTATCATTACTGGAAGAAGACCCACGCGCTGCACCACGCCACCTCCGGCAACCTCGAGCACCGCGGCTTCGGCGACATCGACACCTTGACGGTGGACGAATACCTCGCCCTGTCGCGCTGGGGACGGTTCAAGTACCGCGTGTACCGTCACCCCGTTGTGCTGTTCGGCGTCGGCGCGATCCTGCACTTCTTCGTGCGGCACCGCCTCCCCACGATCGTGCCGCGCGAGTGGACGCGCGAGCGGCGCAGCATCCTGTGGACCGACGTGGGACTCGTGGCCGGCATCGTGCTGATGGGGACGCTGGTGGGGTTCCGCGCGCTCGTGCTCGTGCAGCTGCCGGTGACCCTGCTGTCGTGCATAGTGGGGGTGTGGCTGTTCTACGTGCAGCACCAGTTCGAGCCCACCTACTGGGAGCATGACGAACGCTGGCATTACGACTCCGCGGCGCTGCAGGGCAGTTCGTACTACCGTCTCCCCAGACTGCTGCAGTGGGCGACGGGGAACATCGGGCTGCACCACATCCACCACCTGCACCCCCGCATCCCCAACTACCGGTTGCAGCAGGCGCTCGACGAGCATCCCGAGCTGCGTGAAGTGCCGACGCTGACGCTGTGGCAGAGTCTGCGCTGCGTGCGGCTGACGCTGTGGGACGAGCGGCAGCGGAAACTGGTGCCGTTCAAGGCG
>Ga0209806_1002734_pt1 | contig 10837 bp, 11 predicted proteins | sample GraSoiAngelo_152_FD_186166 | JGI IMG/M metagenome (GOLD analysis project Ga0209806, IMG submission 186166) | Grasslands soil microbial communities from the Angelo Coastal Reserve, California, USA - 14_1009_12_30cm (SPAdes) (version 2) | ecosystem: Environmental > Terrestrial > Soil > Grasslands ... | reverse complement strand
AGGTTCTTTTGCGCATATCTAATAATGCCACCTAGTTCATGATCGTTAATTGATTTGATAACGGTTGGGACAAAGACAACGGTAGTTCCTGTCTTTCTTGCACTTTCTAACGCATATGGAACCTCCCAGTGATTCTTTGGATTTGTTCTAGGAGTGACACCGTCAAAACTTAGATAAAGATTATTGACACCGGCAAGTCTTACTTCTCGCATTGCTTCTGGATCTAAAGCAAATCTAATTCCGTTTGTATTCATTTGAACATGGTCAACACCTTCTTCTTTCATTATTTTTATAACATCAACAATATCTTCTCGTAACATTGGTTCTCCGCCAGTAATCTGCATAGAGTTTCCTGGAATTGGTCTTTCTGCTCTCAAAGTCTTCATCATGGCTCTTACTTGATCTTGTGAAGGTTCATACATGTATGCACCTTCAAGGCCTTTCTTTACATAGAAAAAGCAATACCAACACGTCAGATCACATCTGTTTGTTACGATCATGTTTGCCAGTCCAGTGTGTGATAAGTGATTTGAACATAGACCACAATTGTTTGGACATGAACATTTGTCAATCATTACGTTTGGAGCGTGAGCACCCCTTCCATCCATCCAATATGTACTAAATTTCTTGTACATTTCATATGAACCAAAATAGAGTTCCTCACATTCTCCATGTGTTGGGCAGGTTTTTGTCATGAACACCTTGCCATCTCTCTCAAAGACCTCGGCATCCAATATCATATTGCAATCAGGACAGATGCTTTGGGTAAATCTTATTGTGGCCTTTTTTCCTAACGTAGGAGTCTTTAGACCGGAAATCTGGATTAATTCCATGCTTAACTACGCATTTCTAAAATGAGTATTTAATCAATTTCCTACTAGACACCAGATGAATTGGTAGACACAAGCATATTTCTTGCTAGATTAGGCACAATCAGCCATAATTGACATATATTAGTAAATATGTCTCGAATGATCCCAGATGAGTCTTTCAGACAAGACGCGTAAAGCCCTAGAAAAGATTGGTCTTACAAGTTATGAGATAAAGGTATACTCGGCTTTGCTAAAAACAGGCCAGATAAATGCCTCCGATCTAAGTCAGAAATCAGGTGTTCCATATTCAAAGATATACGAGGTATTGGGCACATTAGAAGAAAAAGGATGGATCGGTTCTGATGATTCTAGACCAACTCAATATTTTGCAAAACCACCTGCCACTGCAATACAGACTTCACAACAAAATTTTGAATCTGAATTCAAAACCAACGAATCCATCATTTTAAAAGAACTTACACCACTTTACGAACAAAGCGGCACAAGTGAAAGGCCTGACATCTGGGTTCTTTCTGGAGTAGTGAATATTGCTTCTAAAATTTTAGAGATGGTAGACTCGTGTAAAAATGAAGTAATGATTGCGATACCAAAGGTTGCAGAAAGCCTAGCAAAGGAAGCACTACCAAAACTCAGATCATTACATGATAAAGGAGTTGAAATAACAATCCTAGTTTCAGAAGATGTTGATTCTGAGACTCTCAAATCTTTGTCAAGAGTAGCCAAGGTAAAGGTAAAAAAAGGACTTTTTGGAGGAGGCATAATATCAGACAAGAGGTATGTGGTAATCTTGTTAGGAGAAGATCTTGGTGCCTCTGCGGAAGCAGTAGCAATCTGGGCTGATCATTCAGGATTAGCGGGTTTCGCACGCGAATATTTTGAATATTTATTAAAAGAATCAAAAGACGTAAAATAAAGTACCAGTGTAAGGAGATAATATGAAAAAGGACGAAGTATTATTTGTTGGCACTGCAGAAGCAGAACATGTGGAAATGTACCTTAAAGCCATTTGGCACATCAAAGAAAGTAAAGATCCTGTAAAGATAAGCACCATTTCCAAGATGTTAAACGTTAGACAACCAAGTGTTGTACAAATGTTAAAAAAGTTGAATGAATCAAAGCTTGTCAATTATAACAAAACTGGGGTATCTCTTACCAAAAGTGGTGAACAAGTAGGTACTAACATGATGCGAAATAGTAGATTACTTGAAGTTTTGATGGATAGTGCGCTTAAAGTTGACATTGATGAAGAAATGGTTTGCGGAATTGAACACCACATGAATGAACAATTCACAGATGCTCTTTGTACTATGTTAAAACATCCAAGAAAATGTCCACATGAACACGATATTCCACGTGGCAAGTGCTGTAAAAATTAATTTTGAAACAAGTTATATCACAGTACTAGATTTGTAATACATGACCTGTTTCTGTGGATGTGAAACCTATGTCAGAGATGTCAATGGTTTTAAGATCGGATGTGTAAAGTGTAACCATGGTCCTCAAAATCATGAGGAAAGCTTTAAGCTAAAATCTAATTTAGAAGACAGTCAGAAGCGCGGTTCTCTGTCGTAGTCATTCTCCAATTAATTTTACAAACCCTCTTCTTGAGGAGACGTTTAGTGTAAGATATTCTGTGACTGAATTCATTACAGTCAAGATACATATTTGTGATAAATATTTAGTGCAGGCTCAGAACTCAAGATCCTTCTCATCAAATCAAAGGGATTTGGTCATCAACGCCTGCACATCTAATTTTTGTTGTTCCTAATTGAGTCTTTCAAGAAGCTTGATAAAAGGCAGCGGTCAGAATTTAACGTAAATGGTTATAATTGATGCTGCGTGCTCTCTTGAAAGTTTCAGGAAGTTTGTGATTCTTAGTACTTGTAACTCTTTCATTCCTGAAAGCTACTTTGAGGATTATGAGGTATTTCCAGAGCGTGAAGAAAGTCCAGGTCTCATTTATGTTGAAGCTGCAGACAAGGTAACTCTCAAAAAAATTCGTGATATGACTTTTGTCAATGCAAAGGATGTTTTAGGCATCATATACTCATCAAAAAGTGGAAATACCAACTTAAAGTGGCGCCAGATTAGACGAAATAGTGGAAAAGTAACTGGCGAAGCTTCTACCAATACACTAGTAAACTTGACAGAAGCAGGCGTTATTACACAAGAATGGGTTCAAAATTACCTAAGAAAAAAAGCTGGAGAAAAACAGCAAACTAAAACAAGCGAATTAACCAACTAAACTTCTTTTTATTTTTGTTTTATAATGTTAAAGTTACAAAATGATCACAAAACCAATTGATGAAAATTCAGTGGCATTGATTCCTGAAGAATCAGATGATCTATTCACATTACGGAGAATAATAAAAAAAAGTGATAAGATTACTGGAGATACAACACGTGCAATAAAGCAAGAAAAAGATTTTTCAAGGCCTGATAGAGGGGAACGAGTTAAAATAAGAATTGCGTTAGATGTTGAAAAAATTTCTATTGATGACGTAGTAGATAGACTAAAAGCTCATGGAACAATAATAGAATCAGATAGTGAATCTGTGAGAAAGGGATCACACCATTCTTTGGTACTAAAGATCGGAGAACCGTTTACCTTAACAAAAAAGAATTGGGTCGACATTGAAAAAAAATTGATCTATGAAAAAAAAGAAAATCATAGTTTTTTACTAGTAGCCATAGACACAGGTGATTGTGGAATAGGTAGGCTAAGTGGTACCCATCTTAGTTTAATGCCAAACATGTATTCTGGAGCTAGCGGAAAGCAATACAAAGCAAAATTTAACATTGAAACTTTTTTTGAAGATGTTCAAAGTGCAATCTCGGCTTTTATACGAGAGGGAGATATCATAATAATAATTGGCCCAGGAGAAACAAAAAAGCGGTTTGGGAATTTTCTTGCAGAATTATCCATTGGCAAAAAACACAAAATCCAAGTTGTTGAAGGAATAGATTCTGGAGGAGAAGATGGAATTTACACTTTCATAAAATCAGAAGCGATGAAACAAGTAATGGCACAAAGTAAGATTGCCAAAGTCTCTGCAATCATTGATGAAATAATGCTAAGAGTTAACAAGAAGAGTAATAAATTTACCATGGGTTTTGATGAAACCACAAAGGCAAACGAAGTTGGCGCTGTGGAATCACTTGTTTTTTCAGATAGTGTATTTGAAAAGCAGGATGAAGACAGAGTAATAGAATTTCTTAATCATGCAGAAAACAAAGGGGTAAATGTATTTGCAGTAGATGCTACAACCGATATCGGATTAAGAGTTTCATCATTAGGTGGAATTGTTTCAATTTTGAGGTTTGTTCCGCCTAGTTGATTGTATAAGCCAGTCTAAGTAAGATTTGTTTACAGAATTTATTTTTAGCTCAGCGATTTCTGGAACTTTATACGGATGTAGTTTTTTGATCTCAACTTTTAATGATGAACTTGCTTTAGATGTTGTTTTAAAAAATGCTAAAAATTCTTCTGTTTTTTCCATCTTGCCTTGCCATGTATAAACTGAATTTATTTTGGTAAAATTTACACATGCAGCAAGTTGTTTCTTTACTACCACATTTGCAATTTTTAGGACAGATTTCCTGTCCGGATATGTTGAAATTATTATCGTTGCCCCCATAGCAACCGATAAATTTGCCCTGACTAAAAAGAGTATCAATTAATTTGGCATTTGATTTTTTGACACAGAACTCTATCGTTTACGTTCTAATTGTATGGGTAATAGTCTTCACGATTGCAAAAGCTTCCAAGCTTGACAAGCATGGTTTTGAGATAAAACCCTACAGTCTTGTCTACAAAAATCAAAAGGTACAGGTTGTTCTAACCAAGATTTTAGGTCGAACTCAAAAATTAACACGACTATTTTCTAATACAAGCGTAATTGCCGGTTTTATAATGATGGGTTTTGCCTTTTGGTATCTCATATCGAATCTTTCCAATTTCTTTGTAAAGCCAGAGTCATTTTCTGAGATGACAGTACTAATACCAGGTGTGACAATCCAGTCAGGGCCAAACATAGCATACTTTTTGCTAGCTGTTCCAATTGTTCTTGTCATTCATGAAGGTGCACATGGTATTGTAGCTACTTTAGAAAAAATAAAGATCAAAACTGGTGGCTTTGCAGTATTTATTGCCTTATTTGCAGGATTTGTGGAACCCGATGAAGAAGAGTTTGCCAATGCGCGTAAGATTTCAAGACTTAGAGTAATAGGTGCGGGAGCAACATCAAATGTTCTCTTTTCATTTATCATAGCTGGCTTACTAATTTTCAATCCTTCCTTTGCATTATTAATGCCAGACCCAATTCGCAGTACATTTTACCATGAACCATTAGGTGTACCTATAGTTTCAGTGACTGAAGGATCTGGTGCCGCAAAGGCAGGACTGCTCAAAGAGGACATCATCACTGCAATTAATGGAGTGCCTATTGTTAATCCACAAGATTTTCCAAAAAATTTGAAACCAGGAGAAACTGCATCAGTATCCATACTTAGAGGAGGACAAATTTTGCAGATTCCTGTAGTGCTTACACCGTCAAAAGATGATCCGCAAAAAGGAATGCTAGGAATTTTGAGAGCAGCCTTTCCATCATATCAACCCGTTATACCATATTACATTCATTGGAGTCCAGAAGTATTCATGTTTCTTCTTTGGCTTTGGATGCTCTCATTTTTTATTGGCATATTCAACATGCTCCCTCTTCCTATTCTTGACGGCGGGAAATTTATACATAGTATAATTGAGAAAAAGATCTCAGACAAGGCACTAAAGATGACCATGTGGTCAGTTTATGCAGTAACATTTGCTTTGTTTGCACTTAACATAGTATTATCAGTAGTCAAATCTGGTTTTATTACAATATAAAATAGAACTTGCAAGTTTTCTTAATATCGCATATGGTTAAATTTGGGCATAAAAAAAACCCAGTATGAAATGTGATAGATGTGTCAATGTAGCTGTATACTCCAGAAAGTATTCTGGAGAAAACCTTTGTGCAAGTTGTTTTTCAAATTCCATATTACAAAAAACTGCAAGAACAATATCAAAGCACAACATGATAGAAAATGATGACATTATAGGGGTAGCAGTATCAGGAGGAAAAGATTCGCTTTCTCTTTTGCATCTGCTTAAAAAAATGTCCGAATCCCATAACTTTAAGCTTAAGGCAATAACAGTAGATGAAGGGATCCCAGGTTATAGAGACGAAGCGTTAGGAATCGTAAAAAATTTTTGCAGTAATATAGGAGTAGAATATAAAATATTTTCCTACAAAGATCTTTTTAATATAACTTTAGAAGAATCTTTAGAAATTAGGGAAAATGAAAAAACATCATCATGTTCTATATGTGGAATCCTAAGAAGACGAGCGATTGATTTTGGTTCAAAAGATTTAGGTGTAGATGTGATTGCAACAGGACATAATTTAGATGATGTTCTTCAGACTTTTGTCATTAATGTACTATCGGGAGATACAAACAAGATAGGTTGGATGGATCCTGATACATCATCCAATAAAACTAGAAGAATAAAACCATTTTGTGAGATATACGAAAATGAAATTGTGTTTTATGCATTTGTAAATGAGATCCCTTTTCAATCAGAACAATGTCCGCATATGAATGAAGGAATAAGAACTGAAATACGTGAATTTCTAAATTCTTTGGAAATCAAACATAGTGGGATCAAAAATAACATGTACAAATCAATAATGAGAATTTCTACTTTAGTTAAGGACTCAAATTACAAACAAAGAAAAATTTGTTCCAAATGTGGCAGCGAATGTACTGGAAATATTTGTTCAGTTTGTAGCATGCTTGTAAATCTAAAGCGCGACTGATCCTAATGCAAATATAAGATTTCATTGTAACAATAAGCGGTAGTAGGGAAGATCGGGGCGCTAGCCGTGCCCCAAATCTGAAACCGGCTATACGCAGAGATCTGATAACTGCTGGGTAAATCTCTAGATGGATAGTACTCGCTTGACTTGCGGAAATGAAATCACGCCGAAGCGGGTGGATGCAGGACTGGAGCTGTCCGAAGGGATGGTCTCCAAGACCGAACTGCTGAAAGGGATGAGGTCCGGGAGGGAGCAATCCTAAGGTGGAGTATCCACGCTGCGTCGTCTACGTGGCGGATCTTGCTTGACATGAAATGAGACTATCTGCCTAGACTGGAACTGGCAGAGCTACTACTAAATATTCCCTAATCAATTCGCTAAACATGGATCTTATTTCTGCAGGTCATGCTAGAAATTATGAAGATTTTAAAAAACAAATTTCTCCTTTAGTAAAACCTATCTTTGACGCATTAAGAGAATATTGTTTATCTCTTGGAAAAAATGTAATTGAAGATGTACGTATGCATAGAGTAGTTTTTTGCAAATCTATGACTTTTAGATTCTTTGCAGATATGGAACCTCAACGTAATTCTATATTAATAAAAATAAGAAGAGATAGGAAAGAACCACAAAAAGAACTTGAGATAATAGCTGATCAAAATCTTGATGAAATAAAAAATTTTCTTTTTGATGCATATAATACGATTCATTAGGTAGATATTTCAAATTTTGAAAATTCGCTCTTGTAGTTTTCATTTATAATCTCTACATTATCAACTATGGCGTTTGGAGGTCCAACGTAACTCCACTCTATCACCAAGTCTACATCAGAATCTTGTCCTTCTAGCACTGCCTCTACTCTTTTATCTTGAAGATTTCTTACCCATCCTGTTACATGTTTCTTTTCAGCAATATCTTTCATTCCTTGACGAAAATAAACTCCCTGCACCCTTCCTTTAACAAAGACATGAACACGTTTTTGTGACACATCAAATATTTTTGTTAAAGTCTTAATTAGTTTTAGGAATTTTTTAAAAAATTATAGTCTTTCTTTTACTCGTGCCCTGCCAGTCTTTCTAGCCGCTATGCTACCAACTTTGCGTCCTGGTGGAGCATTCCTTGATACTGTAGAACTTCTACCTACGTGTTGGTGTCTTCCTCCTCCGTGTGGATGAACATATACTGCCTGTGCAACTCCTCTTACAATTGGATATTTATGCCCCTTGGATCGTTTTCTTCGCCATGCCGGACCTGCCCTCATAAATGGTCTGTCACCAACACCACCACCTGCAAGAATTCCAATCATGGCTCTATTTTGAGGATGAAGTGTAGTAAATTTTCCAGAGGGAAGTTTTAGTGTAACTCCTTCTGAGCTGTGAGAAAATACAGTAGCATAAGTTCCAGCTGATTTTACAATAGAACCACCGTCACCAAAGTATTTTTCAACATTGCTTACAATAGTTCCATCTGGAATGTTTTGAATACTAATTACATTCCCTGGAGAAACTTCTGATTTCAATCCAAATTGTATTCGTGAGCCAATCTTAGTACCAAGAATGGATGGAAAATAAGAGACAGAATCATCATCGAATCTAACCTTTGCAAGAGGTGCATCACGGCCTGTCTCATGAACAAGATCTATAACTTGACCTTCTCGTTGTTCTGCAAGTCCAAATCTGGGATACTTTGCTGGAAGTACCTTGCCAGTAGATGCAGCACGAAACTGCATTCCTCCTCGCCCACGTCTTCTAACTAGAGGTCTTTTACCCAAGGTAACAGGCCTGCCTCATGTTGTAGATTTTAAGCTTGTGATCTATCTTGTAATAGATAAAAGACAACAAAGGTATAAAAATTAGTTTTAGCCAGTTTAATCATGAGCCAAAATACGCTCTCCCTTAAAGTACTTGAGGCATATACTCGCGATGTTGGGAGAGGTGTGGCACGTATTGATTATGATTCCATGGATTCGCTTAGTGCATCAACAGGTGATGTCATAGAGATTAAAGGAAAGAGAAGAACGGTAGCTAAATGTCTTCCACTTTATCCCTCCGATGAAGGAAAGGGAATTATCAGAGTAGACGGACTTGTACGAAATAATGCTGGGATAGCAATTGGGGATACCGTTGCAGTCAGAAAGATAAAAGCAGTAGCTGCTGAAAAGGTAGTTGTTGCTCCACTAGAAGCAATTCCTCCGATAGACGAAAGATATCTTGCAGATGCATTAGAAAGTGTTCCTTTGATTAAAGGAGACAATGTGATGGTTCCATACTTTGGAGGTAGACTTACTTTTCAGGTAATTGGTGTAACTCCAGCTGCAGATGCAGTACTTGTAACTCAAAAAACAGTATTTCACATTGCTGAAAAAGGAGAAACTTTGCGTGGTGTTCCACAGGTAACCTATGAAGACATTGGTGGTTTAACAGATGAAATTAAAAAAGTTCGTGAAATGATCGAGCTTCCTTTAAGACACCCAGAAATTTTTGAAAAACTTGGAATTGAAGCACCAAAAGGTGTTTTGCTGTACGGGCCGCCTGGTACTGGTAAGACATTGTTAGCAAAGGCAGTAGCAAATGAAAGCAATGCTCACTTTATCAGCATATCTGGTCCAGAAATTATGAGCAAGTTTTATGGAGAAAGTGAAGCAAGACTAAGAGAAATTTTCAAAGAGGCAAAAGAAAAATCTCCTTCTATAATTTTCATTGATGAAATTGATTCCATTGCTCCAAAAAGAGAAGAGGTAACAGGAGAAGTCGAAAGAAGAGTAGTCTCACAATTACTTTCCCTCATGGACGGTCTAGAGGCAAGAGGTAAAGTAATTGTCATTGCAGCAACAAACAGACCAAACGCACTAGATCCAGCCCTTAGACGACCGGGAAGATTTGATAGAGAAATTGAAATCAGAATACCAGATAAGAAGGGAAGACTTGACATCCTTTTGATACATACAAGAAACATGCCACTAACAGAAGATGTAAACTTGGAAAAACTTGCAGCAATAAGTCATGGATATGTAGGAGCTGATTTGGAATATCTATGCAAAGAAGCAGCAATGAAATGCTTGAGAAGATTATTGCCAGAAATTAATTTAGCAGATGAAAAGATCCCAACTGAAACTTTGGAAAAACTCATTGTAAATGCAGAAGACTATCAGTTTGCATTACGCGAAGTCACTCCAGCTGGAATGCGCGAAGTATACCTTGAAACACCTGATATAAAATGGGATGAGGTAGGAGGATTAGAAAATGTAAAGCATGAACTACAGGAAGCAGTAGAATGGCCAATGAAATATCCTGAACTTTACTCCAAATTAGGTTACAGGATGCCGCGTGGAATTTTACTTTATGGACCAAGTGGAACTGGAAAGACACTTTTAGCTAAAGCGGTAGCAACAGAAAGCGAAGCCAATTTTATATCAGTTAAGGGTCCCGAATTACTATCAAAATGGGTTGGAGAGTCAGAACGCGGAATAAGAGAAATATTTCGAAGGGCAAGGCAAGCTTCTCCATGTGTCATTTTCTTTGATGAGATTGATTCTATTGTTCCCGTACGGGGGATGGGAGAAAGTGCTGTTACTGAAAAAGTTGTTAGCCAGCTCTTGACAGAACTTGATGGCATTGAAAGTCTAAATGGAGTTGTTGTTATTGCAGCAACGAACAGAGCAGACATGATTGACAAGGCGATGATAAGACCTGGAAGATTTGACAAGATGGTTCTTGTACCATTACCAGAAAAGGAGGGAAGACTCAAAATACTAGAGATAAACTCTAGGGAAATTCCTATTGATAAAGAAAAAAGAATTGCAGACACCCCTAACTCAAATTATGTAGATTTAGAAAAGATTGCAGAAGATGCTGATGGTTTGAGTGGAGCAGATGTTGCATCTATTGCAAATACAGCAGCATCTCAAGTCATACATGAGTTCCTTGACAAGTACCCTGACCCAAAAGAAGCAGAAAAACAGGCAGAGACTGCCAAAGTTACCATGAAGCACTTTGAAGACGCTCTCCGAAAAGTTAGGACTCAAAAAGATCTAAAGACTGGCGAAAAGATAACAGTCTCACACTTTATGTGATTTCAGAAAAAACATTCTACACAACTTCTGTTTTTTTATTATGTTTTCCCTCTGATCTTTCTTACATACATCACGAA
>Ga0209806_1002730_pt1 | contig 10860 bp, 7 predicted proteins | sample GraSoiAngelo_152_FD_186166 | JGI IMG/M metagenome (GOLD analysis project Ga0209806, IMG submission 186166) | Grasslands soil microbial communities from the Angelo Coastal Reserve, California, USA - 14_1009_12_30cm (SPAdes) (version 2) | ecosystem: Environmental > Terrestrial > Soil > Grasslands ... | reverse complement strand
GCATGCGGAGAAGAGCCCCGAGGGGCCGATACTCACGTCGTTCCCGATGACCGCCGCGCCCTGCGTCAATTCCACGTCGATACCGATCTGGTTGTTCTCCACTGCGTTGTTGAGGACGGAGCTCGAAATGGCCGCGTCGTACACCAGGATCCCCACGGAAGACCAGTATCCGTCCGTCCACGCGTTCCCCCGCACAGTATTGAGGCTCGCGGTGCCTCCGCCTCCGAACCCGAACTGGATTCCGTTCTGAGCGATTACGTCCGTCGGCCCGGCGCCTACGATCAGGTTCCGGTTGACGTCGGCGATCGCGCCGTTCAGGTTCACCACGATGCCGCCCTTCTGGTAGTCGAGAATCGTGTTGGAGGTGAGGACCGCCTGTGTGGGTGTCCCGTCAACGTCCGGGTACACCGCGATCCCGAACCCGGCCTGTCCGTTCGACATGGGGTCGTCCCGAATCCCGCTGATGAAGTTGTGATCATCGAACGGGTGCACGAGTGTCCCCGCGACTCCCGGAAACGATCGCTCGCCGAGCGCTTGCCAGGCGGTGTCGTAGGACACCGGGATGAGCTCTGCGCCGAGCGCCCGCATCCGCTCGAGCTTGGAAGCCGGTGCAGTCTCGATCGCGACGACCGTGCATCGCACGCCTGCCTGCTGCGCGGCATAGGCAATGCCCTGTCCCGCATTGCCTGCACTGATCGTCCACACACCCCGCCGGCGCGCGGCCGGAGACAGCAGCGCCACGGCATTGGCGGCCCCGCGCACTTTGTATGAGTTGGTGGGCTGCAGATTCTCGAGCTTGAGAAGGATGTCGGGGCTCTTTGGCCCGAGCCTCAGGCGGAAGAGCGGCGTGCGCACCACCTTCCCGGCGATGCGGCGACGCGCGTCCTGCATGTCTTCCAGGGTTATCCTTTTAACGGCCGCAGGCGTTGCAGGCATCGGCGGCTTCCACTTGCTGCTATTCGACCGCCGCGACCCACGCGCCGAAGGGCGGGAGCGGGATGCGTTCGCCGATACCGCGGCCTTCGAGGCCCGCGGGGCTCGACAGGAGTGTCCGGCAGCGCGTTCCTGCGAGCCCCGCCGCGCGCGCGCCGAGGGAGACGCTCTGCTCCTTCCCCGACATGTTGAGCGACACCACGATCGTCTCGCCGCCCGGCGCGACCCGCGCGTAGGTGAGCACGCTCGCATTTGGCTGATCCAGCATCACGGTGCGGCCGTTGCGCAGCGCCGCGTTGCTGCGGCGGAGCGCGATGAGGCGCTTGTGCCAGTTGAGGAGCGACTCGGGGTCGGCGGACTCGGTCCTGACGTTGACGGTGCGGTAATCGGGCGGCACCGGGAGCCAGGTGTGCGCACTTGTGCTGAAGCCCGCCTGGGCGTTGGATATGTCCCACTGCATCGGCGTGCGCTCGCCGTCGCGGCCCTTGTCCTTCGGCCAGCCGGTCTTGCCGATCGGATCCTGCACGTCCTCGACCCGCGTCGGGGTCACGGTGCGCTGTCCGATTTCCTCGCCCTGATAGATGAGCGCCGCGCCATGCGACGTGAGGAGCAGCGCCGCGACGATGCGCGCGATGCGATCGTTGTGACCGCCGTCACCGAAGCGGTCCCAGCTGCGGATGTTGTCGTGATTGTCGAACACCAGCAGCGGCTGCGAGCCGTGCAACTCGGTTTCCGCTTCCATGAGACGCTGACGGAAAAGCGCGGCATCGAGCTTGTTGCCGAGTCCCACCAGCGTATCCATCGGCAGCTGCAGCTCGTCGCGCTTCGCGCCCCCGTACCACGGGTCGAGGTCGGAGGTATTCGGCACGTAGGTCTCGCCGACCAGCAACCGTCCGCCGCTGTAGCTGTCGATCATGGCACGCATGCGGCGGATGACGTCGTGCACCTCCGGGAGATTGTCGGTGTAGGTGTTCTTGAGGTTGGGATCGCCCTGGGCGTTGGTGCCGCCGAGCGCCGGCTCATCGCGCAGCTGCGGATCCTCGAACAGCGTCGTGATCGCATCGAGGCGGAATCCGGTGACGCCGCGATCCAGCCAGAAGCGCATGGCGCCGAACATCGCCTGCTCGACCTTCGGATTGCGCCAGTTGAGATCCGGCTGCTGGCGGTAGAACTTGTGGTAGTAGAACTGGTCGACTGCCGGCACGTATTGCCAGGCCGAGCCGCCGAAGAGGCTCACCCAGTTGTTGGGCGGCAGCGGCTTGGCGCCCGCGCCGCGCTTGCCGTCGTCCCAGACATAGAAGTCGTGACGAGACGCGGTGCGCGAGCTGGCCGCTTCCACGAACCAGGGATGGCGGTCGGAGGTGTGGTTGAGCACCATGTCGAGGAGCACCCGGATGTGGTGTGCTCGCGCCTGCTTGAGCAGGCGGTCGAAGTCCGCGAGCGTCCCGTACTGCGGGTCGACGTTCTGGTAGTCGGAGATGTCATAGCCGAAGTCGACCTGGGGCGAGGGGTACATGGGCGCGATCCAGATCGCATCGACGCCGAGGGCCTCGAGGTAATCGAGCCGTTGCGCGATGCCGTTGAGATCGCCGATCCCGTCGCCGTTGGAATCCTGGAAGCTGCGCGGATAGATCTCGTAGATCACCGCGTGCTTCCACCAGGGGTCGGCGTGGGCCGCAGCGGCTGCCCCCGCAGGCGCCGCGCCGCGCGGTTCGTCAGCCCACGCGATGCTCCAGGCGGCGAGCAGACACGCGCTGAAGCGTGACAGGCTGCGGCCGAGCGCGCGCGGCGATGCCGCGGGGGCAGTGCGGTTTTTTTGCATGGATGATGCGCCCATCATTTCGCGGGAACTGCGGATGGTACCCGCAAATGCCGCGCTTGAAACGCTGGACCTCGGACCGCCGGCCGGGAGCGCGAGCGCGCTGAAACGCCGCTCAGGGCGGGGTGGGCCCTTCGCTGACCCGCACCAGGTCCTTCGGCCGGAGCCACTTGCGGAACGCGCCCTGGACCTCCGCCGCCTCGAGCGCGATGTAGCGCTTCGCCGCCGCGGTCGGCTCATCGAGCGGCAGACCGAGGTCACTGCGGGCGAGCAACCCGTGAGCGATCTGCTCGAGACTCGCCTCGGTCAGCGGGAGCTGGCGCAGCAGGCACGCCTTGACCCGCGTGAGCTCATCGGCGCCCACCGGCGACTCCTGCATGGCCGTGACCTCGCGCGCGACCATGTCGGCGGCCTTTGCGACGTTCTGAGGGTCGCTCGCGTACTCGACGAGGTAAACACTGCGGGTTCTGCCCGCCTGAAGCAGCGACTGCACCGAGTACACGAGGCCCGAGTTCTTGCGCAGATCGATGCTGAGCCGCGTGGCATAGAAGCTTCCGCCGAGCACCGCGTTGCCGAGCTGCAGGGGGTAGTAGTCGGGGTCGGAGCGGGTGAGGGCCAGCGTCTGCGCCAGCACTACGCGATCCTGCACCCGGCTCTGATCGGGCACCGTCACCGTGCCCGGCCCGTTGGGAGGCGCCCGCGGGAGGTCGATGCCGGGCGGCGGACCGCTCGCGGTCCAGGCGCCGAAGTACTTCTCGATGGCCGCACGCGCGGCCGCCGAGGTCACCTTGCCGATGACCACGATGGTGGCGAGGTCGGGCCGGAACACCCGGGTGTAGTAGCTGCGCACCGCGGCCGGCGTCAACGCGCGCACCGTCTCGGGCGTCGCCATGCGCAGGCTCGGATCGTCCGGCGGGTAGAGCGCAGCGCGGAGCGAGCGCTGTGTCAGGAAGCCGGGGCTGGCGTTGCGCGCCGCGACGCTCTGGGCCACCTGGCCGCGAATGATCTCCATGGCCGCCTGCGGCAGCGCCGGGTGCAGCTCGTTGTCGGCGAGCAGCTCCACCGCGCGCTCGAAGTGCTCGGCGAGCGCCTGCACCGAGAAATCCGTGCCGGCATGCTCGCGCGCGCCGATTGCATCCAGCGCCTGCTGGAAGGCGACCCGGTCGAGATGCTCGCTCCCATGAGTGAGCAGTGGCTCGAGCACCTGCGCCACGCCCTCCTCGCCCTTGAGCTCCTCGGTCTCCGGCCGGTTGCGGATGTGGCCGTAGACGCTGACCGTGTCGCTGACGTCCTCGCTCTGCACGATCAGCGTCAGGCCGTTCGGCAGCGTGCTGACGACGGGGTGCAGGGTCGAGGGCGGCACTTCGAGCCGCTCGAGCGCCTTCTGTGCCCAGGAGGGGAGAGCTGTGGGATGAGCCTCCCCGAGGGATATCGACTCCTGACCGCCGAAGCCGCCGTGCGTGACGATCGGCCGGCCCGACCCGCGCGGCAGCATGACGCCGGTGACGGCGTGATCGAGGTCCAGGTAGCGGCGCGCGACGCGGTTGACGTCCGCGGCCGTCACCCGCTCGATACGCTCGAGATCCTCGTCCGGCGAGGCGAGGCCGTAGAGCGCGAGCGCCTCGGACCACACCGAGGCGAGCTCGGCGATGTTGTTGCGCTGAAACTGTGCGGCGCTGCGCTCCTGGAGCTTCGCCGCCTCGACGAGCTCCGGCGGCACCCCTTCGCGGGCGACGCGGGCGAGGATGGCGCGCGCGTCGTGCTCGAGCGCCTTCGGATCCGCGCCGGCGGTGAAGGACAGCACGGCGTAGGCAAGGCCCGCCTCGGGCAGCGGATCGAGCGCGAACTCCGTACCGAGCGCCTTGCCCTCGGGCACCAGGCCGTAGAGATCGAAACGGCGACTGCTGAGCACGTCCGAGAGCACCTCGAGGGCTGCGAAGTCGGCGTCGCGCGGACCCGGCGTGCGCAGCGCAATCATGAGCGTGCCGCTCGGGCGGTCGGTGTCGAGCGCGAATGAGGTTGGGTGCACGGGGCGCAGGCGCACCCGCGGCTTGGCGGGCAGCTTCTTCGGCGCGATGTCTCCGAACAGCCGCTTCACCTCGGCGAGCGCCGTCGGGGGGTCGACGTCGCCGGCGATCACGAGGAGCGCGTTGTTCGGCGCGTACCAGGTGTCGTGGAAGCTCTTCAGCATCCGGGCCGTCGTCTTCTCGAACGAGGGCCGGGTGCCGAGCGGCGTGTGCTCGTAGGGCGTGCCGGCGAACATGCGCGCGCGCAGCTTCTCGAACAGCACGTAGCCCGGCTCGGAGAGGTCCTGCGCGACCTCCTGCTCGATCGCGCCGCGCTCCCGGCGCCACTCCCCGGGGGAGTCGAGCACCGCGCGCATCCGCAGCGCCTCGATGTGCAGCGCCACGTCGAGGTCCTCCGAGGGCACGGTGAAGAGGTACTGCGTCAAGCCCTCGCGGGTGTTGGCGTTGAAATTGCCGCCGACGATGCTGCCGATGTCGGCGAGCTGATCGGCCGTGAGACCCGGGCTGCCGCGGAACATCATGTGCTCCTCGGCGTGCGCCGTTCCCGGAAAGCCCCGCGGGGCTTCGTCGGAGCCGACGAGGTAGTTCACCGAGGTCGCGACCACCGGGGCGAGAGTGTTGCGCACGATGACGACCTTCAGGCCGTTCGGCAGCGTCGCGCGCCACACCCCGCCGCTGCCGCCCGCGGTCTCGTCCGCGCGCGCGCCCGCGAGGGCGGCGACCGCGCAGCAGAGGAACATCATCACGGCGAGCGGCGTCCGCGGTCGCGGGCGCGGGTAAACACGATGCGGCATGGGCGGTCCCGGAGTCAGGAGGACCGGCAGTATATGCGATCGCCTCGCCCGCCACGTTTCGCCACAAAGCATCCCGGCGATGTCTTTTTTGCATCACGGGCGGGACGCATGGGTGCGGTGAACTGTTGAGCGTACCGGAACGAGCGCGTTCCGCACTCGAGGTACAGGAGGCAACATGACTACATTCGCATCGACGATCCGGGCCGGTGTGCTCGGGGTAGCGCTGGCGGGCGCCGCGGCGGCATGGCCGGCGTACGCCTGCGGAGAAGAGCGCAACGAGGGCTCGAAACAGTCCGACATCGGCGCCGTGACGGGGCTTGCGGTCGGCGCGGCCGCCGGAGGACCCCTGGGCGCGGTGCTCGGCGCCGCGGCCGGGGCGTTGCTCGGGGATCGCTATCACCGCCAGGCGCAGGCGCGGGCGGCGCTGGCGGCCGATCTCGACAGGAGCGAGGCGGAGCGCGAGCGGCTGACACGGAGCGTGACGCAGCTCGACGGCACCCTCGCGCAGGCGCAGACCACACACACGCAGCTCGAGGCGCAGCGCACGCAGCTCGATGAGACCGTGCAGCACACGGACGAGCTCAGCTTCGAGGTCGGCTTTCGCACCAACGACGATTCCATTCCGGCCGCCCGCGTGCCGCCGCTGCTCAAGCTCGGGGGGCTGCTCGCGAGCATGCCGCAGGCACGGGCGCGGATCGCCGGCTACGCCGATCCACGGGGCTCCGACGCCTACAACGACGAGCTGTCGCTGCGCCGTGCCCAGGCCGTCGCCGCGGTGCTGATGAGCGCCGGGGTGCCGGGCGAGCGCATCCTCATCGAGGCGCACGGCAAGACCGAGTCGACGAGCGCCGCCGGTGATCTCGATGCCTATGCGCTCGAGCGCCATGTGACGGTCCGGGTCGAGCTCCAGGGCTCCGGGCAGGTTGCGCGCCGTGATTAGACCGGCCGCACCCCGGCGGGAGAGTGCGCCGCGGAGCTACAAGCTCCCGGCGCACCTTCGCGCTAAGATTTCCTGGCATGAGTACTTGCGCGAAGTGGCCATGAGCTTAGCGATCGTGCGCCTCGACGGCCCGGTCGAGCCCGAGCTGTCGGAGCTCCCGGCCGACCGGCTGATCGCCGGGGCGCCGGAGGTGCAGGTACGGAATTTCTTCACCGACCCGAGTCAGCAGTTCTTCGCCGGCCGCTGGTCGGCGACGCGCGGCAAATGGCGCGTGCGCTACACGGAGAACGAGCTGTGCGTGATGACTTCGGGGCGCGTCACCATCGAAAGCGTCACCGGCGAGCGCTCGAGCTTCGGCCCCGGGGAGGCGTTCGTGGTGCCCGCGGGCTTCGCCGGCACATGGGAAGTGGTGGAGGACTGCTCCAAGATCTACGCGGTGTTCGAAGCCCGCCGCTGAAGCAGCGCCCCGCGCATGGCCGATCTGACCCGGTCGCGCCCGATCTGACCCGCTCGCGCGCGATCTGACATAACGCGTAAGCCGCCTTTGAAGCGTGTCGCAGATCCGAGCGGACTTGCTTCACACCGCCGCGCGCGGGATGCGACCCTCCGGGAGGTGTGTGGAATAAGGTGAACTCTGGAGGTCGTCCGTGGAAACCATAACCATCGCTGCCACCCCTAGCAGCGGTTTCGGTCTGTCGGAAATGGAAATGCTCGTGGGCAGCGCCATCGTGCTCGCGGTGCTGGTGTGGATGGTGCTTTCTCGCGCGCGCCGCGCCCGCGGCCCGAGCGCCTAGCCACTCGCCCCGCCCGAGCGCTCCCCCGAGGGAGGCGTCGAGGCGGGTGCAGCTCTTTCCGGTCCGGCTATTGTCCCCGCAGCACGGCGCCGAGCGTGCTGAACATCTGATCGATCTGCGACGGCTCGACGATGAGCGGCGGGGAGAGCGCGACCACATCCCCGCTCTGGCGCACGAGCACGCCGCGCTCGAAGCACTTCACGAACACGTCGAAGGCTCGCGTCCCCGGCTTGCCGGGGATCGGCTCGAGCTCGACTCCGAGGATCAGTCCGTAGTTGCGCACGTCGATGACGTGCGGGGCGCCGCGCAGCGCGTGCGCCGCCTCCTCCCAGTGCGCCGCCAGTGACTTGGCGCGCGTCAGCAGCCCTTCGCGCTGGTAGATGCCGAGAGTGGCGAGTCCGGCGGCGCACGCCACCGGATGCGCCGAGTAGGTGTAGCCGTGGAAGAGCTCGATGCCCTCCGGGCCCTGCATGAAGGTGTCGTAGACGCGGTCGCTCACCAGCACCGCTCCCATCGGCACGCTGCCGTTCGTGAGTCCCTTGGCGAGCGTGATCATGTCGGGCGTGACGCCGAATTCCTGGGCGGCGAACGGCGAGCCGGTGCGTCCGAAGCCGCAGATCACCTCGTCGAAGATCAGCAGGATCCCGTGGGCGTCGCAGATCTCGCGCAGCCTCTGGAGATAGCCGCGCGGTGGGATCAGCACGCCGGTCGAGCCCGCGATCGGCTCGACGATCACCGCGGCGATGTTGGAGGCATCGTGCAATGCGATCAGCCGCTCGAGCTCATCCGCCCGCTCCGCGCCGTGCGCCGGAACGCCGCGCGAGAAGGCGTTCCTCGCCGGATCGTGCGTGTGCGGCAGGTGATCGACGCCCGGGAGGAGCGATGCCGACCAGACCTTGCGGTTCGGCGCCATGCCGCCCACCGAGATGCCGCCGAAGCCCACGCCGTGATAGGCGCGCTCGCGCCCGATCAGGCGGGTGCGTGAGGCTTCCCCTCGCGCGCGGTGCCAGGCGAGGGCGATCTTCAGCGCCGTATCGACCGATTCGGAGCCGGAGTTGGTGAAGAACACGTGCTTCAAGGGCGCCGGTGAGATCTTCACGAGCTCGTTGGCCAGCGCGAACCCGGCCGGGTGTCCCATCTGGAAGGGCGGCGCGTACTCCATGGTCTCGAGCTGGCTCGCGACCGCCTGGACGATCTCCCGCCGGCCGTGACCGGCGTTCACGCACCACAGTCCCGCCACCGCATCGAGGATCTGACGCCCCTCGGGCGTCCAGTAGTGCATGCCGCTCGCCTTCGCGAGCAGTCGCGGCTTCGCCTTGAACTGACGGTTGGCGGTGAAGGGCATCCAGAACGCTTCGAGTTCGGATCGGCTCATGGGGGCGGTGGCGTTGGACATGGGCTGCTCGGTGAGGCTTGGATGGGAGGAGGGGCTTTTGGCCTGGAATGACTGCGGATGATAAATAAAGTGGACAAAGGGGGCTACCGGAGGGACTATTTCCCTGCTCTTGTCTAAGATCCTAAACACCGTGACCATCGACGTCGGCGCACGGCTGCGCAGTGTCCGGACCACCTTCGGCGTCTCGCAGCGGGAGCTCGCGCGCCGTGCCGGGGTCACCAACGGACTCATCTCCCTCATCGAGCAGAACCGCGTGAGCCCCTCGGTGAGCTCGCTCAAGAAAGTGCTCGACGGCGTGCCGATGTCGCTCGCGGAGTTCTTCACGCTCGACCTGAGCGCCACGCCCCAGGCCTTCTTCGGGATCGATGAGCTGGTCGAGCTCGGCAATCCCGATGTCTCGCTCCGCCTGGTCGCCGCTCAGCGGCCGAGTCGGCAGCTGACGGTGCTGCACGAGCGCTATGTCGCGGGCGCGGCGACATAGCGCTCGACATGATGGCGCACCGGGGCGAGGAGGCGGGGGTCGTGATCCGCGGGCGCATCGAGGTCACGGTGGGGGGCGCCACGCGCGTGCTCGGCCCCGGCGAGGCATATTATTTCGCCAGTCAGCTCCCGCACCGCTTCCGCAACGTCGGACGCGAGACGTGTGAGATCATCAGCGCCTGCACCCCACCGACTTTCTGACCGCCCGAGCTCCGCATGAACGCAGTACCCAACGCGAATTCCTGGCACGAGCGCGCCCGCACGCTCGAGTTCCGCACCCAGGCCTTCATCGACGGGCGCCACGTGGACGCCGCCTCCGGCGCGACCTTCGACACCATCAACCCGGGCACGGGCAAGCTCCTCGCGCGGGTGGCGGCCGGCGACGAGGAGGACATCAACCGCGCGGTCGCCGCGGCGCGCGCCGCGTTTCGCAAAGGCGTCTGGTCGCAGACTGCGCCGGCGAAGCGCAAGAAGATCCTGCTGCGCTTCGCGGAAGCCGTCCTCGCGCACACCGAGGAGCTCGCGCTCCTCGAGACGCTCGACATGGGGAAGCCCATCTCCGACAGCCTGAAGGTCGATATCCCGGGCGCGGCGCGCTGCCTGCAGTGGTATGCGGAGGCGATCGACAAGGTGTACGACGAGGTGGCGCCCACGGGGCCCAAGGCGCTCGCGCTCATCACGCGCGAGCCGATGGGCGTCGTCGGCGCGATCGTGCCGTGGAACTATCCGCTCCTGATGGCGGCGTGGAAGATCGCGCCGATCCTCGCGACCGGCAATTCCCTCGTGCTGAAGCCCTCGGAGAAGTCGCCGCTTACGGCGCTCAGGGTCGCCGAGCTCGCGGTCGAGGCGGGGGTCCCCGCGGGGGTGCTCAACGTCGTGCCGGGGTTCGGGCACACCGCCGGCAAGGCGCTCGCGCTCCACATGGACGTCGATTGCATTGCCTTCACCGGCTCGACGGCGACCGGGCGCTCGATAATGCAGTACGCCGGCCAGTCGAACATGAAGCGCGTATCGCTCGAGTGCGGCGGCAAGTCACCCAACATCATCCTCGCGGACTATCCGGACCTCGACCGGGCGGCCGCCGCCGCTGCCGCCGCCATCTTCGCGAACCAGGGCGAGATGTGCTCGGCGGGCTCGCGTCTGCTGCTGCAGGAAGGGATCAAGGACGCGGTGCTCGAGAAAGTGCAGGCGATCGGCCGCGGCCTCGAGCCCGGCGACCCGCTCGATCCCGCCACCCAGCTCGGCGCCATCGTGGACGAAACTCAGATGAAGCGCGTGCTCGGCTACATCGACGCGGGCCGCAGGGACGGCGCGCGTATTCGGATCGGCGGACGTCGCGTCCGCGAGGACAGCGGCGGCTACTTCGTCGAGCCGACGGTGTTCGAGGGCGTGAAGCCCGCGATGTCGATCGCGCGCGAGGAGATCTTCGGCCCGGTGCTCTCGGCCATCACCTTCAAGACCGTCGACGAGGCGATCGAGGTCGCGAACGACGTGATCTACGGCCTGGCCTCGGCGGTGTGGACGCGCGACGTCACCACCGCGCATCGCGTGGCCCGCGCGCTGCGCGCCGGCACGGTGTACGTCAACTGCTACGATGCCGATGATCTCACCGTGCCCTTCGGCGGCTTCAAGCAATCCGGCATCGGACGCGACAAATCGCTGCACGCCCTCGAGAAG
>Ga0209806_1002728_pt1 | contig 10866 bp, 6 predicted proteins | sample GraSoiAngelo_152_FD_186166 | JGI IMG/M metagenome (GOLD analysis project Ga0209806, IMG submission 186166) | Grasslands soil microbial communities from the Angelo Coastal Reserve, California, USA - 14_1009_12_30cm (SPAdes) (version 2) | ecosystem: Environmental > Terrestrial > Soil > Grasslands ... | reverse complement strand
CACTCCAAGTGCCTGGCCCTGAGATTCTATAAGAACAGATTTGGCGAGATCGGATGGCAGTGAACCTTTGGTCTGTGATTTACCTCCGCACGGTTGCATTGCCATGTTCACACAGAGAGCAGATCGGTCCAATGGCTGAGAGCGATGCCGAGCGTGGTGCTTTGAAGAGCCTCGCTGCAAGTGGAACGCGGATCGTCATTACGGGGCAGAATGGCACTGGGCTCGCGGCTGGCTCGAACGTAGAATTGTTTCCGGATTGTTCCTGCCGGAAATATTAGCGGTCGCTCGATGCGAATCTCGAGAAAGCTGACCCCGAGCAGGTCCGGCTTGGAGGCCCAGGGTCGAACTCAAAATCCAAAGACCCAATGAGTACAAACGCCCTGGTTACGTCAAGGGGCGGCCGTTCTCCGCAACAAAACAGAAAAAGGACCTTAAGCACACCGCGTTAACAGAGGCTAAAGAAGAAGGCCCTGCTGCAGATCTGTCTGCTGGCGGTAGCCGTGTCGCCAACCACAGCAGAGACAGCTACGGAGTCGCATAGCGCGGGCGAAATCCAGAACGTGAGTGTCGGAAGGCTGGCAGTAATGTCAGCCTTCCGATAGGGTTAAAAACCTAGAAGGTGACGTGTACGCCGAATTCGCTCCAGATCGATCGCGGAATGAACGTGGCGTTGGGAGCAAAGTATCCGACAGGGTGGCCAAATGTACCCGGGCTAGAAATGTTGTTCCCGAAATTGTTCCCGTAGTTCGCCCGGTTGGTGAGGTTGAAAGCCTGCGCTATTACTTGCACGTTCAGCCGTTCGCCGATTTTTATGTTCTTGGCCAGCTTGGTGTCGAGCTCGAAGAACGGATCCCCGCGAAGCGAATCAAATCCGGCAATCGTGCAGTTATTCGTCAAATAGTAACAATTTTGCGCGCCGGTATCGTTTCCAGCGAAAGCGAACAAGTTTTTCGGATCGCTTTTGGGCACGACAACCGCGGAAAGGGTCCCACCCCCGGTGTTAAGAGTGTTGTCAGAAAGGCCATTCCACGGATTGTAGGGACGGGCCGAGCCGTATTGAAGGATGGGCGCGAATTCAAATCCCTTCGGTAAACTTACCTGTCCGGCGAGCGTGACGTGATGACGCTCGTCGTTGTAGGAGGGACCAAACTCATAGGGCGCAAATGGCGCATAGCCGTTACGGGCATAGTTGCGGAAGCCAGAAGAAGGGACACCTCCGTAGCCATAGCCCATGGCCCGCGCCAGCGTGTAATTGGCGATCAGAGAGAAGCGATGGCTCATGCGCTGGCGAAAACTGAAGTTCACCCCGTCGTAGCGGTTGCGATTGATGGATTCATCAGCGCGCACGCTGTTGAGGACCGGTTGTCCCGCAGCAGTAAATGCCGCCGTGAGTGGACGGGTCAGGATTACATTTCCACTTGAGTCGGTCCCGGCTGGCACTTTCTGGTCGATGTTGATCGTCTTGTTTTCATGCAGGCCGAGAACATGCGTATATTCCGCTTCGAAGACGGAGTTCCTATTGAATGCCCACGAATAGCCAACATTGAATTCCTCGGTTACCGGGTTCCGGTAGCGGGGGTCGATGATGCGGCCGATGGCACCTTCTGCGAGCGTCGAAGACGGTGGAGGAAGGGTGGGCAATGGACTCACGCCGAATTGCCACTGTCCCAGAGTAAGGCCGGTTCCGGGCACTGGGTCCGTGGGGGCGGACAGGCTGAGTACCGTTTGGAAGATGGTCGGATTGGCCTGCTGCTCCATGAACAACGGTATATTCTGGAATGAGTTGCCAAAGTACAGGCCGAAACCACCGCGCACCACGTGTTTTCCCGCTCCAGTTAGGTCATAGGCGAATCCAATGCGCGGGCTGAAGTCCTTGGTGTCGTCATGAGGTAAGTGACTGACGTAAGGATTCGAGATCGGGCTGTTAATGGCGACAAGTTCCTGATAGGTACGGCTCTTGGTGATGTCAGCCTGGCCCAGAGCATTGAAATCACGATCCCAGCGGAGGCCGAGATTCAAAGTCAATCGATTTGTCACCTTCCAATCATCCTGCCCGTAGAAACCAAGCTGCTTGGTGGCAACTAGAAAGTATGGATTGCCATTAGCGTACGCCATGCCTCCAATCAGGCCCGGAGTGGAGAAACCTTGCGGATAAGTGCTGGGATTCGCGAGAATCGTGCTGGGATTCTGCAAGAAGTCAATCTCCAGCGTAGAACTAAACTCGAAAAATCCTCCCTCCACCGGATTCCAAATGTAGTCGGCACCGGCTTTAAAGGTGTGCTTGCCCATAGTCTTGGAAATGTCGTCCCTAAACTGCCACTTGCGCTGGAACGACTGCTGCGGAACATTTGTGTTGGTGCCAAATTGAGCCGGATTCGGGAAAACAACGAGCGGAGCGCTGATCTTGCTGGCGATCAGGTTGTTCCAATACTGAAATCCGAATGTAAATTGGTTGACGACAGTATTGGAGAGTTGCGAATTCACCGTCAGGTTAGCGATTTGAAGATGGTTGGTAGTGAAGTTGCCGTTGGTAAGATCAGCAGTCCCGTCGGACTGATCGTTGAGGCTGTCATTGGCTTGCGAGCTGTAGCTGAGATAGGCCGAGTTCCTGCTGTTGATGGTCCAGTCCATGCGACCGGTATAACGCCACTCGTGGAATGGCCTAGGGATCGTTAAGGCCGGCTGCGCGGCAAGTCCCGCCTGCTGAGCGAGTACAAGCTCGCTGTAGGAACTGCCCGTCTCGGAGAGCCCCTGGCTCTCGCGCTGACGCTCGATGGCGAAGAAGCCGAAGAGCTTGTCCTTCACGAACGGGCCGCCAATCGAACCGCCGAAAAACTGACGGCTGTAATCGGGATGCTGGGGAGTGGAGGTGCCGTCTCCATTCGCAACCTTTTCATCGGTGTTAAGGGCGGAGTTGCGGAAATAGCCGAAAGTCTAACCGTGGTAGTTGTTGGTGCCCGACTTGGTGATCATGTTGATAGCAGCGCCCTGAGAGCGGCCGTTTTCAGCGGAGAAGCGCTGCGTACTGATCTGGAATTCCTGAACAGCCTCAAGCGGCATCTGCATTACCGCGCCGCCAACGGTGTTGTCTTTGTTGTCTACCCCGTTAATCGTGGTATTCACATTACGGCCGTCGGAACCGTTAATGGAAAGGATGGCGTAGCGATTCTTGGTAGGATCGTATGAATCGGCTGCTTTTACACCCGGAACAAGATAAGCAAGATTGGCTGCGTCGCGGCCGACCAGAGGAAGCTGGGCTACTTCTCGGGGCGTGATGTCCTGACTGACACCGGTTTTCGTAATATCAACGAGTGGAGCTGTGCTAGTTACTTCCACAACTTCAGTGGCTGCCCCCGGCTCGAGGATAACATTGACAGCCGCCGACTGTCCCACCAGGACTTCGGTGGTTTGGACGACCGACGCGAAACCTTGTTTCGCGACCTTAATTTGGTACGTTCCTGCCGGCACGAAATCGAACCGATAGGACCCTGTGTCGTTAGTCGTCGCAATCCGCGTGATCCCAGTGGCCTTGAAAGTAGCAACGACCTGCGCCCCACTCACTACGGCTTGTGATTTATCGACAACAGTACCCTGAATCGTTCCAGTCGCTGTGGCTTGGCCAAACAGGTTAGCCGAACCTAAAACGGCGACGCACAATAGAATGAGTGACAACCTAATGCGCAATCTCATTGTCTTCTCTCCTCGAGATGGATTTGCAAGACGAGCCCGACTCGGAGCCTGAACTCAAAGTGCCCTTGCGCCCCCTATTTCCACTGCCTGGCAGCAGCGAGTTGTTAATGTTGAACGCACATTTAATGCCAAATAGAGGCTGTCCTAAGGTGTTGATTGTTGATGCAGATAGTATGGCGAGAGAAAGGTTGACCTCCAAGAAAGCACAGGCAAGTCGCAGCGCGCATATGATATTGCATAACCCGTTGGGGCGGATCGAGCTTGTCGGGAGACTTTCCAAAATGTTTTGCCGAAGTCGGTCACGACGCGCAGGTAATTGCGTGTGGTGATCGCGGAATAATTGCGTACGCTGGAGCTCTTCCAGCATCATTTTTCGTAAACGAGCCACGGGAGCCTCCTTTCTCCGTGACCCAAACTATGTCAGTAGTGCACGAAATCTCTCGGCTCACCCAAGCGGTAGCGTCCGCCGCCCCAGCGGCTTAGCCCTGGTCGGCAATCCGAAGTAATTTTGCGAACCTTCGCCGACCAACCGCTGTGCAGGAGTCGCCACATGCGGTATCAACATTTTCGAACTTCCAGAGGCCCGGGTTCAGTCGTGAAGGTTCGAGGACTATCTCCACCTCCTCAAAAGCTCAGGGTGGATTCCGCCGGTATGGCTATTGGCTGCCGAAGAAATGGATCACGTCGATAGCGCTCGTGCCGCACCACTCGTTCACGTCAGCCTCTCGCTGGTGGTGAGTTCCCCCGGAGTTTTGGTTATCGTGCCAATCCAAGTTTTACACCGTAGCTTTGCACTCTTGACAAACCTGCGAAAAAGCACCAAATCCAGGTCAGGAAGACGTATTACGGGGGTAATGTTGCGACGGTGCGTAGGCGAGGGTACGCTGACCGATGTCGTCATTTAGCTGGTTATCATGAGGAAGAGTGATTTCATTTCGAAACGACAGCTCATCTCCGCTCAAATGATGACGTGTTCTTTTTGCCGACAAAAGAATGGTGGCCGATGAGTGCAGCAACCACCCCGGCGCGCTCCTTGGGAACCGCGTCCACCCGACGGGTCCCTCGCTACAAGCTAACCGTGCCGTTGGATGTCACCGTATTGCGTTCGGGGATCCCTGACAACATTCCCGGACGCACGCTCGAGATAGGTGAAGGCGGAATGGGCGTGGTGGTCGCGTCCCAACTCCTCCTGGGGGAATCTGTTCGCGTTGAGTTTCTACTCCCGCATATGAGTACGCCGGTACGTGCTACGGCGGTGGTTCGTTATCAGCGTGAATTGAGCTTTGGGCTTCAGTTTCTCCGCTTGCCCGACGAACAGCAATCGATCATCCGCTATTGGACGCGACATGAAGCCGACATTTCATTCGTAGCCCAAAAGCCCCACGATGCAGACCCCAACTTGGGAATTGAAATAGGCAATCCCGCTTCCCTTCCGCACTTCGAACGCCCTGAAAGCTCAAAACTTGGAATGGGCCTCTGGCGTGGCGTAGCGTTCGCCGTTCTCATAATCGTTGTCACCGCCGTGATGGGATGGTGGCGATGGGAGCAAGGATGGAGGCAGTTAGAAGCACACGTTCCGGCGAACGAAACTTTAATGGCAAAGCCACAACTAAAGGTGCCGGCCGACACGATGCAGCGACGGATCATACACGAGGTCGCACCCGAGTATCCTGAGGCTGCTCGACGGGCAGGTGTGCAAGGCACGGTGGTGCTGGATGCCATAGTGAGCGCCGAGGGCGCAGTCACACAGGTGCAGGTTGTTAGCGGACCAGAGGCACTGTCGGTCGCAGCCATCGATGCAGTGCGCTGGTGGCGCTATGAACCTTATGTTGTGAATGGGCAACCGGCGATGGTAGAGACTACCCTGTCTATAAACTTCCGGCTGGCCAATTAGCGTCGGGTACCGGTGTCAGCCTAAACTGCGGACCTCTTCACTTCCCCACCCATATATAACTTTACCGGCGTCAGGAGTGACCTTCGCCTTCAGCCCGGATTCTTCCATCGCCGCATCTTCGGAAGAACTCTCCGACTCCGCGTCTCGGGGAAGAAGGCTCCGCCTGTTCGGCTAAAAAAAAGTGCGGCGCATTCAGTGGCGGTTGGACTATGACCTTTGATCGAGCTTCGTTTCCGCGGTGTCATGGAAACCACCTAAGCGTCCCCCTCATCACCCTGGTCAATCCAGATCAATGAGCGCCGACCACGGGCGCTCCTCCTAGGAGTCGGAGGTGCGACAAAGCGCCACGGCGCAGACATTTTATTAGACCGTACGAGTCCTACTGGCAGTTTGGATCTCTCCAAGTGAGACAAAATTCTGGAGATTCTGGTCACGCTCAGGAAAGGCTCTCTTTCGCGAATATCTGATGACTTTTCGCAGCCGGCAATCCAAACCAGGACTTTGCAGCGTATTCAAGGTCGTAGACAGATCCGATCTTGACCGCTGCGGCCCGGCGCCGCGCCTCAGCGGTCGAGTTGACCATGGGCGATGTCTACTAATTTCACATCAAGAGGAAGCCAATGAAACGACACACCCTCGTGGTGGCCTTCGCCATGGCGCTGCTCATGCTGATTCCAGCCAGCCTGTTCGCATCCAGCCACCGTGAAGCCCCCATTGCCGCACTCGATCACAGTGCAGACGTAACCGACTGGTACGCCTTCGTCAGCTACGACCACCCTGACCGCGTCACGATGATTCTCAACGTCGACGGATTCCTTGAACCCTCGAACGGCCCCAACTATTTTCCTTTCGATCCCAACGTGCGTTACGTGATGAACGTTGACAACGATCACGATGGAAAAACCGACATCAGCTTCGTATTCCGCTTCAACACGCAGATCCGCCAACCAGGGGTATTCACCGGCTTCGTTGGAGGCATCGGCGGATTTCCGCAGATCACCTCTCTGGACGGCGCCGGTTCGGAAGGCTTGAGTCTCCGGCAAACGTACACCGTAACGATGATCAAGAACGGTGAAGCCGCGGACCTGGCCGATGGTCGCACGCTCTTCGCAGTTCCATCCAACGTCGGCCCACTGACTATGCCCAACTATCAGAAGTTGTTTAACCAGGGCGTCTATGAACTCGAAGATGGCATCCGGGTATTTGCCGGAACGGTCGACGATCCTTTCTATATCGACCTGGGGGCTGCTTTCGATTCCTTCAACTTCCGCATGGGCGTCGGTGGAATCCTGAGCCCTGCCGTAGATGCGGACGACACTCACAACTACGCTCCCGACGCGGTGGCGGGTTTTAACGTCAACTCGATCGTTCTGGAAGTGCCGATCACCATGCTGACCGTGGATGGCAAGCTCCATGGCGCAGGCGAGAAGCAAGCGGTCATCGGCACCTATGGAGAGACCGACCGGCAACGCATTACCGTGCGCCGTCTCAATGGGCAAGTGAACGGGGCCGGCTCATGGCGTCAAGTCAATCGCGAAGGCAATTCCCTCATCAACGAACTGATCATCGGAACCGGCTCTAAAGACCTGTTCAGCGTTTCCGATCCCAAGGACGATGGCCAGTTCGCCAGCTACTTCCTGGATCCGGTCTTGGCGCATCTCTATTCCTCGATCCTCCACATCCCGGTTCCTCCGGCGCCGCGTACCGACTTGCTTCCGCTCGTTCAGTACATGGCTCCGATCTGTCCGGGATGCGGTCCCAAAGATGCCGGCCCGGTGGCTGACCTGCTCCGGCTAAACACGGGTATTCCACCCACTCCGGTGGGAAGCCAGAAGCGTCTCGGCTTCCTCGCGGGCGACCTGGCCGGATTCCCGCAGGGGCGGCGGCCCATCGATGATGTAGTTGACATCGCCTCTCGTGCAGTCGTCGGAATCCTCGCCGACCCGAAAAAGTACGGCGCGGCAGTCGGCGACGGCGTCAACACCAACGAAGTTGGGTATGGAACGACGTTCCCTTACGTCCGTCCTGCTCACAGCGGCCGTGACAGCCACCACACAGGCCCCGGACAGAAAGGCTGCAGTGGTCAACCCGGCGGTATCTGTCCCGTGAAGTAACTCATGGCTCGTGGCCGTCAGCTTAGGCGGGCGGCCACTACTTTTCTTTCAAGGAATGAGGAATCGTATGAAGACACTTGCCGTTCTGGTTCTAGCGCTGACTACTGCAACCTTATCGCAGACTGCAGCTTCTTCCGCGCAAGCCAAGCCTTCTCCTGCCGAGCAAAGCATGGCTCGCGCCACCCAGTTGATCGAAAAGAATCCGAAGAATTTCGAAGCTTACAACGCCCTCGCCCTGGCGCTTTCGCGACGTGCACGCGAGACCTCGGACGTGAAGTTTTATGCCGAAGCGGAAGACACATTGAAGAAGTCGTTCGAGATTTCTCCCGACAACTTCGATGGAGAAAGAATCCAGGTTTGGCTGCTACTGGGGAAACACGAGTTCGCGGCAGCTCGCGAAGCAGCTCTCAAGCTCAGCAAGAGAATGCCGGACGATGTCATGGTTCACGGCTTCCTGGCTGACGCCAACGCTGAACTGGGGAACTATGACGAGGCAGAAAAAGCGGCCCAGCTCATGCTCGACCTGCGTCCCGGAAACCTCCCCGGAATCACCCGGGCCGCGTATCTGCGCGAGATCTTCGGAGATGTGGACGGCGCGCTGGAACTGATGAACATGGCGCTGCAATCCACGGCGCCGAGCGAGGTCGAAGATGCTGCATGGATTCTGACACAAATGGCGCACCTTCAGCTGTCTGTGGGAAAAACCGCCGACGCCGAGAAGAACCTCCAGCATGCCTTGGTACTCTTCCCCGGCTATCACTATGCCCTGGGCAATCTCGCCAAAGTCAGGATCCAACAGAGGCGTTATGATGATGCGGTTCAGTTGCTAAAGCAGCGTTATCAGGCAACGCCACACGCCGAGAACTTGTATGACCTTGCGGAAGCATTGCACTTTGCCGGCCGCCACGAAGACGCGAAGACGGCTTTTGCCGAGTTCGAGCAGAAATCGCTTTTAGAAACAAATCGTGGAGATAATTCGAATCGCGAGCTGATCTTCTACTACGCCGACTACGCTCACGATCCGCTAAAAGCGCTGGAGGTCGCCAAGCGGGAGTTCTCGCGGCGTCACGATGTCTATACCCTGGATTCCTATGCGTGGGCCCTTCATGTAAACGGGCAGGATAATGAGGCACGCAGGCAGATCGAAGCGGCACTGGCAGTTGGCATACGTGATGCCCGGCTACTAAGGCATGCTGGCGAAATTGTACTGCAGGTGGGTGACCGCACTTCCGCGGAGAAATATCTGAAGCAAGCGGCGGATCTTAGCACGCTTGATTCGGAACAGGCGCGGACAATTCTCACCAGCTTGTCAGTCTCGGCGGCATCCCGGTAGGGCGCTGCCTAGAGAGCCTAACGAGAAGATGCAATGGCCAGTAACAAAAATCCGATCACGAGCGTTCGAATGCTCTCGCGCTGTCTGGGCTTCGCCCTGGTGTTGTGTTTTCTCGTTTTGTGGGGGCCGGAGGCGGTTGCTGCAAGCAATCTCTCCGGCAATCTGACCGACCCCCAAGGTAACGTCGTCATCCGAGGAACGATCCGTCTATCGCGGTGGGCCGGCTTCTCTTCTCGCGAAGCCCAGACGGACAGTCAAGGGCGCTTTCTCTTTACCAATCTCGACGCCGGAGACTACCGTCTCACCGCGGAATATCCGGGCTTTGGCGCGGTCACCCGAACCATAGCGCTCTCTGATGGCAATCGGAATGAGGATATCCAGTTTTCGGGTCTTGCACCGCAAAGCGAATCGGTCACGACCCCGAGGCAAAGTTGCGGCGCACCGCGACGGTCATGAAACGAAGGCGGCTTGGTCCCTGGTTAAACTGAAGACCAGCACCACGAACGATCTTCGATCTCCTGGGAACGATCGAAAAACTTCCCTTTCACCTGCAGGCCAAAGGAGAGGTCGAGTATGTGGGTACGAAGCCGCTCGGTACTGGATGCGATCCCATCAACCGGAACGCCCAATGCACTGGAACTCCGGTAAAGGAGTTTCGCGGTGCGCTGGTTCGGCCCTTCTTGAATGACCGATTGGACGCGGGCGTCAATTTTTCCGTCGCGAGGGGCTACACAGGCCAGACCACCCAGAATTTCTACCCCTCGGATATCCAGGAAGTGGTGGGAGTGCGCATACCATCGTACGCAAGCATCAGCCTTACATACAGGTTTGGACGCGCCCGTTGACGCTTTCTGTACACGACATCCCGTACTCTGCGGCTGTCAACGAGACCCCACCACCTCCTACGGCCCGATCAGCGCGAGGTTGGCGTCTACCTCGACCATGAGTAGGCGACGCCGGGCCGCGGCGATCGCATCGCCTTCCCGGGTATTCGCTTTCTGTCGAACCCCCAGAGCCCGCTGCTCGAAGGCGGAGAAGTGGTCGCCCTTTTTAGCTCGCTTTCTCCTCTTCGTCGCGCCTTCGGGCGGCAGCTCCTTGAGGGTCGGTTATGATGTCGACCCACTTCGGGTGAGGCGAGGGTTCAGCGTCGTAGTTGTCGTGCCAGTTCCACCACTTGTAAGGCGGGGTCTGGGGGTAACCCTCGGGCGAGTCTTCCCAAGTCTCCTGACGGCCGAGCGGCGTGATGTCGAGGTAGCTCCAGGTACTCCCCATCGCCTCGTCGCCGCGGTTGTTGATGAAATATGTGCGGAACACCCGCTCGCCATCGCGGAAGAACACATTGTGGCCATGCCATTCATCGACGCCGAAGTCCTTGTCGAAGCTGTCGGTCATGCTGTACCAGGGCATCTGCCAGCCCATCCGCGCCTTCAGGCGTGCTATGTCCGCCTGCGGCGCGCGTGAGGCCCAGGCGAGGGTGGTATCGCGAGCTTTCAGATGGGCCAGATGCGAGACCTGATCCGCGCCGAGGGAGCAGCCGCGGCAGGCGTGCTCGGGCCAGCCGAACACTCCAGGCTCGAAGAAAGCGCGATAGACGATCAACTGCCTGCGGCCCTCGAACAGGTCGAGCAGGCTAACTTTGCCGTTGGGCCCGTCGAATTCGTACTTCTTCTCCACCAGCATCCACGGCATCCGTCGACGCTCGGCGGCCAGCGCATCACGGGAACGGGTGAAGGCCTTCTCTTTCACGAGAAGTTGCTGCCGTGCAGTCTCCCACTCCTGGTGCGACACAATCGTGGGTGTCTTCATCGCGACATGCCCTTTCGGGTACCCTTTGT
>Ga0209806_1002724_pt1 | contig 10874 bp, 12 predicted proteins | sample GraSoiAngelo_152_FD_186166 | JGI IMG/M metagenome (GOLD analysis project Ga0209806, IMG submission 186166) | Grasslands soil microbial communities from the Angelo Coastal Reserve, California, USA - 14_1009_12_30cm (SPAdes) (version 2) | ecosystem: Environmental > Terrestrial > Soil > Grasslands ... | reverse complement strand
TGATCGCAGCCGCCCATCAGTTGATAGCGGCGTGTCCGTGCGAGGCGGGATGTCCCTCCTGCGTAGGTCCCGCGCTCGAGGTGGGGGAGGAGGGGAAGGCCACCACCTTGAAACTCCTACAGATGGCAGCCTTCCAGGCGGTCGCCTGATGGCGCGAGATCTGGCGGCGCTGAGGGCGCGGCTGGAGAGCCTGGGTGCACAGCACCGCGAGGAGCGAGTCCGGCCTGTGGTCGCGCTTCCGCGGTTGCCGGATGGTTGTCGGCTGGAGGACACGCCCTTTGGTCCGCTCGCGGTACGGCGTGACTGGTTCGATGCTGCACCGGCGGAACCACGCGTGGCTATCCCGCGCTGCCTGCCGTTCCTACCGTCTGAGCTCGAACGGCCTGTCTTCCTCGACACCGAGACAACTGGTCTTTCGGGTGGCACCGGGACTGTCGCCTTTCTGGTCGGCATCGCCTGGCCGGACGACCGCAGGCTCGCCATGGCGCAGTTTTTCCTCAGCGACCTTGACCAGGAGAAGGCCCTCCTCTGGGCGGTTGGACAGTGCCTCTCGGCGCATCGAGTCCTGGTGACCTACAACGGCCGCACCTTCGACTGGCCCCTCCTCCAGACCCGCCTGTTGATGTTGAAGGCGAAGGAGGGTTGGCCCGACCTTCCGCACCTCGACCTGCTCGGGCTTGTCCGCCGGATTTTCAAGCCGCGCCTGCCGGACTGCACGTTGCGGACCGTCGAGGAGGCCGTGCTCGCCCTGCAACGCGACGAGGACCTGCCCGGCTGGCTGATCCCCTCGAGCTACTTCGGGTGGCTGCGCGGGGCGCCGGTGTCGGCTCTCGAGGCGGTCTTCGCCCACAACCGGCAGGACGTGCTGTCGATGCCATTGCTTCTGAGCCGGCTCGAAGCCATCCTGGACGACGCCCGCGACCTGGATCCGATCGACCGATTCAGCCGGGCGCGATTTCTCGAGGCGCGCAGGCTCGACGATGAGGCTCTGGCCGAGTACCGCCGCCTCTGGGAGTCGGGTTTGGGAGGCTTTCAACGAGGTGCGCTCGGCATCCGGCTGGCCCGGTTACTCGGCCGGAAGGGGCAGTGGCAACAAGCTCGCGCCGTGCTCGAGGAGTGCTGGATGACCCAGTGCTATCCGTATCCGGCCGCAATCGAGCTGGCCAAGCTGCTCGAGCACCGGGCCCGTGATCCGGCCGCCGCCCGCCGCCTGGTCCTGGAGGCACTATCACTGCTGGCTGTCGCGGCTGTCCCGGATGCCCGCTGGCAGGCGGACCTGGAGCGCCGGCGCGATCGGCTCGACCGGCGTCTTGGGCTCAGGGCAGAGCTGCCGCTCGCGCTTACTGGCTGAAAGTGTTGGGACCGTTCGGCGGCAGGTAGGGCAGTGGATTGGTGGGCTGCCCGCCGTAGCGGTACTCGAAGTGGACATGGGGGCCGGTGGAGTTTCCGGTCGAGCCCTCGTAGCCCAGCACCTGTCCCTGGTGGACGGCGTCTCCCGCCTTCACCTGGAACCCGAGCAAGTGACCGTAGAGGGTGAAGAAGTTGTTGCGATGGGCCACGATCACGTAGTTCCCGTAGCCAACCAGTTGCCCGTTCAGCATGCTGGCCGAGGCAGCGACCACGACACCGTCGTCGGCGGCAAGTATTGGCGTGCCCTGGTTGTATGCGATGTCGACGCCCGTATGGAAATGCGGATAGCCAAACCCCGGCGGTTCAAAGGGCAGCGTGCTGGGGCCAAAGACCTGGGTGATGGTGCCCTGCTGCAGCGGCCAGATCAGCTGGTACTTGGTCGAGTGGTTGGCGTTGGCATTGGGGAGGGTGAACAGGTTGTTCTGCATCCAGAACTGCGCCTGCTGCCAGGCGGCCTGTTCCGCCTCGGCGATCAGCTGGTCCTGTCGCGCGATCTCCATGGCGGCGATTCGCTGGGCCAGGTCGGTTGACTGGGTGTTGATCACCGTCAGCTCGTGCTTGACCCGCGTGATGCTGTCTTTGAGCTTTGCTTCCAGGTCCTGCTCGCGCGCCTGCTGCTGGACGAGGGCCGCCCGCTGCGCGATCAGGTCCGCGCGCTGGGCATCGGCCTGGCGCTTGGCCTGGGTGACGAGCTGGTCCTCCCGCTGCAGGTCGAGCTCAGCCAGCTTGATCTCCTGCATCACCGCATGGCCGAGGAAGGACATGTGCTCAATGGCGACGGCGCGATTCAAGAAGGACTGGAAGTTCGATGCGCCTAACAGCTGTGCCAGCGGGTCGGTGTTGCCCTTATATGCGGTTCGCAGGAAATTTGCCAGCTGGTCCCTCTTGCGCCGCAGGTCCAGCTGCGTCTGAGCGATGTGGATCTCCAGCGCCGCGATCTGCCGCTCCAGCTGGGCGATCTGCTGCTCGATGGCGGCGATTTTGTCCAGGGTCTGGTTGATCTGATCGCGGGTCTCCTGGATCTGTTGCTGGAGGGCCACCTCCTGGGCTTCCGCCTTCGTCAGGTTGTCCTGCAGAGAGCCCTTGAGCTGGTTGATTACCTGCAGTCGGTGCCTGGCGTCTGATATGTCGTCAGCGGAGGCGGTCAACGGACCGCTGGCGAGCACGGAGGCAGCCATCGCCGAGGCAACCAAAAGCCGGGTGAAGGCCCCCCTTAGACCCATGCAGCCAGTGATACGGCAGAAGCGTTGCGAACCCGCCTGCGGTCAGGTGACGGAGACCCGACGGCTGGGTAACGGGAAGTGACCGCGAGGCCATCGCCAGCGCACGGAGAGGCGGAAATCCTTGGCTATAATGTGCCCGGCGCGCGGGAGTAGCTCAGTTGGTAGAGCGCAACGTTGCCAACGTTGAGGTCGCGAGTTCGAGACTCGTCTCCCGCTAAGTCCTTATCCACCTTTGTTTGCGGCTGCGCCCGCTCCAGGAAGAAAGAGAGGGACCCGCAACGGTCCCCCTCCATCCAGCGGCGGTAACGCCTTCCTACAACTCAGTTCACACGGATTGTGCCCTGGAAGCACACATGGTTGGGAGCTTGAGTGCAGCTGATCACCTGGTATTCGGCATGCACACGCTCGCCTGTCAAAAAACCGGAGATGACGACGCCGTTGAGCACGGCCGTGTGTGTCTCGTTGTTCTGCTTGCCCTGGACCAGCGCCGTGAAGGACTGTGAGGGGTCTACGGCGATGACCTCATAGCGAGCCTCGAGCTGGCCAATCTGGCCATTTGCGATCAGGGTGCGTGAAAGAACATCGCCGCCAAAAGTGCCGACGATATCGCCCCCGACGACGCCCGTCATGGTGGGGAAGTGCGGGGAAAACCACTTTGTGTAAGTGAGCTGAACAGCCTCCGCTGCCCTTGCATCCTTCACCTGGCCTGAGGCAGCAAGCGTCCCGGCCCCCAGGATGAATGCCGTCAGCACCGTGATAACGAACGCCACGCCCTTCGAGAATGCCGCTCGACGGAACGCTTTCCTGACTTCCATCGTAAACCGCCTCCACATTTATTCGGCTCGCTGGATGCTGGGCCGTGAGCCAACGCTACGGAGCGCGGGGCACCCAGACGAGGGGAAAAACACCTGAAACGCGTCGGGCAGGTACAGAAACAGGTACTCGGCCACGTATTTCGCTCGATGTGGAGTTGCCGCCACCCAGTTCACCATTGGGGGTATCCCAATTCGGTAAGGAGAAACTCGCGATGCGAGCTCGACTCAGGTTCGATGGCTTGCCGCCGCTACTGTTCTCGTTGATCTTCGCTCTGGCGGCCGCGATGGTTTTGGGAGGCACGTTGGTCTATGTGCTCAAGCCGTCCACGCTCGCTCCAGGCCGGACGCAGGTGCTCGTAATCCACGACAATGTCGACTCCAGTCCGCGCACCGATGGGTGCCTACCGATTAACGGACATAAGGCCTGTTAGGGCTTGTCAGTGCCGCAGGATTCGGACCGATGTCCAGCCGTAGTCCAGAAGCGGATTGGCGCCGTAGCCGTCGACGTACGGCTTTACAACCGCGGTCCGAGTGTAGTAGAAGAGCACGGCCATCGCCTGGTCGTCCAGGAGTGCGCGCCCGGCCTGCTGATACTTGGATAGCGCGCTGTCCAGTGGCAGGCGGTCTGCCGCTGCCACCAGGGCGTCGACCGCGGAGTTGGAGTATCCCGATCCAGTGGAGTCGTTCACCTGATCGGCCGACGTCGTGAAGAGGTTGTCGAACCAGTCCTGCGGATGGTCATAGTCAGCCAGCCAGCTGCCGCGGAAGAGGGTCAGCTGCCGCCGCCCCCGGGCAGCAAAGAAGCTGCCCTGGTCCAGCGCGCGAGCCGGAATGTCCAGGCCCAGGTTCGCCTTCCACTGGTCGTGAAGGTTCCTCGCAACCGCGACCAGGAGGGGTGACGCCGGACCGTAGGTGTAGATCAGGCCCCGAAGCCGTGACCCGCTGGGGTCGAGGCGCGCGATCGTCGCCCGTGCCTTGGCCGGGTTGAAGCGGGCCGTTGGGTCGGCGCCCTCGCCAAGATATCCTTGCAAGCCCTTCGTGATCAGGCCACCGGTCGCGCTTGTGCACGCCCATCCGTGCTCGCAAACGGCTCGCGCCAGAGCCGAGCGGTCGATCCCCTGGCTGAAGGCCAGGCGGAGGTCGTGACTCTCTGACCCGGAAAAGGGACCGGCCTGGAAGTTGAAGCCGACCCATTCGGTGTGACCAACCGGCCACGAATGGATCTCTGCGCGGTGGCCGGGGTCCGCCCCGAGGCTCTCGAGCTGAGGACCCAGGCTCGAGGTGAGCTCTGGGGCACCCGCCCCGCTCGATGGTGCCCCGAAGCCGAGAACGTCGACAGTGCCCGCTTGGTAGGCCTGCCACTGGCTCGCCCCGGCGGCCACAACCCGCAGCTCGAGCCTGGTTAATTCTCCGGTGCTGCCCCGCCACCAATGTGGAATAGGGGTGAAGACCAGTGACTGATTCGGGGTTCGAGACGTCAACCGGAATGGCCCGGTGCCAACGAGCCCATCCGCGTTCGTCCACCACGTTGCCTCGCCGTAAGCGGCGACCGCCTTCCGGTCGACCACCCAGGCACACGGCAACGCGAGCGCTGGCAGCCAACCGCCTGACGGAGCGGTTAAGTGGACCACCAGAGTGTGTGCATCCGGAGCTGAGATGCCTCTTAACGCGGGCACCAGCTGCGAGGCAGCGACAGCTGCGGCAATCGTCTGGTAGCCGTCGATCGGGCCAAACGTAAAGCTCAAGCAGTTTTGGGCGATCACGGCCCTGTTCCAGCTGTACACGAAGTCCGCAGCCGTGACCGGATCACCGTTCCAGAACTTCGCGTTCGGGTTCAGGTGGAAGGTATAGGTCCGGCTGTCTGTCGAGACGTCTGGGCTGCCCTCCGCAATGTCTGGCAGCAGCCGCAGATGGTCGTCGTAGCGGTAGAGACCCCCAAAAATGTTGGTGCCGATCGCATACGTAAGTGGGTCACCAATCTGAGGCGGGTCCAACGGTTCAACGCTGCTGATATCAGACGGGATTGCGAGCCGCAGAGTCTGGTCCGTGGCTAGCTCGTTCGAGGGCGGTGCCGCCGTCTGACACGCGGCCAGTGCGAGCGCTGCCCCGGCGAGCAGTGCCAGGTGACGGGGAGCGAGCATGTCGTTGCTTGTCTCAGCCGGTCCCGAGTTGAACGAGGCGTACCCGGTTGTTTCCCAGATCAGCGATATAGAGATTCCCAGCGCTGTCGACCGCGAGCGCCACCGGCTGATTGAGCTCGGCGCGGGCGGCCGGTCCGTCGTCGCCGGCCCAGCCCGCCTGTCCGGTTCCCGCTACTGTTGAGATCTTTCCGGCGAGATCAACCTTGCGAACCCGGTTGTTGGCGCTATCGGCAATGTAGAGGTTTCCATGCGCATCAACGGCGAGCCCGGTCGGAATGGAAAGGTCTGCTCTTACGGCGGGTCCACCGTCTCCTGCGGGTCCGTTGTTACCATTGCCCGCGACGGTGGTGATCGTGCCGTCAGGGTTGACCTTCCGGACGACGTCGTTGCCGGCATCCGCGATATAGAGGTTGCCCTGGCGATCCACAGCCAGGCCCTCAGGGGCGCTGAGCTGGGCCGCGATGGCTGGCCCGTTGTCGCCGCTAAAGCCGGCCCGGCCGGTTCCGGCAAAGATCGACAGTGCGCCGTTCGGATCCAGCTTCTCGACCCGGTTGGCGCCGGTCTCGGCCACGAAAATGTCGCCCTGTCCATTGATCGCGATGCCGCGAGGTTCGGCGCCGGTCACCACCGTTGAGATCACACCGACATCGCCCGGCGTGACCTTGCGAACGCGGTCGTTACCCGTGTCGGTGAGGAAGAGGTCTCCGGCTCGATCGAGGGCCAGGCCCGCAGTCCCGCGATTGATTGCAAAACCCCCGGCTCCCGAGATCGACAGCTGAGCCTGGACGGCAGGTCCGCCATCTCCGGAGAAGCCCGGGTTGTTGCTGCTGCTTCCGGCTACAGTCGACACGACGCCGTTATGCACCATGCGAATCCGAAGCGCGTCGGCCACGTAAACATCGCCATTCTGGTTCACAGCAATGCCGTCTACCGTGGCGAGGTCAGTGGCACCGGGTTTGGAGCCGTCCTGCGAAACGGCCGCGCGGCCGGTGCCGGCGAAGGTCGTGATGCGTGGACCGCCGGACGCGCTGGACAAGATTGCCGGACGCACGACAGAGAAGATCAGAACGCCAGCCGATGCGACGATCATCAGCGCGCCGGCCAGCCACAACCACCGTGGCTGAATTCGGGGCTTGCCGGGGGCACTGGCGGGCGATTCGGACGGCGGCGGGGCAGGGGCCGGAGCCAAGCGGGTGGAGTCCGATGCGACCCAAGCAGCAACCTGCGACCTCGACTTGAAGCCGAGTTTGTTGCGAATCTGCTCGACATGACCCTCGGCGGTCCGCTCCGAGATGAAGAGGCGCTCGGCGATGTCACGGTTGCTCAAGCCTTGAGCAACGAGTGCCGCGACCTCGCGTTCGCGCCGGGATAGGGCTGGCGAGGGCGTATTCATCGCCTCCTATTTTGCGCGGACCTCCAAATGGCTAAGTTCTGATCCGACTGGCCCCTCAGGCGACATCTGCCAGCCGGTAGCTGAAGCGAACCCGGATTGCCTGAGTGGGCGAAGAACGGTTTCGAGCCTGGGCGTGGATCGGCTACGATCGCGATCTCGCCTCCTGAAGCGGGACATCGTGGTAGCCGCTAGGCAGATGCCAGCAGGAGAGGTGCCGGGTTGATCCTCCCGAAAGAACGCGACCCTCGTTTCGTGACGATCCGCCGCGGTGGGAGCCTCACTGATTCGGATCACCATCTCCTCGCCTTGTGGGCGGCATCGTGCGCGGAACACGTCCTGGACCTCTTCGAGTCGGCTCGGCCTGAGGACCAGCGACCGCGTCGCGCGATCGAACTCGGGCGGGCCTGGGCGCGCGGCGAGATCACCATGACCGAGGCACGCTCGGCAGGAGGCCATGCAATGGCCGCGGCCAGAGATCTGAGTGGGGCGCCACGCCATGCCGCGTACGCCGCCGGCCAGGCGGCGGTCGTCGCACACGTCGCGGCGCACGAGCTCGGTGCGGCCGCCTATGCGATCAAGGCCGCACGTGCCGCCGCTCCGGAAGGAGAGGGCGAGAGCGCAGGGCGACTCGAGTGCCAGTGGCAGCGCGATCAGCTCCCGGAGGCGATCCGCGAGCTTGTACTCGACGACCAGCGGTTGCGGAACGACATCTGCTGGTCGGTGTTCCACTGCTAAGAGCCGTGATCGGCGCGCTCAGGATCTTGGGACGATGACCAAAAAGTGCCAGCCAATTCCAAGCAAGACCGCGAGCCCCAGGATGGTCGCCCCGATCGGTCCTCGAACTCGAAGCGCGTCCTTTGGGGAAAACCAAGCGGTGACGAGCAGCGGAACGGCAATAGCCGCGAGGCCCATAGCGACCCAAAATGGCGGATTCAGCCCAGATGTATAGCCACGCCAACTAGCCGTCCCCGCGCCGAGGGTGGCCAGATACGTCGCCTCGATGAGTAATGCAATTGCGCTCGATATTGGCCGACCCTGGCTGGCGCGCAGGCCGACGAAGAACAGGAGCGCGCCTGTCCCCATAAAGCCCGCGGCCAACTCTGGGTATGAGCTCCCGCATTGTGGTGCACAGGTCCCCATCCATATCCCAAATGACGCAAAGATCAAGGCCTGAAGAGCCATTACCACGAGGATTGCCTAACCCAACCGAGACGATCTCAGTCCCTTCCGGGCTTCGCCTCCCGGCGCGACCTGATTCATTTGCGTGCCCCTTCGTAGAACGGGTTCGAGCCCCTTTCCCGCTTGGACCGCCTCAGGAAACCGGCAAGTCCGGAGGATCGGGGATGTATCCGGCCAGCTCGGACCGCCACGGTGGGTCGGCACCGGCGCGGGTGCATATCAGTGCCGCGGCCAGGGTGGCGAAACGCAGAAGGCCTTCGAGCTCCCCTTCCGACAGCCGGAGGTCGGGACGCAGGCGATCGTGATCGTATAGCCAGGCAAGGGTGGCTGCCCCAAACTCGTCACCCGCGCCGATCGTATCCACGACCTGAACGGGCTCCGCGCCAACGCTGGCCCGGGCGTCTCCAGAAATGCCGTACGCACCCGCCTCGCCGAGCGTGACCAGGACCAGCCCGACACCGCAAGCCAGGATTCGCTGCGCAGCGGCGCGATGGTCAAGCCCCGGATAGATCCAGGCGAGGTCCTCGGCGCTCGCCTTGACGACGGCGCTCTGCGAGATCAACCAGTCCAGACGCGCGCGGTACCGTGCGCCAGACGCCAGCAGGGGCCGGATGTTGGGATCCAGCATCACCAACCGTCTGCTGCTCTCACGCCTTACCAGCTCGACAAGAGTGGACGCCATGGGCTCGAGCGCCAGCCCGAGCGTTCCCACGTGCAGCGCATTGACCTCCGCGGGCAGCTCGGCCGGAAGCATGTCGAGTCTCAGGTTCGGGGCCGAGGTCCCGTCCACAGAGAAGTCGTATTCGGCGAGCCCGCGGTCGTCGAGGTTCGCCACCGCGACAGTGGTCGGCTCAGGACCAAAGCTAGCCAGGGCAAGACTGGCTCCGTCGGCGGCCAGCCGGCCAGACAGGAGATGACCAAATTCGTCGGTGGAGAAATGTCCCAGGAAAGCGGTCGGGATGCCCAGCCGAGCCAGTCCGCTTGCGGTGTTGAGCGGGCCTCCGCCCGGGGTGGGCTGGCGGGAGCCGTCGCCAGCGACCACCATGTCGATCAGTGCCTCGCCGCAAACGACGATCAAGGTCTTCGCCCGCCTGAACCCAGGGACGGAAGTATCAATATAGCTGTGTGAGAGGAGAGCGAGATGGCAAGTAGCGAGCCGATGGGCGAGCTGCACCGGGAGTACAGCAGTCCGGGTGCGACTCCGACCCCCTGGTCGGAGGCCAGCCGGCACCTGCAGGAGGCAGAAGTGTACTGGCTGTCGACGGTTCGCCCGGACGGACGCCCCCACGTGACGCCGATGGTGGCGGTTTTCATGGACGGCTCGCTGTATTTCAACACCGGCCCCGCGGAACGCAAGGCGAAGAACCTCTCCTCAAACCCGCACTGCATCATCACAACCGGGTGCAACGCTCTATCCGAAGGCCTAGATCTGGTGGTTGAGGGAGACGCCGTGCGGGTGACCGACAAGTCCAACCTGCAGCGCGTGGTCGATGCCTACGCGGCTAAGTACCAGTCGCCCTTTCGGTTCACCGTGCGCGACTCCTCGGTTTACGGCGAGGGCGGTGAAGCCGCGGTGTTTCGTGTAACTCCGACGAAAGCCTTCGGCTACGGCAGGGGAGGGGAGTTCAGCGCCACCCGGTGGCGCTTCTAGGCGCGACTGGAGCGCGTCTGCTCGACCGGGTCCAACAATAGGCTCGTGTCCCACCGGCCGAGGCGGGAACCAGCCGCGTAGACGCTCTCACAGAAATCGAGGATCGCCTGGCGCGGGGACGTGGCGCGCCGGACGTCGTCGTAGGGAAGTAAGAACTCCCTGACTGCCGGATCCCAGCGCGCGCTATCGGGCCGCACCGCTTCCTTCTCAATTCCCGCAGGGGCCGGAGCCGCGTAGCCGAAGAAACTTGGCGCCGGGACCTGCGCGTTGCCTGGCCAGAAGCCGGTGCAGATAACGTCGGCATCCGCGCCCCATCTCGCGATGACGCCCGCGTCTGAGGGCGGCTCGATTGCCCTCCCGGAGTACCGGGTGAGGGCCAGATCGAAGGTTCCCCAGAAGAAACTGACCAGCGAGGTCTTGCCCCGGAATCGCGACCGATGCTCCTTGAAGACAAGGTCGATCTCGGAGAGAACACGAAAGAACCGCGTCACCCAGCCCGGGTCATATGCCGAATGAATGGTGTCCTCCTCGAAGGGAATGGGGCTGTCGACTTCGGATGGCCGGGTCGAGATCTTGGCGCCGATGCCCAGTGAGCCAAGCGTTGCCATGAAGTCGCTGTAGAACTGTGCTACCGGTCGCGCCTTCAGGGCGACTCGGCGCGTCTCGCCCTTTCTGGTCAGCACTACCACCTGGTGATCAATCAGGTCGACATCGATCTGTAAGGCCTGGCCCCCGGACGCCATGGGTGTCGTGGTCAGGCCTCTTGCTGTCAGGTAGAGAGGAACGTTGGCCCACTGAGGCTCTAATGGTGTCAGTGCCAGGCGCACCTTGCCGATGATCTGGAGCTCCATGTGGAGCGTGTCCATAGTGTCCTTCCACTCCGAATAGGGGAGCTCGGGCCACGAGCCGGTTGCGACTAATGAAGGTGTGATCACCCAAAAACCTTACAGGTCTGGCGCCAGGTTCGCCCGGCTGCGATCAGCTGGCGCCGGACGAGAGTGTGAACGGCGATGCGAAGGGCAACATCGCGACCACCAGCGCGGCACCGACGAGCAGGCTGGC
>Ga0209806_1002723_pt1 | contig 10876 bp, 7 predicted proteins | sample GraSoiAngelo_152_FD_186166 | JGI IMG/M metagenome (GOLD analysis project Ga0209806, IMG submission 186166) | Grasslands soil microbial communities from the Angelo Coastal Reserve, California, USA - 14_1009_12_30cm (SPAdes) (version 2) | ecosystem: Environmental > Terrestrial > Soil > Grasslands ... | reverse complement strand
CGGTTGCGTGGGGCTGGAGATGGCTGGAGGATTTGTTTGGAGATCTGCGGTTTGGAGTACGTATGTTGCGGAAGAATGCGGGCTTCACGGCCGTCGCCATACTCACGCTGGCTCTCGGCATAGGCGCCAACACCGCGATATTCACCATATTTGACGCCGTGCTGCTCGAATCGCTCCCGGTGCGCGAACCCTCTCGGCTAGTTTTGTTCTCAGACGACCTGAGCGAAGGATCATATCGCGGCGATCCGCCAAGCAACCGCTGGGACGCTTTTTCGACCGAGGTCTCCGATTACATTCGCAAACAACCGCTTCCCTTTGAATCTTTAGCGGCGTTTCGCAGTGGCGAAGATACGGTAACTGCGCGGTTGGCCGACTCACCATCTGCAAGTGGTCTAGCAGAGCGAGCCCTGGTGCATCTGGTCTCCGGAAACTATTTCAGCACCATGGGCGTGGATAGCGTTATGGGTCGAACCCTCAGTCCGGAGGATGACCGGCCCAACGCTCCGCCGGTGGCCGTAGCGAGTTACTGCTACTGGAAGCAGCGATTACATGGCGATCCGACTGTCATCGGGAAAATTGCTTATCTCAACGGCTCCGCGTTCACCATCGTGGGAGTCACACCTCCGGAATTCTTTGGCGAACGCATCCGCCGGTCGCCGGATTTCTGGACGCCTCTCGTCTTTCAGCCGCAGATTGAACTGCTCCCCTCGTATCTGGAACGCACCGACGAGTATTGGCTCTTGTTGATGGGCCGGTTGTCTCCCGGGGCAACGCGCGCCCAAGCGCAGGCGGCCACCACCGCGGCGCTGCAGCAGTTTTTGATGAACAAAGAAGGCTCGAAATTGACCGACGCCCTCCAGCGCGACATCGCCCGGTCGCATGTCGAGCTCGTTGACGGTGCGGGAGGGATTTCCTGGTTGCGGTTCGAATACTCCCAACCACTGCACATCCTGCTCGCGGTCGTCGCCATGGTGTTGCTGATAGCGTGCGCGAATGTGGGCAATCTGCTGCTTTCCCGTTCAGCTATACGTCAGACGGAAATCTCCGTCCGCCTTGCGCTCGGCGGTAGCCGTCTCCGGCTGATTCGCCAGTTGTTGACCGAGAGCATTTTGCTCGCAACGTTGGGTGCGACCTGTGGTCTTTTGCTTGCGCATTGGGCCGTGAACGTGCTCTTTACGCTGGTAGCGGGAAATTCGCCAATGAAACCGCATTTGAATGCGCTCGTCCTGGCGTTCACCATTGTCATCACCATGATTGCCGGAATCCTATTTGGCCTCGCGCCCGCGTTCTCTGCCGGACGCGCGGATCTGGCTACATCGCTCAAAGCTGGCGTACGAGGTGTTACCGGTGACCGCAGAAAAGTCGGCGTGGCGCATTCATTGATCGTCGCGCAAATCGCCATCTCTCTGGTTCTCTTGGTAGGTGCGAATCTATTGGCGCGGAGCCTGCTCAATTTGGAAAAGCAGCCATTGGGCTTCGACCAAAGTCACGTCCTGCTTGTGGGGGTTAGTCCGCGGATGGCGGACTATAAACCCGAAAATGTGGCCGAGCTTTATCGCAAGCTTTACGAGCGATTGAACACGCTGCCCGGTGTGCGCACCGCGACCCTGGCCCGCTACAGTCCCATGAGCGGATCTTCCAGCACAGACAATATCAGTATCCAAGGTCACGCGGATAAACCAGGCGAAGACCTGTCTGCCGAAAACATTCTCGTAGGACCCTCCTACGCGGAGACGATGGGAATGACGCTCCTGCAAGGCCGTGAAATCGGTCTGCCGGACGCTCCCGGAGCGTCTAAAGTCGCCATGGTGAACGAAGCTTTCGTGCGCGCGTATTTTCCGGGAGAGAGCCCGCTCGGGCACCACTTCGACGTTGGCAAACCCAAAAACACGGGCGAGTATGAAATCGTGGGCGTACTGCGCGACGCGCAGTTTCACGATGTGAAGGGGAAAATCAGGCCGATGGTTTTTCCGGCCATCCTACAGGACACCAGTCAAACCGCTCTCTCCGGCGGTGTCATCCTTCGAACGACAGGCGACCCGGCATCTATGGCCGCCACGGTGCGCCAGGCCGTTGCGGAAGTGGATCCCAATCTGCCTGTGACGGGAACCCGAACCCTGACTAACCAGATTGCCGCGACTTTCGATGTCGAGCGTGTCGCCGCGGAGCTGGTTAGCTTTTTTGGCGGACTCGCGCTGCTGCTAGCTTGCGTGGGGCTTTACGGAGTTTTCATGCAGGGCGTTTCGCGGCGTACGAACGAAATAGGTGTGCGAATGGCGCTAGGTGCCCAGGGCAGAGACATTTTGTGGATGGTTCTGCGCCATACGATAACTCTTCTCGTGACGGGTCTGGCCATTGGGATTCCCGTGGCTCTTACGGCGACGCGCTTGGTGAAGTCACAACTTTATGGCGTGGGCGCGGCGGACGCACTTTCGTTTATAATCGCGGCGCTAATTCTCGTGAGTGTTGCCATTTTCGCGGGACTTCTGCCCGCCCGCCGCGCGGCTGCAGTGGACCCGGTGGTAGCGTTGAGGTACGAATGACGGATTTAGGGTTGTCCTCAGGCGCGGTGCGTGGATTACGCTGCTCGATGTCGCAGTCGATCTGGGAGGATAAATTGCGACGCCGAAGAGGAGTCGAAGGGGCGAAGGTCTACTGCTTGGCGAGAAGCTTGAACTGCGTGGCGTTGGCCTCAAAACCGGGTATGCGGTGCTCAGTGACGAACGTGCAGTAATCAGGGAATGCAAGTGGATTTAGTGAGCGGCGATTTGGCTGGCAGGAGCAGGCCAACCATGCCCCCTGCAGCGCGCAGCGACATCTGATAAGCTACCGCGTCATGCGGCGCCGTGAGTTCCTCACCCAATCAGCGGCCAGCATTGGCGGAGTGCTTATCTACTCCCGCCAAGTTTTCAGACTTTCCGCGCAAGCAAACCAGTCCATTCGCATTCCTCTTCGGTTTTTCTCTCAGGCGGAAGCTCTGATTATTGCCGCCGCCTCCTCACGAATCTTTCCGAGCGATGAAACGAGTCCTGGCGCGCGGGAAGCAGGCGTCGCTGTCTATATCGACCGGCAGTTAGCTGGACCCTGGGGACGAGACCGCTATCGCTACACCCAAGTGCCGTTTGAAGAGAATGCCCCGGCGGAGTTCGGCTATCAAGGCAAAGCGACGCCGCAGCAGATCTACCGCCAGGGGCTGAAGGACTTGAAGGGCTTCCATCGCCTGGGACCTCGTGAGCAGGACCAAAAGTTGAAGCAGATCGAGGCCACGTTGTTTTTTTCGCTCCTCCGGCAGAACACCATCGAAGGCATGTTCTGCGATCCAATGCATGGTGGAAACATCGACATGATGGGCTGGCAGCTAATTGGTTTCCCCGGCCCCCGAATGAGCAACTATGAGGATGTCGACACGCACTTTGGTGAGGCGTTTCGCCCGAAACCCGCCAGCTTACGCCAGGTGACGCGGGGTAAAGTCCGTCCCAGCGAGGATCTAGAATGAAAACCCTGCCATCCGTGGACGTGGTGATTATCGGTGGCGGATGGACCGGCCTGCTCATGGCCAAGGAACTTGGCTCGCGTACCGCCCTCTCCGTGGTCGTGCTGGAACGCGGAGGGCCCAGAAAGACCAACGACTACGGCGACGACATGGATGAACTGGATTACACCATTCGCTTCCGCATGATGCAGGATGTCTCCCAGGAAACGGTGACGCTCCGGCACGATTCGAGCCGGCGCGCTCTTCCTCTCCGCCAGCACGGTTCTTTCCTTCCCGGCTCCGGTGTCGGTGGTGCGGGTGAGCACTGGAGCGGCGTGTGCCCCCGATATCTGCCGGATTGCTTCGAATTGCTCACCCACAGTATTGAAAAATACGGCTCCAAACGCTTACCCGAGGATCACGCGATTCAAGACTGGGGCGTCACTTACGAGGAGTTGGAACCACACTACACACGCGTCGACTTGCTTCTCGGCATCTCGGGCAAAGCCGGAAACATTCGCGGGAAACAGATCGAAGGAGGCAATATCTTTGAAGGCTGGCGCAGCGCGGAATACCCTACGCCGCCAACCAAGATCCCCTACTTTTCCTCAATGTTCGCCGAAGCCGCGAAGTCTCTCGGCTATCACCCTTATCCGGTGCCCGCGGCGACCACTAGCCGCGCCTACACAAATCCCGATGGTGTTTCGCGCTCCGGCTGCACTTATTGTGGCTACTGCGAAACCTTCGGCTGCATGATTGGCGCAAAGTCTCAGCCTACCAACACTCTCCTCCCCGTCATCGAGAAGCGCAAAAACGTTTCGATTCGCACCGGTGCCTGGGTTCGCCGCATCGTGCACGACGCGTCGGAGAACAAAGGAAAAGCCAGCGGTGTCATCTATTTTGATGCAAATGGTCAAGAAGTCTTTCAGCCTGCGGGGTTGGTCTTTCTCTCTTCCTGGACTCTCAACAATACTCACTTGCTTCTTCTATCCGGCATTGGGGAAGCATACGATCCCACGACCGGGAAAGGAGCGTTAGGACGCAACCTCACGCATCAGGTCAATTTCTCCGCTGCCACCGCCTTCCTCGAAAGGCCGCTCAACCGCTTCATGGGCTCCGGCGCGTCAGGAATCATGCTCAGTGACCTGGACGGTGACCTATTTGACCACAGCAAACTTCCCTTCCTCCGTGGGGGCACTCTGAGTGCTAGAAGTGCACGCTCACTTCCCATTGGCGAGTGGGGTGTCGTTCCAGAATCGGTGAAAGCTACGTGGGGCCCCGAATGGAAAAAGGCGGCACTCCATTATTATGACCGTACCGGCCGGATCGGCTTCTCAGGTGAGCATCTTGCCTATAGGGACAACTACATGGACCTGGACCCAGTCTACAAGGACCATTTTGGTGACCCTTTGCTGCGTCTCACGCTCGACTGGCGAGAGAATGAGCGAAAAATGGCCGATTATGTAATCACGAAAGCAATCGAACTCGCTCGTGAGATGGGAGCGAAAGATGTGACTCCATTTTCGGGCCTGCAAAGTTACGATGCAACGCGCTACCAATCATCCCACGTCCAAGGCGGCGCCATCATGGGAAGTTCTCCCGAGCGTTCGGTGGTGAATCCCTACCTGCAGCACTGGCAACTTTCGAATCTTTTCGTGCTCGGCGCATCCTCGTTCCCTCAGAACGCCGCTGCGAATCCCACACCAACAATCCTAGCCCTCACCTATCGCACCGCCGATGCCATCGTCGATCGGTATCTGAAAAATCCCGCGCCATTGGCCTGAACGGAAGTGACATCATGAGAATCCGCCGTTTACTTCGATGACCTGCCCTTGAATGAAGCGGGCCTCGTGGCTGCAGAGAAACAAGATCACATCTGCAACTTCTTCGGCGGTGCCCAGTCGTGCCATCGGAGTCGCCGCTTTGACGGCATTCAATATCTGATCATTCGAGAAGTTCCGATGGTATTTGGTGTCGATGGTACCGGGTGAGACTGCGTTGACGCGAATCCCAAAAGGCGCGAATTCTTTCGCAAGTCCCATGGTCATGGTGGATAGGGCGCCTTTTGCACTTGCGTACGCAAGCGCGCCGAGACCTCCACCGTTTCGGGCCGCCACAGACGAGACGTTCACCACAAAACCGCTCTTACGTTCCACCATGCCCGCAAGAACAGCTTTGGCCAGGAAAAAGGCGCTAGTCAGATTAAGCGTCAGCACTTGTTCCCAAAGTTCTTCCGTGAAATTTAACACCGGGGTGCGCTGGATCAACGAGCCGGCGTTGTTCACTAGAATATCAATGCGCCGTCCGGCTAGGGCTCGTACCAGACTTCGTACGCCGTCCATCGTGGTGAGGTCCGCCCGCAGTAGTTCTCCTTGCCCTCCGGCACCCCGCACGCGCTCGAGGATTCTTTGTGCCTCGCTTTCCTGGCAGTTGTAATGTATCAGCACACGAGCGCCCCGCGTGCCAAAGGCGGTCGCGGACGCCGCGCCGATGCCGCTGCTGGCGCCCGTAATGAGCGCCGTCATCCCCCCAAAGTTTATGACGTTGTCCATAGATCTATAAAGGTATCGCGTCTGTCGTCTGCCTCGTCGCGCACAAAGGACCCAGCATGGTCCACAGGATGAGCGTGCAAATGATAGGCATGATCCCAAAGCCAAAGAAGACGGGCTTGTAGGAGTAATGATCTACCGCCCAGCCCGTCATGAGGGTGAACAACATCCCACCGAAGCCGGAGCCCGTGCTTGCCAAGCCGTACACGGAAGCCGCAGCGTTCTTGGGAAAAACGTCAGAAGGCATAGCAAGCATATTTGCCAAGCTACCTGTGTAGCCCAGCATGGCCAGTGAGACCAGACCGATCGACGATCCGGCATCGCGCACAATTACCGCCGGAATAGCGGAAGTCATCAATAAAGCGAAAAAAGTTACCGATACTTTGCGAGCGCTGGTGACTGAAAAACCGCGACGCAATAGAAATCCCGACAGGAGCCCGCCCAAGAGATTTCCGAAACCCGCCACCGCAAAAGGAATCCACGCGTACTTCCCAATGGCTGCCATGTCAAAATTCCGTGCTCGCTTGAGGTATTCCGGAAACCAGAAAATGTAAAAATACCAGACTGGGTCCATGAACATCTTGGAAAGCGTAAAGGTGGCAACGAAACGTGTCCTAATGAGCCGCCACACCGGTGTAGCAAGAGCGTTCCCTTCCTTCCCGGCGTCGCTGGGTGGGCGGTAAGTGGGCCACCAAAGCAGCAGCCATACAAAACCCATGGCCCCTACAAACGCGAAAGCCACCCGCCAGCCTAGCTTCAGCAGGATATAGGCAACAATTGGTGGCGCCAGAATGGCGCCCACTGCTGAGCCGCTATTGAACACGCCGGAAGCCAGCGCACGTTCCCGTTCCGGGAACCACTCCGCCACCACTTTCACGCCGGCCGGCCAGTTACCGGCTTCTCCCATGCCTAGCAAAAAACGAAAAAAACCCAGACTAAGCGCGCCACGAGCAAGAGCATGTAGCACTGCAGCCGTTGACCACCAGGCGACGCATGCGGCGTATCCCAGTCGCGTGCCTATCCGGTCAATCAAAGTCCCCGAGACGCCGTTCATGATCGTATAGGCCAGCAGGAATGCGAACAGCACGTATGAGTACTCCGTATTGCTCATGTGGAACCGCTCGCGCAGCACCGGTGCAGACACTGAGAGTGTCTGGCGATCCAGATAGTTGATGACCGTCGCAGAGAAAGCGAAGCTGATCATGATCCACCGGCGGGGCGACGGGTTCACGCCAAGTCTACTTTCACGGCTTCGTGAATCCACACGCGCGGAACGGCCACGTCCAACCACCCGTCCCGGACGGTCAACGGCAAGGTTTGCCCGGACTGTAACAACAAAGCGGAGCGAACGGAGCGCTGCTGCGGTATTCGGATTCTTACCTTGACGTCCGCCACAGGCAAAAATTCTTCGCGGGAGCGCAGGTGTTTATTTTTATTTCCCGTATCTGCGAGCAGGTGAAGAAGCAGCACGTCGCGGGATGCCATGAAATGTGGGGTTACGCCAGATTGATACTCAATCTCATATGATCGCTGGCCGGACAGCCAGTGAGAGAGCAATGAATTGAATAGGATGCGCAGCGATTTCATGCGCGTCTCTTCGTACACCGCTTCGAGACTGGAGCCAATGTAAATGGCACTACCTTTGCCGAAGCTTCGCTGGATGATGGCGGGCCCCAGGATCCGACGATGCCCGCGATCAAGTGTCTCGGCCAGAACGGTCCCAGCCTTCGCCCGAAACCGCAGGACCTGAGGGTCCTGGGGAATTTCCTCGCCTGAGGACAACCTCAAATAAAGGTCTGGGATTTCGACCGGTTCGGGCTCAATGAGGTCTGCGCCGAAGACTTCCGCCAGGCCATAGTTTTTTCGCACGCGCCCGTATTCGTCGGCCACCGAGGTAAGATGAGTCGCTAGCAGCATCCCCCCTCTCCGCACGTAGTCGACCAGCATCAGGCATTGACTATCGCTCAAGCAGGCAGCATTCGGTACGTACAGCATCGGGTAGCGCGAGAGCAGTTGTGGCGACATCTGCCAATCTAGGAATGGCTCGGATTCGTAACCGTTTGCCTTCAGCAATTGGTAAGCGCCATGCCAGCAATTCTGGTAGGCCTTGCCAAAAGAATGCCTACCGGCATACCAATCGCTGGTCTGGCTTCCAACCAAGAGGCCTACCAGCGGTTGGCTGCGGACGCTGCGCAGGAGGGCGTCATTTTCCTGCTGGAAGTCAAAAATTCGTTTCACGTACCGACCGCTTTCGTACGAGAGCGGCTGTTCCGGCTGAAAGAAAAACCGGGAGAGCCCCCAGTAGACTAGCCCAACGCCTGCGGCCAGCGCCGTCGCACCATCGAGGAGCAACTCTTGGCTTTCCAATGGATAGCTGAACCACCCGCGCACGCGCTCGTTTTTGAGGTGTTCCCGATTGTACTGCGTATGCGTGCCAACGTAAGTCCAGGTCACCTTTCCGGTGGACTGGCCCAATTGCATATTGAAAAGTTTCTCCTCGGGGGTCTCGGCGGCTTCAAACATGAAGCCGTCGACAACCGGAAGCGCTCGGCTCCGCCACTCGCGTTTGCTTAGCAGGGAAGTATCATTGTAAAGGACCGGAATATCGCGAGTCTGTTGGATTATGTCGCGGATCTCGCGCAAGAACGCTATAACGACATCGTTCGCCATCCAATTCGTGTACTGGATTTCATCTTCGAGACTCAATGTGTCATCCTGCTTGGGCACAGGCTTATGGAATGTTTTGCGATAGGCCCTGTCGCAATAAATGCAGTGGCAATAGCTTTGGGCGTTCTGCATGCCCTGGTACGGACCGTCGAAATACATGACGTCAAACGGATAGTCGACGAGGACTTCGCGGACCAGGGCCTTGATGACATCGCGCACTGGCGAGTTGAGACAGCCCTCGTAATATTCTGCGAATCCGTAGTGCTCAGTGATCATCGGCCGCCCGTCGGCAAACTTCTTGGCCCAATCCACAAATCGCGGGTCCTTCGACGTGACTTCCATGAAGGGATGGTTCAGAGGTACGTAGGCCACATTTTTGAGATTGGCTTTGCGACACAGATCTAGCGTTTGTCGCATCGGATCTCCCTTAAGTTGCGGATGAATCGGATAACCCGATTTATTGGGGAAATAGGCATAATAGGAGGCTGCCGGATAGCGCAAGGAATCCGCGTTCAACTCCTGTGCGATTCGCACAGCCTTCTCCGCTTCATACTCGAGCGAAGGATAGAAAGGGGGGTTGTAGCCTTCGGCGATGAGGATCCGGGGACTACGAATCCACTCGTATGCAGGGCTCTTGGCCGCCGAGAGCAGCCGCGCGGCACGCAGCTGTGAGGTCATCAGCAGCCAGCCCGCCGATTGTATGAATTCGCGTCTGCTGAGCAGATTCATAACCGCTTCCGGCAGGATTCCCGTTGGATCAATTCGACCCCGAGCAAGAGATGTTGGGAGCGTGGTTTGCTTTGGTTACGGGCGAGCCGCAGCAGCATTTCCGATGCTGCGCGCCCCATCTCGTATTTGGGCTGATGAATCGTCGTCAGCGGAGGGTGTACCACACTGGCCAGTTCCAAATTGTCGAAACCGATTAGCGAAATGTCTTCCGGAACCCGCCGGCCCAGTTCTAGCATCGCCCGAATGGCGCCAAAAGCCATCAAATCGTTTGCGGCGAAGATGGCACTGATTTCAGGCTGCTGCCGTAGTAACTTCTGTGTCAGCGTCTGACCTCCTGAAAAACTGTTCTCTCCATGTAGCACGGTGATCCCTTGCTTCGCATTGGCAGCCTTCAGGAAGCGGAGAAACCCCCGAGCACGGTCGGTCAGGTTGCCGTGGCGACGAGGCCCGGTAAGATGGGCAATGTTTTCGTGGCCCAGCCGTAGTAGGTACTGCGCAGCCATCGCACCGCCGGCTTCGTTGTCGGCACAAACCGTGGAGAACGATTTACTTGCGGTCGAGCGGTTCAGCAGCACGATGGGTACACCAGACGCGGCCAACTGATCCTGCTGCTTCCGACTGAGATCCGCTACAGAGTTCATCAGAATGCCGTCGACCTGCTTCTCGAGCAGCGAAGCGACATACTCCATCTGTTTTCGGGGGTCTAGGTCGCTGTTGCACAACACCAGGTCGTAACCGCCAGCGCGCGCCGCATCTTCTGCACCCCTCGTAACTTCCGCGAAGAAAGGATTGCGGATATCGCTAACGATGAGAGCTAACGTATGGGAACGTCGTGTCTTCAGTCCGCGGGCAACTCGATTCGGATAGTAATTGAGGCGGGCGGCCACCGCCAATACGTGGCCGCGAGTCTCTTGGTGCACGCCGTAAGCATCATTCAAGGCTCGCGACACGGTTGAAATATTGACGCCCGATTCTCTCGCAATATCCTTGATCGTTATGGCCATTACCGTGAGTTCTTCCACGCATTGATGTGATTGAAAATTCCTTCATGAGAGGCCATCGGAGTTGCTGGGGTTAGCATTTGTTGGGAGGCCAGTTCACGGTTTTCGGAAGCCGGCAGTGCTCCTGACCAAGCGCCCCAGATCGACTCGTCTCGTCGTGTAAGTCCAAAACTGCGCTCGGAGACTGGTCTGCAATCGTTTGCAATTCTAGCTTCAATTCTGGAGGGTTGTCAAAGAAAAAAGAGCTTGACTTGGCCAGAACCTCTCAATAGGATTCGGAATCGTTTGCAATAAGGGGTTAGAGTATGTCTCCGGTACGCCCGAGTCTCTCCAGTTCCCGCACTCCAGAGATCATCTATCAAAAGATAAGAGGAGTAACCATGCGAACTTTTCTGGCTTGCGTGTTCGTCTTTGTTTGCTCTTTGTTGCTGTCCACAAATACCGAAGCGCAAATCAAC
>Ga0209806_1002719_pt1 | contig 10893 bp, 9 predicted proteins | sample GraSoiAngelo_152_FD_186166 | JGI IMG/M metagenome (GOLD analysis project Ga0209806, IMG submission 186166) | Grasslands soil microbial communities from the Angelo Coastal Reserve, California, USA - 14_1009_12_30cm (SPAdes) (version 2) | ecosystem: Environmental > Terrestrial > Soil > Grasslands ... | reverse complement strand
AACCCCCTGCAATCCCCCGGACGCGTTGGTAACCACCAAGGTCTTCACGCCACATGTGGCGAGGACGCGCACGGGAAAGGTCACCTCCTCGAGCGACCAGCCCTCATAGCGATGGGCGCGGCCCTGCAGAATGGCCGTAAGTGGCCCCCAGGCTGTGTCAATGACCAGATCGCCTGCATGCCCTTCCACGGAACATCGGGGAAAGCCGGGAATCTCCGCATAGGGGATGATCGTCGCCGTCCGGCGGCGCTCCGCGATCGACCCCCAACCTGAACCCAACACCAGCCCCACCGCGGGCGTTCCGGCGCAGCGGCCCCGCACTGTCCTCACAGCCTCCTCGACGCGCTCCTTCATGGACAGTCCCGCAGGCATCTGAAGCACACCCGGCCTCAGGGCGTGAAGACGATTTCCCTGACGACTTGGCCCTTGACCCCGAATGGGCCCTGGAGCTTCCCGTTGAGCATCACGCGGACCCCGCCGGCGTTGCCGAGCGTCAGCGCCAGCCGCTCCTGAGCCTTCCACCGGACTCGGTCGCCGGGATTCAACAGCACTTCCTGGGGAGCGGCACGGTCGGTCTGCACCTTGACCCAGCACCGCTCGACGGCCTCGACGTCCAGGACCATCTTCTTCCGGTCGTCAGGAGCGACTCCTTCGAGTGGCAGCGCGCCGGAGAAATTGCGCTCGACCTCGAGCGGGCCAGGGGAAGAACGGGGCGCGGGCTCGTTCACCGGCTCCGCCGGTTCCGCCGGTGGAGACGTGGGGGCTGGTACCTGCTGGGATGCTGGGGGGATCGGCTCGGAGTCAGGCAGACGTTCGGACCGGTCGCGGTCCCGCCCGATGAGCACGAACAAGAGGAGCAGCGCGACGCCGACCACCCCGACCACGAGGTTGCGGTTGACCTTTTTGCGGCGCTCTTCCTCCTCTAATTGCAGCCTGAGGGTCTCCCGTTCCGCGCGCTTGGCATAGAATTGGCCGCCCGACTCGTCGAATTTTCGGACGACTGCGGCCTCGTCCAGGCCCAAGATGCGGGCATAGGATCGCACGAACCCCTTGGCAAAGACTTCGTCCGGCAGGCGCGAGTAGTTGTTTTCCTCGACCGCCCTCAGGTACTGCGGCAGGATGCGGGTCCGGGCTGCCGCCTCTTCCAACGTCAAGCCCTTCGCCTCGCGGGCCCGCTGAAAATATTCGCCCAATGAGTCTGCCATACATCTCCCTGCTCGATTCGCCGCGAACTCAACCCACGGTCGTCATCGAAGCTGCTTCATCATCTTGGCTGCCTCCGCGCCAGCGGTGCCTTGCGGGTCCAAGGCCTTGACCTGGGCGAACGCCTCACGGGCCTTGCTGTCCTCGCCTTGCTGCATATACAGCCTCCCCAACTCGAGATAGACCAGCGCGCGTGGCACATTCGGAGGGTCGATCTTCAAGGCATCCTGGTAGGCCCGGATGGCGCCGGGTATGTCGCCCTGCTGATGCAGGGCCACACCGAGGTTGACGTACGCCTTGTCCGGCGTCGCATAGAGCGGAAGCGTGACCGCCTTCCTGAGCACCTCGATCGCCTCCGGCAGGCGAGACAGGAGGACCAAGGTCCTTCCCAGAAAATTGAGAGCGTCACCGTTGTTCGGGTCGAGCGTGACGCACGTGCGGAATTCGCCTTCGGCACTGCCGTACTCTCCCCGAAGGAAGTAGACCGAGCCCAGAGCATAGTGCGCGTCATAGTTGTCCGGGTTGAGCTGGATTGCTTTCTGGAAAGCGACAAAAGACCGCTGCTGATCTGCGCTGAACACAGAAAGTCCCTCTTTGTAGTAGCCCTCCGACTCTCGCTCACGCTTCTTGATCGTCTCCACGCTGACACAGCCGGCCAGGAAACTGCCCGTCACAAAGACCACCAGTATGCGCGCCCACCCACCGCCGGGTCCGAGACGACCGCACTCAGCCATAGCCTCTTCCTCCTTAGATGTCCTCGAAGAACGTGAGCCGCTTGAATGCCTTGAACCGGTCTTCTATTTCCTTGTAGTCCAACTGGCGTAGTCGATCAAGACTGAACTCTTCGACCGCGAAGGAGGCCATCACGCCCCCGAAGACGACGGCCCGGCAGAAGGCCTCTTCGCTGAGATTGCCCGTGCTTGCCAGGTATCCCATGAAGCCGCCGGCGAAGCAGTCCCCGGCGCCGGTCGGGTCCTTCACCTGCTCGAGTGGGAACGCGGGGGCGGCGAAAACGCGAGCCCGGCTGAACATCAGGGTGCCGTACTCGCCGCGCTTCACGATCAGCGTTGCGGGCCCGGCCTCCCGGACCGTGCGTGCCACCTTCACGAGATTCGGATCGCCCCCCAGCGCGCGGGCCTCCCCGTCGTTGATGATGAGCACGTCCACGTCCTTGAGGAGACGAATGAGCGCCGTGCGCTTGCCCTCGATCCAAAAGTTCATCGTGTCACAGGCCACCAAGCTGGGCCGCTTCACCTGCTGCAGGACGGTGTGCTGCAACTCCGGATCGATGTTGGCCAGGAAGAGCAGGTCCGGCGACCGGTAGGCCTCCGGGATCCGGGGACGGAAGGTCTCGAAGACGTTAAGTTGTGTTTCGAGGGTCTTCGCCTCGTTGAGTTGGTGGGAGTACTCCCCCCGCCAGCGGAAGGTCTTGCCCGGACGTCGCTCCAGCCCGGTCAGATCGATCCCCCGCATCCGTAGGAACTTGAGATGGACCTCCGGAAAGTCCTCTCCCACTACCGCGATCAGGCTGACCGGGGTGAAGTAGCTCGCGGCGGTCGCGAAGAAGGCGGCCGAGCCCCCCAGTACCTCGCTCTGCTCGCCGAACGGGGTCTTGACGGAATCGAGGGCCACCGACCCGACCACGAGAAGTTTCAGCATGGCGGACCCTACGCGCCTTTCTTGAGTTGGGCCGACGGTCCCAGCAGGAGCGACAGTCGCTTGCGGGTCGCCGCCGGGATCTGGTGGCGGGGCGTCAGCACCGCGGTTTCGAGCGCGCGGGCGCAGGCACACGGGCGGTGCCCGGTCAGAGTCGGCGCGACGGTCCGGATGATCTGCTGGGACAGGGCGACGTTGCGATGCAGGGTCTCGATGACGGCGTCCACCGTGACCGCATCGTGCCCCGGATGCCAGCAGTCGTAGTCGGTGACGAGCGCCAGGGTGGCGTAGCACAGTTGGGCCTCGCGCGCGAGCTTGGCCTCCGGGAGATTGGTCATGCCGATCACGTCCACGCCCCATTGTCTGTAGATGAGCGATTCGCCGCGCGTGGAAAACTGCGGGCCCTCGATACAGAGGTAAACTCCGCCTTCATGGACCGTGGCCCCGCACTTGCGCGCGGCCTCGGCCAGCTTGCCGGCTTCATCCCGACAGACGGGATCCGCCAGGGCGACGTGCGCCACCAAGCCCCGTTCGAAGAACGTGCCGATGCGGCGCTTGGTCTGGTCGTAGAACTGGTGGGGGATGACGACGTGCCCCGGATGCAACGTCTCTTTCATGCTGCCCACGGCGCTGACGGAGACGACGCGCTCTACGCCCAGCTTCTTGAGCGCGTAGATGTTCGCGCGGTAATTGATCTCGCTTGGAGAGAGTCGATGTCCACGTCCATGGCGAGCCAGAAAGGCGACGCGCACGCCCTCCAGGTCGCCCACCACGATCGCGTCGGACGGCGGACCGAATGGCGTGGACACGCGGACGCGCGTGACGCGCGTCAGGCCCTCCATTTCGTACAGCCCACTGCCGCCGATGACCCCGAGGAAGGGAGCGTGGGCCGTCTTCACTCAGGCCACCTGCCCGGCACGCTGCGTGCCAGCGCCTGCGGCGTCCGTAGCCGCGAGGTCTTGGCGGAGCGGCGTTCCCATGGGGACGATCCCGGCCCGGCTCAGGTGATCCAGGATGCGCTGCGCGACCGGCCCGGCCGAATCCTGCTCGGTGATGGTCAGCCACGTGAGGGCGGGATCGCTCCGGAACCACGTGAGCTGGCGTTTCGCAAAGTGGCGGGTGTCCCGCTGCAGGCGCCGGACTGCCTCCTCCCACCCGTACCGGCCCTTGAGATAACCGGTCATCTGCCGGTAGCCGAGCGCCTTCATCGAGCCCAGCGATTCGTCGTAGCCGAGGGCCAACAGGCCGCGCGTCTCTTCGACCAGCCCGTCGTCGATCTCGCGGAGCACGCGGGCGTCGATCCGCCGGTACAGCGCCGAGCGGTCCATCGTGAGCCCGATCATGACAGACGGGAACGGGCGCTCCCGGAACTGGTGGCGGTCGTGCCATTCGGAGAGCGGCACGCCGGTCCGGATCGCCACCTCCAAGGCCCGCACGATCTTGTTCCGGTCGCGGGCATGGAGGGTGGCGGCCAGCGCGGGGTCCGCCTGCGCCAACCGGCGCCACAGGTGGCCAGAGCCGTGGGCCTCTTCTTCTTCGAGCAGTTGCCGCCGCAGACCCCAGTCGGCCGGAGGTCCCTCCCACAGGCCGTAAGCCAGAGCGCGAACGTACAGACCCGTCCCGCCCACGACGAGCGGCATGCGCCCTTCCGCATGCAGTCGGGCGATCTCCTGCAACGCCAGCCGGCGGTACAGGCCGACGTTGAAGGGCTCGTCCGGCTCGACGAGGTCGATGAGACGATGGGGCACTCTCTCCCGCTCCGCCGGCGTCGGCTTGTCCGTGCCGATGTCCATGCCGCGGTACACCTGCGTGGAATCGGCCGTGAGAATTTCGGTGCCGAGCGCCTTCGCGACAGAGATTGCCACCCGACTCTTCCCGATGGCCGTCGGCCCGACGAGAAACACCACTGGCAGCGTGTCGCGAACCATCATGTCCATCCCAATCGTCCGAAGATGCGGTCGAGCTCCTCGATCGTCAAGCGCATGGCGATGCGGCGCCCGTGCGGACACGTGCTGGGCAACCCCGCCTCACGCCAATCCTCCAGCAGCCGCCGCATCTCCGGGACTTCCAGCGCCCGTCCCGCCCGCACCGCGCTGTGGCAGGCCACGGACGCGAGGACGGTATTGTAGCGCTCCTGCATCGAAGGCGTCGAGGGACACGCATCCCAATCTTCCACCAGCGCGCGCAGCAAGGCCTGCGGATCGCCTTGGCCGAAGAGCGCCGGCATGGCCCGCACGACGAAGCTGCCTTGACCGAACTCCTCGACCTCGAACCCGAGGCGGCCCAGGTCCTCAAGATGCGCGCGGACCGCGACGGCTTCGGCGGCGGACAGCTCCACGACCTGCGGCAGGAGCGCCTGTTGGGAGGTGATCTGGCCAGCGTCGAACTGCCGCAGCAGGCGCTCGAACAGCACCCGCTCGTGCGCGGTGTGCTGATCCACGATCTGCAACTCATCGCCGACCTGGGCGACCAGGTACCGGTTGGCGACCTGCCCCAGCGGCCGGACCTCTTCCTGCTCCACCGTCGGCAGATACGCCTGCCCCAGCTCCGCCACCCCCGCCGGGCGGGGTTGCCGTCCGGCCAGCACATCCGGTGCCGGGTTGGCATACCCGGGCACATCGCGGGAGCCGTCCGTTGCAACGGGACGGTCGCTTATCTGCGACGGTGACCACGCCGACACCACAGTCGTCCGGGAGGCGACGGATGCGGGTTTCACCGAAGCCTGGATCCGTGAGCGGACCCACTCATGCACCTGTTCCTGATCCGAAAAGCGCACTTCGCGCTTCGTCGGGTGGACGTTCACGTCCACCTGCCGCGGATCCACCCAAAGCGACAGGACGAACCGGGGCTGGTGCCCTCTGGCCAGGTACGTCCCGTAGCCTTCGTAGAGGGCGTGCACGATCGCGGCGTTCTTCACCCAGCGGCGGTTCACGAACAAATCCTGGGGCGTCTTCGTGTGTGCCGTCTCCAGCGGGCGCGTGCAGAGCCCCTCCAGGCGCAACCGCCCGGCCTCCTCCTGCAGATCTACGCAGGTGTCCACCAGTTGCGCGCCGTACACCTGCTGCACACGATCCCGCAAGGTAGGGACCGCGGGATAGTCCGCCACCACATGGCCGTTGTGCGTCAACCGGAAGTGGATCTTTGGAAACGCGAGCGCCTGTCGCTGCACCGCCTGGCAGACATGCCCGAACTCCGTGGCGGGGCTCTTGAGAAACTTCTTGCGGGCAGGGGTGTTGTAGAACAGGTCCATCACTTCGACCGTGGTGCCGGGAGCCGCCGCCGTCTCCCGCTGGGCGAGCAACGCACCGCCCTCGAGCCGGACCTCCGTGCCCATCGAGGAGCCGGCCGCGACGGTGACGAGCCGCACCTTGGACACCGCCGCGATGCTGGGAAGGGCTTCGCCGCGAAAGCCCATGGATTGGATGGTCGAGAGGTCGGCCTCGGTACGGATCTTACTGGTTGCATGACGCTGGAACGCGAGCGCGGCCTCCTCCGACGCAATGCCTTGCCCGTCGTCCGTCACCCTGATGGAACGCCGCCCGACCTGCTCGACATCCACCGACACGCGGGTGGCCCCGGCGTCGATGGCGTTCTCCACCAGTTCCTTCACGACGGAGGCGGGCCGCTCGACGACTTCGCCGGCGGCGATCTTGTTGATGACGTCGCCCGGGAGGACCGCGATTGGGGGTGTCATCGGAGCTCGGCGAGCCGTCGCCTGGCCAGAGTTGCCTCGGCTGACTGCGGGAACTCATCCACCACGCGCTTGAGCAGGACGCGCGCCTTAATGGCGTTGCCCATTTCGGCATAGGCGACGCCCGCCTTCGCCAACGCGGCAGGAACCTTGTCGCTCTTGGGATAGTTGGCGATCACGCGCTCATACGCTTCGATCGCTCTGGAATAACTCCTCTTGTTGAAGTAAGCCTCGCCGATCCAGTACTGCGCGTGGGCCGTCAGGCTGGTCTCGGGAAATCTCTTGAGGAACTCCTCAAAACCTGCGACCGCCAGGTCATAGTTGCCCTTCAGGTAGTCGTTGTATGCCTGATTGTAAGCGGCCGTGGGCGTGAGCGCGGCGGTGGGGGCGTCGAGCCCGCCCGCCCTGGGCTTGGCAGTATCGTCGGGCTTGGCGCTCGGCGTCGGAGCCTTGGCCTGAGGCGGGGCAGGCTCCTTCTCCTCCTGGCGAGCGGACTCATCCATGCGCCGGAGCAACTCGCCCAGCTTCTGGTCGAAGCCCTGCTGCCTGATCCGCAGGCTCTCGATCTTGGCCTCCAACACGTCCAACTGCTTCGCGATGTCGCCCGGCTTCTGGAGGCGGTCCGCGTCCTCCAGGCGCTTGCGCAGCTCCGCCTCGGTCTCCTTGAGCTTCCGTTTCTCGTCTTGGATCTGGCGGACCTGGTCGCGCAGCTCCACGAAATCCGCCGTCGGCACGCACCCGCCCACGATCAGACTGAGGGACAGGAGGATGGCACGTCTCATCTAAGGGAGGCCAGCTTGGCTTTTGCCCGTTGGGAGTCCTCGGACTTGGGGTAGTCCGCGATCAGTTGCCGGAGGGCCGACTTGGCGGCCTCCTTGTTGTTGAGCTCGAGGAAGGTCATGGCCTTGCGATAGAGCGCCGGCGCTGCCTTTGTGCTCTTGGGATATTTCCTGACGACGTGCTCGTATTGCTCGAGGCCGCGCTCGTAGTCGCGCGCCCGGACGTAGCACTCCCCCATCCAGAAGTGGGCGTTGGGAACCAGCGGCGAGTCCGGATACTGGACCAGGAACACCCGGAACGACGTGAGCGCCACGTCGTAGTGCCCTTGCCCAAAGTGCTGCTGGGCCCGATCGTAGGCTTCTTTGTCGCTCAGCGTGGACGCCGGCGCCGTCCGCGAGGCGCCGTTGGACGGGTCCTTCGCTGCCGACCCGGGGCCGGCCGGTCCGGTCGCCTCTGGGACTTCGCCCCCCACGGCCTGTTTGCCCAACGAATCCTCCATGACCCGCTTCAACTCGCCGAGCCCGCGCGAGTTCTCGTTGACAGTGGCCACCGCGGCGTCGACGGTCTTCTCCAGCGCATCCAGCTTGACCGCCTGGTCTCCCTGCTGGGTTGCCAGGGTCCCAACTTTCACCTCTATCCGGCCGGTCAACTCGGTGACCCGTCGGTCGACGTCGATCGCCTTGTCATTCAATGCGCGGAGAACTTTATCAAATTCTGCGAGCACACCCTGAAACCGATTGACCTCCGCCGAGAGCGCTCGCATCTGGAGGTCCGAGTGTTTAATCGCCTCCTCCAGCTTGCCCAAGGCTCCCGCCTGCTGATCCATCTGGGTCGACAGCTTGGTCCCGATCTCCCGGACCTTCTCGGTCACCTGGGCCACACTCCTGTCGGTCGCTTCAGCGCGCTTCTCAGAGCCGCCCAGGCGATCCTGAAGCTTCTTCTCGAGGGAATAGACCTGGGCCTTTTGGTCGTCCAGCGCGCTGTGGAGCATTTCGACGTCCCGGCGTTGGGTCTCCAATTGCCCGAGCATCTGAGAGAGGTCCTGCCCTTTGATTTCGCGGAGGCTGGTCTCCACCTCGGCACTACGTTGACGGGCCTCCTTCAGCTCGCTGCGGAGCTCTTCATTCTTACTCGTGAGGTCCCGGGACGTCGTGCGGAGATCCGCCTGCGTCGCGCAGGCGACTAAGAGCCCCCCCAAGCTCGACGCCAGGAGACCGACCAGAACCCGTGCGCTGTGATTCGTCATTTCCCTTTCCCCTCTTCAACCGCAAGGTGCGCCCGGCGGTTCTTCCAGTAACAGGACTCGTCGTGCTCGGTGCACACCGGCCGCTCCTTGCCGTAACTCGTGACGCCCACCGAATTCGAGATTCCCAAGCTCAGCAAGTAGCGTCGAGTTTCTTGCGCCCGCTTCTCGCCCAGCACAAGATTGTATTCCGTGGTGCCCCGCTCGTCGCAGTGGCCCTCGATGAGGATCTTCACCGCGGGGTTCTGCTTCAGCGCCGCCGCGCTCTCGGCCAGATTCTTCTTCCCCTCAGTGGACAGAGCCCAGCGATCGAACTCAAAGTAGACATTCCCGAGTGCCCGCTTCAATGCTTCTCGCGCCTGGCGCATCGCGATCTCGGCTTGATCGGCCTTGGCCGTCACGGTGGGTGGGGGCGGCTTCACCGCCTCCTCCGAGGGAGTTTTCGAAAACCCCTGCAAGGGGGGCGCGGTGCCCTTCTCGGTTTGGTCAATCGTCTGCTCGGTCGTTCTGCTGCTTGTCTCCTTCGTCGAACAGGCGGACAGAGCGAAGATCAGCCCCAATACCAGCGCGCTGCAACCCGACCAGGCTGTTATGCTTCTCATCTCTCACCCTCCAATACTAGGTGCGCCCGACGATTCTTCCAATAGCAGGACTCGTCGGTTTCGGTGCACATGGGACGTTCTTTCCCATAACTGGTTACGGTGACCGTGTTCTTCACGCCCAGCGACTCGAGGTACCGCCGGGTCTCCTGGGCCCGTTTCTCGCCCAAGACCATGTTGTATTCCCGACTGCCTCGTTCGTCACAGTGGCCCTCGATGAGGATCTTGACCGTCGGATTCTGTCTGAGAAGGTCGGCGTTCTGGGCCAGGTTTTTCATTCCCTCGTTGGAGAGGGCCCACTTATCGTACGCAAAATAGATGTCCGTGAGCTGTCGCTTCGCCGCTTCGCGCGCTTGGCGTGCCGCAATCTCCGCGGTATCGGCCTTGGCCACCATCGGTGGTGTCGGAGATTTCACCGCCTCCTCGGACGGACTCTTGGAGAAACCCTGCAACGGCGCACTGCCGCTCTCGCCCATTGACCCGCCGGACCCGCTCGGTCCCCCCTCCGTCGTCGCGGCGGCCCCTGCCTGAGCCTTGCCCCCGCTTTCCGTCGACGACATCATGTTCTTCTTGGCGCAGCCGCCCAGGGCCAGTATCCCAACCAACGCGAACATCGCCGCCGCCCTCATGTGTCTTGTCTGTCCCGTCAGACTTCTCATTCGCCTGTTCTCCATTTGTCCGCCGGCACTGATCTTACCAAATCCCGCGCTGACGTCAATGCCGGCACCCGTGGGACACGGATAGCTCACGGCGCCGACCACGCAGGATCTTCGTTGGACGTTCCACCGGTCGTCAACCGTTCCAGGCCGGTGCCATCGGTGTTTATCATATAGATATCCCGCCTCCCATTGCGAGTGGAACTGAACGCGACGTGCCGCCCGTCCGCCGACCACGCGGGCGACTCGTCGTTGCTGCTGCCGGTCGTCAACTGCCGCCACTGTTGGCCATCGGGGCTGATCAGGCAGAGCTTGAGGATTCTCCGCTCGTCGCGGCACACATACGCGATCCAATCCCCTTTGGGGGACCATGCGGCCGCCGTATTATAGCTCCCCTGTTGGTCCCGATAGGTCAAGGGTCGGACGTTCGTGCCGTCCGCGCTCATGAGATAGATCTGCGGCGTGCCGCCCCGGTCTGAAGTGAAGGCGAGTTCGCGGCCGGTCGGCGACCATGTCGGCGCGAGGTCCGCGGCGCCATGGTCGGTCAGCCGTTCGAACCGCTTGCCGTATTTGTCCACCTTGTAGATCTCCGAATTGCCGTCTTTGCTGGTTGCGAACGCCAACTCCTCCCCGCTGGGCGACCACTCCGGGGTGATGTTCAAACCCGGAAACGCGACGAGCGGCCGCCTGGCGCCGGTGATCAGATCCAACTCTTCAATCCGCGGATCATTCCCCTTACGATACGATACGAACGCCAGGCGCCGCCTGTCCGGCGACCACGCGGGCGCCAGGTTCAAAGACGCATCGAAGGTCAACCGCCTTCGGTTATACCCGTCATAATCCATCACAAAGATCTCCTTGGCGCCGTCTCTCTCCGACACGAAGGCGATCTGGCTGCGGGCAATCCCCTGTTCCCCGGTGTAGTGAAAGACGATCTCGTCGGCCAACCGATGGACCATGTACCGAACCACATCAGTGGATCCGACGTAACGTTTGCGCCCGACTTCGCCGCGCGAGGACTCGAAGAGGGTCCCCTCCATGACGATCTCGCTCCCCCGCGGCAGC
>Ga0209806_1002718_pt1 | contig 10895 bp, 11 predicted proteins | sample GraSoiAngelo_152_FD_186166 | JGI IMG/M metagenome (GOLD analysis project Ga0209806, IMG submission 186166) | Grasslands soil microbial communities from the Angelo Coastal Reserve, California, USA - 14_1009_12_30cm (SPAdes) (version 2) | ecosystem: Environmental > Terrestrial > Soil > Grasslands ... | reverse complement strand
GGCGTTGTACAACATGTTTGCCAGCCGCTCCGAAGGCCTCGCGACAGCGATGGAGGAAGCACTGATGCAGGCCGGACTCTATGACGACAACCCAAGAGGTCGAGAAATCGTCTGGATCATGCTGGCCAACCGCGCCGCACGTGGCCTGGCGTCGCTCTACGTGCAGGCGAATCAAATGAGCCTGCAGCAAGCCGGGCGGTTTCATGCGCAATGGACGCCGCGCGGATGGTCCGACCCTGCCAGCGATCTGGTGGCGTTCGAGCAGCTTCTCTACTTGCGGCAACCGGGTTATGGCACGAGCTACATCACCGGAAAGCTGCAGTTCGAGCGGCTGATGAGCGACTACGCGCAGCAGCAGCAAGGCGCCGGTAAGCCATTCAGCCTGGGCGAGTTCTTCGCGCGCATCAACGATGCCGGGACGATACCGTTTGCGCTCGTCGAGACCGAGACCGTGGCTTCGGCGGCCGACCGGGGCACACCCGTGCCCGATAGCCTATACGACATCAACTCAGCGCAGTGAGCGCAAAGCGGTATCTGACAGAGCGCGAGCAGGCGCAGCAGTCTCGCGTCTTCAGGAATGACCGTCACCTAGGTGACCTCTGCAGGCAGAGATAGGAACCCGCGAAAGCGTGCGCGCTTGGAGCGCGTTGCGCCGCCGGCCAAGCGCAGGCGCGGGAGCCTGTCCACCGCGCGCAACAAGGCGATCTGTGCTTCCAGTCGCGCAACTCCCATGCCCGCGCATGCGTGCGCTCCCGCGGCGAAGGCGAGATGGCGATTTGGCCTGCGAGCAACATCGAACCGATCCGGGTCGGGGAACTCTTCCGGATCGCGGTTAGCTGCGCCGATGCACAGCGTCAGGTACGTATTCGGCTCAAGCGCTACACCGCGGATGGTCACTCGCTCACTGACGAGTCGGTTGCCGAGCTGGTTGGGACTCTCCAGGCGCAGACACTCCTCGACGGCGGTTCCGATCAGTTGCGGATCGCATCTGAGACGGTCGAACGACTCGGGGTGGTTCAGCAGCAGATACAAGCCGTTGCCAATGAGATTCGTGGTCGTCTCATGCCCGGCATTCAGGAGAAAGACGCAGTTCTGCAGCAGCTCGGAGTCCGTCAATTCAGCTTCCTGCAGCAGCCGGGTCAACAGATCGCTCTCCCCCAGAGGCCGGCGCCGGCGGTCGGAAATCAGGCCCCGCAGATAAGCCGTAAACTCAACCACCGCCTTGTTGCCGCGCGCGTGCTGTTCGGGAGTGAGCTCGGTTTCCAGGGCGCCAAGAATCGCCAGGGACCAGCCGCGCAGCGGACCGCGATCCTCACGCGGCACGCGCAGCAGGTTGCCAATCACCTCGATCGGGATGGCGGCGGCGAAGTCCTCGATGAGATCGAAATGTTGCCGCTCCTGCAGCTGCTCGAGCAGCCTGTCGACGAGTGCCGTGACACCGGGCTGCAGGGCTCGCAGTGCGTTGGGACTCAGCGCACCGACGATCTGGCGTCGCACGCGGGTGTGATACGGGGGATCATTGAATACCAGACTCGTCGTGTGATGCTCGTACAGTGGCGAGCCCAGGCCGAATTTGGGGCCAAATACCGCCTTCTTGTCGGAACTGAAGTGGCTCCGGTCGCGGTAGATCTGGTCAAGATCGGCAAACCGGCTAAGAAAGTAGCTTCCATCCGGACAGCGATGCATGGGTTCGAAGGTGCGCAACGCCGCGTAAATGTCATACGGATTCTCATAAAAGTCTGCGTTCAATCGGTTCGGATCGAACGCTTGGGCGATGACATGGGCCTGCTCGGTGTCCATGGCGCTGTTCAGACACGTGCAACCAGGTGCTCGAGTAACCCAACCACTGCCCCAGGGTCTTCGATGTGGGCGTTGTGGCCGACGCCGGGGATATCACAGGCCTGCGGCGCGTGCATCCGTAACTCCTGCAGAGACACCATCGGATCACGCTCGCCGCGTGCGAGCAAGACGGGGACGGTTGCGCTCGCCACAAGCGAGGCAAAGGGCGCGCCCGCCACCGCGAAGGTGCGCGGGTCCTGCGCGAGACGCCAACCGCGCTCTGCGTGGACCGAACCCCGCGCGAGCCACTCCTCGCCCGGGGCGATGTCCATCCCCAGGCCCGAGACGCGTCGATAGCGAGTCAAGGCCTCCTCGCCAGTCGGATACCAGCGCACCGCGCGTGTTGCGAGCTCCCGGGCAGCCTGTAGGTCGGCGGCCGGCCAGCTGACTTTCGGGCCGATGCCGAGCACGCCGCGAACCTGTATGCCGAACCAGGCGCTGGCAAGCGCCAGGCCCACATAGGCGCCGAGTGAATGTCCGACCACGAAAAACTCGCCGATCATTTGCTGCTGGACCAGCTCCGCCAGCTGCGCCGCAAGCTGTCCGACGCTGTAAGACGACTGCCAGTCCGAGCCGCCGTGACCGCCGAGATCGGCGGCCAGCCAGCGCACGCTTCCGCGCTCCTGCAGTGCCCGCTCGACTGGCTTCCATACCGCGGCCGTTGCGCCCAGGCCGTGCAGCAGGAGCGCCGTGCGACTGCCCTCGCCGCCACTCTCGTACCACATCATGTATAAGGCTCGCGGGCGAACTGTACTTGCATCCTCGCTCGGGCGGTCGCGCTGTGCTTGCTAGTCGCGCTGGCGCCGATCGATGACGCGGCGCGCCTTGCCGACCGATCGTTCCAGGGTGTTTGGCGCCAGTATCCGCACCTCCACGGAGATGCCGACCGACGACTTCACCTGATGGGCCAGCGTGTTCGCCGCGGCCTCTTCGGCCGCCGTGCCCGCCGGTTCGCTCGCCCATTCGACGTTGATGGTGAGACGGTCGAGGTGCCCTGCGCGCTCGACCTCGATCAGATAGGCGGGTGAGAAAGTGCCGCACTTCAGGATCAATTCCTCGAGCTGACTTGGGAAGACATTCACACCGCGAATGATCAGCATGTCGTCCGTGCGCCCGTTGATTCGTGCCAAACGACGCATGCTGCGTGCCGTAGGCGGCAGCAGCCGCGTGCGGTCGCGCGTGCGGTAGCGAATCACGGGAAATGCTTCCTTGGTAAGCGATGTGAGCACCAGCTCGCCCTCGGTACCGTCAGGCAGCACGGCGCCCGTCTCCGGATCGATGATCTCGGGATAGAAATGATCTTCCCACAACACCAGTCCGTCTTTGGTTTCCACGCATTCGCTGGCGACCCCGGGACCCATGACCTCCGAAAGTCCGTAAATGTCGACGGCTGCGAGGCCCACTCGCCGCTCGATTTCCTGGCGCATGGCTTCCGACCAGGGTTCCGCGCCAAGGATGCCAACGCGCAACGGACAGTTCCGGGCACTGATGCCCCGCCGCTCGAGCTCTTCGGCGATGGTGAGCATGTAGGAGGGTGTCACCATGATGATGTGGGGCCTGAAGTCGACAATGAGCTGCGCCTGTTTCTCCGTCTGCCCGCCCGACAGCGGCACCACGCTGCACCCGAGGCGCTCCGCGCCGTAGTGGCAACCCAGCCCTCCGGTGAACAATCCGTAGCCATACGCTACGTGCACGATGTGCCCGGGTCGGCCCCCGGCCGCATAGATCGAACGCGCCACCAGGCCTGTCCACGTGTCGATATCCTTCCTCGTGTAGCCGACGACCGTCGGCTGTCCGGTGGTGCCGCTGGAAGCGTGAATTCTCACCACCTGCTCGCGCGGGACTGCGAACATGCCAAACGGATAGTGGACACGCAGGTCGCTCTTCACAAGAAACGGAAACCGGGTCAGATCGGTAAGGTCCTTGAGATCGCTCGGATGCACGCCGGCCGAGTCGAATGCCTGCCGGTAATGAGTGACATTCTGGTATGCGTGGGCAATCGACCAGCGCAGGCGATTGAGCTGCAGAGCCGATATCTCATCCCGGCTCGCGCTCTCGATCGCGTCTAGGCCCCGCTGCATCGCGTTATCCAGGGGTCGCTACTTGTCAGGCACTGAGGGCTGAGAGACGACCGCAGCGTCCTTGAACGCGTCCCGCAGATCGTTCGCAGCGCGAACCAACAAGGTCGTGTCGACTCCCACTGCAACGAACCGGGCGCCCAGTGCGAGATATTTCCGCGCGACAGTTGGATCCGTGCTCAGAACGCCTGCGGCCTTAGCGGCACCGCGGATTGTCTTGATACCCTGGGCGATTGCATCCTGCACACGCTGATCGGCTGTCCTTCCCAGCAGCCCCATCGATGCTGCGAGGTCCGCGGGTCCGAAGAAGACCCCGTCTACGCCCTCGGTTGAGGCGATCGCCTGAAGATTGCCAAGACCAGCGGCGGATTCCACCTGGACCAGAACACAGATTTCCTGCGCACAACGGTGCAGGTAGTCGGCGATTTGATTCCAGCGCGCAGCGCGCGCCAGCGCGCTGCCCACGCCTCGGATGCCCGCAGGTGGATAGCGAGTGGCCGCGACCACGCGCTGCGCCTGCTCGGCGGACTCGACCATCGGGATCAGCAGGGTCTGTGCGCCGATGTCGAGATACTGTTTGATGAGCGTCGCATCGCCCGAGGCGGTGCGGACCACGGCGTGCACTGGGTACGGCGCCATGGCCTGCAACTGTGCCAGGATGCTGCGCGGATCATTCGGCGCGTGCTCGGCGTCGAGCCCGAGCCAGTCGAACCCCGCGGTGGCGAGGAGCTCCGTCACATAGGCATCAGCCAGGCCTACCCACAGGCCGATCTGCGGGCGGCTCGCACGCAGCGCATCTTTGAAGGCGTTTTGCCGCAGCTGCATGAGCGTTCCGTCCTTCACACGAAGCGAACCGAGATGGTTCCCAGGGAGCCGAAATCCGCGCGCAGCACGTCTCCTCGTTTTACGGTCGTCGGACGCGTGAACGAGCCACTCAGCACGATATCGTCGGGGTTGAGCTGCTCGTCATAGCGAGCGATCTTGTTAGCGAGCCAGGCAACGCCGTTGGCCGGGTGGTCCAGTACTCCCGCCGCGAGGCCGGTCTCCTCGATCACCTCGTTCTTGTAGAGCAGCGCGCCCACCCAGCGCAGGTCGAGCGCGTCGGGGGGCGTGCTTTGGCCTCCGGGCACGATCCCCGCGCTGGCAGCGAAGTCGGCGATGGTGTCGAACACCCTGCGCGGAGCCCGCGTGTCGCGGTCGAACTGCTCGATGCGTGCGTCGATGATCTCGAGGGCCGGAGTGACGTAGGCCGTCGCCGCGAGCACATCGGTGAGCGTCACCGCCGGGCCGCGCAGTGCCTTGTCCAGTACGAACGCCAGCTCCACCTCGACGCGGGGTGCGATGAAGCGCTCGATTGGGATGTCGGCGCCGTTTTCGAAGAACATGTCGTCCATGAGCGGTGCGTAGTCGGGCTCCATAATCTGCGAGGCCTGCTGCATGGCGCGCGACGTGAGTCCGATCTTGCGGCCCCGGATCGTGTGGCCGTCGGCGAGCTCCAGCCTTACCCACTCGCGTTGGATGGCATAGCCATCCTCGATCGTCATCTGCGGATGCTCGGTCGAGAAGAGCCGCAGCTGCGTGCGGGTCTTGCGCGCGTCATAGAGCTTGCGCGCCAGTTCCGCGATCAGGGCGGGTGGCAGCATGCTCACGGCTTCCGGAAGAGCGGATGGATGGTGCTGTGCTTGGCATCGAACACCTCCTGACCCTCATCGACCTGGAGGGTGAGCCCGATATAGCGCGTGGCGAACAGCGGCTCGAAGTGTGCTTTGGCGGCGGCTAGCAGGGTCTCGCCGGCGCGCTGCTTGATGGCCGCGGTGCGTCCGCGGCCCATGCGCAGATTGAGATACACGAAGGCGTAGTCGCGCTGTCCGTCCGCCACCGCGTAATGCGAGGCCGGATACGCGAATACCCGCACCCCGCCGGTGGGGAAGACCTGTTGCCCCTGCTCATCCTGCACGGTGAGCATTGCGTCCGCGAGGCGTCGGCAGAGCGCGCTCATATCCGTCTCGCTCTCGAGGTTTGCGCTGTACAGCACGATCAGGTGAGGCATGGCATCGCGATTCCCGCGCTCGCAGGGGACTTAAGCTGCAACGTCCATCGTGGCGATGGTGCAGCCGACGGCAAAGATAGGAATCGGCGCGTAGTGTTGCAGGTGCCCGCGGCCGCGCGCCGCGGCTGCGACGCTGATGAAGGTGCGAATCTCGAAGCCGCCCTGACCGGCGTCGCGACAGGTGTCGGCATCCGAATACGACAGAAGCGCCCCCTTGTCATTGCGCACCCAGCGATCGAGCAGCTGCCGATCCCAGGCTTCGTTGATCTTTCCCGAGTCGGGCGTCGCGGGCCAATGCGAGATGCCGCCGGTGCCGATCACGGCGAGCCGCTGCGGCACGCGGTCCGCGGCGCGGCGCAGCGCCTCGCCGAAGGCCCAGGCACGATGGAGCGGTGTGAGAGGCGGCCCCTGACAGTTGATGTTGACCGGAACGACGGGCAGGTCGTACGCCGGTGTCAGGAAGCTCAGCGGCACCATGATACCGTGGTCGAATTTCCATTCCTCGGCGAATGCGACGTCCACCGTCTGCATGATCTCGCCGATCAGCTGTTGCGAGAGTGCGGCATTCCCGGGAACGCTGGTGCGCGGGATGCCGAGCCAGCCCGGGTCCTCGATCGGGCCGCTGTAGCGATCGGCCATGCCGATAGCGAAGCTCGGCATGTTGTTCATGAAGAAGTTGGCAAAGTGCTCAGCGGCCACCACGACCAGCGCATCCGGGCGCGCGGCGATGAGCCGCTCCCCCAGGCGGCGATAGGCGGCATAGAACGGCTCGCGCAGCGCGGGGTCCGCCATGCTCGCACGCCCGGTGATGCCGGGCGCGTGGCTGCAGATGGCAGCGAAAACCAGGCTCATACGCCCGCCACCTTGTCCCCGAGCTGCGTAGTCATGGCGTAGATGCCGGCACGGACCGGGCCATGCCGGATAACGCCATCCCGCATCGCCTGGATATAGTCGGGCCAGGAGATGCCGAGGAACGCGGCATAGTGCATCAGGAGCTGCCCGTTCGCGCCGAGAACGTAGATCAAGCCGATATCGCCCGCGGCGAGCGCGCTGCGTTCCTCACTCGTCAGCTCGTACCGATCGAGCAGTCCTTCAAGATCGGCATGGTATCTCCCCTGGACACCCGGGTCGCGAGTGATGTCGTACAGGAATTTCTGCAGCTGATACAGGCTCATGAGGCTATACCGCGGCTTCGCTGCGGCGCATCAGGCACCCCAGTGAGGGATGTGATGTGAGCCGAGGCTCACGCACACGTTCTTCGGCTCGAGAAACACCTCGTAACTCCAGGTCCCGCCCTCCCGGCCGATGCCGGAGGCCTTGGTGCCGCCGAAGGGTTGGCGCAGGTCACGCACGTTCTGGCTGTTGACGAAACACATGCCGGCCTCGATCGCCGCTGCGACGCGGTGCGCGCGGCCGAGATTCTCGCTCCACACGTAGCTGCTCAAGCCGTACTGGATATCGTTGGCCTTGGCAATGGCGTCGGCTTCGTCACTGAAGGGGATGAGACACGCCACCGGCCCGAAGATCTCCTCCTGCGCAATACGCATGCGATTGTCGACGTCCGCGAAGACGGTTGGCCAGACATAGTTGCCGGAGCGCACGGCCGGCGGGAGCTCCGCGGCGTAGGCCGGGCGTTCGAGACCGCCACACAGGAGCGTTGCGCCTTCCTTGGGGCCTGCCTCGATGTAGCTGCGGACTTTGGCCAGGTGATTCTGGCTGATCATCGGACCAATGAGCGTAGCCTCATCGAGTGGATCGCCGACACTGATGCGCCGCGCGCGTTCCGCGAACCGGGCCGCGAAATCGGTGTAGATGGACCTCTGCACCAAAATGCGCGAGCCGGCGGTGCAGCGCTCACCGTTGTTCGAGAAAACCATGAAGAGCGCAGCATCGAGCGCACGCGAGAGATCGGCGTCCTCGAACACCACGAACGGGCTCTTGCCGCCCAGCTCCATACTGAACTTCTTGAGTCCCGCGCCCCTGATGATCCGATTCCCCGTTGCTGTCGAGCCGGTGAAGGAGATTGCGCGCACCTGCGGATGCTGGCAGAGCGGCTCACCGGCGCACTGGCCGGTACCGTGCACCACATTCAGGACGCCGCCGGGAATTCCGGCCTCGAGCGCGAGATCCCCCAGGCGCGCGGCCGTGAGGGGCGAGAGCTCGCTCATCTTCAGCACCGCGGTGTTGCCGAAGGCGAGCGCCGGGGCGACCTTCCAGGTGGCCGTCATGAACGGCACGTTCCAGGGCGAGATCAGCGCGCAGACGCCGACCGGCTGAAATAGTGTGTAGTTCAGGTGCGTGGGCGTCGGATAGGTGTGGCCGTCGACGCGCACGCACATCTCGGCGAAGTAGTAGAAGTTCTCGGCCGCGCGGGGGATGAGTTGCTTGCCAGTCTGCGCGATCGGCTGTCCGGTATCGGTGGTCTCCGTTCGTGCGAGTATCGTCACCCGCTGCGCGATCAGATCACCCAGCTTGCGCAGCAGCGCGGCGCGCTCCGCCGCTGGCCTGCCCGCCCAGGCGGGGAAGGCCCCCTTGGCGGCGGCAACAGCCGCATCGACCTCGGCAGCGCCGCCGCTCGCCACTTCAGCGAGCACCTCCTGTGTCGCCGGGTTGACCGTTTCGAAATAGCTGCGGCTTCCCGCCGGCTTGCCATTGATGAGGTGATCGATCTTCATCTCTGTAACGCTCAGCGACCGAAGAGCGCATCGCCCGCGATGGTGTTCTGCAGGCGGCCGAGGCCCTCGATCTCGCAGACGACCTCGTCCCCGACCTCGACATTTACCGCGCCCTCGGGTGTGCCGGTCAAGATGACGTCGCCTGCGGTCAGGGTCATGAACGAGCTCAGGTATTCGATCAGCGCCGGGACATCGGAACTCATGTCCCGTGTATTGCCCTGCTGGGTCAGTTTGCCGTTCACGTACGTGCGCAGGCCGAGGTTCGCGGGATCGGGAATGTCCGAGGCATCGACCAGCCAGGGTCCCAGCACCGTGGCACCGTCGCGGTTCTTGACACGGAGGTTCGGACGGTACCAGTTCTCGAGGTAGTCGCGAATGGCGTAGTCGTTCGCGATGCAATACCCGGCCACGTGTTCCAGAGCCTCACTCCGGCGCACACCCCGCGCGCTGCGGCCGATGACCACGGCGAGCTCGCACTCGTAGTGCATGAACTTCACCCCGGCCGGTCGGCGTGTGACGCCACGGTGCCCGAGGAGCGTCCCCGGACCTTTGAGAAATACCAGAGGCTCCTCCTCGTTGCCGAAGGCCAGCTCCTTCGCGCGCGCCGCATAGTTGAGGCCTAGCGCCAGGATCGTGCCGACCTCGAGCGGCGGCAACCACACGACTTCGTCCTCGGCGAGCGTGCGGCCGTCGGTGAGCCGCACGCCCGCGCGCCCGTCGGAGAGCTGCTGCGGTTGCGCGGCGTGAATTGCCCCAGCGCAGGCGACGCGCGCCAGCTTCATGCCGCGCTGTCCACGAAGGGGTTCTCGAGCCGGCCGAGCCCGTCGATCTCGATGCGCGCCACCTGGCCCGCTCGTGCCCGTGGGGCGGGCGCGCCAGCGCCCACGGTGAGGACGTCCCCGGGCGAGAGCGTCATGAAGTCGGTGACGTCGGCCAGCAGTTTTGCCACCGGCCGAACCAGCTGCGCGGTCGTAGCCGTCTGCTTCAGCTCGCCATCCAGGTACACACGCAGAGTCAGGGAGTCAGGGTTCGCAATCGCAGCCCGCGGCACGACGCGCGGGCCCAGTGGACAGAAGCCGTCACGCGCCTTGAAGCGGATCGACGGCCGGTAATACGGCTGGTGGGGAATGCTGACGTCGTTCACGATCAGATAGCCGGCGAGATGCTCGAGCGCGCGCTCTTCCGAGAGGCGGCAGGCAGAACGGCCGATGACGAGTCCCAGTGTTGCGCCGATCTCCAGCTCCGCCACCCCCGGGGGCACCGTGACCGGCTCGCCGCAGGCCGCGAGCGTGTTGCGCGGTTTGAGGTACAGCACCGGCGCCTGCGGCGCTCGCTGGTACGGTGGGTGATTGATGGCCTCGCCGAGCGCCTGCAGCGCCGACTGGTGGTTGAGCAGCACGCCGTAGAGCGTTCCCGACAGACCGTAGGGCGGCACATCCATGGACACGGCGGGACGCGGGCCGAGCGGCATCTCCGGCCTCGAGCGGCTGGGAAAATTCGCTAATAGATTAGCAAATTATTCACTGATATGTGAGTATCCCGCGGCGAGATGCCCATCCGGGGCGGGACGAGCCTGTCCATGACTGCAAAAACAACCAGGCTGCACCATCGCAACCTGCCACTGTTGCTGCTACAGGCACGCGAGCGTGTCATTTCGCATTTCCGCCCGATCCTGAACGCCAACGGCGTCACCGAACAGCAATGGCGCATCGTGCGCGTGCTGTACGAGAAGCCCTCACTCGAGCCTCGGGAGATCGTCGAGCTGTGCCGCATCTCGAGCCCCAGCATGGCCGGCGTGCTGGCGCGCATGGAAGAGCTACGCCTGGTCGCCCGCCAGCGTTTAAAGCACGATCAGCGACGCGTGCGTGTCTCACTGACGCGGCGCGCACGCGCCATGGCGGCGCGCATGGCGCCGCAGATCGATGCGACCTACCGGCGCATCGAGCGGCAGATCGGCGAGGAATTCAGCGAGCGCTTCCAGCGGGCGCTCGATCAGCTGCTCGCGACGCTGGAGGCGCACGAGCCGGGCCGGCGGCTGATGGCCGTAAATTTTGCCCTTCAGACAGCCGGGGCAGTGGTCGCCCGCCTTCAAGTGCCGATGCGCGACCACCACGCGGCGCGCGCCCGTGAACGCGTCGGCGCCGTGGCGACCATGCCCCCCTGGCCGGTCGCGGGAGGTCGGGCGCTGGGACGGATCGGCCGACGCGTGCTCGGCGTCACTCGGGATGCCGGCGCGTGCCAGGACGGTGCGCG
>Ga0209806_1002714_pt1 | contig 10912 bp, 7 predicted proteins | sample GraSoiAngelo_152_FD_186166 | JGI IMG/M metagenome (GOLD analysis project Ga0209806, IMG submission 186166) | Grasslands soil microbial communities from the Angelo Coastal Reserve, California, USA - 14_1009_12_30cm (SPAdes) (version 2) | ecosystem: Environmental > Terrestrial > Soil > Grasslands ... | reverse complement strand
CCGCCCATGGCGGTGAGTGTGATTGCTTCGAGCGTGAACTGGAGCAGGATGTCGCGCTTGCGCGCGCCAATCGCCTTACGTACGCCAATCTCCCGCGTGCGCTCCGTGACCGATACCAGCATAATGTTCATTACACCCACTCCGCCTACGATAAGTCCAACGCTCGATACGGCAAACATAAAAATGAAGACCGCTCCTGTGATCTGGTTCCACACGTCTGAGAGCGAATCCTGTGTAAATATCGAAAAATTGTCGGGCTTGTCAGGAGCTACCTTACGGCGGCGGCGCAGCAACTCACGCATCTCATCCATGGCCTTGGGCATATCTTCGTGGGATGTGGCTTTGACAACGATCCAGTATTGCTTCAGCTCAGGATGAAGTTTGCGGAATGTACTGAGTGGAAAATAGACAACATTGTCCGCGGGATTTTTGCCGCTCGCAAGAACGTCCTTACGCCGCTCTGCTACTCCGATGACAGTAAACATCTGGCCTTCAATGTTGATTTCTTTCCCCAGCACTTGCTCATTAGGAAATAATTCCTCAGCCGTGTCCCTGCCAAGAACGATCACGGGCGCGTGGTGTTCGTCATCGACTTCAGTGGGCCACCTTCCCATCGACAACTGTATGTCGTACACGTCTTTGAAGGCGCCGCTATTACCTTCGAGAATAGTGTTCTTGGCCCGGCGGTTGCCATACTTCACTACGTAAGTACCCTGACCAAATTCCGGGTGAACGTATTGCAGAATCGAGGTTACCGCCTTCACGTGCGGCAGGTCTTTCATGGCCAGGCCGTCCTCGAAGCTCAGTTCCTTACGCTTGCGCATTTCCTCTGTGGGTCGGCCAAACTTGAAAGGCTGAACATGGAAAGCGAAAACCATGTTCGATCCCAGGCTGCTGATGACTTGCCGCACATTGTCATTCAACCCGCGCACGATCGATGAGATCCCGATCACGACGGCGACTCCGATTACAATGCCAAGCACGGTCAACCCGGACCGCAATTTATTGCTGACAATGGTGTCCAGGGCCATCTGGACAATCTCACCGTAATCGCCTTTACGCATCATGAAAACGCCTGGCAGCCACAGAGTCACTGAGGCGCAGAGAAGAAGTCTATGGCTAAGATCAAAGCCTTTCGTTCCTCTGTGTCTGTGTCTACGTGCCGAATACTGCAGCGATCCCTATAATTCAAATCTCAATGCCGCGATTGGATCCAGCATCGCCGCCCGCCGCGCGGGATAGACCCCGAAGAACACTCCCACGCTGGCGGAAACCAGTAGGCCCGCCGCGACCGCCCAAAGCTTGATTTCCGAGGGCATGCCGATAATCGCCGTAATTCCTTTCGCAACCGCGACTCCAAACAACACCCCCACCACTCCACCGACCAGAGCCATGGTCCCCGATTCAATCAGAAACTGCAGCAGCACGTCGTCCCGCGTGGCCCCCATGGCCTTCCGAATCCCGATCTCACGCGTGCGCTCGGTCACCGAGACCAGCATGATATTCATAATTACGATGCCGCCCACAATCAGCGAAATCGCCGCGATCGCAATCATCGCGATGAAGAACGTCCCGCTCAGATTCGACCATATGCTTAGGAAGCTGGCGTTAGTCTCCGCGGCAAAACTGTCTGGCTTGCCCGGCAAATCGTGACGCCGGGCGCGCAGTATGGCGCGAGCTTCATCAATCGCGGCATCGAGCTGGCTGCCGACTCCGTTGGCCTTTCCCGAGATGCGGATGCTAGTGTGCACTCCGAACTGCTTGAGATAAGTGCTGATCGGGATGCCCACGAAATTGTCTCGGCTCTGTCCCAGGGTCTTGCCTTGCTTTTTGCCTACGCCGATCACGCGGTAAAGCTGGCCCTCCACTCTGATTTCCTTGCCCAAGGGGTCAACGCCTGGAAACAGGGTATCAACCACGTCGGTGCCGATTACTGCCACGTTGGACCGGTTATTCTCATCACTTTGATTGAGCCAGCGTCCTGCGCCCAAATCCAGGTCGAGAATGGTAGCCATTGAAGGCGTCAGACCTCGCACCCATGAGTCGCTGATCGATTGCTCGCCATATTTCACGTGGCCGTTGGCATTCAGGATTGACGCCCCAATCATCCTGCAATGTCGGCAGGCTCCGGCTACTGCCTCATAGTCCTCCATGGTGAGGTCCTTGCGCTTCTGACCTTCCAGCAGTTGATCGATGTTCGTGATCACAGGGCTGACTTTGCTGATGAGGAACACGTCCGCCCCCAGATTGAAAATCTTTTCCGCGACATAGCCATTGATCCCATTCACGAACGTCACCACCGCAATTACCGCAGCCACGCCGATTACTACGCCAAGCAGCGTGAGAACGGAGCGCAGCTTATTCGCCCACAAGGATTGCAGCGAAATACGAATGGCTTCTATGAGGTTCATGAGGTGACAGATGGCAGGAAGCAAGCCCTGCCGCAAGCCTAAGCATCAGTTTAGCAGGCACGATGCAGCCGCCCTTACGAGGTTGTTTAAGTAGGAGTTCGTCGCGCCCTGCGATCGGCGGGCTGTCCCTGTGAACTTGCCACCTGCTTCCTATGACCCCCACCGGCATCGAATATAATAAATAAGTTGGCAGCCGGACCGGACGGTCGCTTCCGCCCCTTCGGGCGGGGGGAGAGGAAAGTCCGAACTCCGCAGAGCAGTGTGCCGGATAACGTCCGGGAGGGCGCCCCGTCCTTGCATTTTTTGCAAGCTCGGGGATGACTCGACGGAAAGTGCCACAGAAAACATACCGCCTCGGCCGCAAGGCCGCGGTAAGGGTGAAAAGGTGCGGTAAGGGCGCACCGCCGTCGCAGTAATGCGGCGGGCAGGGCAAACCCCACACGGAGCAAGACCAAATAGGGAGGGAGTCCCGGCTTCGGCCGGGACACGTGCTGGCTCGGCGCGTCCCACCTCCGGGTAGGTCGCTAGAGCTTCGCAGTAATGCGTGGCCCAGAGGAATGACCGTCCTGCCGGATCACTCCGGCAGACAGAATTCGGCTTACAGGTCCGGCTGCTAATTTCAATTCACTATCAGACTTCTGGGGACTATCGCTACGTCTACGACGACGGCCCCGCCAGTTGTTCCACATGTGGCGCCTGCCCGCCCAGCCATTCCGGATGATGGGCGGTAGAATCGAAGTGTTCCGAGGTCTTGAACAACTCGTAATGTCCGCTCGCCGCCGCCTGCTCGGTCTTTTTCAGCAGTGCTGCTATCTGATCTTTGCTCATAGGACGAAAGCTACGCGCCGCCTCGAATGCCTGCTCGAGAATCTTCTCGCCGTCGATGCCTGTAATTACCACAGAAGTCGGCAGATTCATCGCATAGTGCAGGCACTCGACCGGCCGCACGGTCTTGCTTTTCAAAATAATTCCGTCGCCCATAGACTTCATTCCCAGCACGCCGATCCCCTGTTCGACGAGCTTTGGCAATACCAGCTTTTCAAAGCTGCGGAAATGTGTGTCCATCACGTTGAGCGGCATCTGCACCGTGTCGAAGCGGAATCCGTGGTCCGCCGCCACTTTTAGCATATAGAGATGTACGTGTGGGTCTTTGTGCCCAGTAAACCCGATGTAGCGAATCTTGCCCGCTTTCTTGGCTTCGAGCACAGCCTCCTGCGCTCCGCCTTGGGCGAATATCCGGTCCGGATCTTCAAAGCGTATGATCTCGTGATGCTGCATCAGGTCCACATGGTCGGTCTGTAGCCGTTTGAGCGACTCATCGATTTGTTTCGCGGCTTCTTGTTTGGTGCGGCCGTCGAGCTTGGTCATCAGGAAAACTTTTTGACGATATCCGTTCTGCAAAGCTTTTCCCATGCGAATCTCGCTCTGCCCCTCGTTGTAATCCCAGGAGTTGTCCATAAAGTTGATGCCCCGGTCTATGGCGGACCGGATCAGGCGAATGCTTTGAGCCTCTTCGATTTTCGGCTGGCCAATATGAAAGCCACCCATTCCAAGCGCTGAAATCTTTTCGCCCGTTTTTCCGAGCGTGCGGTACGGCATGTCTCCTTGGGAACTCTGTGCTGCCATAAAATCACTCCCTACTGAAGATGTCATCCCTAGAACTGCCAATCCCTTCAGAAACTCACGACGTTGCATGGACAATACCTCTGTTGAGCCCCCGCTTAACAGCAATCTACAGATAGTCTTTCCCGTACAGAACAAAGATCAGAGCGTGTACAACCCTGGGTTACATCTTGCAAGATTCCCGGCAACTACCATTTCACCGCAACACTAAATGCGTGAACGCTCCCGGTCTATACTGTGAGAATTGTATATTCTTCGGTTGGCGACTTTGCAGAGTCACAGAGGCGGAGACTTCCCAATACGGGATGGGGCTTCTGTACTTCCCGCCCCTCAATTATTCTGGTAAGCTGGCCCGCAGTTTCCGGGGACATCTTTCAATGTACAGAGGTTTTCAGGCCGAACCCTCTCTTCCCCTAGTTTGCCTTCAGTAGACCCGTTACCTTAGCGGATCTTGGCTGTTGGTGTTCCGTAGCTGTGCATTCTCACCTCTCCCCGGAACAGAGAGGATATATGTCATCTCCGAAAGATCGCATTCCTGTACCAGGCAGTGAGCGGGCTCCGCTCCCGGGCGCGCGTGCCGTGGGCGCGGCCAATCCAGACGAATCCATTCAAGTCACCGTACTTCTCCGTCCGCGTGCTGCAAAGGATGCGCCCAACATCGAACTGCTAGCTTCACGTATGCCACAAGAACGTCAACACATGACCCGCGAAGATCTCGGCAAGAATCGCGGCGCTGATCCTCAGGATATTGCCAAAATAGAAGCGTTCGCCCACGACCATCGCCTCGCCGTGGTTGAAGCGAACCCGGCTGAGCGACGAGTTGTGCTCTCAGGCACAGTCGCCAGCTTTAACCAGGCCTTCGATGTCGACCTGCAGCGGTTCGAACATCTCCAAGGTTCCTATCGTGGACGCACCGGCCCAGTGCACATACCTGCCGATATTGCGGACATCGTGCAAGGTGTTTTTGGACTGGACAATCGCCCGCAGGCGAAAGCGCATTTTCAGAGGACCCGACGGCCAAGAGGCTTAGGCGCGCGCACTGCCGGAACGTCCTTTACTCCCACTCAAATCGCAGATCTGTACAACTTCCCCTCTGGAGACGGAACCGGACAATGCATTGCGCTGATTGAATTGGGCGGCGGTTACCGTCCTCGCGATCTGAAAACATATTTCGATCAGCTTGGACTGCCACATCCCACTGTAAGGGCGGTATCTGTGGATGGCGGTCACAATCATCCCGGCTCGGATGCCGACGGTGAGGTCATGCTGGATATAGAAGTGGCTGCTGGCGTGGCGCCCAAGAGCAAGGTGATCGTGTACTTTGCTCCCAATACGGACCAGGGATTCCTGGACGCGATCATCAAGGCGGTTCACGATAAGCAGCACAATCCCTCCGTCATTTCCATCAGTTGGGGTGGGCCAGAATCCGCCTGGACCACGCAGGCCTTACAGGCTTTCGACCAGGCATTTCAGGATGCCGCAGCCGTCGGCGTAACCGTGTGCTGCGCCGCTGGCGACAATGGCTCAACCGATGGTGTGAACGATGGATTGCAGCACGTGGATTTTCCTGCGTCCAGTCCTTTTGCTCTGGCCTGTGGTGGGACAAGTCTGCAAGCCTCTGGGAAGACGATTTCTTCAGAAACCGTCTGGGACGATGCTCCTACTAGCGCCACCGGCGGTGGAATTAGTGACTTCTTCCCGCTACCGAGCTGGCAATCCGGAACCAACGTGCCCTCATCGGCCAACCCTGATCACCACAAAGGAAGAGGCTTGCCCGATATCGCGGGAGACGCCGACCCCAACACTGGCTACGCGGTAATCGTGGACGGACAACAAGAGGTCATCGGAGGAACCAGTGCCGTAGCACCACTCTGGGCCGGACTGATTGCAAGGATCAATCAGCAACTGGGAAATACTTTGGGTTATCTCAACCCGCTACTCTACGGCCCACTTTCCCAATCCGGCGCCCTCCATGACATCACCCAAGGCAACAATGGCACGTATACGGCAGGCATCGGGTGGGATCCCTGCACCGGTTGGGGAACTCCAGATGGAACCAGGTTACTTTCGGCGTTGACTCCCAAGGCCGCGGCGAAAGCAGCCGGAAAAGGTTCAAAAGTGGCATAACCCGTAGCTCCTGCGAACTGGCTAGTTCGGACAATGGCGCGGGCTCCAGCCCGCTCTATTGTCCGAACACATTAAGCCTAGCTTCGGGGAATCCTCTACATCCCCGCAACAAATATTTCCGGGATCTCTCCCCAGCAGATAGAATTGCCTGCAACCTTTAATTTCAAGTCAGGAGTCATGCTTATGTCAGCACCTAGCCGCCGGCCGGAGATTCGTCGTCGGCGCGCACGTAAAGAAAAAATTCTAAAGTTGCGGAAGCGCTTGGCTGCGGCCTCCTCGGACACCGATCGGAACCGCATCACCGGCAAGATCAATCGCCTCGGTTTGAGCTCGCCTGGAACTCCGCTATTGAAACAGGACTGAAGCAACTCAGGGTTACGCGGGGATGCTGTGGACCCCAGGGCGGGTTTTGGAATCATCAGACAGCTTGGCACTACCCGCGACCTGCTCATACACCGAAAGAATCCGCCGCACCGAACCATCCCAGGAAAACCTGCTGGATTGCTCGTAGCTACGCTCTTTGAGCTTGTCCCGCAGTGCTTTATCGACGAGCACGCGGTGTACGGCGCGCATAATCTCAAACACGTTCTCTGGATTCACCAGCACTGCCGCGTTGCCGGTTACTTCGGGCAAAGAAGATGTATTCGAGGTCACGACCGGCGTTCCATGCGCCATCGCCTCCAGTGGCGGCAGGCCAAATCCCTCGTACAGTGAAGGAAATACGAAAACCTTGGCGGCATCGTAGAAGATCCGCAACACTTCTATGGGCACAAACCCTAGAAAGCGCACATCATTTTGCACTCCGCTCCTGATCACGGTGCGACGCAAGTCAGGATGGCTGGAAAGGTCGTCTCCAATGATGATCAGCTTCAGATCGCGGAGCTTGTTTTCTTTGTCAAGTTCGGTCTTCAGTGCCGAAAAAGCCTCAATGATGCGCACCAGATTCTTATGTGGACTGATCCGCCCCGCATAGAGCACAAAGGGATAATTCACCAGGTAGCGCTCGGCGATCAATTGACGGTCGGCGTCGGTAGCGTGACCTCGCAGAAAACGCTCGTCGATAGCGTTATAAACAACCTCGATACACGCGGGAGCGATACCGAATAGTTTTTCAATCTCGTTCTTGGTGAATTGCGAGACCGCGAAAATGCGGTCCGCATTTTTCAGTACACGTCGTGTGAGATGCAAGTGCAAAGCACGACGGACACTGGAATGATCCCGTGCCCGGTACAAGTGCTCTAGCACGTCATGAACCGTCATTACGTAGGGACATGGCAGCGCTCGCGGCAACCAAAACAGGTGTGGGATGTGTACCAGGTCGCATCTCAGTCGCTTCAGAATTTTCCGGAATTCAAAATAACCCTTGGGCTCGGTGTCGGGATCAAGCAGCGGGACAGTATGAAAATTAGCCGGCAAGGGACCTATCTCCTCTACCTTCACCGGCGAACCCATAAGGAAGTATTGGTTGTTGTGATCGAGCCGCCCGAGGGCTCGCACCACGTTGCGGATGTAGGTGCCCACGCCGAACTCGGTCATCCGGCGTATATCAATGCCAATTTTCACGTGACGAGTATACCCGCATCATGTCCGCACTCCATGTTGCCTAGGCGCGAACTTCTGCCTGTGCCCTTACTCTGCGCTCTGAATAGAGCGGGAATGTCTCAGCAAGTTCCAGCACCTGCTTACGAATTCTGGACAACACGACAGCGTCAGTGGGATTGTGGAGCGCCTCGGAAATCCAGCGTCCGACTTGACGCATTTCGGATTCCTTCATGCCTCGAGTGGTGAGTGCAGGAGTGCCGATGCGAATGCCACTCGGTTTCATTGGCGGGTTAGTATCGAAAGGAATGGCGTTCTTATTGACGGTAATCGCAGCCTCACCCAAAGCTTTTTCTGCTTCACTGCCAAACATCCCTTGGGAGAAAACGTCGACTAGCATCAAATGCGTATCGGTGCCGCCGGAAATGATGCGGAAGCCCTCGCTTGCAAGGGTCTCGGCGAGAACCTTGGCATTAGCCACAATCTGCAGCGCGTAATCACGGAACGAAGGCTGCATGGCTTCGTGAAAGCAGACGGCCTTGGCGGCGATGATGTGAACCAGCGGCCCACCTTGCATTCCGGGAAAAACTACCTTGTCGATGGCGGCGGCGTGTTCTTGTTTGCAGAGAATCATTCCGGCACGGGGTCCGCGCAGCGTCTTGTGGGTCGTCGAAGTCACGATTTGAGCATGCGGCACGGGAGATGGATGCACGCCGCCTGCAACCAGTCCAGCGAAGTGCGCCATGTCCACCAAGTAAAGTGCGCCGACTTTGTCAGCAATCTGACGCATGCGAGCGAAGTCAATGATTCGAGGATAGGCGCTACCACCGCCGATGATCAGCTTGGGGCGCTCGCGCTCGGCAAGTTTTTCCAGATCGTCGTAATCAATCGTTTCCGCTTCTTTGGTCACCCCGTAGGGAACGATGTGATACGTTTTCCCTGAAAAATTCAGATGATGTCCGTGAGTGAGATGACCGCCATGCGCCAGGTTCAATCCCAGGATCGTGTCCCCGGGCTGCAGTACGGCTGCGTAGGCCTCCATGTTGGCCTGCGAACCAGCGTGCGGCTGCACATTGGCATGCTCGGCGCCAAACAACTGCTTAGCGCGCGTGCGCGCCAATTCTTCCACGATATCGGCGAACTCGCATCCGCCGTAGTAGCGCTTGCCCGGGTAGCCCTCGGCGTATTTGTTGGTAAAAACCGAACCCATGGCTTCAAGTACGGCCTCGCTGACGAAGTTCTCTGACGCGATCAATTCCAGTCCCTCGTGCTGGCGGCGAACCTCGTTGTCAATGGCCGTGGCAATCTGTGGATCGATCTCCGCTAGCGGGCGATACATGGCAGCAGGCTTCATATCTTTCTCACCCTTATTCTTGCACAGCAATCGGGCTGTATACCGTAGGATCGTGAATCTCCATATATCTCTCCGGCGCTTTAAGCGGCGTGAAGCCAAAGTGAGCGTAGAGCCTGTGGGCATCGCGTGTAAGCAGGCTCCAACGTCGCAGACCCTGCAGCCGGGGATGCGCCATGATGCATTGCATCATCCACTTGCCCAGGCCCTGGCCACGGTATGGTTCCAGAACAAACACATCGCCGAGATAGGCATAAGTCGCATAGTCAGAGATGATACGAGCGAAGCCTGCCTGTTTGTCTGCGTTGTACATGCCGAAGCACAGAGAGTGCTCGATGGAACGCGCGACGGTTTTCTTGGGGATTCCTCTTGCCCAGTAACAGTCAGTTAGAAAGTGGTGGATTAGATTCAGATCTAAACGGGACCGATCTGTACTCACCAGAAACTCGTCCTTGCGGCATTCGTATAGATCTGCTGGCCGCTTTGCCGTCGTGATAGCCATGTATTGATAGTACAGCGGGGTGGGACGGCGCTGCTACACACTCTCAAACGTCATACGGAAGAACGAGGCGAGCTGCCAGCCGTCCATATATTTGTAAGGGGTCTCACCGGTGGTGTAGTGGCCACAAGGCAGCACAACAACTTTGTGACCAAGATTGCGGCTTTTGAATTCAGCTACTACCTGCCTTGAGAATTCCGGCAGGAAAGTCATATCGTACTTGGCGTAGACGATAAGCGACTTCTTTGGAAAGCGTGCGAATTTATCGAAGTACACCATGGGGCTGATCGCAAGCCAGAGGCCCCGCAATCGATCCAGGTCAATTTGTGGTTCAAGTCCTTCTCGGACATGCCGCGTCGTCTGGCCGTGCCAGGCCACATCAGCAAAATATGTAGAGGCATGATTGAATGCGGCAACCTGAATACGAGGATCGTGCGCCGATGCGATGAACGCACAGCAGGAACCCAGGCTGGTACCCACGATCCCGAGCCGGTTGTATCCCTGCTGCTCCAGCCAATCCAGGCAGCAGCGGATGTCGACAACCCCTTGGCGAACTGCATCGAGCGTCCGGCCGATGTTGGCCGAGACAGCGTAGTCGGCACGCTTGGTCTCGGCCGGCATGCGGATATCGTGATAAGGCATGCTCAGCCGCAACACTGCAATACCTAGCCAGTTCAGCACGCGGCACAGGCTGGTATATGCAATGGCATCGGCGTTCCAATGCGGAAGCAGTACCACGGCTCTTCGTCCCCGCGCCGGGAACCAGCGCGCCGTTACCATGTCATTTTCCGGATACCGCGTCTTCACCGGCGAGGTGAATCTCAGAAACTCCGCATAGGTTCCCTTTACCTTGGCCTCAAGTTTTGGGTCGGGAACTTCGCGCGTGGAGTACACACGTACCTCATCCCTGTCCAGGCGGAAGTCGGCCGGGCGTTGGTAGGAGTAAAACGCGTCGCTTGCTGCGACAATGCGCCGGTTGTAATCCAGGAAGAACTGCTCTGGATTCTGCGCCGCCCGCGCCGGATCTGTCGGCGGAGTTCGCGCGCACGCTCGGGACGGAGCTGGCCGCCGAGCTTGCGCAGGAGCCGCCGCTTCTCGTCGCTCCCGCAGGTGAAGCGTCGATGCTGCTCGGCGCGCCATCACCTGAAACGGACTGGCCGGTGGACCAGCGGGCTGGGCTGGGCGGTCCACCTCGTCCCCGGCCTGGGCAAGACCATCCTCGTGCGCACCCTTGCCGATGCCATTGATTGCCAGTTCAGCCGCATCCAGTTCACCCCCGACCTGATGCCCGCCGACATCATCGGCACGAACATCCTGGTGGAGGACGAGACCGGCGGCAGGCGCTTCCAATTCCAGCAAGGG
>Ga0209806_1002713_pt1 | contig 10916 bp, 6 predicted proteins | sample GraSoiAngelo_152_FD_186166 | JGI IMG/M metagenome (GOLD analysis project Ga0209806, IMG submission 186166) | Grasslands soil microbial communities from the Angelo Coastal Reserve, California, USA - 14_1009_12_30cm (SPAdes) (version 2) | ecosystem: Environmental > Terrestrial > Soil > Grasslands ... | reverse complement strand
CGACGTGAAGGAGGCGCTGACGGAGCTCGGCGTCGTCGGCATGACCGTGACCGAGGTGCGCGGCTTCGGCCGGCAGAAGGGCCACACCGAGCTCTACCGTGGCTCCGAATACACCGTGGACTTTCTCCCGAAGGTGAAGATCGAGGTCGTCGTCGCCGACAGCCTGGTGGACAAGGTCGTCGCGACCATCGTCGGCGCCGCAAAGACGGGCTCCATCGGCGACGGGAAGGTGTTCGTGCTCCCGATCAACGAGTCGATCCGCATCCGGACCGGAGAGACGGGCGAGTCGGCCGTCTGAACCCCACCGAGCGGGACTTCCGCCGGCTCGGATTCGCCGATCCGGCCGCCGCGCTGGCGAATTTCGACGGCCTCACGCCGACCCCGCGGGACGCGGAGCTGCTGGCGCCGACCGTCCCGCGGCTCCTCGCCGCCCTCGAGGCCGCGCCCGATCCCGACATGGCGCTCAACAACCTGGAGCGCCATGCGGTCGTGGTCGACCGGTCCGTCCTCTACGCGACGCTCGCCCAGCACCCCGGCGCGCTGCCCCTGCTCGTGCGCGTCCTCGGCTCGAGCCAGTTCCTCGCCGACGCGCTCCGCCGCCGGCCGCAGGCACTCGCCTGGCTCCTCGAGCCGCGCACGATGCGGGTCTGGCTGCCGGAGGACCTCGCGGCAGAGCTCGCCCAGGCCCTCGCCCCCTTCGAGACGCGCGAGGCGCGGATGCGAGGGCTGCGCCGCGTGAAGTACCGCCACCTGCTGCGCATCGGCGCGCGAGACCTTCTGGGTGACGCCGACCTCGCCGTGACGACCGCGGAGCTGGCGCACCTCGCCGACGCGTGCCTCGCCGAAGCGCTCGCGTTCGCCGAGGCCGCGGCGCGCGTCGCGTACGGCGCGCCGCGCGACGCGACCGGGGCGGAGACCGGCGTGGCGGTCGTCGCGATGGGGAAGCTCGGCGGCGAGGAGCTCAACTACTCGTCCGACATCGACCTCATGTTCGCCTACGGGGCCGACGGCGAGACGACGGGCGGCCGCCACGGCCGCGTCCCCAACGGCGAGTACTTCGCGCGCGTCTGCCGGGGGGTCGTGGCGTTCCTCGAGGAGGTCACGGACGAGGGCTACGCGTTCCGCGTCGACCTGCGCCTCCGGCCCGAGGGGCGGATGGGCGCCGTCGTCCTGTCGCTCGACCGGTACCGCGACTATTACCGGGACCGCGCCGAGCTCTGGGAGCGCCAGGCGCTCATCAAGGCGCGCGTCGCGGCCGGCGACCTCCGCGTGGGGGCGCGCTTCATGGAGCTGGCGCGCGAGGCCGTCTACCGGCCGGGCCTCGACGCTCGGATCGTCCCGGCGATCCGCGCGATGAAGGGGCAGATCGACCGGACGCTCATCGAGGCGGGCCGCACGGCGACCAACGTCAAGCTCGGGCGCGGCGGGATCCGTGAGGTCGAGTTCCTCGTCCAGGCGCTCCAGCTCCTCTACGGCGGCGAGGACGCGTGGCTGCGTGAGCGCAACACGCTGAAGGCGACCTTCCGACTGACCGAGCGCGGGTACCTGGTCCCCGACCTCGGCCGGATGCTCTCGGAGGCGTACGTGCACTTGCGGACCGTGGAGCATCGGCTGCAGATCCTCCACGAGTTCCAGACCCACACGCTGCCGGCGTCGCCGCTCGAGCTCGGGCGGCTCGCCCGGCGTGTCGGCTTCGTCGGGCCGCCGGCCTCCGCGGCGCGCGCGTTCCGGGCGCGACACCGCCAGATCACCGCCGCCGTGCACCGCGCCTTCCGCGCGTTCTTTGGAGCGGGGTCCGCGAGGCGGGAAGACTCCGTGAGTGGCCTGACCCAGGCGCGCCGCGGCTCCGTTGGAGCGGGGGCCGCGAGGCCGGAAGACTCCGTGGGTGGCCTGAGCAAGGCGCGCCGCGGCTCCGTCCGGCCAACGCCGTCACGTCAGGGTGGAGCGAGGCCGGGGCGCGCCCGGGGCGGCCCGCAAAAGGCACGGCGTGGCGCGGTTCGGCGGCCCAGCGTCATGGCGCTCCGCGCCACGGGGTTCGCCGACCCCGAGCGCGCGCGCCACAACCTCGAGCGCATCCTCGAGGGGCGCCCGCTCGTGCCGTACGCGGGCCAGCTCCGCGCGGCGCTCGAGCGCCTCTACCCGATGCTCTTGGACGCCCTCTGGAAGAGCGCCGACCCCGACGAGGCGCTCAACCAGTTCGAGCGCTTCCTGTCGGCCGCCGGCCCGCGCGCTGGGCTCGTCGAGCTGCTCGCGGACCGCCCCGAGCTTCTCACCGGGCTCGTCCGTGTGTGTGCGGGTGGCGACCTCCTGACGCAGCTCCTCATCGCCCAGCCCGAGCTCCTCGCCTCGCTCGCGGCGCCCGAGCGGCTCCTCCGGGGCAAGGCGAGGCCGGCGTACCGCGCCGCGGTGGCCCAGGTCTTCGCCTCGGGGCTCGGACCCGGGGAACGGCGGGACCGGCTGCGCCGTGTCAAGCAGGCGGAGGAGCTGACGATCGTGTGGCGGTACCTCTCCGGCCTGACGACGATCGAGGCCTACGCGCGCGAGATGACGGCGCTCGCCGAAGCCGTGCTGGCGGCGGGCTGGCTCCTGACGCTCGAGCCGCTCGTCGCACGCCACGGCGTGCCAAGAGACGCCGAGGGGCGGTTCATCCCCGCCGTCGTCGTGGGGCTCGGCAAGCTCGGCGGTCGCGAGCTTTGCACGGGCTCGGACCTCGACATCTTCGTCGTGACGGGGGACGAGGGACGGACGGACGGCGGCGATCCGATCGACGCCTCGTGGTTCTACAGCCTCGCGGCGGAGCGCGCGGCGAGCGCGCTCGGCGACATCACCGCCGCGGGCGTCGCGTTCCCCGTGGACCTCCGGCTCCGGCCCGGTAGCAAGGGGAGCGGCTTCGCGTCGAGCGTCGCCGCCCTCGAGCGCTACTATGCGGAGTACGGGGACCTCTGGGAGCGCCAGACGCTGACGCGCGCGCGGCTCGTCCTGGGGGACCCCGGGCTCGCGCGGCGCGTGCGCGCCGCCCTCCGCCGGGTCGTGTACGGGACACCGCTGCCGCGCGCGCAGCTGAAGGAGATCGCCGAGGTGCGCAAGCGCATGGAGGTCGAGCTCGGCCGGGAGACGCGCGGTCGCTCGAACGTCAAGTACGGGCGGGGCGGGCTCGTGGACGTCGAGTTCCTCACGCAGGCGCTCCAGCTCGTCCACGGCGGGGACCGCGTCGAGGCGCGCGCCCCGGCCACCGCCGCCGCGCTTCGCGGGCTCGCCCGGGCCGGCGCCCTCCCGCCGGCGCGCGCCGCCGAGCTCGCCGACCACCACCGGTTCCTCCGCCGCGTCTGGGCCGCGTTGCGCTTGCTCGGCGCGCGGCCGAGCGACACGCTCGAGCTGGCCGGGCCGATGCCCGCGCGCGTCGCGAGCGCGCTCGGCTTCCCGTCGCGCCAGGCGTTCCTCGACGCCTACGGCGCGTGCAGGGAAGCGGTCCGGGCGGCGTACCTCGAGTCCATGGCGTGAGGAGTCGAGGCCGGTTGCCCGAACGCGGCAGCGTGCTCGGGATCGACGTCGGCTACAGCGCGCGCCGGAAGACGACCGGGTTCTGCGGGCTCGCGTGGGACGCTCGCGCGGTCCGCTGGACGTGTCACAACGCGGGCCGCGACGAGCCCGACCGTCGCGACGTGCTCCGACGCGTGCTGCCCGACCGCGAGGTCGAGCTCAGCGCCGTGGCGATCGACGGGCCGCTCCTTCCCCGGCTCGACCCGACGCCGCGCTATCGCTGCGCCGAGAGCCTGCTGAGTCGCGGCGCGTTCGCGCGCCGCGGAAAGCCGGGCCCGACGAACGGGGGAGGCGGCCGGGACCTGCACGCCCACGCGACACGGCTCGCCAACTTTGTCTTGCGCGAGCGCCGCGTCAGGCCCGCGGCGCACGTGCCCGCGATCCACGCGCGGGCGATCGTCGAGGCGTTCCCGAATCTCTTCCTGGGCGTGCTCTGCGACGAGGCGGATTACCCGCGAGCGGCCCGGCGGCGACGGAAGTGGACCGACACGCTTTACAATTGGCCTCCAGGCGACCCCGTGATCCCGCGAAAGCTCCGGAGGCTCGTCGAATCGCTCGTCCCCCGGCGTGCGATCGAGGGGGAGCTCTGCCTCGACGACCACGAGGAGGTCGCGAGCTTCGTGTGCGCGCTGACCGCGCTCTCGGTCGCGGCGAATCGGTTCGTCGCGGTGGGGTGCGACCGCGACGGCTGTATCGTGCTCTCCCTCCGCGAGCTGTGGGGGCGCGGAGCGCCGTCCTCCGTGCCATGGGCGGAGCGCGAGCTCCGAGCCAATCTCGCGCGCGTCGCCGCCGACGTTCCACACTGCGAGCCCGCGGTCTACGAGGACGGCGACCGGTGGAGCCTGGCGTGAAGACGCTCTACGTGGTCGACGGTCACTCGCAGCTCTTCCGCGCCTACCACGCGGTCGGCTACCTCTCGACCTCCAAGGGGATCCCGACGCAGGCGGTGCTGATCCTCAGCACGATGCTCTGGAAGCTCTGCCGCGAGGAGCAGCCCGACTACCTCGCGGTCGCCTGGGACCCCCCCGGGCCCACGTTCAGGGACGCGCTCTCCGCCGAGTACAAGGCGACCCGCGCGGCGATGCCCGACGACCTCGTTCGGCAGCTCCCCTACGTCAAGCGCCTGTTCGAGGCGCTCCGGATCCCGGTGATCGAGGTCGCGGGCTTCGAGGCCGACGACGTCCTCGCCACCCTCGTCGCCCGCGCCCTCGAGCGGCCCGACCTCGAGGTCGTGATCGTCACCGGTGACAAGGATCTCCTCCAGCTCGTCGGCCCGCGCGTGCGCGTCCTCTCCGTCTCGGGCCGCACCGGGGAGCCCGTCCTGTACGACGAGGCGAAGGTGCGCGAGCGGTGGGGCGTCGAGCCCGGGCAAATCGCCGACGTGCTGGCGCTCATGGGTGACGCGATCGACAACATCAAGGGCGTTCACGGGGTGGGGGAGAAAACGGCCGTGAAGCTCATCGGCCAGTTCGGCTCGGTCGAGCGACTCTACGAGAACCTGCCGCTCGTCCCCGGCAAGCTGCGCGAGACGCTCGCCACCGGGCGCAAGGACGCGTTCCTCTCCCGCGAGCTGGCGACGCTCAACCGGGACGTGCCGCTCGCGTTCGACCTCGAGACGGCCCGCCGGTGCGAGCCCGACTGGACGAAGCTTCGGGCCCTCTGGATGGAGCTCGAGTTTACGCGGCTCCTGAAAGACCTCCCGGCACCGGTCGCCGCCGTCAGCGGGGCGCCCGTCACCGTCCTCCCGGATCGCGCCGCGGTCGCGGCGTGGCTCGCCTCCCTCCCCGCCGGCGCGCCGCTCGCCCTCGACTGGGCGGGCAACGCCCGGCCACCGGACCCGCGCCTCGCGGGGATCGCCGTCTTCCATCCGGCCGCCGGGGCCGCGCGGGTCCCGTCGCCCGACGCCGTCCCGCTCGGCGACCTTGAAGTCCGGGTTCACGACGCGAAGCCGCTCGTCGAGGCGTGGCTCGCCCACGGGGTGGCGCTCCCGCCGATCCAGGACAGTGCGGTCGCCGCGTATCTCCTCAATCCGGCCCGCTCGGCGTACCGCCTCGAGGAGCTGTGCCTCGAAGCGTTCGGCGAGTGCCCGCCCCCGCTTCCGGCGCCGGCGGCGGTGGGTGCCGGGGCAGGCTCCTCCGCTCGGGACGACACTCGCTCGGGGCCCGCCCCGGCACCCGCCGGAGACGACGCGGAGCTGGGGCGGGTGCTCGCGGAGCGCGCGAGGTGGGTCCATCGCTACTGGGAGCACGTGGCGGCGGAGCTCCGGGACAAGGAGCTCTGGAAGGTCTACGAGGAGATCGAGCGCCCGCTCGTGCCGGTGCTCGCGCGCATGGAGCGCCACGGCATCCGCGTCGATCCCGCGCGGCTCGAGGCGTTCGCGAAGGAGCTCGAGCGGAGCCTCGACAACCTGACGCGGGAGATCTGGCAGCTCGCCGGCGAGGAGTTCACGATCGCGTCGCCGAAGCAGCTCGCGCACATCCTCTTCGAGAAGCTCGGGCTGCCCGCGCTCCGCCGCACGAAGACGGGCTACTCGACCGACGCCGACGTCCTCACCGAGCTCGCGCTCGGCCACCCGCTGCCCGCGAAGATCCTCGAGCATCGGACGCTGGCCAAGCTCAAGGGGACCTACGCCGACACCCTGCCGGCGCTCATCGACCCGCGCACCGGGCGCATCCACACGACGTTCAACCAGCTCGTGGCCACGACGGGGCGGCTCTCCTCGCAGGACCCGAACCTCATGAACATCCCGATCCGGACCGAGCTCGGCCGGCGGATCCGTGCCGCGTTCATCCCGGCGGCGGGCTGGCGGTTCGTCGCCGCCGACTACTCGCAGATCGAACTCCGAATCCTCGCGCATCTGTCCGGCGATCCCGCGATCATCGAGGCCTTCCGGCGGGGCGAGGACATCCACACGCGCACGGCGTCGGAAGTGTTCAGGCTCCCCCCCGCGGAGGTCACACCGCTCCAGCGGACGATCGCCAAGAGCGCCAACTTCGCGATCCTGTACGGCGTCTCGGCCTTCGGCCTCTCGCAGGCGACGAAGATCGACCAGAAGGCGGCCCAGCGCTACATCGACGACTACTTTGCGGCCCACCCCCGCGTGCGCGCGTTCATCGACGCGACGCTGGCGTTCGGGCGCGAGCACGGCTTCGTCACCACGCTGCTGGGCCGCCGCCGGTACCTGCCCGACCTCAGGAGCGCGAACCCCATCGCGCGCAACGCGGCCGAGCGCATGGCCATGAACGCGCCGGTCCAGGGCACCGCGAGCGACATGATCAAGATCGCGATGGTGCGGATGCAGGCGGCGCTCGAGGCGCGCCGCCTGCGCGCGCGGATGCTGCTGCAGGTCCACGACGAGCTCCTCTTCGAGGCGCCGCCCGAGGAGGTCGCCGCCGTCGAGGCGCTCGCGCGGGAAATCATGGAATTGGCGCTGCCGCTCCAGATCCCCCTCGTCGTCGACGTGAAGTCGGGCGCGGACTGGGCGGAGGTATGACGCGGAGGTTCCTCCTCGTGGGGCTGACGGGGGGCATCGCGACCGGCAAATCCACCGTCGCCGAGGTCTTCCGGCGGCTCGGGTCCGTGATCATCGACGCCGACGTGCTCGCGCGCGAGGTGGTGGTCCCCGGCGAGCCCGCGTACGACGAGATCGTCGCGACGTTCGGGCGCGGGATCCTCCGGCCCGACGGGCTGCTCGACCGCCAGAAGCTCGGCGCGATCGTCTTCGCCGCTCCCGACGCGAAGAAGCGCCTCGAGGCGATCACCCACCCGCGGATCCGGGAGCGGTTTGCGCGGACGCTCGCCGAGCTCGAGGCGCGCGACTTCGCCGGCCTCGTGATCTTCGACGCCCCCGTGATGATCGAGAGCGGGAACTCCACGGCCATGGATCGCCTCGTCGTGGTCGTCACGGACGCGGCGACGCAGGCCCAGCGCCTCACGGCGCGCGACGCGCTGGGCGCCGCGGCGGCGGAGCAGCGGATGCGGAGCCAGATGCCCGTCGCGGAGAAGGCGAAGCTGGCGGACTACGTCATCGACAACTCGGGCGACCGCGAGACGACGATCGCCGAGGCGCGCCGGGTGTACGCGGCCCTCCAGGCCGACCTCAAGGCGCGGGGGCGTGCACGCGACTAGGCGGCGCGCGCTCGGCCAGCACTTCCTCCGCGACGCCGGGGTCGCCCGCGCGATCGTCGACCTCGTCGCGCCCGCGCGGGGGGACCTCGTCGTCGAGATCGGCCCCGGCGAGGGCGCGCTCACGGGCGAGCTCGCGGGCCGCGCCGGCCGCGTCGTCGCCCTCGAGATCGATCGCGGGCTCGTCGCGCGGCTGCGCGCCCGCATTCCGTCGGTCGAGGTGGTCGAGGCCGACGCGCGCGCGTGGGACTACGGCGCGCTCGCGCGTCCCCCCGGCGGGCGCGCGCTCGTCGTCGGGAATCTGCCGTACAGCGTCGGGAAGCCGATCCTGGCGGCGCTGATCGCCGCCCGGACCGCCATCGACGAGATGGCCCTCATGCTCCAGCGCGAGGTTGCCGAGCGCGTGGCGGCGCCGCCGGGCAGCAAGACGTACGGCAGCCTCTCGGTCCTCACCCAGCTCTACTGCGACGTGCGCGTCGCGCTCCGCGTCCCGCCGGGCGCGTTCCGCCCGCCGCCCGAGGTGGAGTCGGCGGTCCTGCACCTGCGCGTCCGCCCCGGGCCGTGCGTCCCCCTGGCGGACGAGCGCCGCTTTCACGCGGTCGTCCGCGCCGCGTTCGCGCAGCGGCGCAAGACGCTCGCGAACGCGCTGGCCGCCGGCCTGGGCCTGCCGCTTGAGGTGGTCCGGAAGGCGACCACAACGGCTGGGGTCGACCCCGGCCGGCGGGCGGAAACCCTCACAATTCTTGAGTTTGCAGGGCTCGCGCGCCGGCTATGATGAGGCCCATGGAGAATCGCAGCGCCGTCGTGGCGGCGCTCCTCGCCGCAAGCCTGACCTCACTCGCGGCGTCGGCGCGCCTCTACCTCTGGCCGGACGCGCCGGGCCCGGTGCTGCTGTCGCCGCCCCCGCCGCTCGCGATCCCGCCCACGGCCCCGGCCGCGACCCGCAGCGTCGAGATCAGGCCCGGCGACAACTTCGCGGGCGCGCTCATGAGCGCGGGCCTCCGCGCGCGCATGGCCGCCGAGCTCGCGACCCTCTTCGCGAAGAACGGCGCGGAGCTCCGGAAGCTCCGGCCCGGCAGCAGGCTCGAGGTCACGTGGAACTTCCGCCGCGAGCCGATCGAGGTCCGCTACGCCCCGAGCCCCTGGGTGCGCTTCGCGGCCGCACGCGAGGATGGAAGCTGGGGGATCACGCGTGCGGAGACCGAGCCCGACGTGCGCGTCGCGGCGGTGCACGGCGAGGTGAAGAGCTCGCTCTTCGAGGCGATCGACGACGTGGGTGAGTCCCCACAGCTCGTGATGGCGCTGGTCAACATCTTCGAGTGGGACTTCGACTTCACCGCCGACACCCGGACGGGGGACCGCTTCCGTCTCCTGGTCGAGAAGCGCTATGCGGGCGACCGCTTCGTGAACTACGGCCGGATCCTCGTCGCTCAGTACGTGAGCAACGGTCGCGTCATCTCGGGCGTCGGGTTCGAGGCGGGCGGCGAGGGCCGCTACAGTTTCTACGACCCCGAGGGGCGCTCGCTCAAGAAGAGCTTCCTCAAGTCGCCCCTCGAGTTCTCGCGCATCACGTCGAGGTTCACGTACGCGCGCCCCCACCCGATTCTGGGCGGCACGCTGCCCCACCTCGCCGTTGACTACGCCGCGCCGCCGGGCACGCCGGTCCGGGCGGTCGCCGACGGGACCGTGTCCCACGCCGGATGGGACGGCGGCTACGGCCTCGCGGTGCGGGTCCGCCACCGCTCGGGGTACCAGACCCTCTACGCCCATCTCTCCCGGTTCGGCCACGACGTCCGTGCGGGGACGCGGGTGAACCAGCGGCAAGTGATCGGCTACGTGGGCTCGACCGGGTTGAGCACCGGGCCGCATCTCCACTACGAGGTGATCAAGGGCGGCCGACGCGTCAATCCGCTCGGTGAGAAGTTCATCCCCGGCGACCCCATCCCGCGCGCCGAGCGGACGGAGTTCGAACGCTACACCCGCGCCCTCCTCGAGCGCCTGGAGGCCGAGGCCGCGTTCTAGAGCCTCGGAGCGGGGCGTCGACGCCCCGAGGAAGTTCCGGCCCGCTCACCCCGGTGCTACCATAGAGCCGCTCGACCGAAAGGAGTCTCCGTGGAGCCTCTGAGCGAGCCGACCGTCCGGCTGATCCCCCTGGGCGGGCTCGGCGAGATCGGCCTCAACATGATGCTCGTCGAGTCCGGCGACGATCTCATCGCGGTCGACTGTGGGCTCATGTTCCCCGACGCCGACGAATTGCCCGGCATCGACCGCGTGATCCCCGACTTCACCTACGCGCTCGCCAAGCGGGACGGCTTCCGCGCCGTCTTCCTGACCCACGGCCACGAGGACCATATCGGCGCGCTGCCCTACCTCCTCGGGCAGGCGCGCGTACCCGTCTTCGGCACGCCGCTGACGCTCGCGCTGGTCGCCGAGCGGCTCCGCGAGCACGGGCTCGACGAGGGTGCCGATCTTCGGGCGATCCGGCCGCGCGACCGCATCGAGATCGGCCCGTTCATCGTCGAGCCGATCCGTGTCACGCACTCGATCGCGGACGGCGTCGGCCTCGCGATCGGGACGCCGGTCGGCACGCTCGTGCACACGGGAGACTTCAAGCTCGATCCGAGCCCGCTCGACGGCGAGACGCCCGACTACCGGCGGTTCGCCGAGCTCGGCGCCGAGGGCGTGCTCGTGCTCTGCTCCGACTCCACGAACGTCGACCGGCCCGGCCACACGCGCTCGGAGGTGGAGGTCGGGCGGGCGCTCGCGGAGCGGTTTGCGCGCGCGCCCGGGCGCATCATCGTCGCGACCTTCGCGTCGCACATCCACCGGATCCAGCAGGTCCTCACGCTCGCCGCGACCCAGGGGCGGCGGGTCGCGCTCCTCGGCATGAGCATGCAGAAGAACGTCGCGATCGCCGCCGAGCTCGGCTACCTCGGGGTCCCGGCCGACCTCCTGGTGCCGCTCGAGGAGCTCGCCTCGCTCGAGCCGGCGCGCCAGGTGATCCTCTCGACGGGGAGCCAGGGCGAGCCCAACTCGGCGCTCGCGCTCATGGCCGCGGGCGAGCACAAGGCCGTGCAGGTGCAGCCGGGCGACCTCGTCATCATCTCGGCGCGCGTGATCCCGGGTAACGAGCGGACGGTCGGCCGCGCGGTGAACGCCCTCTACCGCTTGGGTGCCGACGTCCTCTACGAGGACAACGCGTTCGTCCACGTCTCCGGCCACGCGAGCCAGGAGGATCTGAAGCTGATGCT
>Ga0209806_1002712_pt1 | contig 10919 bp, 8 predicted proteins | sample GraSoiAngelo_152_FD_186166 | JGI IMG/M metagenome (GOLD analysis project Ga0209806, IMG submission 186166) | Grasslands soil microbial communities from the Angelo Coastal Reserve, California, USA - 14_1009_12_30cm (SPAdes) (version 2) | ecosystem: Environmental > Terrestrial > Soil > Grasslands ... | reverse complement strand
GCAGGTTCGCAAGGAGGTCGGGCTTGCTGGGGAGATCGACCTCGTGGTCCAGGGTCGCGACGCGACCTCAACCGACGCGGTGAAATGGCTCGACCAGGCAAGCCGGCGGGTCGCCGGCGAGTCCGGGGGCGATCTCAAGGCGGTGGAGAGCCTGCCCCAGTTCCTGGCCGGCTTCAACCAGGGGACGCTGCCGGATGCCAGCCGAACCGCGCTGATCTTCGACCGGATCCCGAGTTACTTCACCGGCGCGGTGTATGACAGCCAGCGAGGTCTCGCGCTTTCCATCTTCGGGTTGACCCACGTGACCTCGGTGGAGCGAGATCGAACCCTGGTGTCGAGCCTGCGTGCGGTTGGTGATCCGCCCTCCGGCCTTCGGGCCTTCCCCGCCGGCCTCGCGGTGGTGGCCGACGCGGCGCTAAGCGAGCTGCAGGGTGACCAGCTCAAGCTCACCCTGCTCGCGATCGCCCTCATTCTGGTGGTGCTCTTGATCGGCTACCGCCGGGTCAAGCCGGCCATCCTGGCCGTGCTGCCCACAGTGGTGGCCGCCGGCGCCGCCACCGGTCTTCTCTTCCTGGTCGGTGCCGTGCTGAACCAGCGGTCGAGCCCGATCACCATCCTGCTGGGCGGCGTGGTCGTCGCCTTTGCCACCGAGTTCGGGGTCCTGTGGCTCGCCCGGTACCGGGGCGAGCGCGCCGGCGGCATCGATTCGGCAGAGGCCGCCCGGGTCGCCTCGTCGAGGGTCGGGCCTGCCATCGCCGCCTCGGCGCTCGCGCTGGCCGCCGGGTTTGCCGTCCTCGCGCTTAGCCCGGTCCCGACGGTGCGCGACTTCGGCATCTGGAGCGCCTTCGACCTGCTGCTGGCAACCGCTGCCGTGCTGACGCTGCTTCCGCCGCTGTCGCGCGCCTGGCTGCGCTGACTCCTATGCGCCGGCGAGCGCCATCTCGGTTGCCTCGCGCGTCGGGAGCACCAGCTGCGCGTTGGGAAACGTGAGCAGGGCGCCCAGGGAATTGCTGGCAAGGAACGTCGGGTAATCAACCTGGGTGAGGTCGAGGCGGATACGATGGCCGGCTGCGAGCGTCCACTGATTGCCGAACAGTGGCACGTCGACGGTGCCGGAGGGCAGTGGATCGTACGCGGCCGGGGTCGCGTTGCCGTCGATCCGATACGCCCCGCGCGTCATCAGCAGCGCGGTCCCATCCGGAGCGACGTCCCAGACCCGGGCGTTGAGCGTGGCGGTGCTCGCGCCGGTCAGCGTGTAGCTGATGCGGGCGAAGCCCAGCCCCACGTAGATCCTGGGGACGGGCAGCGGCGCCGAGTAAGCCGTATAGCGATCAGTGGGGATCACCGCCGGCGCGACCGAGGTCCGGCAATTCGGGAGGTGGAGCAGGGCGTAGCCGAATGCCGGGTCGGTCCCCAGGTTGTCGGGGTCACGCGGGTCGACCACTGGGAATGAGGGTGGCATGCGGTTCACCAGGGTTCCCGCCGTGGAATAGTTCACGGTCAGCGTGCCGTTCGACAGGGTCTGGGGCGTGCGGCCGGTAAGCGCCTGGATCGAGTCGTCGGCGGCGGTTGGCCCGCAGATCGTTGGCATGCTGAAGACCGTCGTCGCCTTGGGGTGACTGCCATTGATCTGTTCCTTGAGAAAGCCCCAGGCGCGATCGTTGAGGTGATGCCACTGCGAGGGAGGGTTCCGCGCCAGCGGATGGCCCACGTCGCCGACTGCCAGCTCCACCGGCCATAACCGGTCCAGCGCCTTTAAGTACGAGAACTGTCGAAACGCTTCGACCGGCGGAAAGAGCTCATCGGTCCAGCCGGAAATCGAGAAGATCGCCACCTCCCGGTTGCCGGCCTGCTCCCCCCAGCTCTCATCCTGGTAGAAGGCGCCGCGCAGCTCGGTCAGGCCATGGCGCAGGTCCCTGATGAAATCGTCGCGGTCGCTGTTCGGCGAGCCGCCATCGTACGGATCGCCGGCGACCACGGCGTCCGCATACCAGGCCGGGATGGGCTCCGGGGTTGTCTCGAAGAACCCGTCGGCGATGCCCTCACCAAAGAAGCCGGTGGCGTAGCTGTACTTGACGACGCCGACCGGATTCTCCTGGCCGGAATCGGTGGTCGGACTTCCCTGCGAGGACGAGTAGATGGTCCCATCGAATGGACCCTTATGGCCATTGGGCGCCAGGCTGTAGGCCAGGTCGGTCCACGGATATTTTGGGACCGCCACCTGCAGCTGGAGGATGGGGAGGGCCGGATTCTGATCGTGAGCCGAACGCCAGCTGGCCTGGCTGGCCAGGGTCCACGATTCGCCCCCGCCGTATGACCCTCCACTGACCGCTACCGAATTCGGATCCAGGTCGGAATACGCCGCGGCAACCATGGCCGCCAGCCACTGGGTGTCCTTGATCTCGTAGTCCCGGCTCTTCAGGTGGACCGTGCCAGGCGTCCCGGGCCCGGTGTAGGAACCGAAGGGCGCTCCCGGTGGTGTGTTCGGCTCATCATCACGGGTTTTCCCCTGGTCGAGAAACCCGCGCGCCGTGTACGTCAGCACGTAGAAGCCGTGTCGAGCAAACCAGTGGTTGTTCCAATGCCACTTGTCCGCGTGGTCTCCTTCGTCGGTCAGCGATTCCCACTCGTGTTTGTTGTTGGCAAAGCCGTGCAGCATGACCATCAGCGGATGGCGGCTGCCGCCTGCCTGCTGCGGCAGGGTCAGGTCGACGTCGAGGGGGGAACCATCCCAACTGGGGATCTCGGCGGAGCAGATGTGGACATCCCCGTACAGGGGACAGTCACCCAGGCCGGGAACCGGGGGTTCCGCGGACGCGGGAAGCGACGGCGCCGTTGCGCCGAATACCAGCAGCGTAGCTGGCACAATGGCGCGCCAGCGCATGGCTCTCCCTCCGTGCGTGTGACAGGCAGCGGCTTCGGCTTCAGTGTCGTCAGACCGCCCGATCTACGTCAAGAGCGTGAGATCAGGCAGTCGACGACGCCGCAGAGGTCCCTGGCTATTCGCCCTTCCAGGTCGGCTTGCGCTTCTCGGCGAAGGCGCTGAGCCCCTCTTTCGCGTCCGCCGTTTGGAACAGGCGGAAGATGCCGCCGCGTTCCAACGCCAGGGCACTCTCGAGCGGCATCTCCAGCCCCTGCTTCGCCGCCAGCTTGATCTCGCCGATCGCCACCGTGGGACCTCCGGCCATCGTCGCGGCAAACGCGACCGCCTCGGGCAGCAGCCGGTCCGCTGGAAGCAGCCGATCGATGATCCCCAGGCCGGCGGCCGCCTTCGGGTCGAGTGGTTTGCCGGTCAGCAGCAACTCCATCGCCTTCTGCCGGCCGATCAGCCGCGGCAAGCGCTGGGTGCCACCGTTGCCGGGAAGCAGGCCGAGCGTCACCTCAGGGACGCCGAGCCGGTACTCGCCTTCGGCGGCGAACCGGAAGTCGGTGGCGAGCGCGATCTCCAGGCCGCCACCCAGGCAGTGCCCGCCGATGGCGGCGATGAACAGCTTGGGAGTGTGCTCCATCTTGAGCAACACCTCGTGCATGTGCAGGATGGTCATGGCCCGCGCCTTGGCGGTTACGGTGCGAAACATGCCGATGTCCGCGCCGGCGCTGAAGAACTTGGGAAGGTCTGAGGTCAGGACCGCAGCACCGATCGACTCGTCGAAGCGGACCTCGTCGATGGTCGCGTTCAGATCATCGATGAATCCGCGGTCGTAGGAATTCGCGGGTGGACGATTGAGATGAATGAGGGCGACGCCGTCGTGTTCCCTGCTCACCGACACAACCCTTGTCGAGGTGGTCGCTTGCTCCATCGATGCCTCCTTTGTGTACCCTGAAGTCTAGTTCGCTCGCTCGCATAGCTGGAGGCATGGCAACGAAATGAGCACGATGGTGATTGACGGCAAGCCGGCAACGGCACGGTCTGGAAAAACCGTGGAAATCCGTAATCCGGCGACGGGAGAACTGGTCGACAACGTCCCCCAGGCCGGCGTTGACGAAACCCGGCAGGCGATCGATGCCGCGCACACCGCTTTCCGCGCGTGGGCGGACATGCCGCCCGCAAAGCGCGCGCAGATCTTGATGAAGGGGGCGGCGTTGGCGCGCCAGCACCTCGAGGAGGTCGCGTCGCTATTGACGCGCGAACAGGGAAAGCCGCTGCGCGACTCGAAGATCGAGGCCGAGCGATTCGTCGAAAACATCGAGTTCTACGCCTCGCTCTCCGCCTCGGGCGCCATCCGCGGCAAGCATGTCCAGCTCTCCGTTCCGGGCGCCTTCGGACTGGTCGTCCGCCGCCCGCTGGGGGTGGTGGGCGCCATCATCCCGTGGAATTTTCCGCTGACCCTGCTCGCGAATAAGATCGCGCCGGCCCTGGCGGTCGGGAACACCGTGGTCGCCAAGCCGGCCAGCACCACCCCCCTGTCCACCATCCGCCTGGTCGAGCTGATGAACGAGGGCGGTCTTCCACCCGGCGTGCTCAATGTTGTGGTCGGCCCCGGCGCCGTGGTAGGCCAGGAACTGATCAAGAATCCAAAGGTGCGCAAGATCGGCTTCACGGGCGAAACCCAGACTGGTAAGCAGGTGATGGCCGAGGCAGCATCGGACCTGAAACATGTCACGCTCGAGCTGGGTGGCAGCGATCCGGCCATCGTTTGTGATGACGCGGACCTGGAACAGGCCAGCAAGGCGATCGCCATCGGTCGTTTCTTCAATGCCGGACAGGCCTGCCTCGCCGTCAAGCGGGTCTACGTGTTCGATTCGGTGGCAGACCAGCTGATCGAGAAACTCACCGCTCGAGCGAAGAAGTTGAAGGTGGCACCCGGAAGTGACGCATCGTCGCAGATGGGCCCAATGCATACCGCCGGTGGGAGAGAGACCATCGAGGCTCAATTAAAGGATGCGGTCGACCGAGGCGGCCGCGTGCTTGCCGGCGGCAAGCGGCTGCGAGGTGAGCCATTCGACAGCGGGTTCTTCTTCGAACCCACGATCATCACCGACGTCCCGCTGGAAGCGCGGGTCTGGCGGGAGGAGACCTTCGGTCCGCTGCTGCCGATCGCTCGGGTCAAGGACCTCGACGAGGCCCTGGAGCGGGCCAACGACTCCGAGTTCGGGCTGGGCTCGTCGATCTTCACCCGAGACCTGAAGAAGGCGCAGATTGGCATCGACCGGCTCGACGCCGGCTACACCTGGGTCAATACCATCCAGGTCGCCTACGACGAGCTGCCGTTCGGCGGTACCAAGCACAGCGGGTTCGGCAAGGAGCATGGCGTCGAGGTGCTCGACTTCTATACCGAGCAAAAGAGCGCCGTGGTGGCGGGCGTCTAGCGTCTAGCGAGCTGACCGAAGACCGGGCCGGCGGCATCCTCACCCTTCGGCTGAATCAGCCTGAGGTTCGGAACGCCCTTGGCTCGGCGATGGTCCAGGCTTTGCACACCGCGCTAGCGCGAGCCCGGGAGGACACGACGGTTGGGGCGGTGATCATCGCCGCGTCCGGCGATGCCTTCAGTGCCGGCGCCGATCTGAAGGAGTTCCTGGCCGCCCGCCCGGCGCTGGAGCAGGCGCTCGAACGCCGCCGGCTCGGGGCGCTCTTCCTGTTGATCGACGCCTATCCCAAGGCGCTGATCGCGGCCGTGAATGGCGATGCCCTGGGCGCGGGATTCGGACTCGTAGCGGCCTGTCACCTGGCGGTCGCCGCGGAAGAAGCGCACTTCGGGTTGCCCGGAGTTCGGCTCGGCATCATGCCGATGACGATCATGCCGCCGGTCTTCAATACCCTTCCTCGAAAGCTGGGGCTCGAGCTGATGCTGACCGGGCGCCTGATGACGGCGACGGAAGCCGCCGGCGTGGGCTTCGTCAACCGAGTGGTTCGTGCCGCCGACCTGGGGCTGGAGGCGACCGCGCTGGCCTCGGCGGCGTCTAACAACCCTCTAACATTTTCGGAGTAGGTATAGTCTTTACCGCCTTGGGAGGCAGCTCCCCACTCGGGGAGAAATCTGGAAAGAAGGAAGGGACCATGGATAGAGGAGTAGGCGCATTTCGTGCCCTTCGATCGCTTGCCGTCGTGGGGGCGATCGGAATTCTCGTTGCGGCGTGCGGTGGTGGGTCGACGGCCAACCAGGGCACGCAACTCGCGGCCGACCAGACCTTGCGGTTTCCGCTCAATGACGACATCGGCTCCTTCGACCCGGCCTTCATCAACGCCGCGGTCGATGCCGCCTTTGCGCAGAACCTGTACGACGGTCTCCTGAAATTCGACGACAACCTGAACATCGTCCCCGACATCGCGAAGGAGGTTCCGACCACCTCCAACGGCGGCATCAGCTCCGACGGGCTGACCTACACCTTCAAACTCCGGAATGACGTCAAGTTCTCCAACGGGGACAAGGTGACGGCCAAGGACGTCATCTACTCCTGGAACCGCGCCGCCAAGGCTCAGGGTGACTACGCGTCTGACCTCGACCACGTGGTCGGCTACAAGGACGTCAAGGGCAAGAAGGCGACCACCATGAGCGGCCTCACTTCCTCTGACGATTACACCCTGAAGGTTCAGCTGACCGAAGCGGCCGGGTTCTTCCTGACCGAGGTCGCGTTCAATACGGCCGTTACCGGCGTCGTCAGCGAGAAGGCGGTCACGGCCGGTGGCGAGGACACCTGGTGGACCAAGCCCGAGACCCTGATCGGCACCGGGCCTTACAAGATGAGCGCCCGGACGCCCAAGCAGTCGCTTGACTTTGTTCCGGTGGACAACTGGTGGGGGTCACCGAAGCCCGTACTAAAGAAGATCCACGTGGACATCATCGCCGACCTCTCGTCGGCGATCGCGAAGTATGACCAGAACGGCTTCGACAACGTCGGATTCGGGGACATGAACGGCAACATCCCGCCGGAGGATGTCCTGCGCATCAAGGCCGGCCCAAAATCGAGTGAGCTGAAATTCATCCAGAAGACGCGCACCACCTGGGTGGGCTTCAACTACGAGAAGGGTCCGTTCGCCGGCACGGCCGGCAAGGACCTTCGCAAAGCGTTCTCGCTGGCCATCGATCGCACCAAGCTGGTGGACGTGGCCTGCAGTCACGGCGTTACCTGCAGCGCCGCCACCGGTGGCCTGATCAGCAAGGGGCTGCGCGGCTACCTGGGCGACAACGCCGACCCGCTCGCCAAGTTCGACGCGGCCACTGCCAAGCAGTTGCTGCAGAGCGCCGATCCGAACAAGACCAAGACCAAGGGTCTGGTCTATCAGTACAATCCGGGCGCCTTCAACAAGGCGATCGCGGAAAACCTCCAGTCGCAGTGGCAGGATAACCTCGGTGTCAAGGTTGACCTGGCCGCGACGGAGCGCCAGACGTTCTTCTCGCGTCGCACCAAGAAGGAGTACACCATCTTCCGGCACAGCTGGCAGGCCGACTACGACCACCCGCAGGATTGGTTCGACAACCTGTTCATCACGGATGCGGGCAACGGCGGCACCGGCTACTCCAACCCGCAAGTGGACGCGCTGGTCAAGGGCGCAGACGCCAAGAAGACCGAGGATGCGCTTGCCGATTACAAAAAGGCGTCCCAACTGATGATCGATGACGCCGCCTACGCGCCGCTCGTCTACGGCGTGGGCGTCTTTTTGACCAAGCCGTACGTCAAGGGCCCGCAGCCCAACGCCTTCAACGACCCGTACTGGAACGAGCTCTCGATCCTGCAGCACTAACCTGACGCGGAGGGGCGCTTCCTGAGGGAGCGCCCCCTCCCGACTATATTTGAGCCAATGCTGTCGCGAAGGGCGCTCATCTTCCTGGGCGAGCGGCTGGTGCTTATCGCCTTCACGGCGGTTGCCGTCTCGTCGATCGTCTTCTTCGGCGTGCACCAGCTTCCCGGCAGTGCCTTTCTGAGCGACCGCCGGATCGACCCTGCGGCGCTGGCCGCGATCATGCACCACTACCACCTGGACCTGTCGCTATGGGACCAGTACAAGCTGTTCGTCGCCGGCATCGTGCACGGCAACCTCGGCGAGTCGCTCGTCAACCGGGGCATTCCGATCACGCCCTTGCTGCTGCGGGAGGCGTCGGTGAGCCTCGAGGTGGGAGCAACCGCTCTAATCTTCACCATCGGGCTCGGGATGGTGCTAGGCGTAATCGCCGCCATCAAGCAGAACACCTGGGTCGACTACCTGGCGACCGCCACCTCGGTGATCGGCTACAGCATGCCGAACTTCGTGATCGCCTCGGTGCTGGTGCTGCTGTTCGCCGTCTATCTCTACAACTGGAGCGGAGGCGTCCTCTACTACGAGGTGGGCTGGGAGGGGACCTATGGCACCCCTGGCCAGATCCTGCTTCCCGCCTTTGCGCTCGGCTTCCCCTACGCCAGCATCGTGGCCCGCCTCACGCGAGCCAGCATGCTGGAGGTGCTCAGGCAGGACTACGTCCGCACCGCGAAGGCCAAAGGACTGAGCGACCGGATCGTCATCATCCGGCACGCGCTCCGCAACGCCCTGATCCCGGTGGTCACCATCCTCGGCCCGCTCACCATCGGCATCATCACGGGCAGCGTCGTGATCGAGAACATCTTCGGCATCCCCGGCCTGGGCAAGGAGTTCGTTCAGAGCATCCTTTCACGCGACTACAACATCGTGATCGGGGTCTTTACCTTCTACGCGCTGGCGATCGGCCTGGCGAACCTCCTCGTCGACCTGCTCTATACCGTCATCGACCCACGAATCCGCTACTAAGGAGCGACATGGCAACCGCGCCCGGCGTTGCGACCCCCGAGGAGTACGTTGGCGACACGCTGGCGCGCGAGCAGACCAGCCTCTGGGCGGATGCCTGGCGCCGGCTCAAGCGCAACCGGCTGGCACTGGGCAGCGCCGTCTTCCTGGTACTGCTCCTGGTGGTGGCGATCATCTCCGTTTTCTGGACCCCCTATCCGATCTGGCGGCAGGGCGTCGCGCCAACCTACCAGACCCCGAACTCAGACTTCCTGTTGGGCGCGGATCAGGCCGGCCGCGACATGTTGAGCCGCCTCATGGTCGGCGCCCAGGTCTCGCTCGAGGTCGGTGTCGGCACGCAGATCATCGTCGCGGTCGTGGGCGTGACGATTGGCCTGATCGCTGGATACTTCCGGGGCTGGCTCGATGGCATCATCTCGACCCTGATCAATATTTTCTACGGCATTCCGGATCTGCTGGTCGCGCTGATCCTGGTGCTCATCCTGGGTCGGGGGCTGGACAAGATCATCTTCGCCATCGCCGTGACCCGCTGGATGGATATGGCGCGACTCGTGCGGGGCCAGACCTTTTCGCTTCGAGAGCGCGAGTTCGTCGAGGCGGCCAGGGCTTCCGGTACCCGTCCGAACAAGATCCTGTCCCGCCACATCCTGCCGAACGCATTGGGACCGATCATCGTCCAGGCCACCTTCGGCATTCCGCAGGCCATCCTCTTCGAGGCCTTTTTGAGCTTCCTCGGTCTCGGCGTCCAGCCGCCCACCCCGTCCTGGGGGGCGATGGCGGCCGATGGCTTCCATGCCATCCGGATCGCGCCGCACATCGTCCTCGTGCCGGCCATCGCGCTCTCCTTGACGTTGATGGCGTTCAACTTCCTCGGTGACGGTCTTCGCGACGCGCTCGACCCGAGGCAGAAGCGGTGACCGCGCCGGTCCTGCAAGTCAAGGACCTCAAAACCCAGTTCTTCACCGACGACGGCGTGGTCAAGGCGGTCGACGGTGTCAGCTTCGACCTGCATCCCGGTGAAACGCTCGGCATCGTCGGCGAGTCGGGCTGCGGCAAGAGCGTGACCGCGCTCTCCATCCTGCGCCTGGTGCAGGAGCCGGGCCGCATCACCGGTGGGCAGATCCTGTTCAAGGGAACCGACATCGTGACGATGCCCGGCGATGATGTCCGCGACATCCGCGGGAAAGACATCGCCATGATCTTCCAGGACCCTCTCAGCAGCCTGAACCCGGTGCTGAAAGTCGGTTACCAGATCGAGGAGGCGATGGAGGCACACACCAAGATTTCGGGCAAGGTCGCGCTCAGCCGCGCCGTTCAGCTGCTCAAGCAAGTGCGCATCCCGGCTGCGGAGTCGAGGGTGGAAGACTATCCGCACCAGTTCAGTGGCGGCATGCGACAGCGGGCGATGATCGCGATGGGCCTGGCCAACAAGCCATCGATCCTGATCGCCGACGAGCCGACCACCGCCCTCGACGTCACAGTCCAGGCCCAGATCCTCGAGTTGCTTCGTGACCTCAACGAGGAGACGAAGACCGCGATCATCCTCATCACGCACAACATGGGGGTGGTCGCCGGATTGTGCAAGCGGGTCCTCGTCATGTACGCCGGGCGCATCGTGGAGCAGGGGCCGGTCGAGCAGATCTTCAAAGACCCGCAGCACCCGTACACCTGGTCGCTCCTCCAGTCAATCCCTCGCCTGGATGCCGACCGCAAGGACCGGCTGCTCTCGATCGAGGGCCTCCCGCCCGACCTGATCAAACCGCCGCGAGGCTGCCGCTTCCACCCTCGCTGCCAGTTCAGGATCGAGCGCTGCTTTCACGACGATCCGACCCTGATGGACGTCGGCCCGGACCAGGAGGCGGCGTGTTGGGTCACGATGCGTCGGGCGCTGGCCCGCGACGGTGAAGCGCGTGCCTGAGCGGGCGCCGCTGCTGCGGGCCGAGGAAGTTGTCAAACATTTCCCCGCCGGCCTGGGCGCCAGTGTCAAGGCGGTCGAGCGGGTTAACTTTGAGATCTATCCCGGCGAGACCGTCGGCCTGGTCGGCGAGTCGGGCTGCGGGAAGTCGACGCTCGGCCGGCTGATCACCCAGTTGTTGCCGGTCACCTCCGGAAACATCTTCTTTGAGGGTGTGGATTTGACCAAGCTGAGTGGCGAGAAGCTCCGCCAGAAGCGGCGGGAGCTGCAGATGATCTTCCAGGACCCCTATTCCTCGCTGAATCC
>Ga0209806_1002711_pt1 | contig 10924 bp, 9 predicted proteins | sample GraSoiAngelo_152_FD_186166 | JGI IMG/M metagenome (GOLD analysis project Ga0209806, IMG submission 186166) | Grasslands soil microbial communities from the Angelo Coastal Reserve, California, USA - 14_1009_12_30cm (SPAdes) (version 2) | ecosystem: Environmental > Terrestrial > Soil > Grasslands ... | reverse complement strand
CGACGACGACGTAGCCGGGCGCCAGCGGGCTGCCTGCATCGACGCCGCGCACCGGGACGACCGGACGGTCGAGGTAGAACGCCAGCGGGAGCTCGGGGACGCCGAGCGCGTAGATCGGCTGCCGGGCCTCCTGGGCGGTGCTGGCGCGCAGCGCGCTGGGAAGCAATCGCACCAGGCGGCCATCTGGGTAGAGGATGTGGGCTTCGGTCGGTGTCCCCATCCTCTTCATCACCGCCGCGCGTGAGCCGTCGGGGCTCCAGGCCTCCCATTGCCAGAAACCGCCCGGCGTGGCCCAGGAGGTGAGCTCACCGGTCTCCAGGTCTACCGCGCCAAGCACCATGTCGGCCTGCCCACCCGGGTTCCAGCCCAGGCCGGCGTGCCGCCCGTCGGGATGCATCGTCACCGACTGGTGGATGGCTTTGAGGTCGGTGGTGAGCGGTCGCACCCGGCCCTCCGCGCACATGCTCAGCTGCCAAACCTCGTTGCCACCGCGATCCTCGCGGACGAGCAAACCCAGCGCGGTGTGCGCGTGAGGCACCATGCGCGTCTCGGTCTGTGCCACCTCGACGGGCTTCGCGCCAGGCTGGTTCTGCCGGTAGACCTGGACATGGCCGCCCCGATTTGACGCGAAGTAAAGGCTGCGGTCGGGTGCCGGCAGCGGCCGGGTCGCCCTCGCGACCGAAAGCAGTCTCTCGATCCTGGCCCGGTCGGTCGCCGCGAGGACGTCCACGGTAAGACACTACGATTTTGGGGTGGAGGCCGACGAGAGAGCGCTCCTGATCCGAAAGTACCGCGACGGATATCGGGCCGTGATGGCGGCGCTGGAAGACATCACCGACGAGGAGCTGGACCGCAGCGATGGCGACGGCTGGACGCCGCGGCAGATCGCGCACCACCTGGCGGACAGCGAGATGATGTCCGCGATCCGCATCCGGCGCCTTCTCGCCGAACCGAAGCCGGTCCTCTACGGCTATGACGAGAAAGGGTTCGCCGAGCGCCTGACCGGTGACCGGCCCATCGAGCCCTCCCTCCAGGCGATGCGCTGGGCCCGTGAGACCTGCGCACAGCTGCTCGACCGCATGACCGAACGAGACTGGGACATCGTCGGGACCCATAGCGAGAGCGGCCGTTACGGAACCGAGGATTGGTTGCGGATCTACGCCGCGCACGGTCACGAGCACGCCGACCAGATCAGTCGCGCGCGCGGAAAGTCTTAGCGCGATGGCGACGACTCAGTCCCTGGCTGACGCCGCCGTCGCCCTCGCCCAGACCCGGCGGAAAGCGGACCTCGCCGACCTGGTCGAAGAGCTTCGCATCCCCTCGATCAGCACCCTGCCCGAGCGACGCGAGGACTGCCTGCGCAACGCGCGCTGGCTCCGCGACCGCTTTGCAGCCCTGGGTATGAAAGTGGACATGGTCGACGTCGTGGCGGGCGGCCTGCCGGTGGTCGTCGCCGGCTGGGAGGGCCGGCCCGGCAAGCCGCACCTGACGATCTACGGGCACTACGACGTCCAGCCCACGGACCCGATCGACCTCTGGAATTCGCCACCGTTTGAGCCCGTCGTGCGCGACGGTCATCTCTGGGCTCGCGGCGCCGCGGACAACAAGGGCAACCACATGGCGACCGTCAAGGCGGTGGAGCACCTCTTCGCCGCAGGCGGGCCGCCGGTCAACGTCCGCTTCATCATCGAAGGCGAGGAAGAGATCAGCGGGCGGTCGCTGCCGAAATATCTGCGCGCCAACGGCGCCCGCCTGAAGACCGATGCGGTGCTCATCTGGGATAGCGGGATGGATGAGCAGGGCCACCCCACGCTCGCCACCGCACTGCGGGGCTTGCTCTACACAGAGATTCACGCGCAGGGACCGGCGGTCGACCTCCACTCGGGTACGTACGGCGGCGTGGCGCCGAACCCGATCAACACGCTGGCTCGGATCATCGCCGAGCTCAAGGACCGCAAAGGCCACGTCACGATCCCCGGTTTCTATGACGCGGTCCAAAGGCCCGGCGCGGAAGAGCTCGCCACCTGGAAGAAGAAGGACGCGGAATACGCCGACTCGGTCAAGCGCATGACGGGGGCGAAAGCGTTGGAAGGCGAGGAAGGGTTCCTGGCCCTCGAGCGGGCGGGCAGCCGGCCGACGCTTGACGCCCACGGAATCCTTGGCGGCTTCGTAGGCGAGGGTCAGAAGACCGTAATCCCAGCGCATGCCTTCGCCAAGGTGAGCATGAGGTTGGTGGCGGATCAGGATCCTGCAGCGATTTTCAAGGCGTTCGAAGCGCGAGTCCGAGAGCTCAGCACGCCTGGGGTCGAGGTCGAGGTGAAGATGCTCAGCAGCGCGCCCCCCGTGAGCTGCGGCGTCGACCACGCGGCCGCGAAGGCGCTGCGGGCGGCTTACGAGCGAGCCTTCGCGAAGGACACTTCGCTCATTCGCGTAGGCGGCTCGATCCCGGTGGCCGTCGATTTTCAGGAGGTGGTGGGCGCGCCTCTCGTCATCAGCGGCATCGCTCAGGCCGACTGCGCCATCCACTCACCCAACGAGCACCTCGTGGTCGACAACTATCACCGCGGAATCGAGGCTGTGATCAGGTTCATCTGCGGACTGGCCGGAGACCTGTAGCCGCAGGCCTTATCGCGGCGTTGCCCGCGAGCAGGACGACCGCCACGGCGCCGGCAAGAGGAATCGCCATCGCGAAACGCAATCCGACGTGGTCGGCCGCCGTCCCGATCAGCGGCGGGCCGGCGATCGTGCCGCAGTAGGTGGCCGCCATGACCAGCGCGAGGGATGTTCCGGTCCGGCCAAGGTTGGCCCCTGCCGCGAAAACGAGAGGGACCACGACGGCTGTGCCCATGCCGACGATGGTGAACCCGGCCACCGCAACGGGAAGCCACGGAAATGCGATTGCCACGGCCAGGCCAGCGACAGCAATGACCGCCCCGACACGAGCCACCGCCGCCTGTCCCAGCCTGGCGGTGACGAGGTCGGCGCGGAAGCGAACCAGCATCGCCGCGATAGAGAATCCCGAAAACCCGGCCGCGGCGACACCCGGGTTGGCGTGGCTGATCTCGCGGAGGTAAAGCGCGCTCCAGTCAGAGGTTCCACCTTCGGCGATGACTGCCGCAAAGCCCATCGCGACGAGGCCCAATACCGCGGCGGTGAGCACGAGCCTCCCCGGCGCTACGCCGGGCATCGCTTCGATCGCCGCGAGGTCAGGAAGGCCGCGCAGGAACCAGGCCGAGCCGAGCGCAACCACGAGGCCGGTGCCGATGAATTGCGCCAGCGGTGCGATTCCGGAATATGCGGCGCCGCCCGCGACGAGCGAGCCGACGAACGCCCCCAGGCTCCAGAAACCGTGAAAGCCGTTGATCAGCGGCTTGCCCGCCGAGCGCTCCAGCTGCGCTCCGAGCGCATTTTCCAGGACGTCGATGAAGCCCCAGAGAAATCCGATCAGGAACAACGACGCCATCAGCTCGATCAGGTTCGCCGCAAGCGCCGGTCCCACAATTGCAATGCACAGCCCGATCGTGCCGGCGCGGATGAAGAGCCGCGCCCCACGATGGATCACCAGGCGCGAGGCAAGCGCACCGGTGACTCCGCCAAGAGAGAGGCCGAGCAGAGCGAGCCCCACCTGTCCGTCTGTCAGATGCAGCTGATCTTTCAGCGCGGGCACGCGCGGGATCAGGCCGCCGACCGTGACGCCGAAAGCGAGGAACGATACCGAGACCGCGGTGCGATCTCGACCTGTCAATCCGATGGAAGCAGCTCGAAGGTCGCCTGTTCGCCCTGGGTCAGCGGCTCGGTCGGTTGCGAAGGCTTGACGTTGGCACCGTACTTGTCGCGCACAAGCTGCGACACGGCTCGCGCTTCCGAAGGTTCGGTCACATGCCGCGGCCCGACCTTGATCGAGCGTCTGCCCAGCTTCAACTCAGCCTCGCCGCGGGCCATCAAGTTTTGCGGCCAGTTACGGCCAAGGCCACCACCCGAGCGCACGAAGATGCGATGACCATCGGTGGAGATCCAGATCGTCACCGATCGCGGCTTGCCGGTCTTGCGGCCGTGGGTGATGAGGGTTACCTCCTTCTCGCGTCGGGCCGCGTCGAGGACTTCGGGCGAAAACGGTTCCGTCAACCGACCACCCAAAAGACGTGCCACAGCAACCGCGCCATGGGCTACGATCCGCCCGCCGTGCGCCGCCGCATATACCCCTTCGTGGTCGTCTCCGCCATCGGCCTCGTCATTCTCACCTCCACCCTACTCGTGCTCTCGAATCCGAGCGCCGGGTCGCTGCGTTCCCTGTCGCTCGGCCTGCGCGCCGCGGCCTCGAGTCCGCCACGGCTCGACAACCAGACCCACCTTTATGTGCTCGACGGATGGGGCGGCGTGCACCCGGTCGGTGCCTCACGGCCGCTCACCACGAGCGCGTCCTGGCCGACCAGGGACATCGCCTTCAGCCTTGCCCTCTTCCCCGACGGCAGCGGTGGATACGTGATGGACGGATGGGGCGGGCTGCACCCGGTGGGCAGCGCGCCGGCCGTGGACAGCCATGTCTACTGGCCCGGTTGGATCGGGGCCCGCGAGATAGTGATGGCGCCTTGGTCCTCCAGCCTGAACCCCGCCGGCTACCTGCTCGACGCCGACGGTGGCATCCATCCGTTCGGCGGCGCGACCCCGGTCACGGGCAACGCGATCTGGCAGAGCAAGGGCATCGCCCGAGCTCTCGTCCTCACGCCGGACAGCACGCCGCAATCGGTTTCCGGCTACACCCTCGACGGGTACGGAGGTGTCCACGCGTTCGGGGGCGCGCGCCCGGTGGTCGGCGCGGCGCACTGGTCCGATGACGTGGCCCGCGGGGTCGTGCTGACCGACGGCTTGAACGGTTTGTTCGTCCAGGGCTACACCCTCGATTACTCCGGCGGCATCCATCCCTTCGGCGGCGCACGCGCGGTCCAGACGTCGGCGCAGTGGCCCGACCAGGACATGGCCGACTCGCTCGTCGCGTGGACCGCGGCTCCCGCCGGTTCGCCCGGCGGATGGGTGCTCGACCGTCACGGTGACGTCCACGCGTGGGGCAGCGCTCCGGCGGTGGCGCCTTCGAAGACGTGGCCGGGCTGGGACATCGCGCGTGGACTGGCGGGCGCGGGAAGCGGCGGCGGCAGCACGGAACGGACGATTCTCGACGCGCAGCCGATCAGCGACGGATGGGGCACTTACTACAACCAGAGAGACATGCGCTGGGCGTCAGCGAGCGTCGGCGCCGCGACCTTCCCCGTGTGGCAGATCGGCTGCCTGCTGTCCGACCTGGCGATGGTCTATTCGCATTTCGGGTTCCGGTCCGTGACTCCCGGCACGATCGCTGCCCACACCGAGTGGTTCAATGGAAATGGAGCCATCTTCAACTCCGCGTTGAAGGTGCCGGGCCACACGACGGTGATCGTCGAGAACCCCGACCTCGCATGGATCCAGGCCCAGGTCGCCGCCGGCCACCCGGTCGTCGTCGGCATGAACCTGCCGACCGGCAGCACGCACTTCGTGACGCTCACCGGCCTCAACGGCGCGTCGGATTTCTGGACCGACGATCCGTGGGAGCAGAACGCGATGCACGTGACGTTCTCGGGCGACTGGGTCACCCGCGGGCCGATCTACGAGGCGATCGCCTTCATCTGATCGTCCCTGCGGTCAGGTCTCGTCGATGCGAAAACCGAATCTCGAGGCGCAGCCGATGGGCGCCACCTCGGCGCCGTCGAAGTACACCGGCTCCCACACCTGGGTCGCGAGCGTTTCGTTCAGCCTTGGCCAGATTCCGGCCGACCCGCCGCGGACCCACTGGTCGCTCGACCACATCAGGATCCCGGGAGCGATCTGGTCGACGTTGTTCGGCTGTCCGTCGCACGACCCGGAAGTGACGATTCCGCGATACGTCCATGGCCCGCCCGGCGATGACGCGCGCTCGATCGCGGTGCCGGTGGCCACGCAGTAAGGACAGCGCGGCAGGCTCATGGCGAGGTAGTAGTGACCGTCATGCTCGAACTCCGAAGGGGATTCGACGCCCGCCCAGGGAGCGAATTGGGGATAGTTCATGATCACCGCCGGCGCGCCGGTGCCGCTGGTGTAGGAGGCATTCAACCTCTCCTGGAGGAGGCGGCCCCCACGACTCCAGGTCAGCCATCCCGTGCCGCCGGCATCGACGAAAAGACCCTCATCCCCATCCTGGGTGTGGAGGTTGCCCTGCCAGTCCGCGATGGCTCCGTCGTGGAGCTCCGGTTTGGCGGCCATCGTGAAAGGACCGAGCGGGGCTCGACTGGTCAGCACTCGATAGCCGTCGCTTGTGAAGCCGCCTGTGTTGAGCCACAGCACATAGAGTCGCGTGGCACGGTTGTAGACGACCTTGGGCCGGAAGCAGCCGTTGCCAGGCGCGCCGAGCTGGTGCATGCACAGGTCTTGCCAGATCGCGGTTGATGCATCGAAGAGCGGCCAGGGACCCTGCCAGCGCGACATGTCGGGCGAGCGGTAGGCCTGCGCGCCGCAGTAAGGCGTCTGGGGATCGGTCCAGTGAAAGCCGCACGCATAGGCCTCGCCATACCAGTAGAAGAAGCCGTCCTGTGCGCGCAGGATCGTCCCGCTATGGGCATCGATCCGCGCTCCGGCCACCGTGTATCGAATGCCGTTGGCGACCGAGATCGTCTGGGCGGTCTCAGGCTCGCTCGTGCCGACGGAGGTGATGACGGCCACGACGAAGACGAGAAATCCCGTGAGCGTTCCCCGTGGCCACCTGGTCATGTCTCTCGACCCCTGAGCCGCGAGACATTAAGGAGAGGGAGCCGCGTTTACGGCGAGCTATCGGTTAAGACTCTCGTTGTTCGGGGGATTCCGAACGTCTGACGGGGCCTCAGTGACCACATGAAGTCGGTGACACATGCGCGTGGCGCGCAGGAACGCGGAAGTAGACTCGACGCGCCATGGGCTTGGACGGCTCCGCCCGGAAGTCCGGATGGACGCGGTGGCTGGGATTGTTCGGCGCCATCGTCTTGGCCGCCGGGACCTTGTCCGCCTTCGGCGGCGCTGGGCGCGAGGACGTGACCTCCGCTTGGGACTACTGCGGCGCCACGACGACCAGCGTGACCGAACCGTGCCGCTGCCCAGCACAAGATCACCAGACGATCTGGCCGGGGAATGGGATCGTCTGCTTCTCGCCGGCGCCCGATCCCGCTTATGCGATGGCCGACCTGGGGTCTGCCGCCGTCATGGTGGGCGCACTCATAGTGTTAGTCGGGAACCTTCTCCGGCTCTGGCGCGTCGGCTGGACTTGGCTCGTGATCAGGTCGGCACTGACGGTGATGGCGAGTGGTTTCGTCGCAGCTGTGGCCGCGCTTCTGGCCAGCCCACCGCCCTGCCTCGATTGTCCGAGCGCCCCGAGCGATCCCGCCTTCACAGGGGCGGCGATAGTGATGGGATTGGCTGGGGTCGTCGTGCTGGCTGCAGCAGTTCTCCCGCTGGGATTGCGCGCCGTCAGGTCGCCGACACAATCTGCCGACGGGACGGGCTGACCCCTCATCGAGATCCGTTCACGAATCCGAATCGCGGGTTTGTCGGCGCTTACTCAACTTAGCCCAAGCAATCGCAAGACGGCGGCGGCGCGGAGAGAGCTGGCGGAGACGGAGAGGTTTGTCTCCGTCCAACGTCACGCGCTACCTGCTGATCCCTTGAGCTACTTGTTCGCGTCGCTCAGACCGGCCCACCGTGGGGTCGGAACTCAAGGAGCCATCGAGCATGCGGTAAGTAATCGCGCAGGATCCACGCCTCGAAGTCGCTCGCGACAGGTGTCGCAAACTCCCCGTTCAGCATCCACACCTGTCCTCGCGCAACTCCCGTCACAACCAGCACATAGTCCATGCCGTCTCCATCCGTGCCGAGCGGAACCGTCCCGAACTCATGAGCCTGTCGATGTCGTTCGATGTTCTTCGGGTCTTGCAGGCCGTCGGTGCCGTCCCATAGCCAGAACTCGGTCAAGGGGAACGCTTGCGCCACCGAGTCCGGTCTGACGATGTGGTAGCTGTTTCGACCGGCTGGCTCACCAAGGGCGACTAAACCGTAATGAGGGGGCCCGACTGCTCCGTTGGCACTGCCTACCACGAAGGCTCGGTACTGAGGCGGAAGCGCGATCCCATTGGCGGCTTCAAAAGCGGCGACAGCGGCTTCGCCGGCCGGGTCTCCGGTGCGCCAGCCCGGACCAAATTCAGTCGCAAGCGCCGCTTCCAGGGCGCTTATTTCGGCCATGGATAAATTGTGTAGTCCCGGCAGCGTCCACATGAAACGTTGAGCGGGGCGTTGTTGACGCTTTTCGAACCTGCCTGACACGGAACTCCCGCAGCTAAGTTGGGCGCATCTCTCCCAAATCGGATAACCCCGGACTAAGATTGGCGACCAACATCAAACCAGGCGACCCCAGCACGGCGACCCCGCAACTGGCATCTCCCTCGAGCGGTCGGGCATTCGCTCTGGGTTTCGCTCTACGCGTGATGCTATTCATGGCCGCATTGGTGGCCATGCTGCCCTTCGCCGCTCTCGCGCGCGGCATCTACCTCGCGGTCCGCGACGGCGACGGCGCGAATCACTCAGCCGGTGTCTTCCTGTCGCTGCTGGCACTGCTGCTAGGCTCGTTGTTCTTCCTCTATTCGGTCCGCTACTACCTGGCGACCCTGCTCATGCTCACGTCTTCGCTCGTGCTGTCGACCTCTGACGGCAACGGCACTGGCCACGCCTCGGGCGGCGGCCGTGCCCATGGGCTGATGAGGTTCGTGCGGCGTAGAAACGGCAATGGCAACGGGCACGGCAACGGCAACGGCAATGGGCACTTCGACCTCGGCCGCGAACCGTTCGTTTCGATCCACATCGCGACCTACAACGAAAAGCGCGTGATCGGCCGGCTGCTCGAGGCATGCGCCGCACTGGAGTACGGGAATTTCGAGGTCGTGGTCGTTGATGACTCGATCGACGAGACGAAATCGATCATCGACGCCTGGCGCAGTCGAACCAGGTTCAAGGTGATCCATCGCCCCAAGCGCGATGGTTTCAAGGGTGGAGCGCTGGGGATGGCGCTCCTGCACACCGACCCGTCAGCCGAGTTCGTGATTGTTTGGGACGCGGACGTCCTTCCGTTTCCGGACTCGATCCAGACTTTCCTTCCACATTTCTATCGGACGGAGGGCTCCGGTCAGAACGCCGGGGTGCACGTGCCGCGGCTGGAAGTAGCGGCGGTTCAGAGCTATCAGTGGCATGTATTGAATCGGAGCGAGAGTTGGCTGACCGAGGCGGTGCGAGCCGAGTACGCCGGAAGCTACATGATCGAGCGCCCTTTCCAGGAGTTCATTGGCTCGCTGAAAATGATCGCGGGCACTACCTACATGATCCGGGCGGGGCTTCTGCGCGAGGTCGGCTGGAGCCGAAGCCTGACCGAGGACTGGGAGCTGACGCTGCGGCTCCACGCATTGGGCTACAAAGTCGTTTACACGCCGTACGCGGAGTCGCCGTCTGAATGCGTCGGCACCTTTGGTCGCCTGGCGCGTCAGCGCATGCGCTGGGCCGAAGGCCACTCGTACAACGTTCGCCGGTGGTTCGGCGGCATCCTCAGCTCGCCGCACGTGACCCGGACCGAGAAGGTCGAATTTCTGTACTACTCGAGCTACTACCTGCAGGCGGCGTTCTTCGTCGTCGGGAGCGCCGCGTGGCTGGTATCCGAGCTCGTGCTTCGTGCGCACGTCCCGGAATGGTTTTCGGTGTTCGGGTGGTCCCTGCTTATTACGAACATGCTGTCGCTGCCGGTCATGAACCTAGCAGGCCTCCTACTCGAAGGAGCCCCGCCCAAGGATCTCGTCGGTGTCCTCGGTGCCCTCGTCACGTCGTTTCTGCTCGTGCCGTTCCAGACCTACGCCGCTTTGAAGGGTCTGGTCGAGAGGCAGGAGGGACCCTGGTACCGCACCCCGAAGACGGGTCGGGTCACAGCCCCGGTGCAGCACCTGCGCCGGTTGAAGTGGCTGCGGCGCTGGCTCGCACGGCCACGGCCGTCTGTGCGCGAACACATTCCTGTCAAAGCCTCTGTGGCCCCACGCCGGCGCGCCAACGGCCACGGTTGGATCCTTGTCGGGAGCCTGGCGGTTGCCCTTCTGGCGCTCGTGATCGGGGCGTTCAACGCGCCGACGGCGCGTGCGGCCGGCTCAACCCTGTTTCTGCATGGGACCGCAACTTTCACGCTGGACGCCACCGCGCCGGCCGGGTTGGTTCCGGCAACGTTTCTCTTGGCACCGGTAGGCGCCACGAGGACCTGGGCCACCACCACCTCGACCTCCGCCTCGCAAACGATCGCTTCGACGACGACGTTCACTTTTCAGTACTGGACGACGGGAGTCGCGGGCGGCACGACGGGTGCAACCATCGCGCTCAGCTTCAGCGCCGCGTCCAACTGTTCTTCGGCCACGACCATCGCGCAATCGAGCGTGACACTCGCCGTCGGCTCCGGGTTGAGCAGCCCACCGTTTTCGCCGGCCACCGATGTGACCGTGCCCGCCGGGTCGTTCTTGTGCTTCACACTCACGGTGACGGCGCTCGGAGTCGTGAACCTGACCCTCAACTCCGATGCCGCGTCCACGTCGACCAACCTCACGAGTACCCAGACGATCTTCATCCCGGAGTTCCTGCTCCCGTTTGTCGGGCTCGCGGTGATCGCGCCCGTGGTCGCGCGGCGAGGGCGACGCCGGTGGGGCATGCGGCCATGACGCATCGCGAACCACTGCCTCAAACGATGGTGCTCGCCGCGTGCTGCCTGATCCTTCTTGCCCTTCCATTTGTCACGACGTACAACGACCTGCTCACCGTGGGAGCGATGCACACTGGATTCGCCGCCGCACTGCAGTCCGTGAGCCCATTCGAAGCA
>Ga0209806_1002709_pt1 | contig 10925 bp, 11 predicted proteins | sample GraSoiAngelo_152_FD_186166 | JGI IMG/M metagenome (GOLD analysis project Ga0209806, IMG submission 186166) | Grasslands soil microbial communities from the Angelo Coastal Reserve, California, USA - 14_1009_12_30cm (SPAdes) (version 2) | ecosystem: Environmental > Terrestrial > Soil > Grasslands ... | reverse complement strand
CCCGACGGTGGCACTATGATGCAGCACCTCTCCGCAGGGCGGCGCTTTGCCCCCCTTACGCAGAGCTGCCCGTCACCTCAGCCAGCATCCGCACGATGTCGCTCTCGATGCTCCAGGTCGAGGCCCGCTCCCAGTCACGTCTTCTTATTTATGTGCTTCCTGCCACTTCCTGACCGCGGCCATGGTGTTCTCGACGTGCTGGTCGGGCTTCATGGCCGTATAGGAGTAGATGATTTCCCCCGTCGGCGCGACCACGTAGGAGGTGCGGTTGGCGTACTCGGGGTGATCGGGCAGCACCGAGTCGTAGGCCTTCATGATCCCGCCGTCCGCATCGGAGGCGACCGCGAACTTGTTGCGACACTCGCTCACCGAGAAGCGGTCGAGCTTCTCGATCGGATCGTGCGACACGCCGATGACTGTGGCGCCGAGCTCCTTGAACTTGGCGGTGGCCTCGGCGAACTGATGCGCTTCCACCGTGCATCCCGGCGTGAACGCCGCCGGATAGAAATAGAGCACCACCGGTCCCTTCTTCAGCGCATCGGCGAGAGAAAACTTGAATTCCTTGCCCGCGAGCGATGCGAGGGTGTTGATATCCGGAGCCTTCGCGCCGTTGGGCAGAGCGGCGTCAGCCGCGGGGGCGGTGAGCGCCAGGGCGAGCGCCGCGATGGCGGGCGCGGCCCGGGTGAGCGGGGGAACGGATGGGCGTCGCATGTTGGTCTCCGTCGCGATGCAGGCAAGAGCTCTCCTCGGGGAACGGCGATCATCGGCCAAGAAGCGCCTTCGCGCCAGTGGCGCGCGGCGATGAGCGTTCCGCTGCGTAACCGACCAACTCGACATAGCCGCGGCCGGCGATGCCCGCTCCGCCCCGCGTTCCGCTGACGTCCACGGCGCCCTCCCAGTAGGTGGGAGTGCTCCGGAACTCCTGGTCGGCGAGCACCGGGCGCACGCCGACCTCGAGCGAGAGCGACGGCACGCGGATGCGCCAGCTCGAGGGGTAGCGGGTCCCGCGAGCGTTGCTCCAGTGATCGAGGACGTCGATCGCCACCTGCTCGCTGGTCAGCGGGCGTGAGGCACCGGAAGGCTCCACCCACGTACCAGCGCTGTGCCGATCACGGGTTCCGTCCCGGTTTCGCAACGCGTAGAACATGAGCGTCGCGCCGTCATTCAGCTGCAGAGCGAACCAGTCCCAGCCCACCTCGCGTGCGCCGAGCGCCCCGCTCCCCCACTCGCGATCGAACCACGCGAGACCCCGCACGGCGACGGGATGATTGTCCCGGACCAGCCGGCCACGCACCTCGAGGCGCGGAATGGAGTAGTAGAAGCTCGCATCGCCCGGCTCGGCCGACTTGCGGCTGAAGCCTGCCTCACCGTTGAGAACCGGCGGGGTGAGGGGCTCGAGGACAAGGTCGACCTCGTAGCCGGGCTGCGCGGCGCGCAGCGTCCAGGTGGCACCTGACACGGTCGCGCCTGAGGCGACAGCACCCGGCGCGTGCGCCGCCGGTTTGTCCGCCTTCACCGCCGCCGACGGCGCGGCTTCGAGCGACCAGTCGTCGATCCATACCCGAAACGGCGCGGCCTGCGCTCCGGCGAGCGCCAGCGCCTCGCGGGAGAGTTTCCGCGCGAACCGAAATCGCCCCGCGGCAACGTCCGTGAGCGCGAAGTGCGCCATGTAGATCTGCCGGGTGCGCCATGCCGAGGAAGGAGGCGGTGTGGCGACGCCGCTGACCGGGCGCTGCGCCGCATCGGGCGCCGCGTCGGGCGCCGCATCGGGCGCCGCATCGGGCGCCGCTCCAGGCGCGAGCGCGAAGCGGAAGAACGTCAGCTCGAATCCGAAGCGCTCCCCGGTAGCCGCTTCCAGGTTGCCGGTGACGTACCACCACTCCTGGCGAAACTCCCGATGCGGTCCATGATCGCGCGGAAACGCAAAGGCGCGCGGCGACAGCGCCTGCGCAAAGCCGCCCGCCTGTGGCGTGGACCCCGCCCCACCGGCCATCGCACAGGCCACACCTGCCGCGAGCGCCGCTCCGATCGGGATCCTGGCGTGGCGGCGACCCATCACTCTTCCCGCATCCCCGGCGCGAGCGGGGCGCGCGCGCTGCGCCAGGCGGGGTACGCGCCCGCCGCCAGCGACGCGCCGAGCGCGAGCCACAGCGCGTCGAGGAACTGCGCGGGCGACAGGTGCAGATCGATCTGCCAGCCGAAGGCGCGGCGGTTGATGACCTCCGTCAGCACCATTGCGGTCAGCAGCCCCGCCGGAATCGCGGCGGCGAGCGCCGCGATTCCCATGAAGACGGTCTGCGCCAGCACGAGGAGCGCCGTGCTCCGCGGCGTAAGCCCGAGCGAGCGGAGGACCGCGAGCTCCCGCGAGCGCTGCAGTTCCCAGGCGAGCAGCGCACTCACCAGCCCCACCGCGGCCACTCCCGCGGCCAGCCAGTAGAGCACCCGCGTGATGACGAAGGTGCGGTCGAAGATGCGCATCGAGAGCGCGCGAATGTCGGCGTTGGAGCGGATGAAGAGCGCCTGCCGGCCGCGCGCCGCCGCGCGCAGCACGCCGGCCGCCACCCGTGCCTCGACTCCCGGGGCGAGATAGATTCCGAGCCCGCTGATCGAGTCGTCGTCCCAGAGCCGCCGGTACTCGTCGAGCCCCATCAGCACCTCGCCGCGGTCGTTGCCGTACTCGCGGTACACACCGGCCACCGGGAAGGCGCGAGGTCCCGAGGCCGTGGTGAGAGTGAGCGTGTCATGCGGCGCGAGTTGGAGCCGCCAGGCGAGGGGTTCGGAGATGAGGATCGCGCCGCGCGCGAACTCTCGCCACGCGCTCGTCGCGCTCGCTTGCGTGAATCGCACGCCCGCGTAACTCTCGGGCGCGAGCCTGACCGCGTTCACATCCAGCGGGCCGTGCGGCGAGGGAACCACGACCCGGCGGCTCTCGCTGTGAGTGCGCACGGCGGGCACGGCGAGGAGGGAGCGCACGACCTCGGGGTCGAGCCTTCGCCCGGAGTCCTCCCCCGCGGCTGGAGCGCTGACGTAGACGTCCGCGCGCAGCGCCTGAATGAGCCACTCACGGAGCGATTCCCGGAAGCTCTGCACCATGATCGCGACACCGATCATCGCGGTGAGCGCCATGCCGAGCGCGGCGACGGCCACCCCCGTGCGGCTGAGCGAACCGGCGATGTCCCGGCAGGCGAGCCGCGCCACCGGACCGAGCTGCACCGAGAGCCTTGCCGCGGCCAGCGCCAGGGCTCTAAGCGCCGCCGGCGTCACCGCCGCGACGCCGAGGAGCAGCATGAAGAGCGTCGCGAAGCCGGCGAGAAGGCTGCGACCGGAGACCCAGACCAGCAAGCCCGCCCCCGCGGCGAGCGAGGCGCCGACGACGAGCAGCGACCGCGCCAGGTGCAGCGCCCGCCTCTCGAGCACCGAGCGCGAGAGCCCGAGCTGCGGCGCGCTCGCCGCGACCTCGAGCGCCGGGAGCAGTGCCGCGGCGAGCGCAGTCAGCACCCCGCCGCCCGCGGCAGCGACCAGCGAGACAGCCGGAACGCTCATCTCCCTCACCGCCACGACGAAATAGAGATCGTTGATGGTCTGCGACACGAGGCCGACGAGCCCTCGCCCCATCACGAGTCCGAGCAGCACGCCGCAGACCGCGCCGACGATGCCGAGCGCCGCGGCCTCCGCGAGCACGAGTCCGAGCACCTGGCCACGGGTGGCCCCGAGTGCGCGCAGCACGGCCATGATCGGGCGGCGCTGCAGCACGGCGAAGCTCACCGCGCCGTAGATCAGAAACGCGCCCACCAGGAGCGCCAGCAGGCTCATGGCCTTGAGATTGGTCGTGAACGCGTCCGTCATGGCGAGCGTCTCGCGAAGCTGCGCGCGCGTGGCGCGCAGCTCGAGACTGGGAAGCAGCTGCATGCGGAGTCGCGCGAGGAGCTCTTCGCCCGGCGCGCCCGCGGGCAGGCGCACATCGATCCGCGAGAGCCTTCCGGTGGCGCCCAGCCACTCCTGCGCCTGAGCGATGTCGGTTAGCAGCACCCCGTCGAGGCCCGGGCCGGCCCCGGTCGCTTGGGCGATGAGCGTGGCGGGTCGCGGCACGCCGCCCACGAGAAGCTCGAGGCGGCGGCCCGTCGCGAGCCCGAGTTCGGAAGCGGCGGTCGCGCTCATGACCACGGCGCCCGGCTCGGTCAGCCAGTCCCGCAGCGTGTCGAGGCCGTCGGTCGCCGGATCCGGCACACCGGGTGCGCGCCCTTCGCCTGCGAGCTCGAGGGCCGCAAAAGGATCGACACCGACCAGCTGCATCGTTCGCTCGCCGATGGCGACATAGCCCGCGAGCACCGGCGCGAAAAGCGGCGGCGAGCGTCCGAATGACTGCGCGCGCAGCCGCACGTACAGCCGCTCATCGATACCGCGCGGACCGCCAGTGATCTGATGCGTAGCGGGGCCATTCACGGCCTCGAGCGAGAGCTCGAATGCGCGCCGCGAGCTCTCCGTCGCCACCTCCACCGCCACGATCGTGCCGACCCCGAGCGCGAGCCCGACCAGCGCGAGCGCCAGCTGCGCCGGGTGGCGCAGCAGATGCCGCACGCCCGCCTGGTGCAGCGCGTTCATCGAGGCGCGGAGACCGCCGGCTCGCGCCGCTCGTGCAGCCGTCCCTCGCGCAGCTCCAGCACGCGGTCCGCGGCGCGCGACAGCGCGAGATCGTGGGTCACGATCACGACGGTGGTGTTGCGCGCGCGGGCGAGAGACAACAGCGCGGGCAACACCTCGCCGGCGGTCTGCTCGTCGAGGTTGCCGGTGGGCTCGTCGGCCAGGAGAAGCGGCGGCTCATGGACCAGCGCCCGGGCGATCGCGACGCGTTGCTGCTCGCCCCCGGAGAGCCGGTCCACCGCGCTGTCCGCGCGCGCGGCGAGACCCACGTCGGAGAGCACCGCGAGGCTGCGCGCGCGTGCCTGCGCGCCCCGTACGCCGTTGAGCTCGAGCACCAGGCGCACGTTCTCCTCGACATCGAGGGTCGGGATGAGGTTGAAGAACTGGTAGACGAAGCCGATGTGAGCGCGGCGGAAGAGCGTACGGGCGGGCTCGCCCATCGCCGTCACCTCACGGCCGTCGATCTGCACGGTTCCGCCGTCGGCGTGGTCGATGCCGCTGATGAGATTGAGGAGCGTTGACTTGCCGGAGCCGCTGCGCCCCGTGACCGCGACCGTCTCGCCGCGGCGCACCTCGAGGTCGGCGCGCTCGAGCACGCGGTGCACCCGTCCGCCTTCGCTGAAGCTGCGGGAAAGCTGTCGAACGCTCAGCATGGCTGGCTAAAATTCGGAAACGGCTCGCAAATCCGGGGTTTCACGGCAAAAAAGTGAGCGCGCGGGTCGTTAATGGGCCAAACTCCCCACCCGCTGCGGCTCCCAAGCCGTGCCGTGCACGGCCCGCATGCGCTCGAAGGGTAACCCATGACACTGCCAGCGCCGCGCCGCGGCCGCACCCACCTCATCGTCAACACCGCTGCCATCGCCGTGCTCATTGCCGGCGCGACGCTCGCGGCTGCGGAAGAGCCCGCCGCGGGGGCCTCGGCTGCGGCGCCCGCCGCTCCCGCGAAAAAGGCTCCGGCAAAGACCGGCGCCGCCAAGGAGGCACCCGCGAAGGCGGGCTCCGCCAGTTACAGCGTCGGCGTGTCGATGGGCGAGCAGCTGCGCGGCAGCGGCGTGACGCCTGCGCTGATCAACCCGCAGGAGCTCGCGCAGGGCGTGCGCGACGCGGTTGGCGGCAAGGCTTCGCTCACCGACAAGGATCGCGAGAACATCCGCAACCTGGTGAACGCGGTCGGCGAGTCCAATCATGCCGCAGCCGTCAAGTTCCTGGCCGAGAACGGCAAGAAGCCCAACGTGGTCACGACCGCGAGCGGCCTGCAGTACAAAGTGCTGAATGCCGGCAACGGGGAGTCGCCCAAGAAGACCGACGAGGTCACTGTGAACTACCGCGGGTCGCTGATCAACGGCACCGAATTCGACAGCAGCTACCGGCGCGGTCAGCCGGCGACGTTCCCGGTGAGCGGCGTCATTCCCGGCTGGACCGAGGCGCTCGGCCTCATGAAGCCGGGAGCCAAGTGGGAGCTGTTCGTGCCGCCGCAGCTGGCCTATGACATGCAGTCCCGGCCGCCGATTCCGCCGGGGTCGCTGCTGATCTTCGAGGTCGAGCTGCTGAGCGTGAAGGGGGCCGGCACGCCGGCGCCGCCCACCTCGTCCGCGTCTCCCGCTCCGGCGCAACCGGCAACTCCCTCGCAGCCCCCGAAGTGAGGCCACAGCCCTCGATGCGAGGCGCGGGCCGCTGACCGCCCGCGCCTTCTTCAGCCCTCGGCGTTCGCGCCCGGTGTGTAGCGCATCGGCTTGGTTACGCCCATGCGCGTGAGCTCGCGGAGCAGTCCCTCGGCGAGCTGCTGGCAGGAGACGCGGTCGAAGCTCGGGGCGGCGGACCAGTTGTAGGCCCAGGGCTGCGCGCCGCGCATCTCCTCCGGCTCGTCGACGTAGCGGGGGATCACGTGAGCGTGCAGCGCCGCCTCCTGGTTGCCGAAGATCGCGTAGTTGATGCGCACGGCGCCCGCCACCTTCAGCAGCGCATCGCCGAGGCGCGACATGTCGGAGAGAAAGGCCATGCGCTCCTGGGCGCCGAGCGCATTCAGGTTGGGCACGACGGGGTCGGGCAGGAGCACCGAGTAGCCGCGCACGAACTGGCGCTCGCCGAAAACCGCCCAGCCGGAGAACAGCCGCGCGATCACGCGCGGGTCGCGCCCCTCGCGGGCGGCGATCACCTGCGCATGGATGGCGGTCAAGGGTTCCGCTGCGGCTTCGTTCTTCATGGCACGCCCGGCGAACGGAATAGGAAATATACCGCACCGAGGATACACAGGGCCGCCCAGAGGTAATCGAGCCTGAGGGGCTTCCCCATGTACAACACGGCGAAGGGCACGAACACGCCGAGCGTGATCACCTCCTGCAGGATCTTCAGCTGCGGGAGCGACAGCTGCGTGTAGCCGATGCGGTTGCCCGGGACCTGCAGCAGATACTCGAAGAACGCGATCCCCCAGCTTGCCACCGCCGCCAGGTACCAGGGGCGGTCGGCAAGGTTCTTGAGGTGCGCATACCAGGCGAACGTCATGAAGACGTTAGAGCCTACCAGCAGCAGCGTGGCGGACAGGACCGGACTCATACTTTAGCTCTCAGCGCACGATCTCGAGGGCCTTGAGGGCGCTCACCGTGCTCGGGTAGCCCTGGTGCACGATGCCCTGCCAGCCGCGCGCCCGGGCGCCCTCGATGTTGTCCGCCCGATCGTCGATGAACAGCGTCGCCGCGGGCTCGAGCGCAAAACGCCGCTCGGCCTCGGCGTAGATGCCGGCGTGCGGCTTCATGACCCCGGCGAGGTAGGATGGCAGCGCCCCTTCGCCGATTGTCTGCAGGCGGTGCTCGCGCGACAGGTGCACCCAGTGCAGGTCGCCGATGTTGGAGAGCAGGAACACCCGGTAGCGCTCGCTGAGACGATGTGCGAGATCGACCATGGCGGGCTCGAGCTCGAACACGCTTACCCACCAGGCGTGCATCTCCTCGAGCGACACCGGCTCCCGCGCGAGCGCTGCGAGCTGCTCGAGGAGGCCGCGACCGTGCAGCCGGCCGGTCTCGTGATCGTCGAGCGCGACGCGCGCCAGCATCGAACCCCGATCGCTCACCTCGGCGCCGCGCGCGCGCAGGAACTCGACGATCGGACCGTAGTTGAGCCGGACGAACACCCAGCCGATGTCGAACACGATATGGCGGATCGGGCGCGGCGGCGGCGCGCCGCGGGCGGCTAAGGTGGCCACGGCGCGATGCTGCCGGTGTCGCCGGGGCGCAGATTGACGGCCACGACGGTCGCTTTGGGGAAGAAGTTGAACTCGGAAGCGCTCGCCCAGGTGTAGGCGCCCATGGCGCGGCCGACGATGAGATCGCCGGGCTTCAACGGCGGCAGCATCAGGTTCTCCGCGATCACGTCAATGCTGTCGCAGGTCGGGCCCGCGAGCACCGAGGGCAGCCGCTCTTCGCCGTCGCGCAGCGGCTCGACCGGATATCGCGCGTGATCGAACAGCTGGCCGCTGTAGGAGCCGTACAGCCCGTCATCGAGGTAGTACCACCAGTGCCCCTCGCGCCGCGCGCGTCCCATCACCGACGCCACGGCGATCGCAGACGGGCCCACGATGTAGCGCCCCGGCTCGGCGATCACGCGCACGCGTGTCGGGAGCTTCGCCACCGCCACGCGCAGCGGTGCACAGAAGCGGCCGATGTCCTGCACCGGCTGCGCATAGTCGATCGGGAAGCCGCCGCCGATGTCGAGCGTGTCGAGGACGCCGAGGCGCTCGCGACGCGCCGCGGCGATCAGCTTCGCACTGGCGGTGAGCGCCTCGACGTGCTTGGTGGCATCGGCAGTCTGGGAGCCCACGTGGAAGGTGAGTCCCCGCACCCCGATACCGAGACCGGCCGCGAGCCGCGCGAGCGGCAGCACATCCTCCGGGTCGCAGCCGAACTTGCGCGACAGATCGCACACCGCGCCCGGCGCGCGGAACGACACCCGCAGCAGCAGCTCCGCCTCGCCGCTCAGGCGCGCGAACTTGCGGACCTCGTCAGGATTGTCGGCGACGAAGAGCCGCACGCCGAATGCGAGCGCGTTGGCGATGTCCTGCTCGCGCTTGATCGGGTGGGTGTGGATGCAGCGATCGGGCGCCACGCCGAGCCGCTGCGCCAGGTGCACCTCGCCGCTGGTGGCGAGATCGAGATAGCCGCCCTGCTCGATCACGGTCTGCACCACGGCCGGATGCGGCATCGGCTTCAGCGCGTAGTGCAGATCGACGCCCGGCAGCGCCTTGCGGAGCTTGCGGAACTGCACGCGCACCCGCTCGCAATCGAGGATCACCAGCGGCGAGCCGAACTCCCCGACGAGGCGGCGCACTTCCGCGGGCTGGAACGGATCGATGAATCGCGGGCGGCGCACCGAGCGGTTCTAAGGCAGCACCGCCATGGCACCGCTCCCGTCGTCGCTCTCGGCGACGCTCGTCGCGGCATGCACCAGGCGATCGCGGATGGCATCCCAGCGCTCCCCGTCCGGCACCGCCTGCACGAGAATGCGCCGGCACCCGGCCTTGTCGAGCGTGCGCAGGTTGGCGTAGAGGTCGCGGCCGTAGTTTTCGGGCCGGCGTCCGGCATTGATCCAGGTGGCGTACTTGTGCGCGCGCAGCGGCAGGCGCTGGGCGAGGACCGCGACCCGCCGTCCGCCGGAGGAGGCGGCGTCCGCCTGCGCGTCGATTTCACCGGCCGGCACGATGGTCATGTGCGTCGTGGGCGCATAGTGGGTCGGCGGGCTCCCGGGCACACGCGGCACCGGCCGGCCGTCGTCGCTGAAGAGCTCCCCCACGACCGCGCTGATCTGCGTCGCCGTGACGCTCCCCGGCCGCAGCAGCCTCACCCCGTCCCCCTCGAACGACACGATGGTCGACTCGAGCCCGATCTGGCACTCCCCGCCGTCGAGGATAACGCGCACCGCATCGCCGAGCTCCTCGCGCACGTGCTCGGCGCGGGTCGGCGACAGCCGTCCGTAGCGGTTGGCGGAGGGCGCGGCGATGCCGCCGCCGAAAGCGGTCAGCAGCTGCTGCGCCATGGGGTGCGCCGGCACTCGGATCGCGATCGTGTCCTGCCCGCCGGTGATGACGTCGTGCACGTTGGCGGCCCGCGGCATCACCATGGTGAACGGTCCCGGCCAGAAGCGCTCAGCGAGCCGCATGGCGACCTCGGGAACCTCGCGCACCCAGCGGTGCAGGAAGCGCGGACTGTCGAGATGCACGATCACCGGATGATTCGGCGGGCGTCCCTTGGCCGCGAAGATCTTCGCCACCGCGGCCGGGTTCTGGGCATTGGCGCCGAGGCCATAGACCGTCTCGGTCGCAAAGGCCACGAGCTCGCCGTCGCGCAGGGCCTGCACGGCGGACTCGATCTCGACCTGGGTAGCTCGGACGATACGAACCATAAGCGAGACGAATTCTAGCAAGCCGCAGGCGGCGCAACCGGGCGTCGTTCAAAAGCATCACGCGCGTCACAGGAGCGGCTCGCGCGATAAAAAACTGTCAAACGGAAACGCGGAATGTGTTGCGGCGCGCCGACGCGCCCTCACTCGAGCGAGCGGCGTACCCAGCCGCCCGGCGTCCGCGTCAGCTCATACGCGGGCCAGTAGTGCTGGTCGAGCTTCAATGTGATCACTTCCGGGGCGTTGTTCCAGGTGATGGTCTTCAGGCGCACCGAGGAGCGGTCGGGCCGCCCGGTGACGGCCTTGAGGAAAGAGTCGAGATCCGGCGTCGGCTCGCCGTCCACCTCCATGATGCGCCGGCCGGGGTAGAGACCGTAACGCGTCGCCGGCGATCCGTATGAGAAGTAGGCGACGTACACCCCCACGGGCGCGATGCCCCGCTGCACGCTCATGGCGCGATGAGGCGCCTGCAGCGTCGCGCCGGCCCACTCGACGAGCCGATCGATATCCGTGCCGGGAAGCTCCGCCGTGGGGACCTCGAGCGTCTGCTCGCCCTGGCCGCGCCACACGGTGACCTGCACGCTCTCCTTGTCGGCGGCGGCTTTCTCGACCTCGCGGAAGCGCGTCAGGAGGGTCGAAGGAAGAGTCATTTCCTCATTGCCATCAGTCACGACCTGAGAACCCCGCTCAACGGATTGATGCTTCAGACCGAGCTTGCTCAGATGAGCCTGGCAAGTCAGGATACCGAGAGTGTTCGGGATTCGCTCAGAAGGATCAATGTGTGCGCCCGGACAACGTCCGACCTTCTCAACAGCTTTCTCGAACTCGGCCGTCTCGACTGGTCGGACGAGCTCATGCAAACGGATGTGTTTCCGATCAAGGAAATGATGAACAAC
>Ga0209806_1002705_pt1 | contig 10937 bp, 7 predicted proteins | sample GraSoiAngelo_152_FD_186166 | JGI IMG/M metagenome (GOLD analysis project Ga0209806, IMG submission 186166) | Grasslands soil microbial communities from the Angelo Coastal Reserve, California, USA - 14_1009_12_30cm (SPAdes) (version 2) | ecosystem: Environmental > Terrestrial > Soil > Grasslands ... | reverse complement strand
TTCATGGCACCTACCTCAAAAAAGGAAGAAAGCGGGCGGCTGCCCGCTCTAACGGCTGTTTTCAGATGCCGGGGGTGCGGTAACCTCTGTTGCCTTTTTTAGTACCGACCTATCCATTCTTCTGTGACCTGGCTCACCGTTTTGTGTGATGCCTGTGCCGTCGCTGAATTGGCAAAAAGTATAGGTTGAAAGTATGTATACCACGACTAGAAAACCTATGGGCGACACGGTCATAACGTGCAAGGATTGCGGACAAGCGATCAGCATGAACAAGATTTGTGAGAAGCCCATCCAATCGGCAACCGACATGCTGAAGCACATAGCTGCCCACAACGCCTCCCGCGCCTTCGCGACGGCTGAGCGTGTCCTTGCGCCGGAACCCAACCTTGCCGTTGCGTCAGCCACCCCCCCGTTCGCGTCCCATGCGGAATGCCCTCAACCGTCCGATCACACTCAGGCTTCTATGAATCCAACGGGCGAGATTCCTACGGCGGACGAGTTGGAGACTGAGACAGCCAACTGAACGTACCGCCATGATGTGAGAGTTTGGGGGAATCGGACAAGACCGTACGCGCACTTGCTAGGTAGCGCAGCAGAAGACCGGTGGTGGCGCTTCCATTCGAAAGTTAAGCCCATCGCTTTCAGCATGCCGTTTGTGGCATGCTCTATGCATGAAGAATAAGAACAAGAGAGAACTAGAGAAGCACTGGGCCGAACAGGCCAAGAAACTCTCCAAGAAGCCCGCCAACACTTCGGTCCGCCTGAAGCCGGAGGTCGTAAACCAGACTTCGCAGACCGGAAGGGAACCTGCCGGGAAAGACTAAGCCGGCCCTCCAACGTTGGAGCTCGCAGTGCGGCTGGCTGCAGTGGTCAGTCGCAACTTTCCTGCAGGAGCAGGCACTTCAGTCTCTGGAAAATGCGTTGCAGCGTGAACGCGAGTTTCCGGACCTCAAGACTCAGGCGTGGAGCCGCTACGCCCTACTTGTGGCTGAGAAAAGGCTAGACCACCTTTATGACAGCGCCCTGCAAGTCCTCCGGGAAAGCCCGCTACAGTCGAATTCGTTTCCAGTCGATGGTTTTCGCCGGCATGCAGCGTTCGCCCTGATTGCAGATGCTCAAGGGATGGGCGAGCCCGCGGCAGAGAGTGCCACCAAGGTTCTACAGTTTGCTGACCTGATGCATTCCAGGTTCCGGTACCATCCTGACGTTGGCCTGGTCAGACCGGAATGCGACAGCCTAAGGAAGGAACTGCACCGGCTTGTCCAAAGCTGATTGGCGAAACCAGGCGTGGGTGTTGAAAAAGTCTTTCGCAAATTGCGCTAGGATACCGTACAAACGACCTTTTTAGTCTTCTAGACATTTTGTATCCCCCCAATTTTGGTGGTTTGGGAGGAAACCGGGACCGTCTGACGAGTGAGAACGATCCCAAATCTGCGCCCCAGGAAATACTCCCAGCGATGGCCAGGAGGACGCGATGAAAACTTTCAAGACATGAGCGGCCAGCGGGAGCACGGTTCTATTCGGGATGATGGTTTTTCTCAGCTTCGTTGCAGCCGGGCATCGGGCGATCGCGCAGACTCTGACGACCGGACAGGTGATCGGACAAGTGGGCGATCCTGGAGACGAATAATCTCAATCCCTGCGAATGGTAGATCAACGGGCGCTATCGTCCGCCTCTACTGATTTCGCTGCTCGCTCTCTCGAGTTTGGCTCTTGTATTCCGCAGTTGCAGGGGCCGGTCCTCTTGCAACCTTGGGCAGCACTGCTGACGAAAAGGAGGAACTCTTGACAGAGAATGCGTTGCTCAATCGCGAAAGTTCCTACACGTTGCACAAAGCGTATATTCACTTTGTCATTGTCCTGGCTTTCGGATCGTTTACGCTGCCTCCGTATTCCTTGGCTGCGGAGGTCCCGAAAATCATACAGAAGGACGGACGTTACGCCCTCATGGTGGACGGGCGTCCCTTCTTGATTCTCGGTGGTCAGATTCACAACTCCAGTGCATGGCCTATCGAACTGCCACAGGTATGGGAATCGATGGCAGCTCTGCACGCCAACACGGTGGAGGCGCCGATCTACTGGGAGCAGGTGGAGCCCGAGGAGGGGCGCTTTGACTTCAACAATGTGGACCAGATTGTGGAAGGCGCTCGTTCTCACAATCTACGCGTGGTGCTGCTGTGGTTCGGCACCTGGAAGAACGGCAACATGCACTATGCGCCAGCGTGGGTGAAGACGGACACAAAGCGTTTTCCGCGCGTCATCCGTCCCGACGGCGAGCCGATTGACGTGCTTTCACCTCTTTCGCGCAACACACTGGAGGCAGACAAGGCTGCATTCGTGACCTTGATGCGGCACCTGAAACAGATCGACGCTGAGCAGCACACGGTTCTCCTGGTCCAGGTGGAAAATGAATCCGGCAATATTGGGAGCGTGCGCGACAATTCCGCAGAGGCGAACCATAAATTTGCAGGGGTCGCTCCCTCCGATCTGTTGGCGGCAGCACACAAACAACCGGGAACGTGGAGCCAGGTCTTCGGTGCGGAGGCGGATGAGATTTTTCAGTTCTACCACCAAGCAAAATACATCAATGAAATCGCCGCTGCAGGCAAGGCCGAATTCCCAATTCCTTGTTACATCAACGTGTGGATCGAGTATCCCGCCGCCGAACTGCCCCAGCGCCAACTAGGCATGCCCGGGATCGGGTATCCCAGTGGCGGCGCAGTGCAAAAGTTGGTCGGATTGTGGCGTGCGCTGGCGCCCTCGATCGACATGATCGGGCCCGATATCTATTCCGACGACTCCCCGTTCTATCGGGAGACGATCCGAGCCTATCACCGGGTTGACAATCCACTGTGGATTCCGGAAACCGGCCGAAGCGACAGCTTTGGGAAGTTCTTCTTCTATGCCTTGGGGGATGGGGCGATCGGCTTTTCGCCGTTCGGCGTGGACCAGCCAGGCTGGAACATCCTGGGGGACGAGCCATGGAAGGCACACGCGCGCAACTTTGCTCTGGTCGCCCCCATGACCCGTGAGATTGCTCAACTGGAGTTTGAGGGTAAGCTCAAGACCGCCGTAGAAGAGCCAGGGCAAACCGCGCAAGAGGTAGACTTCGGGAAATGGCAGGCGACGGTGGCCTTTGGGTTTCCACAGCCCGATGGCCGCAGAGCTCCCGGCACCAAGGATGCTCATGGTGCCGCGCTGGTCGCACAGTTGGGCCCGGATGAGTTTCTCGTCACGGGAGTGGATGCCAGTGTCAGTTTCCATCTGCCGGGAAGATTACCGTGGATGCGCAGCGAGGTCATCACCGCGGAACAGGGTGTCTATCAGAACGGCGAGTGGAAGCCGCAAAAGCTATGGAATGGCGACGAGACCGACCGCGGTCTTTGCTTCCACGACAAACCGGCAGCGGTGCACGTGCGGTTGGGACGCTTTTAGGTTTGCCCGTACGCGCCGGAACAAACCGGGAGTATGCTGCGCATAGCATGAAAAAAGCTTGTACCGACCATCATTTTTCCAGGGTGTTTTCTAGATTCATTTGTGGTCAACGATGCCTTTCTAGCCCTTATGAAACCGGATTGAAGCGCTCGCTCCAGACCAGACGTCGCTGGCAGCGGCGCGGAAGTTGCTGAAGCCTTTCCTTCTCACACCCGTGGATACAGAACCCTCACCGTCCTCGATATTTCGCAAACCGCCATAGACGCGAACAGGAAGCGACTAGGGAAGGCTTCGGAGCGTGTCCACTGGCTCGTAGGGACATCACTCAAGTCGAGCTGGAGCTCTCTGCTTACGACGTGTGGCGCGACGGGCTGTCTTTCACTTCCTCACCTCCCCGAGCGACCGTCTCGCCTACGTTCGACAAGTGACGCGCGCAGTGAAGCCTGGAGGAAATGTGATCGTCAGTACCTTCGGGCCGGAAGGGCCAACCCAGTGCTGCGGTCTGGAGGTTGTGCGCTGCGATGCGGAATCGTTGCACCAGGAGTTTGGCGTGCATTTTCGGTTGTTGGATGGCTCCAAAGAAATGCACCGCACACCATTTGGCACAGTCCATCAGTTTCTATGCTGTCTATGCAGGGTCGAATAAACCAGCACCTCGCGTAGTTACCGCGGATTGACCGTGAGTACATCCGGCTGTGATTTGGATCACATCCAATGAGGGCAAGTCCCCATAGTATCCTTGCTTAGGGCCATGACGTGGCGAGTCAAAATCGTTGCATTCGCGCTGACGATCACACTGTTGGCAATGCCGATGTCGGCGCTGATCTCATGCTGGTGGCACATGTCAGCTGCCGAGAAATGCACGCCCCATTGCCCCATGATGAGCGGGCATGAGCCTTTGCTCGCCAATCAAGCGGCACCCGCAAATGGCTCGTGCTGCCAAGTCTCTGCCTTCAGGCAGACCCCGGCTTCGATGCCGCAGGCTCCGACTGGCGCCGGCGCTTTGGGCGTGACACCGACACTCGCTGTGTCGACACTCGACGCCCCGGTCGCACCGACCCAGGCTTCACCAGCCGATCCTCTCGCCCGAGCGGCATGTCCCACCCTGCAGTCCGCTTTCTGCACTTTCCTGATCTAGCCCTTTCTCTTTTGCTGCCGCCTTCCGGCGTAATTGCCTGAAATCAGCCATGCATTCATGGTGTTCATTGAGCAACAGAGAGCATTCTCATGATCAGGAAAGCAGTCGTATTAATTACATTCGGTTGTCTTTGGCCGGGCCTCGGCGTCGCACAACAGGTTCACGTTCAGGTTCCGGTTCAGTTCCAGGCACCTGCCACGGACACCGCCACCCACTCTGCAGCACCGTCGCCTCTTGGCCTCGAAGACCTGGTTCGCGAGGCTCTGCAGAAGAATCCGGCTGTTCAGAGCGCCTTGCATACCGTCGAAGCACAGAGGCGCCGCATACCGCAAGCCAAGACACTACCCGATCCAACGGTTGGGATCGGCTGGGCTGGAAACATCACGCTTTTCAGCGTGCAATCGGGTGACCCTTCCAGTTACCGCGCCGTAGCTGCCAGCCAACAACTCCTTTATCCCGGCAAGCTGAAGCTACGCAGCGAGATTGCTTCGAAGGAAGCGGATGCTGCGTCGTCAGACCTTGAGGCCGTTCGCCGGCGCGTAACCACGGATGTAAAGACGGCCTACTTCGAATACTGGTTCTACGACAAAGCTATTCAGACCACCCTCAAGGACAAGGATCTGCTCTCGAAGCTGTCCCAGATCGCCGAAGCCCGTTATCGGGTTGGCAAAGGCGTTCAGCAGGACGTTCTCAGATCACAGGTCGAGATTTCATTACTGCTGCAAAGGCTCACGGTTCTCGAACAGCAACGAAATACTTCGCAGGCACGTCTGAACACTCTGTTGGCGCGCAGTCCTGAAGCGCCACTCCCACCTACCGGGAATATTGAACGGTCTGGGCTGAACTACTCGCTGGACGATCTGTACAGACTAGCGCGCCAGAATGATCCCAGCCTTCACCGCGAGGAGCAGATGATTGAACGCAACCAACTCGCAGTGAACCTGGCACAGAAGGACTACTACCCGGATCTCACCGTCGGATACATGTATCAGCAGCGTCCCATGATGCCTGACATGCACGGGATGACGTTCACCGTGAACATCCCGGTCTTCTACAAGAGCAAACAACGCGAGGAAGTGAGGCAGGCCACGGAAGAGCGGCTTTCAGCCGAGAGCAGCCGCGACAATCGGAAGAACGAACTGAATTTTGAACTCAAACAGCAATACCTGGCGGCCAAGGCCTCGGATGAACTTCTTCGGCTGTTCTCTGAGGGCGTGGTGCCGCAGTCATCGTTGGCATTGGAGTCCTCGATGTCTGCCTATCAGGTTGGCACAGTGGACTTCCTCAGCGTTATAGGAAATTTCTCGACAGTCTTGAATTACGAAATCGACTACTACCGCGAGTTGGCGAATTACCAGACTGCGCTGGCCCGCATGGAGAGCATGGTGGGCGTGGACCTGACTTCGACGGCCGCGCAACCGGGCAACCAACACCCGGCGGGAGGAGAGTAAAGCGATGCTTCGCAAAGTTCTGAGAGTTTTGGCAATCGTGGCTGCAATCGCCCTAGCGGTGGGAGTGACTATCAGCGCAAGAGTGTCAGCCATTTTTCAGCGCCAGCAATCAGCCTCGCAGCCGAACGCCGCGGGAAACGGGCGCAAGGTTCTCTATTGGTATGACGCCATGAGCCCACAGCACCACTACAACCAACCGGGAAAAGCCCCAGACGGAATGGACCTGGTGCCTCAATACGCCGAGGACAACCTTTCTCAGAGTGCCTCTGCAGCCAGCACATCGGAGCCCGGCGACGTACGGAAGATCCTCTTCTGGTATGACCCGATGCATCCGGCCTACAAATCTGGCAAGGCAGGAACCGCGCCAGATTGTGGCATGCAACTGGTCCCCAAGTACGCCGATGACGAGGCGGCGAAGATGCCCGCTGGCACCGTCAAGATCGCACCCGAGAAGCAGCAACTGATTGGCGTAAGAACCGCGACCGTCGAACGGCAGTCTCTGGTGCGCACTGTGCGTACGACCGGTCAGCTTACCAGCGATGAGACGAAGCTCGCGCATGTCCACGTGAAGGTCAACGGGTACATCGACAAGAGCTACGTCGACTACATCGGGCAACTGGTCAAAAAGGGTCAGCCGCTCTTTACGCTTTACAGCCCAGATCTTGTGGCCACGGAAGAGGAATACCTGATTGCGAAGCGCGGCGCAAAGGAGATGGGCGCCTCGCAATTCCCAGACGTTGCACAGGGATCGCAGTCGCTGCTGCATTCAACTCGTGAACGGCTCAAACTCTGGGACATCAGTGACGAGCAGATCAAGAAACTTGACGAGACCGGCGAGGTCACGAAGACTTTGACCTTCTACTCACCCGTCAGTGGCTTCGTGACCGACCGTAAGGCGTTTCCGCAAACCGCCGTTACCCCGGACATGGACCTCTATGTAATCAGCGACCTGTCCACGATCTGGGTGAATGTAGACGTGTACGAGTACGAGGTGCCGTTTGTGAAAGTGGGCCAAACGGCAGACATGCGACTCAGCTACTACGCCGGAAGGACCTACACAGGGAAAATCACCTACATTTATCCGACTGTTGATCCCGTCTCCCATACGGTAAAGGCCCGCATCGAGTTTCCGAACCCTAATTTCGACTTGAAACCACAGATGTTGGCAAACGTGCAGTTGAAGATCGACTACGTCAAGCAGATTGTGGTACCCCAGGAAGCGATTATGGATTCCGGGGACAAACAGTACTTGTTTGTCGTCCACGACGGCGGCGTGTTCGAACCGCGCGTGATTCAGATGGGAGCGAAGCTCGAAGGCAATGTGGTGGTTCTGTCTGGCCTGAATGCGGGGGAAACCATCGTGACCTCTGGGAACTTCCTAATCGATTCCGAGAGCCGTCTGAAGAGCGCTATGGCCGGGATGCAGCACTAAGGAGATTCGTTATGGCAAAGAAAGCATCGCTTTATTCGGCCGTCGTCCTGATCGTACTAGCGGGCTTGTTCGCAGGCGGTTATTGGCTTGTCAACCAGCGTTCGCAGACGGAATGCGGATTCTGCCAGCGTCACATCAATCCGAAAGCCCATGTTGTGGCTGAGGTCGGTGGAAAGCGGCGGAACGTCTGCTGTGCGCACTGTGCCGTGACCGAAGCACGACAGGACAAGAAGCCCCTGCGGCTGATCGAAGTGACGGACTATCCCACGGGAAAGATGGTGAGCCCGGAAGGGGCGTGGTTTGTCGAGGATAGCCGGGTGATCGCCTGCGAACACGACATGCCCAAGATGGATGAATCCAAGCACGCGGAACAGTTGGCCTTCGATCGCTGCTCGCCCGGCACATTCGCGTTCAGTGACCGGAAAGCAGCAGAGACGTTTGTGGCCCAGAACGGTGGCGTTTTGCGGAGCCTGCCTGAAGTGCTGGCGGAGGCCCAGTCGCAATGATTAACCGAATTATCGATATCTGTGCGGAGAACAAATTCCTCGTTTTACTCTTCATCGGCGTAGGCGTCCTCGCTGGCTGGCATTCGATGAAGAACACGAAGCTGGATGCAATTCCCGACCTGTCTGACACACAGGTCATCGTTTATTCCAGGTGGGACCGCAGCCCCGACATCATGGAAGATCAAGTCACGTATCCCATCACTTCGGCGCTGCTGGGCTTGCCGAAGGTGAAGGACATCCGCGGCTTCTCAGATTTCGGGTACTCCTACGTCTACATCATCTTTGAAGAAGGCACCGACATTTACTGGGCACGCTCGCGAACGCTTGAATACCTGAATTCCGTGGTCCCACGCTTGCCGAAAGGTGTGGAGGTTGAGTTAGCGAAAGATGCGACCGCTGTCGGTTGGGTTTATCAGTACGCGCTGGTCGATACTACGGGGCAATACAGCATTGAGAAGATCCGGAGCTACCAGGATTGGTATTTGCGCTACGCGTTGCAGTCCGTGCCTGGCGTCGCCGAAGTGGCGCCATTGGGCGGCTTCGTCCGGCAGTACCAGGTCAATATTGATCCCAACAAGCTGCTGGGCTACAAGATACCGATCAATGTGGTCGTGGACGCCATTGGCAAGAGCAACAACGATGTCGGCGCCCGACTGGTCGAGATGTCCGGGCGCGAGTATATGGTGCGAGGGCGCGGCTACATCAAATCGCTCGATGACATAGGCAACATTGTCGTCATGTCGAACCTGCAAACCGGCACGCCTGTGCTCGTGAAGGACATCGCCACAGTGACCTTTGGCCCCGATATGCGGCGTGGTGTTGGTGAACTGGATGGCCAGGGAGAAGCGGTCGGCGGTGTCGTGATCATGCGGTTCGGCGAAGACGCGCAGAAAGTCATCGAGCGGGTGAGGCAAAGGATCACCGATATTGAGCCCACGCTGCCGAAGGGGATGAAGATCGTCACCACCTATGACCGTTCCGACCTGATCGACCGCTCAGTCGATAACTTGAAGCACACGCTGATTGAGGAACTGATTATCGTCAGCTTGGTGATCATGATTTTTTTGTGGCACTTCCCCAGTGCCATCATCCCCATCATTACCATTCCGATCACCGTGATCCTGGCGTTTATTCCCATTCAGATGAGCGGCATGTCGGCCAATATCATGTCGCTCGGCGGAATCGCTATCGCTATCGGGGCCATGATTGATGCGGCAGTCGTAGTTGTCGAGCAGACGCACAAGAAGCTTGAGCACTGTAATGCGGAAGGGCGTCCTGGCGACTATCACCAAGTCGTGATCTCGGCCGTGAAGGAAGTCGGGGGAGCGAGCTTCTTCGCGTTGCTCGTCATCGCCGTCGCCTTCCTGCCGGTGTTCACGCTCGAAGCCCAGGAAGGCCGCCTGTTCAAACCGCTGGCGTTTACCAAGACTTTCGCCATGGCGATCGCGGGAGTTCTGGCCATCACGCTCGATCCCGCGATGCGGTTGTTGTTCACTCGCATGGATAAGTTCAAGTTCCGTCCGCGATGGCTGGCGGCAATCGTAAACAGTGTGCTCGTTGGCACGATCCACAGCGAAGACAACCACCCGATCAGCCGCCCTCTGATGAAGCTGTATCACCCAGTGGTTGAGTTCGTGCTCGAACACAAATGGAAGACGATCGCCGCCGCCGTTATTGCCATGGTGCTAACCGTGCCGGTGTTCTTTCGGCTCGGCTCGGAGTTCATGCCGCCACTTGATGAGGGCACTCTGCTGTATATGCCTACGACCTTGCCCGGCATGTCCGTAACCGAAGCCTCACGGCTGTTGCGGGTACAAGACAAGATCATCAAGAGCTTTCCTGAGGTCTACCGCGTATTCGGCAAGGCAGGGCGTGTGGAAAGTGCCACCGATCCCGCACCCTACTCCATGATGGAGACCGTTATTACTCTGAAGCCCCAAACGGACTGGCCAAAGCGCGAGCGCTGGTATTCGAAATGGGCTCCCAACTGGTTACGCAGCACACTCGGTCGATTCTGGCCGGAACACGGCACGACTCAGGAACTGGTCTATGGCCCCGGAGGTCTAAACGAGGCGCTGACGATGCCCGGTATCGCGAATGCATGGACGATGCCGATCAAAGCGCGTATCGACATGCTTACAACGGGCGTTCGCACGCCGCTTGGCATCAAGGTCCTCGGTTCCGACCTGGGCGAGATCGAGAAAGTCGGTGGGCAGATCGAGATGGCATTGAAGGACATCCCCGGTACAACCAGCGTATTTGCTGAACGGCCGGCCGGCGGCTACTTCCTCGACTTCGATCTGAAACGAGATCAACTCGCTCGCTACGGACTGACCGTGGATGATGCCAATGATGTTCTGATGTCGGCCGTGGGTGGTGAGCCGGTCACCACCACGATCCAGGGGCGGGAACGGTAGTCGGTAAACGTTCGCTACTTGCGTGACTACCGCAGCGACATCGACGCGTTGCAGCGAGTGCTGGTCAACACGCCTTCAGGTGGCGAGATCCCGCTGGGGCAGATTGCCGACATCTCGTTGAAGACCGGTCCCGGCATGATCCGCGATGAAAACGGCCGTCTCAGTGGATATGTCTACGTCGATGTCTCCGGACGAGATATCGGCAGCTACGTTACCGATGCAAAGAAGGTTGTGGCCGAAAAGGTGACCTTCCCCGCAGGCTATCAACTTGTCTGGAGCGGCCAGTACGAATCGATGGAGCGTGTAAAAGAGCGCCTGAAGATCGTTGTGCCGATCACGCTTTTTATCGTGTTCCTGTTGCTGTACCTCAATACCAAGTCCACAGTAAAGACTTTCATCATCCTCCTCGCTGTGCCGTTCTCAGCGATCGGCGCAATCTGGTTCCTTTACCTCTTGAACTACAACATGAGTATTGCAGTGTGGGTTGGGCTCATCGCGCTGCTCGGAGTGGATGCCGAGACCGCCGTCTTCATGCTGCTGTACTTGGATCTTGCCTAC
>Ga0209806_1002702_pt1 | contig 10945 bp, 8 predicted proteins | sample GraSoiAngelo_152_FD_186166 | JGI IMG/M metagenome (GOLD analysis project Ga0209806, IMG submission 186166) | Grasslands soil microbial communities from the Angelo Coastal Reserve, California, USA - 14_1009_12_30cm (SPAdes) (version 2) | ecosystem: Environmental > Terrestrial > Soil > Grasslands ... | reverse complement strand
CTCGATACGGTCAACCTCACTCGGTTCGTCGTCCTCGCGGCGCTCCTCGCCATGGTCCTGCTCGATCACCTCGAGCTGCTTCGGACGGGAGCCGAGCCCACGGAGGGGTTCCTCGAGTCGGAACTTCGCTCGTTGCGCGCACGGGCTCAGGAGGGCGCCGTCGCACCGCGCGCCGTCACCCGGGCGCTCCAGGAGCTGCAAACGCTCGTGGAACAGATGCCCGAAGGGCCGACGATCTCGACGCGAAAGGCGCAACCTACCGCACCCTCGGCAACCCCGGCGGCCCCGGACGAGAACTACATGCGGGAACTCTTGACGTCCATGCTCGAGGAGCTCGAGGACGAGGCCGCGGTGCGGTCGGCCCGGGGACAGGCGAAATCCGGGGAGGCGGCCGCGCCGGAGGACGAGGAACGCGGCCCGAGTCTGGTCGAACGGGCCGCATCGCGGTTCCCGCGGTTCCGGCCGCCCCCCGAGGCGTTGCTCAAAGAGGCGAAGGATTTCGCGGATCGCGGCAAACTCGAGAAGGCGCTGAAGCGTCTCGACTGGATCGCCGACGTCGACGAGCGGTTCCCCGGGCTCTGGGAACTTGCCGCGACAATCTACGACGAGCTGGGTGAGGTCGATGTGGCGGCCGAGTGCCGCCGTCGTGCGACCGAGCCATCGCGGAGGAAAAAGCCCGCTTTGAATCCGGACGTCAGACCAAAGTCTTTTTGACCGCGCATTCCGTTCTCCGCCATCCTCATGCGGCTCGTCCTCCTCGGCCCACCCGGAGCCGGCAAGGGAACCCAGGCCACGAAACTCGCGGCGTATCTTGGCGTGCCCCACGTCTCGACGGGCGACATCTTGCGGCACAACGTCACGGCGCGATCGGAACTCGGGAAGAAGGCGAAGGCGTACATGGACGCCGGCGGGCTCGTGCCCGACGACCTCGTGATCGCGATGACGGAACGCCGGCTCAAGGAACCGGATGCGAAGAAGGGGTTCATCCTCGACGGTTTCCCGCGGACGCTCGCGCAGGCGGAGGCGCTCTCGAAGTTCACGAAGCTCGACGCCGCGGTGAACTTGTTCCTGGAACCGGAGGAGCTGATCAAGCGGAACACGGGCCGCCGGGTGTGCCCGAAGGACGATACCGTGTATCACATCTTCATGAACCCCCCGAAGAAGGCGGGGATCTGCGACAAATGCGGCACGCCCTTGATCATCCGCGACGATGATCGAGAGGACGTCGTGCGCACACGCATCGAGACGTATGAGAGCCAGACGGCCCCTCTCATCAAGTACTACCGGGACCGCGGGCTGCTGCGTGAAGTCTACGCGAGCGGCCTGATCGAGGAGATTTTTCTCCGGACGATTGAAGTCCTCAAAGAGTCCGCGCAGTCGCGCGGGCGATAACTGTTATATCGGCGTCGCGATGCGACTCGCGCGCCCGCGTCGGCTAGTTTGGATAGGCTAACAGGCTGCGGACCTGTAGACTGGGGTTCAAATCCCCGCGCGGGCGTCCGCTCCCACGCCAGGATTGGCGGCGCATTTAAGCCCGACGCCTCTCTCCCGAGCGTGTGGCTTCGCTCCCCGCATCCCAGCGACGCTTCCTGTTACTTATCACTGTCTTCGCGGTAGCGTTGTCACTCGTGAACGGTCCTAGCGGAACTCGTGTTTCGACCGTTGCGGAAGGTTCTTCGTTATCGTCGTCAGGCGAGCCGACTCTCGCGACAATCGAGCATCTCGCGCCCACATCTTTGCATCCCGGAATCCCTCCGGCGCCAGCCGCATCGGCGGTTCCGGTCCGGTCCGCAGCCGTGCCGGTCGCTTCTTTTGAGGGACTCCACTTCGGGACGAACGGACCATACACGGACGGCTACGTCCCGCCCGATGTCCAGGTGGCCGCCGGGCCGAACCACATCGTCGAGATGGTGAACGCCCTCGGCCGGATTTCGACGAAACAGGGAGGCGAGGTGCAGACCTTCCCTCTCGCCCCGTTCTTCGGCGCCCCCTCGACCGATTTTCTGAGCGACCCGAAGGTCCACTTTGACGCCGCGAGCGAGCGGTGGTTCGCGACCGTCACGGACGTCACGACGGGCAGCGTCCTCCTCGAGGTCTCCGCGACGGACGACCCGACGGGCGCCTGGATCGGTTACGCGGTGTCGACGACCGGCTGCGCGGACCAGCCGCTGCTCGGTATCAGCGATCTCGTCGTCGTCCTGTCCGCGAACGACTACTCCTCGTGCACCTCGAGGCCGTTGTATCTCGGCGTCCAGTACTGGGTCTTGAACAAGACGGATCTCGTGAGCGGCGCGCCCGCGCGATTCATGAGCTTCGGGCCGGACCCCACCCTCTTCTCCGTGCAGCCCGTCCAATCGCTCGCTCCGACAGACACCCAGTTCATGGTGACGGTCGTGAACGGCCCCCCAAGCACGCTGACGCTGTTCTCGATCACCGGGGTCCCACCCGGCCTCGTGCTCGTGTCGCGTCAAGACCTCGCGATCCGAACGACCACGGTCCCGCCGAGCGCGCCGCAACCCGGGACGAAGGACAAGCTCGACACGGGAGACGCGCGGGTCCAGGACGCGATGTGGGCGGACGGCCGCCTCTGGCTCTCCCTGGACGACGGCTGCACGCCGCCGGGCGACAATCTCGTGCGGTCCTGCGCGCGACTGATTGAGGTCGACACCACGAACGCCACGATTGCGCAAGACTTCGACCTCAGCGTCGTCGGGAAATACGTCTTCTACCCGGCCCTTCGGACGGACGGCGAAGGCCATCTCATCGTCGTCTTCGGCGAATCGTCGTCGAGCGAGTTCCCGGGGGTCATGGTCGCGGATCGGTCGGGGACCGACCCGCCGAATACGATCGGGACGCCGCAGGTCGTCCGGGCGGGCGAGGCCCCGGAAACCCTGGCGTGTTCCGGCTCCGTGTGCCGGTACGGGGACTACTTCGGCGCGGCCCGAGATCCGTCGGACCCGGGAATCGTGTGGGTCGCGGGCGAGTACGGGACGTCGTCCGGTTGGGCGACCTTCATCGCGGCGATGGCCGAGACCGTTCGCTTCACCCTGAGCTACTCTGTCCAAGGCGGCGGCTCCGGATACACCTCGCCCATTCTGACATATGTGAGCGGCGGCCAGACGACAAACGCGACACTGACGACCACGCCGAGCGTGTATGTTCTCGATGCGGGAACGCACTGGTCCGTGCCCAGCGTCCTCGTCGGGTCGACAGGGACCGAACGATGGGCAACAAACCAAGCCGTGTCCGGAGCGGCGACGGGATCGGGGACGGTTGCGTTCGGCTACGCGCACCAGTTCTCCGAATCGTTCGCGTTCCGGGTGACGGGCGGCGGATCCGGCTATGCCGCACCGTCGGTACGCTACAACCAATTCGCCGCCTCGGTTTCGAATCGCGCGAACCTGACAGATTGGGTCGACGCGGACAGCGACTACGGATTCCCGCTGTCCCTTGAGGGCTCGAACGCGTCGGAGCGCTGGCAGGCGGATTCGCAGAGCGTGAACGGGACCGTCACGTCGAGCGGGACCGTCGAGGTCCGCTATCGGCATGAGGCGTTCCTCACGTTCGCGGTCCAAGGGCCAACCGGCTCCACAATCTCGCCGGGTTCCGGGTGGTACGACTTTGGTGGGTCCGTGCAACTGACGGTGGGAGCACCCACGGGATGGGCTGTGGGCGAATGGCAAGGTGCGGGACCCGGCGCCTACTCCGGAACCCAGGCGTCTCCGACGGTCATCGTGACCGGTTCTTTCTCGGAGACCGCGATCCTCTATGCCGGTCTCACGATCGTTGCGGGTGGCGGCGGTTCCGTCTCGTACACCTACACAGGCGGGGCCGGGACGATTCCAGCGGGGTCGTCCCACACGGTCTACGTGCGGCCCGGGACGAACGTCTCCCTCGTCGAGAGTCCGTCGATCGCCTACGAGTTCACGGGGTGGAGCGGCGTGGCCACGGGGAATCAGTCGAGCATCCGAGTTACGGTGACGGAGCCCGTCCAGGTGACCGCGAGCTTCTCCCTGACAACAACCGCGGTGTTCGCGCTCTATTCCGCGGTTGGCGCGGTGATCCTAATCGCTCTCCTACTGGCGGTCGCGGTCGTACGCCGGAGGCGACGCGCGCTGCCTCCTCCTCCACCGCCCGAGCCACCGCTGCCGCCCCCACCGCCGCCATAAGGGATCGCGTGCCGACGTCGGTCGCGCTCACATGAAACCAAGGGGGCCGAGCTTCTCCGGCAGGTATGTGTCCGTGACGTAATCGAGACCGTACTTTGCGAGGGCCTGCTGCTCCGCTTTCTTGTTCATCTGGAGCATCGTCTGAATCTCGTTCCGCCAGAACTCATCGTTGAAGCGAGGATCCGACATCTCCGCATTCAGCGCGCCAACGTCCCGCGGCGTCAACACATCGGTCGGGAGTTCATAGTTCAGGATGTCGCTGGCGGTGATCCCGAGGAACTCCGCGGTCGGAGTCGCAAGGTATTCGGAGATGTGTGCCGTCTTGATTGCCCCGTAGGCCACGGACGCGTGAATCCGGAACGACCACGGATCGCCGTCAGTAAATGTCGCGCATGGGAGCTTCAGCTCTTCGTTCAATCGCTTCAGCAACCGGCGAGTGCTGCGACTCGGCTGCCCTTTCAGATGGACCAAGATGCATTTCCCGTCCTCGTCAAATCCGTTCTCCACGAGGCGGTCGAACATGCCGCCCGTCTCAATGGCCAAGATGAACTTCGCGTCCGCCTCGACGAGCTTGACTTTCTCCTTCTCAACGTTGTAGGGAATTGTGTAGCCCGCGTCGCCAACGTCGTCGCGACAGTTGATCCTCTTTCGGTCACCGGTCCGCGTGATTTCCTCGATCGTCAAGTTCCCGACGACGCTCGCTCCGCTCTCTTCCGGACGCAGTTTGAAGTCCTCCCGGAGGAGTTGTGTGATCACCTCGAGGTCCTCCGCGAGGAGGTTCGATTCCTCCTGCGCGTGGAACTTCGCGATGTCCCATCCTTCGGAGATGTAGTACATCTCCCGCAGGGTCGAGGACTTGCTCTCCCGAATCATGTCGCGAATGAATTCAAGGACGTACATCGTCCGCAGCAGCATGAGGGCCCCTTTGAGCTTCTTCGCGCTCCGAACGCCCATCAGGTGGCCGTACTTCCAGACCGCGTGTTTCGGGTCGAAGCGGATGTTCGCCTTCGTGCGGAGCGGGATCTTCATCTTTGGGATCTGGCCGCCGTCTAGTTCGTCGTAGATCTCCTCGGCGATCGCGTATAGGGCGTCGACCGCCTTGTTCGACGCGGCCGGATCGGCCTTCTTCTTATTCGTCATTGAGGGTCTCCTCCGTCTCGTCGTAGTCGATCTCGCCTTCTTCCTCCGCATCGGCCGGGGGAGCTTCCTCCCCTTCGAACTCCCCGTAGTTCAGTTCCCAATCTCCCGGCAGGGGTTCTGCCCCGATGACGAGCCCAGGGTTGATTCCGCTCACGTAGATCTCCGACTCGTCGTACTCTGCCTCGTCGAGCCCTTCCAAGGCGAAACTCACAGAGGATTTCGCAACGCTGTCGATCCGCTTGAGTTCCCACGTAACCTTACCGTCCTCGCGGACCTCTGCCGGCTTCGGTTCGAGCGACTTCGGCTCAAAGCCGCGAGGGAGGAGCACGTGGAGGTTCAGCTTTTTTCCCGCGGCGGTGAAGTTGTGCGCAGTAATCGTGACGGTGTGCCGCTTGTTCTTTTCGTCGTAGGCGATCCCCTCGTCCACCCAGACGACGCCCATAATCTTTGTGATCGTCGCATCCAGAACCGGGACTTTCTTGTCCACGATCTTCGCCGACTTCTCCGCGATCCTCGGCAAGATCAGCTGGACGATCTCGAACTTCTCCTTCGTCTTCGCCCGGTGGGTTTTCTTCGTGAGGTGGGTCTTGAGCCGCCGGCCGCACTCCTTCAAGGCGAGGTCGAGTTCCGTGGTAATTTCCTCGATTGGCGCCACGGCCTCCTTCGCTTCGGAAGCGAACGGGATCTTCGTCGAGCAGAGGTGGACCAGGATGATGGCGGGCCCGAAGGGGATTCCTTGGCCGCTGCGCTGCTCGAGACCATAGCGGCGCCAGTCGACGCTCGAGACGGCGTGGCTCAAGGCGCAACCGCCGGCTTGGTAAAGGAGGGGCACGCGGTTTGCGAAGCGAAGGACTTCGACCGGCTGGTCGGGCGGCAAGTCCCCGCCGTACACAATCCCGACTTCGACTTGGAACGGGTTGCCCGCGTAGACCGCCGGGTCCCGCGTCAAGGGAGGGGCGTAGAACTCGGGTCGGAGGTTTCCCAGGACGTTTTTCAAGCCTCTCTTGATGAGTCGTTCCCCGATGGGACTGAGGCAGTCCGTCGGGGGGGCCATGAGCTTCGTGGACTGCATTGTCTCCTGGAGGGCCTTCGACTGCTCGAGGGTCAGGGAGCGCGGTTTCACCTCCGGATCGAGCCCCGCGGCCGCGCACATTTCCTTCGCGACCCGCGAGGAGACGCGAGTGAACTCTTCCCCGAGGAACGCGGAGAGCTTGTGAGACTTCGTCTCCTTCATCATCTGCATGAGGCTTCCGAGCTCAATTCCGTGCGGGTGCGGCGGGATTTCGTTGGTCTTCGGCGGAAGGTCCTCGGTTGCCCGCTCGTAGACGGCGACTTCGCCATCCGGCGCCTTGTAGGTGATTCGGGCGTGCGGATTGACGATTGCCGTCGCCTTCAGGTACTCCGGAATCGACTGTTTTCCGCCGACGTATCGTCCATTCAGCGGGATCTCCACGCGGGTGCCGTGCGCCTTCTCCCAGATGACGAAATCCTCGGAGATGATATTCGGTCGGTTCTTCTTCGTGTCTAGGATGAGCTCGATCTGGTAGGCGACGTCGTCCTCGGCGGTTTTCGACCGGATTCGGGCCGGCTTCCCGGTGGTCAGCTGGCCGTACATCACCGCTCCGGAAATCCCGAGCCCCATTTGACCGCGGGATTCGCGGCGGGCGTGGAATCGCGATCCATACAGAAGGCGTCCGAACACGTTGGGAACCTGTTTCTTCACGATTCCCGGGCCGTTGTCTTCGACCACGACAAGGAACTCGTCCTTGTCGATCTTGTTGACCTCAACGAGCGTATCTGGGAGGATCTCGGCCTCCTCGCAGGCGTCCAAACTATTCTCGACTCCCTCCTTGACGGCGGTCAGAAGTGCTTTCGTCGGCGAATCGTAGCCGAGGATCTGCTTGTTTCGTTCGAAGAACTCGGAGACGCTGATCTCCCGCTGCTTCTTCGCGAGCTCTTCGGCGATGGAGGTCGAGGGCATGCAATCACGGGGAAGGAATCAGGAGGAGGCCCGGGGTCCCATCCCGTGGCCCCGCATGTTTGGGAGTTCCATTTAAGGTTTCCTGACGGAGCGTTCGCGGGTGATTCTATGGAGAGAGAACGGATGAAGCGGCGGCCCGGGGGTGGGCGAAAGTGCTCGATGGCGGATGCGTCACGCCTCGAAAACCGCGCCGCACTTCGGGCACTTCTCGTCGTCTTCGCCGACGTCGGCACCGCAGTTCGTGCACGTGTAGGCGGCGGCCTTCGCGGCCTTCTCCGAAGGTTCCGACTTCGGCTTCCCGGCTGGCTCCTCCTTGGTACCCGGTTTCTCTTTCGGAATCTCGAGCGTCTTGCCGAGTTCCCGGGTCCGGAGCTGCCGCGTGCGGGCCGTATACCACCACAGGAAGAGGATGAGGTAGTAGAACGTGAGCGGGAGGAGCATGGACGTCCCGGTGAAGTACAGGATGAGGCCGTAGAACGCCCCCCACGGCGCCGTGAGCGGCCCGAAGTCGACATTCGAGACCGTCCAGTTCAGCGGGGTCGTGATGTTGTCCGTCACGGCGAAGCCGTACACGTAGATCGCGTCGGTCAGGCTTTGCTGTGTTTGGTACCAGGTGCCGTTCCTCGGGTTTCTCGTGGCATTCCCCGGGCTCGGCGTCATCTGGACCGGCGGTTGATCGACGAACGAGATTCCCGAGATGATCGTGAGGTTCAGCCAGACCGTGTAGTTGTCGGGAGTGGCGTTGACGGTCGTCGTCAGTTTCACTTGGAACGTGAACGTCGCCGAAGGATCCGCGCGGTACGGTTTCACGGTCCCATTGGACAAAGCCATCGTCGGGCTCGAGCCGCCATCGGGAAAACTCTGGCGGGGAATCGCCTGGTTCTCGGAGACGAGCATCTGCGTCCCGATGGCGGTCGCCACGAGGATTGCGATGAGGAAGACGGGCAGCGCGTTCACCGCGAGGCGCCGGACCTTCCGCTCCCCGAACCAGTACGGGAAGAGGAACACGATGAGCGGCATCAGGATGACGACGAGGCAGGTGAGCGCGCTCGTTGCGAGGAAATACATCAGCGAAACGACGAGGCCCAGGAGGACGATGTACGTGACCCGGAACCAGCGGGTCTTGCGGAACGCGCGGAACAGGTTCACCAGCCGGAGGGCGAAGGTCTCCTCGGGTGCCACGAAACCGTCCGATGCGGCCTTTTTGATAAATAGTTATGCCGCGCCATCCGGAGGCCGCGGTTCCCGCCTCCGAGTTCCAGGGCCGAGGGTTCTTATACGTTCGTCAAAATAACGCGGGACTTCCTCGGGTAGGCGGCGGATGAAGAAGCTCGTTGTGGCGATTGGCGGGAATGCGCTCGCGCCCGCAAGTGAGTCCGCGGATGCAACGGCCCAGCGCCGACGGATCGACGCAACGTGCGCGCGACTCGCGGACCTCATTCAGGCGGGCCACGATGTCGTCCTGACGCACGGGAACGGCCCGCAGGTCGGAAACATCCTCCTGCAGAACGAGGAAACCCGCCACTTGGTCCCCGCAATGCCCCTCGACGTCTGCGGCGCGGAGAGCCAGGCGCAGATCGGCTACGTCCTGGCGCAATCGTTGCGCAACGAGTTCGCGTCCCGCAAGATCGAGCGCGACGTCGTCTGCGTCGTGACCCAAGTGCTCGTCGACGCGAAGGATCCCGCTTTCGCGAACCCGACGAAACCGATCGGCCCCTACTATACGCGGGAAGACGAGATCATCGTCAAGAAGGCGAAAGGCTGGAAGATGGTGAACGACGAACGGGGCGGCTGGCGCCGCGTCGTGCCCTCCCCGCGGCCCATTGACATCGTCGAGAAAGACGTCCTCCGGAGGCTCGTGGGCAACGGCGACGGACGGGTCGTTATCGCGGCGGGCGGCGGAGGCATCCCAGTCGTCCGGAGGGACGGCAAGTTGGTCGGCGTAGAGGCCGTAATTGACAAGGATCTCGCCGCCGCGGTGCTCGCGCGGTCGATAGGGTGGAAGCACCTCGTGATCGCGACGGACGTCCCGCGGGTGGCCCTCGACTTCGGCAAGCCGAGCCAGCGGTTCCTCGATCGGCTCACGGCCTCCGAGGCGAGGAAGTACCTCGCGCAAGGGGAGTTCCCTCCGGGCAGCATGGGCCCGAAAATCGAGGCCGTCGTCGAGTTCTTGGAGGCCAGCGGCGAACACGCGGTGATCACGGACCTCGAACATCTCGGGCCCGCGGTCGATGGAAAAGCCGGGACGCGGATCGAGAAGAAGTGAGCGCGGAAGGATTTTTCCCGCGAAGGCCGTTCGCCGGATGAGGATGGCGAAGGTCCCGAAGCGATGGTACGAGGACTTCTTCGGGTCCGATTACTTGATCCGGTACGTCCATCCGGAGACGCCGGCCCAAGTCGAGGCGATCGACAAGATCCTGCACCTCCGGAAAGGCGGGCGCATCCTGGACGTCGGGTGTGGTGCCGGCCGGCATTCGGTCGGCCTCGCGCAGCGCGGGTACCGCGTCACGGGACTCGACCTCTCGGCGCCCCTCCTGGCCGAGGCTCGGAAAGCCGCGCGCGGCGCCGGTGTCAAGGCCACCTTCGTCCAAGGGGACATGCGTCGCCTGCGATTCCGGGGCGCCTTCGATGCGGCGATCTCGATGTTCACCTCGTTCGGGTTTTTTGATCGGCAAGAGGAGGATCGCGAAGTCCTGCGGGGGATCGCTCGGGCCCTCCGGCCGCGTGGCAAGTTTCTGATGGAACTGTTCAATCGCGACAGCCTCGTGGGGCGGATGCCGTCACAGAGCTGGCAGGCGCGCGACGACGGGACCATCGTCCTCGAGGACGCATCGTTCGACCTGCTCCGGGGGCGTTTCGAGACCCGCCAGGTGATCATCGACCGGAAGGGAACGCGGGAGTTCACCGCGTCAGTCCGTGCGTACACCCTGGCGGAGCTCCGAGAGATGCTCGACGCAGCAGGCCTTTTCGTCCATCGGGTGCTCGGTGGCTTGGACTTGTCATCGTACACGGCTCGGTCGTGGCGGATGGTCTTGTACGCGGTCAAGGGCCTCGAGGCCGAAGGCATCCGCACCGTGTGGTAGGAGAGGCTTTTGCCGCTGCTCTCCCATGTCCCCCTGGTGACGCGATGGCGAAAGCGGTGTCCGGTCCATTGACCGATGCGAAGCTCGAGACGGTCTTCGTGTGGGTCCGCGATTTCAAGCGGATGCGAGCTTTCTATCACGAAACGCTCGGCTTGCCGATTGCCTACGAGAACCCCCATTTCGTCGACCTCCGCTCGGGGGGTTGTTCGATCGCCCTCCACTCGGAACGCGAGACGCACGTCCGGAGCGATGGCTGGCACATGGAGTTCCTCGTGAGGGACATCGACGCCGCGGTGAGCGAACTCTCGCGTCGAGGCGTGGACGTGGCCCCGATCCGCACCGAGAGTTTCGGTCGGATTACCACCTTCCGGGATCCGGAGGGGAACGAGATCGGGCTCGAGGAACCCGCGAAGCGCGGGCGTTGAAAAGTTTTTAGCGGTCCGACCCGCTCGGTTTCACATCGCATGGCGATCGAGGACCAGATCAAGGCCGTCGAGGACGAGATCCAGAAGACGCCGTACAACAAGGCGACCCAGCACCACATCGGGAAGCTGAAGGCGAAACTCGCCCGG
>Ga0209806_1002701_pt1 | contig 10945 bp, 9 predicted proteins | sample GraSoiAngelo_152_FD_186166 | JGI IMG/M metagenome (GOLD analysis project Ga0209806, IMG submission 186166) | Grasslands soil microbial communities from the Angelo Coastal Reserve, California, USA - 14_1009_12_30cm (SPAdes) (version 2) | ecosystem: Environmental > Terrestrial > Soil > Grasslands ... | reverse complement strand
GGGGCATGATCGTCAAGGCCGTGGTCGTGCTCCAGCCAGGGGCAGACCTCGGCGCGGAGCCGGCGAAGACGCTGCAGGATTTCGTCAAGAGCGAGATCGCCCCGTACAAATACCCGCGGGCGATCGAGTTCGCCGACGCGCTACCGCGGACGGCGACCGGCAAGCTGCAGCGATTCAGGCTCCGAGAAACGACCTGAGCTCGCTCAACCTCGCAATCATCGGCGCTGGGCCGGCCGGGCTCTACCTCGCGACGCTGGTCAAGCTCCTCAACCCGAAGCACGAGATCGAGGTGTGGGAGCGCAACGCCTCCGATGACACGTTCGGGTTCGGGGTCGTCTTTTCGGACGAGACGCTCGGGGGCATCGAGCACGCCGACGCTGCTTTCTACGAACGGCTCTCCAGGGACTTTGCGATCTGGGACGACATCGACGTGCATTTCCACGGACAGGTCCTCACCTCCGGCGGCCATGGGTTTGCGGCGATCAGCCGGCAGCGATTGCTGGCGATCCTGCGCGGGCGGTGCGAGGAGTCCGGGGTCACGATCCACTACCGCACGGCGGCCCCTCCACTCGAGGACCTGTGCAGCTCGTACGACCTGGTGGTGGGCGCCGACGGTGTCAACAGCCTGACCCGAACCGCCCGTGCCGAGGTCTTCCATCCGCACCTCGACGTGCGGCACGCCCGCTACATGTGGCTGGGCACGCCACTCGTGTTCGAGGCGTTCAAGTTCTTCATCGCCGAGACCGACGTCGGAACCGTGCAGGCTCATGCCTACCCGTACAGCGACTCGATGAGCACTTTCATCGTCGAGCTCGAAGAGGGCAGCTGGATGCGAAGCGGCCAGGTCGACTCGTCAGAGCGCTCCTGGAAACCGGGCGAAAGCGACGAGAAGGGGATCGCGTTTTGCGCCGAGGTGTTCGCGGACGCGCTCCAGGGACGACCGCTGGTCGCGAACAACAGCCGCTGGATCCGGTTTGCCACAGTTCGCACGAGGTCCTGGCGAGACAGAAATCTGCTCCTGATCGGGGACGCCGCGCATACGGCTCATTTTTCGATCGGGTCCGGGACCAAGCTCGCGATGGAGGATTCGCTCGCGCTGGCCGCATGCCTGCACGAAAACCCGAGTGTGGAGACAGCTCTGATCGCCTACGAGGCCGAGCGCCGGCCGGTGGTCGAGAGCGCGCAGCGCGCGGCGCAGGCAAGCCTGGAATGGTTCGAGAACATCTCGCAGTACACGCGACAGGAACCGCTCCAGTTCGCTTTCAACCTGCTCACCCGAAGCCGGCGGGTGACTTACTGGAATCTCAAGGTCCGCGATCCGGAGTTCGTGGCCGAGGTCGACCGCTGGTTCAGTGGAGGCCGCCAGCCGGTGCCGCCGATGTTCACCCCGTTCCGGCTGCGCGACCTCGAGCTCGCGAATCGCGTGATCGTCTCGCCGATGGACATGTACGCGGCCGAGGACGGTTTGATCGGCGACTTCCACGTTGTGCACCTGGGCGGCAAGGCGCTCGGAGGCGCGGCGCTGGTGATGACCGAGATGGTGTGCGTCTCCCGGGAAGGCCGCATCACTCTCGGGTGCGCCGGCATGTACCAACCGGAGCACGAGGCCGCGTTCACGCGGCTGGTCGATTTCGTGCACGGGAACACGCCTGCGAAGATCGGGATCCAGCTCGGCCATTCCGGGCGCAAGGGTTCGACCCGGCTCATGTGGGAGGGCATGGATGAGCCGCTCGAGGCGGGCAACTGGGATCTCATCGCGCCCTCGCCTCTCCCCTACCTGCCCGTCAGCCAGACGCCGCGCGAGATGGCGCGGGCCGACATGGACGTGGTGAAGGACCAGTTCGTCGCCGCGACCCGCATGGCCATCAGGGCCGATTTCGACCTGCTCGAGCTGCACTGCGCGCACGGCTATCTGCTGGCCAGCTTCATCTCCCCGCTCACGAACGTCCGTCGCGATGAATACGGCGGCAGTCTCGAGAACCGGCTGCGATTTCCACTGGAGGTGTTCGATGCGGTTCGGGCCGAGTGGCCGGCCGCCAGGCCAATGACGGTGCGCGTGTCAGCGGTGGACTGGTACGAGGGCGGGCTGAGCGCCGACGATTCGATCGAGGTTGCGCGCGCTTTCGCCGCCCACGGAGTCGATGCGATTGACGTCTCGACGGGCCAGACCGTCGCAGAGGAGCAACCCAGCTTCGGCCGCAGCTACCAGACTCCGTTCGCGGACCGGATCCGGAACGTGACCGGGATCGCCACGATCGCGGTCGGGGCGATCAGCGGCTACGACGACGTGAACAGCATCATCCTTGCCGGCCGTGCCGACCTGTGCGCGCTGGGCCGAGCGCATCTTTACGACCCCGCGTGGACGCTGCATGCCGCCGCTGACCAGGACGTCGCGATGGCGTGGCCGGTGCAGTTCCAGCGCGGCAGCCGGAAGCCGCCGTCAGGCCGCACCGACGGTCCTCGACCGCGACTGGAATTGATCCGCGGCGGGCCCACGCGCGGGCGCCACCAGCGGTGGCGTCCGGGAACGGCCGACTAGGGGTACGCTTTCTGACCGGGCACCTTCCGAACGGATTCAGGAGGCTGGGAGCCGTGACCAAGAAGATTCTCCTCAACGAGGACGACATCCCCGAGCGCTGGTACAACATCCTGCCCGACATGCCGGCGCCGCCGGCGCCTTACCTCAACCCCCAGACGCTGCAGCCGATGGGTCCGGCAGACCTGGCGCCGATCTTTCCGCAGGCGATCATCGCCCAGGAGGTCTCCGCCGAGCCCTGGATCGAGATCCCGGACCAGGTCCGCGACGTATACCGCATCTGGCGCCCGACGCCGGTCTACCGCGCGGACCGGCTGGAGAAGGCCCTCGATACGCCCGCGCACATCTACTACAAGTACGAAGGCGTGTCCCCGGCAGGCTCGCACAAACCGAACACCGCCGTGCCGCAGGCGTACTACAACTCCAGGGAAGGCGTCAAGCGGCTGACCACTGAAACCGGGGCCGGCCAGTGGGGCTCCGCGCTGGCGTTTGCGGGCGCGCTGTTCGGGCTCGAGGTGACCGTTTACATGGTCAAGGTCTCGTACGAGCAGAAGCCCTATCGCCGGGCGATGATGGAAACGTGGGGCGCGACGGTTTACGCGTCGCCGACCAACCTCACGAACGCAGGCCGCGGCATCTTGAAGGACGACCCTGATTCGCCGGGCAGCCTCGGCATCGCCATCTCGGAAGCGGTCGAAGACGCGGCCACGCACGATGACGCCAAGTACTCGCTGGGCTCGGTGGTCAACCACGTCTTGCTCCACCAGACCGTGATCGGGCAGGAAGCGAAAAAGCAGATGGAGATGGCGGGGGAGTACCCCGATGTCGTGATCGCCTGCGTCGGCGGAGGCTCCAACTTCGCCGGGTTGACTTACCCGTTCATCGGCGACAGATTGAAGGGCCGCCAGCCGCGCACGCGGTTCATCGCGGCCGAGCCTGCCGCGTGCCCGACGCTGACGCGCGGCGTCTACGCCTATGACTTCGGCGACGCGGTCGGCATGGGCCCGGTCGTGAAGATGTTCACGCTCGGCCACAGCTTCATCCCGGATCGGATTCACTCGGGCGGACTGCGCTACCACGGCGACGCGCCGTCGCTGTGCGCGCTGGTCGACCACAAGATCGTCGAGGCGCGTGCCTACAAGCAGAAGGAAGTGTTCGCTGAAGCCGTGCGGTTCGCGCGCTGCGAAGGGTTCCTGCCGGCTCCCGAGGCGGCCCATGCATTGCGCGCCGTTGCGGAGGAGGCCGCCGCCGCCAGGGAGGCCGGTGACAAACGCGTCATCCTGTTCGGCCTCTCCGGGCACGGCCACTTCGACATGTCCGCGTACGACGCGTACTTCGCCGGCAAGCTCGAGGACGTGGAGCTTTCACAGTCGCGCATCGACGCCGCCATCGAGGAATTGCCCAGGGTCCCGGCCATGTCCTGACCGCCGAGGGCGCCGAGCCCTCGGTAACCTAACGTTCGCATGAAGCTTTTCGACGAGCTCGCCGAATGGTGGCCGAGCATCGCGGGGCCGGACGAGTATCGGGATGAGGCTGTTTTCTTTGGCCGACTCCTGCGCCAATCGGGCACTCCACGACCACGCACTTTGCTTGACCTCGGTTCCGGTAGCGGCAACAACGCATTTCATCTCAAGGCCCATTTCGCCATGACCTGCGTCGACCTCTCTCCTCACATGCAGGCGGTCAGCCGACACGTGAACCCGGAGTGCGCTCACGTCCTGGGCGACATTCGCAGCGTGCGCCTGGGCAAGACGTTCGACGCTGTCTTCGTTCACGACGTGTTGGCCCACATGACCACCGCGTCTGACTTGAAGGCGGTGATGAAGACGGCTTTCGTCCACTGCCGGCCTGGCGGGGTTGCCCTGTTCGTACCGGACGAGATGCGCGAGACCTTCGAGCCGAGCACCGACCACGGCGGCTATGACACGGAGAAGCGCAGCCTGCGCTACGTGCAGTGGGTCACCGATCCCGACCCCAAGGACACGACCATCCTGGTCGATTTTGGATTCCTGCTCAAGGATTCACGCGGCCGCGTCCGCATGGTGCACGAGCGGCAGAAGCACGGCCTGTTCCCGCGCGCCGAATGGCTGCGGATGCTGCGGAGCGTCGGGTTCACTCCATCGGTCGTGAGCGACAAGAAGATCAGGGACGTGTTCCTGTGCCGGCGTCCTCGCTCGCAGCGCTAAGCCGGGCTGACTGTCAGCACGACGTTTCCAACCTTCTGCTGCGTTTCGACATAGCGCGTCGCCTCGACCACCTCATCCAGTCGGTGGCGACGGTCGATCACCGCACGGAACTTCCCCGCCTCGACGAGCTCCTTGATCAGCCGGAGGTCCTGCCTCGCGTACTGAGGCGGCAGCTGAAACCTCACCTTCTTGCCTTTGCTTCGCGCAGTCCGCAGGGTCAGCCAGAGATTTTTGAAACCGTCAGTCGGCACGTAGACGCCGGCCGGCTTCAGCGAACCCTCGCTGCGGCGGAACGAGTGCTTGCCGACCGCGTCGAATATGACGTCGTAGGTTTCGCCGTTCTGGGTGAAGTCCTCTTTCATGTAGTCGATCACCCTGTCGGCGCCGAGAGATCGCACCAGCTCGACATTCTTGGTGCCGCACACCGCAGTGACGTCGGCCCCGAAGTACCTTGCCAGCTGCACCCCAGCCGTGCCGATGGCACCGGAGGCCCCGTAGATGAGAATCCTCTGCTGTTTTTCGAGCTTCGCGCTTCTCAGGCACCACAGCGCGTTGAACGCCCCGTCGCTGAGGGGCGCGGACTCTTCGAAGCCGACGCCGCGGGGCATCGGTCCGATCCGGCCGCTCTCCGCGATGCAGAGGTACTCCGCGTGCGCACCGAACCTGAGCCCGCTGTTGCCGAAGACCCTGTCCCCCACCGCGAACTCGCTCACGGCAGATCCGACTGATTCGACCTCACCCGCGAACTCGGTCCCGAGGATGCGATGCCTCGGTCCCCGGACGCCCGACACCACGCGGCTGAGCAGCGAGACCGTCAGTCCGCTGCTGCGGTTGGCCTCGCGCGTATGGACGTCCAACCGATTGACCGTCGTGGCGCAGACCTTGACGAGGACCTCGTCCTCTCTGGGCGACGGCCGCTCGACGTCCTCGATGCGCAGGACGTCGGGCGGTCCGTACCTGTCGTAGACGACTGCCCTCATTCAGCTGAGCCGGAAAGGCGGGTATTCATCCGTGACGAGCGTGAAGGCATAGCCCGTCACTCGGTTGCTCCAGCGAAGCACGCCGACGACGAACCCGAACAGGCTCCGAGGATAGGTGCCGGTGAAGAGGATGGCGAACCACGCCACGATGACCGCCACTAACGCGCCTATGCCCAGGAAGAAGAGGACGACGTAATGCGGAATGGCGAGAAACCACTTGACCAGGGGCAGCCACCTGTTCAGCTGGCGAACATCGGGGTAAGGGAAGTCGAGGTGTACGGCCTGCTCCTCATCGGTTGAGGGGTAGCGGTCATCGAGCAGGGCCATGTACGCGGTCACCCGGTTGGAGAAGCGAAGGAGATTGAGATTCCAGTCAAACCACCACCGCGGATACTTCTGCCGGAACACGATCATCAGGACGACCGGCAGGAAGACCGCCCCGCCGCCGATCGCCAGCGTCTGCATCGCCGACTCGTTGTCGCTGTGCAGGGCCGCGCTCGGCAGCATGCCGATCACGATGAGAATCGGAATCGCCGCGAAAATTCGCAAAGCGGTGGCGAGCCGGTTGAGCGGCCGGCTGGGAAAGTCGACGTCGAACTGCACCGGGTAGCTGCTTACCATTGGTTTTCTCCTAGCTGAATTACGAGTTGGGTCATTCGGCGTGCAGGACTTCAACCACGTTGGTCCGGGCGGCCCAGCGCCCTGGGATCACGGCGGCGACAACCGCCACGATCACCCCGCCCAGCGGAATGAGGATCACCTGCCAGGGTTCGAAGGCGCCGTGGGCGGCGGGCGGCGGCGCGGTGCCGCCGACGCTGCTGATGATCAGGTCGAACAGCGCCCCGCTCATCCAGATGCCCGCCGGTACCGCAAGGAGAGCACCGACCAGCGCCAGGAAGCCCGCGGAGCTCGCGACCATCCCGATCACCTGGCGCGGGCTCATGCCGAGCGCCTTGAGTGTCGCGGTATCCCGCACGCGCTCGCGCGTGTTCAGCATCAGGGTGTTGAAGATGCCGGCGACGGCGATCAGCGCGATCACCGCGGCAATGGCGAACAGGACGCCGGCGATCGAGTTGAGAAAGGTGGTGTCACCGGTGCTGTTGGCCTGCACGTCAAGCAGGTCCGGCTCGGCCGCCGCCAGGCGCTTCACATAGGCCTCGACGTTTGAACCTGGCTTGAGGGCGACCAGGTAGCTGGACGGCGAGAGGTCCGGGGCGGCCGCCGCGATCGTCGACCAGTCCAGGATCAGCTCGTGGCCGCCGGGACCGGAAACGAGGTCGTAGAGCACGCCCACGACCCGCACCCGGAGGTCGGCGCCGTGAAAAGTCGCAGTAAAACTGTCGCCGAGCTTGAGGTGGGCGTCGTGAAGCAGACCCGCGGGAGCCACCACTTCTCCTGGACCGTCGATCCAGCGACCCGAGGTCACCTGGTAGCCCAGCGCCGATGAGTTGCCGCGAAGGATTACCGAGTAGGCGGGATCGGCGATCCCGGGCACGGTGATGCCGGTGATCGTCTGGGCGACCACGCGCTCGGTCTCAGGCTGCGAGCTGATCAGCCGAGTGGCGTCGGCGTCCGCAAGCGCGGGGCCCTTCGTGACCACGACGTCCACGTTTCCGAGGTGCCCCTCGTACTTGTAGATCCCATAAAAGCTGCCGGTTTCTCCCAGCGCGACGTACATCGTCGCAACGCCCAGGAAGACTGCGACCAGGGTGAGGATCGCCCGCATGGGGCGCGCCGTCGCGTCGCCCAGACCCAGCACCACGGCCCGCGGGAGGCGGGCCCTGGAGGCCATGCGGCGGAGCCAGCGCCCGCTCTGGCCGCGGGGCGCGGTGGCGTTGGCGATCACGATGACAGGCTTGAGCAGGCCGGCCCGCACCGCCGGAATCACAGCCGCGATGGCAACGATGAGCAGCGCGCCGCCCAGCGCGAGGAGGTCGACCGCGGGCGAGAACGTCCCCTGGTAAGCGAGGCCCAGCGCCTGCGAGCTGCTGGCCGCCAGGGGCTGGCCCAGGACCGTGCCGATGGGAATGCCGACGATGCAGGCCGCCGCCGCGGGGACCATGACCTGGAGCACGAACACCCCGACAACCTGCGGTGGCGTGAACCCGATGGCCTTCATGATCCCGATCTCGCGATACCCGGAGATGACGATGCCCGTCACGAGGTTGGCCACGATCGCCGCGGTCGCCGCGAGCGCGAAGACGCTGAAGGCCATGAGGACGCTGGTGAGCACCTGTGTCGAGACGTGGAAGACGCTGCTGATGAATATGTAGTTGACCGAGTCGGTGACACTCCCAGCTGGAAGTGAGGCGCGCAACAGGTCCGTTCGCGCCTGCAGCTGAGCGCTCGTGGGATCAGTGGCGAATCGGTAGCTCATTCGGTAGGAGGACGAGCCCGCGAGGGTCAAAGGCGCGAATGCCGAAGGAACTACCCAGGCGTGCTGCTGGCCGCCGACGTCCGCGCGGACCTCATCGATGTCCGCCACCAGGGCGGTGACGTTGAGGACCGGCTGCTGCGGAACGCTGAGGACCGTCAGCCGGTCCCCCACCGAGACGTGGTTGATGTCGGCAAAGGACCGCGTCAGCGCAATCTCGTTGCCGGCTGCCGGCCAGCGGCCCGCCGTGATGCGAAGCTGCTCGACGTCCCCGTTGGGATTGCCGCGCGCGATGGTGGTCACCAGATACTTGTGTCCGCCCGTCCGAAACTGCATGTCGGTGGCGGGATACGGACCGCCAAACGCGACCGCTCCGATGAGCGCCGGCGTTCCGGCGAGAGTGGCCGGATCTACGCGGCTGTCGAACGTCACCTGCAGGTGGGCGCCTTTCTGTGCGTCGAACGCCGCCTGATAGGGATCGCGCGCCTGCGACAGCAGGGTCAGCGTCATCGTGGCCGTTACCACCGCCAGCAGGGTCGTGCCGAAGATGACGATGGCCGGCAGCCGCCGCCGGCGTAGGTCTCGTATGGCTTTGAGGAGGACCGCCGTCATCGCGACGCCTCCTCGCCCCGGACGCGGATCACCTCAGAAGGTGCCCGCTCCGGGCTCTCGAGCCGCGCGTCGTCGACGATCTTTCCGTCCATCACGCTGATCACTCGCGCGGCGTGGCGGGTCGCGAGCTTTGCGTCGTGGGTGACGAGCAGGATCGTCTGACCGTCGCGGTGAAGCTGGCCGAGGAGCTCCATCACCTGGTCGCCTGTCTTCGTGTCGAGCGCGCCGGTCGGCTCATCGGCGAGCAGCAGCGTCGGGTTGTTGATCAGGGCGCGCGCGAGCGCGACGCGCTGCTGCTGGCCCCCGCTGAGTCGGGCGGGATAGCGATCGGCCACGTCTGGGATGCCCAGCTGCTCCATCAGCTCGCGTCCGCGAACATTCGCGTCATTGCCCTTGAGCTGGGCGGGGATGAGGACGTTCTCCAGCGCCGTCAGGTTTGGGAGCAGGTAGAAGAACTGGAAGACGAATCCGATGTGGTCGCGCCGGAACCTCGCGAGTGCGGACTCGCCCAGGTTGCCGAGGTTTGTTCCACCCACCGCGACGGTTCCGGAGGAGGGCCTGTCCAGGCCGGCGACCAGGTTGAGCATGGTCGACTTGCCGCTGCCCGACGGGCCCATGATCGCCGTGAATTCGCCCTTCTCGACCGACACCGACATGTTGTTCAGAGCGCCGGTGATGCCGCCCTGATACACCTTGCTGACGTTGTCGAGCCGGACCAGCTCGCTCATTCCGCCGCTCCCCCCTCCGCTCCGAAACGCTCTGAAGAAAGTTCGTCCATCCATTTGAGATCTGCCTCCGTGTGCAGTAATGCGCCGCGCACAAGCCGCGCCAGGTCGATGCGGCCGTCACGACGCGCCCGTTCTTCCAGCCGGTTGAGGTCCCGCAGGCGCTGCAGGTAAGCGCGCTTCTGGCGAGCCAGCATCTGCTGCAGACCGCCGTTCGCGATGCGGGTCGCGAGGAGGAGCTTCACGTAGATGTCCTCGTGCAGCTGCTGGGGCCCGGAGTCGGCCTCCGCGAGCCACTGGTCGAGCGCCTTGTGACCCTCGGGCGAGAGCTCGTAGCTCTGCTTGCCGCGGTCTCCGCGGCGACCGACGGGCCGCACGAGACCGTCGCGCTCGAGGCGCTGCAGGGTCGTGTAGATCTGGCCGATATTGACTTCCCAGGTCCCACCGAGCATCGCCTCAAAGCGGTTCTTCACCTCATATCCATGGAGCGGCTCCCCTTTGAGGAGCCCCAGCACGCCGTACTTAAGCGACAATCTTTCGTCTAACCATACTCAGTATGTATGCCGAGTATGTATGAGAGCCGCGCGAAAGTCAAGGCCCTGCTTGAAGATGGCGCCGCCGACCGATGCGGCGGATGATCAGTCGGATCTAGAAGCGCACTCGCGCCCGCATAGAAAGAGGACGCGCGCGAGCGCCGGCTAGCTCTTGGGTCTCCGGCGCCTCACCGCGGTGATGAGCCGCACCACCCACCAGCCCACCCACGCCAGCACCACCAGCACGACCCCGACCTCGAGCACGGCCATTCCCGGCTCGTTGGTCTTGAACGCGGTCAACTTCGCCGCGTTCGGCGAGGGTGAGGATGACGACGTGGTGGTCGGCTTGGCGCCCTTGGGCGGCGTCGACTGCTTGGGAGTGGCAGTGGGCGCAGGCTTCGTGCCGCTCGGCGCCGTGGGCGTGGGCGTGTGGTTGCCGGACGGCGGGCGCGGTGGCAATATGCCGGGCGGGGGCTGAACGGGCCGCGGAGCGCTGGTGGGTGTCGGCGAGGGCACCGGGCTCGGCCTGGGGCTCGCCACCGGGCTCGGGACCGGGCTCGGGACCGGGCTGGGCCTCGGGCTAGGCGCGGGGCTGGGGACCGGACTTGGAGTCTGGCCTGGCTGAGGGCTGGGCACCGGGCTCGGCACAGGGCTGGGTGGCGGGGGTGGTGGCGGCGTTGGCTTCGGGCTCGGCACCGGGCTGGGTGGCGGAGGTGGTGGCGGGGGTGGTGGTGTGGGGCTCGGCGGTGGAGGCGGAGAAGCGCAGCCGCCGAAGGCTGTCCGCGCGCCGGAGATCGAGTTGGCGGACGAATCCAGGGCGAACGGGATGCCGTTCTCGCTGAACCAGACCACCGCTTTGATCCGCGGGAACTGAGACCCAAGCGCGGAAGCGGAGTCGATGATCCACTGGCCCTTGGAGACGCCGGCGGGATCGCCGGCGACCGGTTCGGCGCTGCCCCACTCGGCGAACATCATCGGCTTCGAGGAGAGGCCGGCCAG
>Ga0209806_1002689_pt1 | contig 10973 bp, 9 predicted proteins | sample GraSoiAngelo_152_FD_186166 | JGI IMG/M metagenome (GOLD analysis project Ga0209806, IMG submission 186166) | Grasslands soil microbial communities from the Angelo Coastal Reserve, California, USA - 14_1009_12_30cm (SPAdes) (version 2) | ecosystem: Environmental > Terrestrial > Soil > Grasslands ... | reverse complement strand
GCACCTCGAAGACAATTATCTGGCTGAGGAGCGCTTCCTCTGCTCTACTGAAGCGCTCTCGCGGGTAATGGGAACCGCCTCTCGCTCCCAGGAATTCCGCCGGAACACACCCGGCTTGGCCAACAATCCGCGGATCAGGTAGTCTGCAAATCCATCCGCGACCTGTGCGGCCGTCAGCGGTCCTTCCGCCTTGAACCACTGGACGCTCCAATTGAGGCTGCCTAGAATCGCGCGTACCACGAGAGCCGCGTCACCGGGAACGAACTCTCCCGTCCGAACGCCAGCGGCGATCAGCTTGCGCACCCCTGCTTCATAGCGGTCGCGTTTTGCTATGAGGAAGCGCTGCTGGCGAGGTGGCAATCGAGCGGTTAATAGATGTGCCGCCGATCCCTCCACTTCGTCGAGCAAACATCGCAAATGCGAGGCCATCACCATGCGAAGCTTGGCCGCCGCGCTTGTTCTCATCCGGCGAGCTTTGTCGAGCGCGGCGATCATTCGATCAAGCGAATTGTCCTGGCAAAAGAAGAGAATATCGTGCTTGCCACGAAAATAGTTGTAGAGATTCGCCGGAGAGAGAGACGCTGCCGCAGCGATATCGCGCATGCCGGTTTCCGCGAACCCGCGCACGCGAAATTCCCTGCCTGCGGCGCGCAGGATTTCCAGCCGGCGCGCAAGATAGCGTCGCTTCAAGCGGCCATTACGCTGACGGTCGGTGACCATGTTCGCCAATGGGCTTCCTCCAAGACCGGTTGCAGCGGCAGCCCGCAGCATAGTGTCCGCCTTCAAATCGCTGATGTCAATAAGTTCTGAACAATTGTTCAGAAATAGAACGGCTGTTCAGGAAACTTCAAGACCAAGCACGGCTCATGTTTCTCGGGAAGGTTGACGAAATATCTGCTATGAGGAGGGGCTCCCCGAAGGGTGATCCAGGCGGCGGAACCGGCGGGCTTTCATCTCGAAATGGGTGAGAGTGCCCGGTGCTGCCACTTTGACCGTGGCGCGCAGCGAAAGGGCGTGGTAGATGGCCTGCTCCATGTGCGCCCGTACCTCGTCAGCATCATTGCCGGATGCAACTTCGATTTGCACCTCGAGGTGGTGCATCTCGTGCACAGTTGTCACGGTCACCTGGAACTCGTTCACACTGCCGAACTGACGGATTACGTTTTCGATCGCCGTAGGGTACACGTTCACACCCCGGATCGTCACCATGTCGTCGCTCCGGCCCAGCAGTCCTCCGTCGAAGCGCGCGAAGGTACGCCCGCAAGCGCACATGGACAAATTTGGACGCACTAGATCTCCCGTCCGATAGCGGATAACGGGAAACCCTGCCCGCCCCAAATTTGTGATCACCAGTTCTCCTACTTCGCCGGAGGGTACTTCCTCGCCGGTTTGCGGCTCGAGCACTTCAGCGATGAACTCGCTTTCAATGAGGTGAATTCCCCCGGGCTGAACTTCGCATTCAAAGCTGTGAGCACCAACTTCGGAAGCGCCGGCGTGATCGAAGCACTTCGCGTTCCACTCCTTTTCAATGCGCGACTTTGTTCGCGCCACATTTGCTCCCGGCTCTCCCGCATGGATCAGCGTGCGAACCTGAATCGATCGCATGTCGAAGTGTTCCTGGCGGGCAACCTCCGCGAGCCGCAACGCATACGTCGGGGTGCAGCACACCACGGTCGCTCCTAGTTCGCGCATCATGTGCAAGCGCTGGAGGGAATCCCAGCCGCCGCCGGGAATCACCATCGCGCCTATTTTCCTTGCTCCCTCGACGGTGGCCCAAAAGCCGATGAAAGGGCCAAACGAAAAGGCCAGGAACACGCGATCCGCTGCCGTCACACCGGCGGCTTTCAAAACATGTCCCCAACAGTCTCCCCACCATTCCCAGCTTTCCGGGGTGTCCACGACCCGCAGCGGGGTGCCCGTGGTTCCGGATGTCTGATGAACGCGCGTGTAAGCTTCCACGGGGAAAGTCGCATTGGTGCCAAATGGCGGCGCTTCTTCTTGCGCGCGCACCAGCTCCCATTTGGATGTAAAGGGGAACTTCTGGAGGTCGGACAATAACCGGATGTTACCGGGTACGATCCCGGCGTCGTTCCATTTCTTGGTGTAGAACCGGTTGCGACCGGAAACCTGGCCAAGAAGTCTTTGTAACTTCTGAAACTGAAGCGCTTGCAACCGTTCCCGTGGGGCTGTTTCGATGGCTTGGTCGAAGAATGGCATGAGTTTTGTTCGTTGCCGAGAACCGGGAGATGCAAAATCAACGGCGGCGAATCTCCAACACTCACCAAGAGACACTCATCGGGGAAACAACCGCGCCGCATTGTGGTACAAAATCTTGCGCTTCGCCGCGGCCCCGATGGGCAGAGCGTTGAACTTCTCTATGTTGCCCTTGATCGCTGGAACACCCGGCCCGGGCCAGTCTGTGCCCCACAAAACTTTATCTGCCACGTCTTCGATTCGCGGAAAGTATTCCATCAATTTCTGCGGCGGAATGCCAGAGATATCCATGTACATGTTTTTATGACGGCGAATAAGGAAAAACGCCTCGTTCATCCACAGCGGTCTGCCGCCATGCGCGAGGATGACCACCAGGTGGGGATAGTCAATGCACACATCATCGCAAAGCATCGGTTGCGCGTGCAGATTTCTCGCGCCTGGGAAGATGGAAGTCCCGGTGTGAATCATGATCGGCAGGTTGTTTGCCTGGGCCCGCTCGTAGACCGCTGCCAGGCCACGGTTGCCGTCCATGTAATCGTTGGGAGAAAGCACCTGATGCGAGGGATGCATTTTGATGGCGCGAATCCCGAGCTTTAGCAGGCGATCCACTTCCGCGCCCGGATCGCGTACCGTCCCGGGAAGCACTCCACCGAAGGCGATAAGACGATCCGGCGCCACGCTGCAATACTTGGCGCTCCAATCATTCACTTCCGGCGTGAATCCGATGATTTTTGGGGCCACGTAGTTGATCAGCCCCGCGCGTTCCACTCCGAGAGTGTCCAGAAAGGCGAGAAATGCCCTTGGATCGGCCGAGTATCGCTCCACATCGGCGTAGTCTTTGCGCCCCTGCTTGATCAAATCCAGCGCTGACGGTTTCACCATGTGGTACGGCATGATGTGGACATGGATGTCTATGATCGGTTCCAGAGATCGCCGCCCTTCGCCGAAGCTTCGGCCTTCACCCGGTCGACTAATTGAATCGAACGTATTCGAAATTTAGAGGTTGATTGTTAATCCCGCGCGCCGGCGGAGCAATCCAATTCGCAAACCTGCCAGGCTCCACGACTCGTCCGCTCATCAGCGACTGGACATAGGCATAATCCTTGGAGCTCGGGAGCCATTCGAACTCGTGGTTCTTCCATGCTTCTTCGCTCAAAACTTCTCCATCGGGGCTTATAAACTGCCCCGCGAAATTGCCGATCTCGCGATGGAAACCTTTGTGCGGCAAGGTCAGCCGGAAGGGCATGCCGGCATTATCAATCACCCGCTGCCAGCGGCCAACTCCATCGGCAATCTCATCGATGTAGTCATCGCGTAAGCGCTCGTTCAACGCCGTCAACGCCGGCACGCTTTTGGTGATGATCTTACCGCCCACAACTTCAGAAACGGGGTATTCCGCCTCCGTCAGCACGTGATCGTCATCCAGCTTGGTTTCCCGGAAGCGCCCTTTCAGCCCGCTGGTGTAATAATTTGCGGCGTTCGAGGAAACATCCGAGCCGTAAAGGTCGAGCGTGACGCTGTAGTGAAAGTTCAAGTATCTCTGGATCGTCGGTAAGTCAATTACACCGAGCGCCCGCACATCCGCCGGATCTTCGACCTTGTTTTCCTTCATCACCTCGCAAGTCCTCTGAATAATGCGGCTGACTCCCGTCTCGCCGACAAACATATGATGTGCTTCCTCGGTCAGCATGAACCGGCAGGTTCGCGCTAGGGGATCGAAGCCGGACTCCGCCAGGGCGCAGAGCTGGAACTTGCCATCCCGGTCGGTGAAGAAAGTGAACATGTAGAAGGCCAGCCAATCCGGCGTCGCCTCATTGAACGCGCCGAGAATGCGCGGATTATCGGCGTCTCCGGATCGCCGCGCGAGCAAAGATTCCGCCTCCTCGCGGCCGTCCCGTCCGAAGTAACGGTGCAACAAGTACACCATGGCCCACAAGTGGCGCCCCTCTTCCACGTTCACCTGAAAAATGTTCCGCAGATCGTACATCGACGGACAAGACGTGCCCAGCATTCGCTGTTGTTCCACGGAAGCTGGTTCGGTATCTCCCTGAGTGACAATTACGCGACGCAGAGTCGAGCGGTATTCGCCGGGCACCTCTTGCCAAGCCGCCTGGCCTTTGTGAATTCCGAAATTCACTTCGCGCTTCTCGTCACGCGGCTGCAGGAAAATTCCCCAGCGGTAATCCGGCATCTTCACGTAGCCGAACTGCGCCCAGCCGTCGGGTTCCACGCTGATGGCCGTTCGCAGGTACACCTCGTAGTTGTGGCTCTCGTTCGGTCCCATGTCATACCACCAGCCCATGTACGCGGGCTGCCAATGTTCCAGGGCTCGCTGCAGGATCCGGTCTCTGCCCAAATCGACGTTATTGGGAATCTTCTCGGTGTAATTGATCATGGCCATCTCCTGGAGCCGGACGGAACCGCGCCGGTCTTCTAAACTCTTTCCCAATTGAATTTTACGGGTGCGCCCGTGCCGTACACTTTGAGCGCGCCGCTCGTGCCAACGGCGTTCGGGCGGACGAAAATCCAGTTCTGCCAAGCCGAAAGGCGGCCAAAAACTCGCGTTTCCAGCGTCTCGCTGGATCCAAAACGCAGATTCGCCTCGAGCCCGGTGAGAGCGTCGGGGGATTGCGCGGCGCGGGACTCCATGGCCTGGCGAATTTCGTCTTCCCAGTCGAGATCATCCGGTGCGGCGGTAACGAGTCCCGCGTCGAGGGCCTCGCGAGCGGTAAGCTTTTTCCCCATCGCGGTGCGCAATCCTTCCATTTGCGCCTCATCCCGGTAAAACCGCGCCGCCACCCGCGAAAGATGATTTACCATCGGAAGCGGCCCGAAATTCATTTTCGAGAGCGCCAGCGCGGCCGCGTTTTCGCCCTCCTGGGTGTCGCGCATGTAGATGCGGTCGGCAGCGAGCGCCAATTCGAGCAGTGTTCCGGCAAAGCAGGAACCCGGCTCGACAATGGCATAAATGGAACGGGAGGTGACGTCGATCCGCGCGAACGTCCGCCGCATCATTCCCAGCACCTCGCGAACGAACCAATTGTCTTGGTGCTTTAAAATGAGTTCGTCGACGGCCAGAACAGTGTCGGGATTCCCCGCCGTTTTGAAAATCCACAAGCCTAAGTCCAGTTCCTCGGTGCGCAAAGTCAGGATGGCATCGTCCAGCGCGCGCGCCATTTCTAGCGGCCACCAGTTCGCTCCGGCAGCCAGCACCTTTTCCAAACTGTCTTCGGCGACGGAGCCCGGACCGCGCACCCTAAATGTTGCGGTGCGCGCATGGCGATCCCATGCGACATCCAGGTGATGGTAATGCAGTCCCGCTTCATCGACCGATCGCTTCAAGGGCGTAAGCACCACTCCCTTGGCGTTCGGAGGTCGGTCGCTCTGCCCCGCGAGCTTCAGGGCGCGCTGCTTCACATGCTCGGCAAACTGCTGGGGTTTGATGGCCTCGTCGACGAGCCGCCAATCCTTCGCTCTTTGCCCCCGGACGCCGTCCGGATTCGTGCAGAACATGTCGGCCTGGTCTCTGCGAACTTTGCGCTTGTCGGTCACACGCGTCAGCCCACCCGTTCCCGGCAGAACGCCCAGCAACGGAAGCTCCGGCAAGCTAACCGCGGAGGAGCGGTCGTCAACCAGAATGATTTCATCGCAAGCGAGCGCCAGCTCGTACCCTCCGCCAGCCGTTGTTCCGTTACAGGCGGCCAGGAATTTGAGACCGGAATGCGCGCTGGCATCCTCGATCCCATTGCGTGTTTCGTTTGTGAACTTGCAGAAATTCACTTTCCAGGCATGCGAGGAAAGCCCAAGCATGTAGATGTTGGCCCCGGAACAAAAAATGCGGTTCTTGGCGCTGGTGATGATGACCGAACGAATCTCCGGATGTTCAAATCGAATGCGCTGCAGCGCGTCATGCAGCTCAATGTCCACTCCGAGATCGTAAGAATTCAGTTTCAATTTGTACCCCGGGCGGATCCCACCGTCCTCAGCCACATCCATGGTCAGCGTGGCCACGGGAGCATCGAAGGAGAGCCGCCAGTGTTTGTAGCGCGAAGGATCTGTTTGGAAGTCCACCGCTTCCATCTTTCCCTGGGATTCTTGCGTCGCGACAACGTCCACGAGATCCTCCTACTCGAAATTAGCCTGCAATGTTGTTTTGAGTCTCGAAAAACTAGCTTCCACGGAACTGCCCGATGTGTCGAGCTCCATATCCGCTTGCCGGTAGAGCGGTTCCCGGGCCTCCAGGATCCGTCGCAAGTCTTCCATGGCCTGGTCATTTCCGGCCATGGCGCGAAAATCCCCCTGCTCCAGCACCCGTGACATGTGCTCCTCCGGCTGCGCTTTTATCCAAATGGTGTAGCAATGCGAGACCAGGTAGTCAAAAGTCTCCTTTTCAGATACCACGCCTCCTCCCACCGACAGCACTGCGCACTCATGCTCCGCAAGCACTCTCGTCAGCGTGCGCCGCTCAATCGCTCGATAGCCGGATTGCCCGTAGAGCGAGAATATTTCTCCGAGCGGCATTCCCGTATCCTTCTCAATTTCACCATCCAGTTCGATGAAGGGGACGCGCTTCTCAGACGCCAGTTTGGATCCCAGCGTAGACTTGCCGGCTCCGCGCAACCCAATCAGCGCGATGCGCTTCCGACGCGACTTTTCTCCGGGACTGAAGTCACGCATCAGCCGGAACACCACGTCTTCCAGGCGATGATTGGGGAGGCGTTCGAGAAATCGCTGAATTAAGTGTTTTTCGCCCGGCTCTCGAACCTCCGGAGCGAACAACTCGACAAGAGAAACATCGAGTGCGCTGGCAATCCTGCGCAGCAGCACGATCGATACATTTCCCTCGCCCGATTCGAGCTGCGCCAGGTGGCGTTCAGACACATCCGCTTCCCGCGCCACCATCTTGCGGGTCATCCCTCCTAGGTGGCGTAGCTGGCGAACGCGCTTGCCGAGAAAAAGCAGGAAATCCCCATCCGCACTCGGCGTCACCCGATCTAGACTGGCAACTTTGGAATGGGTGTGAGTGTGCATGCCTTCAGGAGTGAAGTATGCATTATAATACATGCGAGCACCGGACGGTCAAGAGGGATGTAGCACTGGCCCGACATCCAGCAAGCCTCAACCGGGGTCTGGGCCAGCTCGATCGTATTTAAGACATTTGTTTTCATTGTCATTCGAGATCGCATTACGGCTAGCATTGAGGAAGGAGGTAGTTTTCAATTTTGTAGGGATATGCAGTATTATTCCAAGTTGGTTGCCTGTTCACGGTTTTCGAGTCTCTCGGGCCTGGGACCGGGGAGGTTGGCAAATGAGGCTACCTAACTATGTTTCTGGCCGGTGGGGTGAAGGCCTAGGCAGCGGAGAACTGCTCGTCGATCCAGTGACTGGAGACGAGCTGGTGAGCATCTCTTCAGAGGGCATGGATCTGGAGGCAGCTCTTCAGTTTGCACGCGCTCACGGCGGACCTGCGCTCCGGCAGCTAACCTATACCCAAAGGGCGGATCTGCTGGCCAAGATCGCCGAGGCCCTGGCTGCAAATCGTGACGAATACTTTCGGCTCTCTCTCGTCAACCTGGGCGCTACCCCGGCGGATGCTTCGTTTGATGTGGACGGTGCCATTTACACCATGAAGTACTACGCGAAAATCGGGCGAGCCCTGGCAGAAGGAAAAATGCTGAAGGAAGGCGCCCTGGTGGCGCTCTCGAAGAGCAATACGTTTGTCGGGCAGCATTTTCTGATGCCCACCAAGGGCGTTGCAGTCTTCATCAATGCATTCAACTTTCCCGCCTGGGGTTTCTGCGAGAAGGCTGCGCCTGCGCTGCTCTCCGGCGTCCCTATCGTGGTGAAGCCAGCTTCCCCCACGGCTTGGCTGACGCACCGGATGGTGGAAGATATCGTAAAGGCGGGTATTTTGCCGCCGGGTGCGATTTCCATCATCTGCGGCTCCGCTCGCGAACTGTTGGGCCACGTTCGAGAAGAGGACATCGTTTGTTTTACGGGCTCGGCCGATACCGCTGCGCGCATTCGCTCCCATGCCAACGTCCTCCGCCGTTCCGTTCGCGTGAACATCGAAGCGGATAGCCTTAACTGCGCGATTCTCGGGCCGGATGTGGCTTCCGGCACGGACTTGTTCGACCTGCTAGTGAAAGAGGTGGTCCGCGAAATGACCCTGAAAGCCGGTCAGAAATGCACGACCATCCGGCGCGTCCTGGTTCCACGCGAACTGCTCAAAGCCTTTGGCGAGGCCGTGACGGCAAGTTTGAGTTCCATGAAAGTCGGCAATCCGCGGAACTCCGAAGTAAAGGTAGGGCCGGTCGTGAACAAAGCGCAGCAGTCCTCCTGCCTGGAAGGGCTGGCCAAGTTGAAGGAAGAATCGGAGGTCCTCTTCGGCGGTGACAAGAATTTCCAGCCGCTCGATGCCGATCGGCATAAGTCCGCCTTTGTGCAACCGGCGCTTCTCTCCTCGAAGAATGGACTTGCTGCAAAATATGTGCATGACCTCGAGGTTTTCGGCCCGGTGGCCACGCTCGTGGCTTATGACACTCGCGAGGAACTCATCGCCGTCACCCGGCGAGGGCTAGGTTCACTGGTTGCCTCGGTCTTTTCGAACGATGCGAATTTCACCCGCGACACCGTGCTTGGTATCGGCGACCTCCATGGAAGAGTGTTAGTCGTGGATTCGAACGTTGGCCAGGAGCACACCGGCCACGGCAACGTGGTGCCCAGTTGTCTGCACGGCGGTCCGGGAAGGGCTGGAGGAGGTGAGGAACTCGCCGGATTGCGCGCCTTGTTGCTTTACCATCGCCGTTTCGTCGTGCAGGGACCGGCCGCTGGCATCACGCAATTGTCGGAATGGTGCGTCGACGCCGCTTCCTTATGCTAATCGATTGATAATCATCATGTACTACCGCGAGTACTGAGGCGGCGGCGCAATTTGTAACCTTTCGTTACAGTACTCTCGTACTGGCCCCCCAACGCCTCCGTCTAACCCATTCAATCTAAATATCTTAGTTACGATGACCCGTTGGGTGCGCACGTGCTGTTTTAAGAGCGCCAGGTTGCGCTCGACCCAGCAGATTTGATGGAGCTCGCGCATGAGACAGCACCCAAACCGATTGCAACTAGGTTTCTCCCTGATGGAGCTTCTCGTCGCAGTGGCCATCATCTCCGTCATTCTGGGGATGGCGTTGCTCAACTACGGCAACATCCTGCCGAATTTCAGGGCCAACTCGGCCATGGACCAACTCCTCTATCAGTTGCGTTCGGCTCGCGAAAGGGCCATCGCTCATCGCCGCGAGGTCCAGGTCCAATTTGTGGGAACGAACCAACTGACCATTACTGAAATCTGGCTCCTCGGTACGGCGCCTCCCGCGAGCACCGTGTCATTCGAGGGTGGGGCTCAGTACATAATCTTGCCCGGCGTTCCGGATCTTCCGGCGCCCTTCAATTTTGGAAATACCGCCCCCGTCTACTTCGGGGGAGTCTCCGGTGGTCCGCCGATCATGAAATTCTCGACGACTGGTGCGCTTGTCGACGGAGGAAACACGCTAGTAAACGGCACGGTCTTCATGGGCATTCCCGGCAGGCCCTCGACGGCCCGCGCCATCTCCATCCTTGGGGCCACGGGCCGTGTGCGTGAATACCACTGGGACGGCAGCCAGTGGCAGGAATAGGGGGATGATCATGTCGCGAAATAGACGGCACCGCAATCCACAGTCGGGCTTCACGCTGCTCGAAGCGATGATTGCCATCGTGATTCTGTCCTTCGGCATCTTGTCTCTGGCCGCCGTCTATGCGCAGGGCATCCAGGTAGCGAACATGACCCAGATGGATTACATCGCCGAAAAGAAGGCTGAAGAAGCCGTGGAGACGATTTTTGCGGCCCGCGACTCCAAGTTGCTCCTGTGGACCAACATTCGCAACGCCACCGGGTCGGGCGGCACCACTGACGGTGTTTTTCTGGTTCCTCCGCAACCGCTCCTTGGATACCGAGGCCACACCGGATGGCGTCAACTGCGTCGTTGAAGACGAGCATGAACGCGTCGACCTCCATCGGCAGCAGGCCAAGGGTCTGCCAGCGACGCAACTCGCCGGCTGGCTCACCCGTCGCGAGACTCATCTCGTCGAAGTTCATCGTCGAGCGCGCTCTTGGCGGCTCAGCCCGCGACGCCGGCCAGATCGGTCTGGCCGCTCCCCCTCCTCCCGCGACGGCAGCGGGCGCCGCGCGACGTCCATATCTTTCCAGGCATCGTCGCGATCGCGCACCCATTCCCACACGTTGCCGACATTAACGGTGTCGGAACGCAGCGTGTCGTCGTCGAGCTCCGACCATTCGATTGGCATTGCGACCGGCGCTCCGCGCCGCTCCCGAACAGAGTACGGCGCGACCGCCGTCTGCGCATAGGCGTTGCGGTTGACGTCGAGAAAGAGGCGCCCCCCACGCTTCTGTTTGATGAACTCCGTGGTTAGACGGTCGGGGTCGGTGGCGGCGAGCCGTTGCGCGACGTGCTCTGCGAAGAGGTGGACGGTTTCGAAGTCCGGACCGACCGAGATCGGGACCACCACATGGAGCCCGCGCGACCCAGTGGTCTTGATGAAGGCGTTGAGGCCGATCTTCTCGAGCAGCGACCTGAGGGTTCGCGCGGTGGAGCGCACGAGCGAGAAGTCGTCGCTGGCCGGATCGAGATCGAAGACCACCTGATCCGGTCTCTCTGGAGCTTGTGTCCGTGACTGCCAGACGTGCACCGACACCATGTTGT
>Ga0209806_1002687_pt1 | contig 10993 bp, 10 predicted proteins | sample GraSoiAngelo_152_FD_186166 | JGI IMG/M metagenome (GOLD analysis project Ga0209806, IMG submission 186166) | Grasslands soil microbial communities from the Angelo Coastal Reserve, California, USA - 14_1009_12_30cm (SPAdes) (version 2) | ecosystem: Environmental > Terrestrial > Soil > Grasslands ... | reverse complement strand
GCCGAATTTTCCAATTGCCCGAGGGCGCGAATATCGCCGAACGATTGCACGCGCACATTCTGGCGAACCCGGTCGGACGTGAAATTTTTCGCGACGCGCGCGCGATTGAGGGAGATCTGCACGCGTTTTCGGCGCTGCCGTATTACAGCGAAAAAGTTTGTGGCGATGGCTGGGCATGCGTCGGTGACGCCGCGGGATTTATCGATCCACTTTACAGTCCAGGTCTCGACTTTTGTTCCTACACCAGCAACTATGTGGCCGATTTCGTCGGACGAAATCTTGCTGGCGAAGATGTGACGGCAAACGTCACGCACTATAACGCGCAATATCCGATCATGTATCGATCGTGGTTCGAGGCCCTTTACAAAGATAAATATTACTACATGGGCGACGCCGAGCTGATGTCGGCCGGTTTCCTGCTCGATGTGGCGTCGTATTATTTCGGACTGGTAATTCCGGCGTACCGAAATCCTGAGAAAGCCTTTCTCGTGCTGCCATTTCACGGCCGGCGTGGGCGCATCGCGGCCAGCTTGATGAAATTTTACAATCGCCGCCTAGTTGCGCTGGCCAAGCGCCGCTTGGCAACGGGCTATTTTGCCCGGCGCAATGTCGGTTGGCGCGAACTATATGATGGCTTCGTCCCGGATTTTCGCGTGACGAAATTGCTACGCAAAGGATTATTGCGTTGGTGGAAAGCCGAACTAACGAATCTGCGGCTGATATTCGCCTCGCCGGCAACCACGCCGGCCAAACGAAGCGAAGCGGGCACACCGGTGGAAGCGTGACCGGCGCGGAGCGCCACTGGTGGCACAGCTTTGCTGTGCACGGAATCTTTTGGCGGCGCTTCGTTGATTGGGGTGTGCGCAACCTTCCGACGATTTTGCATCGGCCATTAATTTGGATTGCGGCTTTCCTGTTTTTCTTCGTCGCGGCTCCGGCGCGCAAATCCGTTCTGCGAAATTTAAGCCTGATTCGTCCCGCCTCGTGGCGGCTGATGAATTGTCTGCGCGTCCTTCGGGTGTTCACAAATTTCGGTTGGTCGCTGACCGATGCGGCGGCCTATCGAATGTCGAAGGCCCGATTTAAGTACGAGCTCGAGGGCGCGAGATTTTTAGATCAGCTCACCGCGGCGAGAGGTGGAGTTGTTCTGACCGCCCACATGGGCAACTACGATTTGGGCGCGGCGTTGTACGCTGAAAGATTCCATCGCCAAATCCAGATGGTCCGCGCGCCGGAGCCGGACGCGCTCGCCGCCCGACACCTCGATCTTGCCTTGCAACAATCGAGCGCCGGCGCGGTCAAAGTCGGCTACAGCAGCGATGGAACTACGCTTGCATTCGATTTGCTAAACGCTCTGCGCAGTGGCGAGATCATTTCGATTCAGGGCGACCGTGTGGTTGGCGAAGTCGCTCGCGCGCCCGTGAAATTCTTTAATCGCGAGATTCTTTTGCCGAACGGACCCTTTGTTCTTTCGCTCGCTTCCGAGACACCAATCTATCCGCTCTTCATCGTCCGGACCGGCTATCGCAAATACAAGATCATCGCGCGCAAACCAATCGTTTCTTTCCGCAACGCGGCATCGCGGGACGAAGTCATCGCCGATGCGATGCAGAATTGGGCACGAGTTTTGGAAGAAGTGGTCAGCTGCTACTGGCCACAATGGTTCGCATTTACGCCGTTGTCCTAGAGACCGCTCGCGCCCGGCTTTAGCTCGGGTTCACCAGTTGCAAATACCACTGCACGAACTTTTCGCCAAAGAACATCCAGGTGAGCGCGCCGAAGGCGAGGTAAGGACCAAACGGCAATTTCGCCGACCAAACGCGTTTCCCGATGAGCAACGTGGCCAGGCCTACGATTGAGCCGGCGACCGAACCGGCGAAAATGCTGAACAAAACACCGCGCCATCCGAGAAAGGCGCCGATCGCTGCCAGAAATTTTAAATCGCCGCGCCCCATTGCTTCGCGCGGGATTTCCAGCTCGCGCGCAATACCGGAAATCCGATCGACCGTATCGAGCACGAATTCACCAGCGCCGACCCGGACTCGGTTGTAGTGGAACTCCAGGACCTCATTTCCAAAAACGCGATGGTCGATCGTCGCTTCGTCGCAGTGGAGCAAGAGACGGTCTTTTTCGCGCGCGAAGTAATCGCTCCACAAACTGCGTTCTTCCCCGACGACGAACTCGGCGTCGTCGCCATGGCGCGTCCAGGTAAACGGAGTTGGTCCATCCAGCTTTACTCGTTTTCTGCCGAAAGCGATCTTGCCACCTTCGAGCACGATCCACAAAATCACGTAACCGAGCGCGGCCGCGAGAGCAGCGCGCACCAGAGCGGCCAGACGCGAATCCGTGCTCATTAGCTCGGGGACGATAAAGCTCGCGGCAATTCCCGCGATTGTTCCGCCAATCGTGATTTGATCAGGAATAATAAAGTGTTCGAGATCGACAAAGGTGGCGATGAGCAGGATCGAAACGAAAACCCAATAGGCGACGGCGATTTTCCACGGAAAAGATTCCCAAACTGCGAGAAACAAAAGCGCGGTGAGCAATTCGACGCCGAAATAGCGAAAGGCAATTCTGGCCCCGCACTTGGCGCAACGGCCGCGCAAAAACAGCCAGCTAACCAGCGGAATATTTTGCTGCCACGGAATTTGTGCTTTGCAGACTGGGCAAAACGAACGGCGCGGTTCTTTGATCGAGATATCGCGCGGCAATCGATAAATGCCGACGTTCAGAAACGAGCCGATGGCTGCGCCGAGAACGAACGCGACCACAGTGAAAACGGAGTAATAGAAAGAGATTTCCACGCGATCAGATGAGGCTCGAACGCGATTCCCGGCGCTCCATCAACCAGGCGACCCAGATGCAGCTTTCATAAAGTAAAAACATCGGCAACCCCATCGCGATGAGGGTCAAGAGATCCGGCGTCGGCGCAATAATAGCAGCGAGGATAAAAATGAGCACCACCGCGTAAGGCCGCGTCCGGGCCATGAATTTGTAAGTGATAAGACCGAAGTAAACCAAAGCGAGGACCACCACCGGCAATTCAAAAGCCATTCCGAAACCGAGCACGAATTTCGTTACGAATGAATAATATTGCTGGACAGTCCAGGTTGGCGCCCATCCGAGCGATTGGGTGTCGCGGAAGAAGAAAAGGATCGTTTTCGGAAGCAACCAAAAATAGCAGACCAAAACCCCAAGCAGAAAAAGTCCAAAGCTACCGACGATGGCGGGAAGCAAAAAACGTTTCTCGACTGCGGTCAGCGCGGGAAGAACAAATCCCGCAAGGAAATAAAGCAGCAACGGAAATGAAACAACGATGCCGGCGTAAAACGCGAGATGAAACGAAATCACGAACGAGTCGGTAATGCCTAACGCCTTGAGCGCGCCAACTTGTGGGTCGAGATTGTGGAGCGGCGCCTGCATCACTCGCACGAGGATCGAACGAAAGGCGAAACAAACGATCATCGCCAGGACGAGAGTGATCGCCATTTTCACGACCGTCCAGCGCAGGTCTTCCAGATGCTCGAGGAATGGTTTGGACGTTTCGCTTTCCGGCAATTCGCGAAACTTGAAGACGTCGCGTAAAGCCATGTCTCAATCAGCGCGGCCCTAACGAAATGAAACCGCCTGCGGCAAGACGCGCGCAAATTCCAAGCGTGTTGGAATCCCGAATCTCATTCTGCGCGATCATCCGGCCCAATTCAGAAGTGGTAACCGCTCGACATTCGAGAATCGCCTCGCCTTCCTCACGCCTGTGCACATCGGCGTGTTGAACCGGCCTGGCCAGGAAAAAATAGCAATGCTCGTTGGTAAGACCAGCCGAAGTGAAAAAATAACCGAGCGGAATCAGTTCGCCGCCGGGCGCCAGGTCATAACCCGTTTCTTCGTGTAATTCGCGCAAAGCAACAGCTTCGATTTCTTTCCCATTAGGCTCGACCCCGTCGTCGATCTGGCCAGCAGGCATTGACCAGATCGCTGCCCGAATCGGAATCCTCTCTTCCTTGATGAGCAGAAACTTTCCGTCGCTCGTCATCGGCGCGATCACCACGGCTGCCTTGCGTCGGATGGTCGTCCAAGTCCGCGCTTGTGAGCTCGAAGGCGTTCGCACCTGCTCGGTGACGACATCGAGATGCGAATTTGTGAAATGGTGCTCGCTTGAAATTGTCTGCCAACCATCGTTATCCCGTACCAGTTTGCTCCGTTTCACGTGAGAAGATTATGAACGCGACGTCGAAAAGCGAATGTTTAGGTAGGGGGGTTCACCTGAACCGCCCGCAAACGCCAGTCCGGCTCGGACCGATTGCGTCAATCGTCCCTACCAATGCGCTCGCGCCAGGCCTTGATCTGCGCTTTGACATTCTCCGGCGAAGGCGCGCCAATGGCGCGACGCGCAACGAGCGAACGGCGGACATCGAAAACACCCACGACATCGACATCGAACTGGGGCGAGAGCTTTTTTAGATCCGCCAGCGCGATCGCGTTAAGCTTTGTTCCCTGAGCGACTGCAGTGGCCACGAGCGTGCCGACGATTTCGTGCGCTTCCCGAAAAGGCATTCCCTTCTTAACCAGATATTCGGCAAGATCGGTCGCGAGGAGATTCGGGTCATTTGCGGCTGCTTCCATTCGCTCGCGGTTAATTTTCAATGCGGGCAACATTGCCGGGAATAGTTCGAGCGCCGCGGAGATGGTATCGACCGAATCAAAGAGCGCTTCTTTGTCTTCCTGGAGATCGCGATTGTAGGACGAAGGCTGTCCCTTCAACGTCGTCAAGATCGAGATCAAATTTCCGTAGAGCCGCCCCGTTTTCCCGCGCGTCAGCTCGGCCATGTCTGGATTTTTTTTCTGCGGCATCAAACTCGAGCCGGTCGAAAACTCCTCACTGAACTCGACAAAACCAAATTCGCTCGTGCTCCAGATGATCAAATCTTCGCTCACACGGGAGAGATGCATTCCAATCATCGCGAGACAGAAGAGGAATTCGCAGACAAAGTCGCGATCGCTGACCGCATCGAGACTGTTTTGGCCTATCCGACCAAACCCGAGCTCGCGGGCAATCAATTCGCGATCAAGGACGATGGTGGAGCCGGCGAGCGCGCCGGAGCCGAGCGGAAGAACGTCCGTTCGTTGCAGACAATCGCGCAGACGTTGGGCATCTCGCGCGAACGCTTCGATTTGGCCTAACAAGTAATGCGCGAATAAAATCGGTTGGGCGCGCTGCAAATGGGTATATCCGGGCATGACAAGACCGACATGTTCCTCGGCGAGATCGAGAAACGCCGTTTGCAATTTCTTGAGCAACGCCGATGCCCGCTCGATTTGCTCTTTGACATAAAGCCGCAGGTCTAGCGCAACCTGATCGTTGCGACTGCGCGCGGTGTGCAGCTTCGCGCCGGCTTCGCCGATTCTTTTGGTGAGCGCGCTCTCGATGTTCATGTGGACGTCCTCAAGCGCTTCGTCCCACTGAAATTTTCCGGACTCGATTTCCTTCTCAATCTCGCGCAGCTCGGCTTCGATTTTCTTCCGTTCCGCCGCGGAGATAATCCCCGCTTTGGTCAGGGCGGCGGCATGAGCAATGGAGCCGGCGATGTCATGCCGATAGAGACGGCGATCGAACGAAACTGATTCGCAATAGCGTTGCGCAATTTTCGCAGCGGCTTTCTGAAATCTTCCTTTTCGCATGTTTAACCAGCGGAACGCTGCGAACGTGTCACGCGCGGAAAGTTACCGCTAGTTATTTCGGCGCGAGCGAGGCGACGATTTTGTCAAAGCGCGGATCGCCACGGAGTGGGTCCCACATGGGATCGAGCTTCAGCTCGCCATAACTCAGGTAGCCGGGAAGTTTCACGGCAGCACTTAGTTCAGTAAGAGCAGCGTCTTTCTTTCCGGCCCACGCATAAGTGAGCGCCAAGTATTTGATCATTCTTGCTCCATCAACTGAGTCTTTTGCGACTGGAAGAAGATCGACGGCTCGTTTGGATTTGTGAACCGCATCTCTCCGATTACCGAGAGCGGCGTCTATCAAACCAAGCACACAAAGACCCGGTGCATTGTCCGGTTGCTGCTTAACGACCTGTTCCACTTCTGCGCGAGCGGCGGTGAATGCAGAACGCGCCTTCTCGCCATCACCGCGGAAACGAGCAAGGACTCCCTCACACCATGCACGTGGGAAAGGAAAGGCTTCTTCGCGACATCCATCAGGTGGCATGATGCTAACGGCCCGGGCGGCTTCGTCCCAGTAGCGTTGACAGCTAGCAAGATAGAACAACTGTTCAGCGAAGCTTCCGACCGCGCTGGCGTCTGCAGCTTCCAGTTTTCGGAGAGCCGCCGTAAATGGCTTGACGTCAGCCTTCCATTCCAGCTCCAGCTGTGCTCGATTTATTTGGATGTTCGCATTCGCGGGAGCAACGGCGAGCGCGCGATCCAGAGTGGCGGCCATCTCCGGATAGCGCCGTAATAGCTCGTAAGTCTTGGCAATCTGCTGAAGCACCAATAGCGCCTGTGGACCGGCCGGATCGAGCTCTAGCGCGTGCCGCATGTTTTCGAGAGATTCATCCCAGCGGCTCTGCCGGCGGTCGATGTAGCCTGTGAGCAGAAATAGCAATGGCTCGTTCGGCAATGTTCCCCGAGCAGCCGCCAATTCCTTGCGCGCGTTGTCGTAATCGAGATGGCCCCAGTAAAGATGTTTGGCCAAAGCGAGATGCGCCTCCCCCGAGTCGGGCCGCAAGCGGCGAAGCGATTGAATGGCGGCGTCGGCGAGATTCAAACGCTCACTGGTATGATCGAGCGCTCGCACGTAGAGCTGATCATGCGCGTGGGCAAGCTGATAATAGCCAAGGGCAAACGACGGATCGCGCTTGAGAGCTTGTTCGAGGAGCCGCACTGCCTCGAACAAATCGTTACCCGGATTAAAAACCGATTGATCAATCAGATCTCTGGCGCGTGAATAAAGATCGTAGGCGGCCAGATCGGCAGTGGGCTTTTCTTCAATGGCCGCTTTCTCCTGCGGCGAGAGTTTTGATTTGAGCTTGGCGACGATTTGTTCGGCCAGTTCGTTTTCGATCGCGAATACGTCCGCGATGTCGCGATCATAGCGTTCTGCCCAAAGATGCCCATCAGTGCGGGCATCAATGAGCTGGGCACTGACGCGGACTCTCCCGCCGACGCGTTGGACCGTGCCTTCTAGAATGTGGGCGACACCGAGTGCTTTGCCGACTGCACGGAGGTTACGCTCGGCACTGTTCTTGTACTGCATCACCGACGTGCGGCTGATCACTTTGAGGTCGGCCACTTTCGCGAGATTGGTTAGGATCTCATCCTGAACGCCGTCGGCGAAGTAGGCGTTTTGCTTGTCGTCGCTGAGATTTTCGAACGGGAGGACAGCGATGCTTTTGTCGGGAATTGCGCCGGTGAAGCTGCCAAATGTTTCACTGCGGATCGCGCGATGGCGAAGGAAGATTGTGAAACTGATCGCGAGCGCACATCCGGAGAAAAGGAGCGCCGCTGCCGGCGCCCAACGCGGCCAGCGCGGCGACGCAACCGGATGGGCTGGCCCTGTTTCCTTCCAACGCTTTCGGCGCTTAAGTTTTTCCGGCACCTGCGGATTACCGAGACCATTTTTGCAAAGATTAACGAGATGAAGTCTCAGGCCATGTTTTACTTCGCACTCGCCCAAATCTCGTAAGTAGGGCTGCCAGTGCCGGTATTCACCCAGATCGTCGGCGACATGTTTGGATAAAAGAATGTGGCCGACGTCGCCGCAATCGAGCACGCGTTGAGCGACGTTAATGCCTGCTCCAGCGATATTGACCCGGTCGTTCACGTCCGGGACCTGGTTAATGGGGCCGCTGTGAATTCCCATGCGCACTTGAATCTCCGGATGGTTTTGGAGTGCTTGCGCGATTTCCAACGCACAATGCGCCGGTTGCTCGAGATTTTCGAAGAACAGCAGCGCCATCCCATCGCCGGTTGGCAAGCGAATGAGTTTGTCTTTCGCTTCGGCGGCGCGGAAACAATCGGTGCTCCGGACGATGCGGTTTAGTTGCGCAAGCGATTCGACCTGGTCATTGACGAGCAGTTTCGAATATCCGACCACGTCGATTAACAAAAGGTGCGCGATCTCGAGCGGGAGATCGGGCTTTGGCTCCGCGGACATATGTTGCGCGTTCAAGCATCCTCTTTGCCAAATTGATGATACTAACTATATCGCTTCGCGTCGAGACTAAACTTCGGTTTCGTTAGGCCTGCACGTTGATCGATTATCCCTGTTCCGTGTTTCCGCTGCGATTCAGTTCGGCTGCGCGAAACCAAGCCTGCCCCAAATGCCGCAGCATTCAGAACGATCATAATGAATGCGAAAAGATACATGCCCAGGGTAAGGCCGATCGCGAGGTGCATCGCGCAAATGCATGTGAACCAGATTGTTCGTGTTCTTTTTCCCCAAATAAAAAATGGATACCCGGTTTCCAACAGGCAAATGAACACTCCCGCAATCGGAAATAGGTCCTTCCACCTAATGAGTATCTCAGGATCAATTATATTGGAAGGCGGGCGGATCAATGCGCGCCAGATATTCGAGCCATCCCACCAACCGTTCCCCAAACATTTTGTGAGTCCCCCGAAAAAATAGATGATGCACAGATGAACCTGTAAGACGCGCCGCCAAAAACCGAGAAGCTGTGGATCTTTCGATGGCGATTTCCGCAGTCGCCAGTCGAGAGAATATCGATCGGGCAAGGGAGACAACATCAGATAGAAGAGTCCGACCGTCATGAAATTATCCGCTCCATAGGAGAGCAGACCCCCGCTCTTCGCAGCACAAAGGTGAAGGAACCAGGCGAGTATCGCAGATGAGCGGCAGAAAAGGCCCGCGAGTAAGCTAAAGCCCGTTCCAAGTAAACAGACCCACGCTATGGAAAGCACCGCATTCTCAGACAGTCCGACGTACGCTCCGAGAGAGACTAACCATCCAAGCCTCGGAACAAAGCGACTTTCCACGGAAAGGAGTGCTTCTGCGAGATTGCGGCTGATGAGACCATGACCAGTTCCAGCCAACAAATAATTCCAATCATCTCGTAAAGATAGAGTGTAAACTATTACCTGAAGACCAAGGCCGAGTCTCAACACACTCAGCCACGTGTCAGACTCGACCGGAAACAGGAATTGCAGGATCCGTTCCCTCCACGTCTCCAATTGCTTAGGGATTTTCCGGCTTAGTTGCTTTGTCGGTACGGCTGAAGTCATAAGCGTACGAAAATTCGTACGATTCTCTTTTACCCTGTTCGAACTCGCTGATACTTGGCAAACTGATTGATCCAAAAACGGCGCGAATTGCTGTCACATCTGGATGGTCGCGCCAGACCGAACCGGCCAGCATTTTCACCAGATACTCCCGCAGAGGGTCATACCGAGTGCGCGCTATCTCATCGATTACACCGGCTAGACGCATTCCAGCCGCGGCGCTATGGACGCGCGGCAGTTGGTACTCCACTCGCCCATCGGGGTAATGTAATTCAAAGACGACCTTATAACTCGCCGGCACATTTGGCGCGAAGTAACCATATCCGCGTTCGACGCCGGCGATGTGCGAATAAGTCATAACGGCTCGACGAAACGCATTTGACGCGGCTAAATTCTGCCCCGAAGCCGCAGCGATGAAAGCTTCGGCTTTTTCTGCATACCTATTAACGGTATGCGGCGCGATCGTTAGACCGTGCGCAATTAACCACAGCGTCTCACGGCAGGAGACCGTAAGAATTAGTGAAAAATGAAGGATGAAGCACGCCAAATAAACAGATTTCTGGCGCACAGCTCCATCTACTTTCAGCAGCGCAAGAGTAAACTTGGCGCGCTATTTATTTACTAAGGTTGTAGCTCATCCAGCACACTCTTTATATCGGAGGTGTCCATCGACGCAACCTGTCGCGTTGCACGAGTCTGGATCAAGGTCAGCTCGCCGTTCGGTGCGTTTTTCGCTGCTTCGGACGTCGTTACTTTGTCGGTCTTGATGTCGAGCTTCGCATTGGAGTTGGGAAGCAGATGCTTCTCCTTGCCATTTTCCTCGTGGAGGACAATGTCGTAAAGCTGCGTCTTGAGATGCTTCAATACGTCCTCGAAACGAGCTTCGTCCTTCACAGGAGTGGCGGTCTTTATTTTTAAAACGAAGGTTGCCTTAGATGCGGGAGGCTCAGTAGGCTCGGGATTTGGTTGGGCGAAGACCCGAAATGAGAGGATCGCCACCATCCCAATCACGACCAATATCATTACTTTGGATGTTCCAGATAGGGTTTTCATAATGCCGCTGGTTTGACCTAGCAACGACCGAATGACAAGCCCAAAAATGGATTCCGGAGTCGTTAGACATAAGCGAATCGACAATTCCGACCCGTTACTCAATCGAGCGATGCGCTTCGCGCGACGGTGACCGAAGCGTAGGCTGCGTCCTTCAAAACAAACTTCCGGATTTCAATGCTGATTTTCCGGATCCGAAATTTACGCAGAAGGTGCGACGTCAGATCGTTGGCCAGTGTTTCAAGAAGTTTGGGCGACTGCCGGGACAGAAACTGTTTCGCTTCCTGACAGAGCGCAGAATAGTCGACCGTTCGCGCGATCGTGTCTTGGATGTCGCGGAGATCGCGCGCCGGCCAAAGAGTGATGTTGAGAACAAGGCGCTGGCGCCTGGCTCTTTCGGTTTGCGGAACGCCAACCCGCGCAAACACTTTGAGTTGCTCAATGTGAATTTGCTGCTCGGCGTTAACTCTCATTTTTTCGAAGTCCTAATATGTCGGAGAATGACTTTCTAATCGAGAACTCAAGATTTTGGTAAGTTTTCCCGAACTTCTACCGGCAAATCTCGTAATGACCAAATGAAAGCAGGATCCACCTCAGAATGAAACGGCCGGCGCTTCGCTCAAGCTTGCAGCCTTTAGGCTTGTCCATTTTGGCCCAACATCCCATCATCGCCGTCCGTGAAGGCGGAGCCGGCAGGCAGCGATAC
>Ga0209806_1002686_pt1 | contig 10998 bp, 10 predicted proteins | sample GraSoiAngelo_152_FD_186166 | JGI IMG/M metagenome (GOLD analysis project Ga0209806, IMG submission 186166) | Grasslands soil microbial communities from the Angelo Coastal Reserve, California, USA - 14_1009_12_30cm (SPAdes) (version 2) | ecosystem: Environmental > Terrestrial > Soil > Grasslands ... | reverse complement strand
CTTGTCCTCCTTGATACCGGTGAGGCCCGGCACCTTGCGGAGGTCGATCAGGTGCTTGGGCTGCGCGAGGCGCAGCTTCATCATCGGGATCAGGCTGTGTCCGCCCGCGAGGATCTTGGCGTCGTCGAGCTTGCCGAGCAGCTTCAGGGCGTCCGCGACGCTGGCGGGGGCGTGGTACTCGAACGCGGCTGGGTACATGGGCGCGTCTCCTCTTATCTCTTTGGGCTGGCGGCCCCGGCGGGCTTGGCGGCCTGGATCGTCGTCCACACACGCTCGGGCGAGAGCGGCATCGTCTCGATGTGATCCACGCCGAGCGGGCGCAGCGCATCGACGACGGCATTGACCACCGCGGGCGTGGCCGCGATCGTGCCCGTCTCGCCGGCGCCCTTGATGCCGAGCGGGTTGACCAGGGTCGGCGTGACCGTGCGATCCGTCTCGTACATCGGCAGCATGTCGGCCTTGGGCAGCGCGTAGTCCATCATGGTGCCCGTCACGAGCTGGCCGCTGCCATCCTCGTACACGGCGCCCTCCCACAGTGCCTGCCCGATGCCCTGGGCGATGCCGCCGTGTACCATCCCGTCCACGATCATGGGGTTGATGACGTTGCCGACGTCGTCCACGGCGACGTATCTGAGAATTTTCACGCGGCCGGTGTCGCGATCGACTTCCACCACGCACGCGTGGGCGCCGAAGGGGAAGCAGAAGTTCGACGGGTCGTAGAACGACGTCTCCTCGAGTCCCGGCTCGAGCCCCTCGGGATACTTGTGCGGCACGTACGCCGTCAGCGCGACCTGGCCGAACGGTACCGCCTTGCCCGGGAAGCCTCTCACCTGGAACTGACCGTTCACGTACTCCATGTCCTTCGGCGACGCCTCGAGCAGGTGCGCGGCGATCTTCTTGCCCTTCTCCTTGATCTTCTCGATCGACATGTGGATGGCGGTGCCGCCGACGGAGGCCGAGCGGCTGCCGTAGGTCCCCATGCCGAACGCGATCGCGCCGGTGTCGCCGTGGACGATCTCCACGTCGTCGATCGGCACGCCGAGCTCGTCGGCCACGAGCTGGCTGAACGTGGTCTCGTGCCCCTGGCCGTGCGAGTGCGAGCCGGTGAAGACCGTCACCTTGCCCGTCGGGTGCACGCGCACGATCCCCGACTCGTAGAGCCCCGCCTGGGCGCCGAGCGAGCCGACGACCTTCGACGGCGCGATGGAGCAGGCCTCGATGTACGTGGAGAAGCCGACGCCGATCAGCTTGCCCTGCTTGCGCGCGGCCTCCTGCTCGCTCCGAACCTTCCGGTAGTCGAGCATCGTGAGCAGTTTGTCGAAGGCGGCGCCGTAGTTTCCGCTGTCGTAGTTGAGCGCCACCTTCGTCTGGAAACCGTCGGCGAACTTCGGAATGAAATTCTTCTTGCGGAGGTCGGCCACGTCCATCTTCAGCGCCGCCGCGCCCGCCTCGATCATGCGCTCGACCAGGTACGCCGCCTCCGGCCGGCCCGCGCCGCGGTACGCGTCCACCGGCGTGGTGTTGGTGAAGACGCCGGTGACGTCGGCGTGGATGGCGCCGATCTCGTAGACGCCGTTGAGCAGCGTGGCGTAGAGATAGGTCGGCACCGCCGGCGCGAAGGTCGACAGGTACGCGCCCATGTTGGCCACGGTCTTCACGCGCAGGCCGAGGATCTTGCCGTCGCGCGACAGGGCCAGCTCGGCGTCGGTGACGTGGTCGCGGCCGTGGGCGTCGGTCTGAAAGGCCTCGCGACGCGTGGAGGTCCAGCGGATCGGTCGCTTGATCTGGCGCGTCGCCCACGAGCACACCGTCTCCTCGTTGTAGAGGAAGATCTTGCTGCCGAAGCCGCCGCCGACGTCGGGCGCGATCACGCGCACCTTGTGCTCGGGGATGCCGAGCACGAACGCCGTCATCAGCAGGCGATGCACGTGGGGGTTCTGCGAGGTCACCCACAGCGTGAGGTCGCCGGTGGCCGCGTCGAAGCGGGCCACGCACGCGCGCGGCTCCATGGCGTTGGCCACGAGGCGCTGGTTGACGATGTGCTTCTTGACCACGACGGGGGCGCTCTTGAGCGCCGCGTCGGTGGCCGCCGCGTCACCGATCTGCCACTTGAAGGCGACGTTCGACGGCGCCACCTCGTGGATCTGGGCGGCGCCTTTGTCGGCCGCCTTGGCGGTGGCGGTGACGGCCGGCCGCACGTCCCAGTCGACCTTCACCTTCTCGGCGGCGTCGAGCGCCGCGTCCTGGCTCTCGGCGATGACGATGGCCACGGGATCGCCGACGTAACGCGCGGTCTCGCTGGCCAGGGGGGGATGCGGCGGCACCTTGAGGTCCGGGAGCAGCCAGCCGCACGGCAGCGAGTTCACGCCGGTCATGTCCTTGCCGGTGAAGATCGCGACCACGCCTGGATGGGCCTTCGCCTTGGTGACGTCGATCTTGCGGATCCTCGCGTGCGCGTGCGGGCTGCGCACGAAGGCCGCGTACGTCATGCCGGTGAGCTTGAGGTCGTCCGTGTAGCTGCCGCGGCCCGTGATGAATCGCGGATCCTCGCGGCGCTTGATGGACTTGCCGAACAGGCGCGCGTCAGTCGCGGTGGCCATACTGCCCCCTCACTTCACTCCAGCCTTTGCTCCGGCCATGTTCTCGGAGGCCCACTGGATCGCCTTCACGATGTTGTGATAGCCGGTGCACCGGCACAGGTTGCCTTCGAGCTGGTGACGGATCTGGTCCTCCGACGGCTTGGGATAGCGCTCGAGCAGCTGGTGCGCGGCCAGGATCATGCCGGGCGTGCAGAACCCGCACTGCAGGCCGTGCTTCTCCCAGAAGCCCTGCTGGATCGGGTGCAGCTCGCCGTTCTTCGCGAGCCCCTCGATGGTGGTGATCTTGGCGCCCTCGGCCTGCACGGTGAACACCGTGCACGCCTTCACGGCCTGGCCATTCATGAGAATCGTGCACGCACCGCACTGGCTCGTGTCGCAGCCGACGTGCGTGCCCGTGAGACCGACCGTCTCGCGGATGTAGTGGACGAGCAAGAGGCGCGGCTCCACCTCGTGGCTCTGGGTCTGTCCGTTGATGGTCATCTTGACTGAGTGCTTCACGCGTGGACCTCCAGGGGTGTGACCTCGGCGCGAGAGAGGGTAAGACCTCCCCCCCGCCCTGTCAACGGCCGGAGGGTCGGCGATTCAGCGGCTGTCCGCGAGCAGCCGACGCCCCTCGGCGCGCGCCTGGTCCAGCACCTCGCGGACCGGCAGCGCCTTTTCCCTCGCGATGCGGGCGACGTCCGCGAACTCCGGGGTCACGGTGACCACGCGGCCCTCGAGGCGCGAGACCTTGAACGGGATCGGCCCGTAGCTCGTGGCCAGCGTGACGATCTCGCGCGGCAGCGCCGCCCGCCGCCACTCCGACCAGCGCACGCCGATCGTCGACGATTCTTCGAACAGCACACGATTGAGGTCGCCGACACGGTCGGGCGCACAGAGCGCGGTGAGCACCGTTCCGGGCCGGCTGCGCTTCATCAGGACCGGTGTCAGGAACACGTCCAGCGCGCCGGCCTCGAAGAGCCGGTCGACGAGCGGCTCGTAGAGCTGCGGCGACATGTCGTCGATCGTCGTCTCCACCTGCACGATCGTCTCCGTGGCGCCGCCGGTCTCCATGCTCTCGCCGACGAAGCAGCGCAGCACGTTCGGCGTGCCCGGCAGATCACGGGTGCCGGCGCCGTAGCCCACCGCCGTCAGCGTCATGGCCGGCGGGCGCAGCGCCGGGCGCGCCAGCGTGGTGAGGATCGCGGCGCCGGTGGGAGTCACCAGCTCGACCCGTACGCCCGTGTCGATGACGGGAAAGCCGCGCAGCAGCTCCGCCGTGCCCGGGCCGGGAATCGGCATCCGCCCGTGCGGTCCCTCTGCGAAGCCCCCGCCCAGCGGCAGCGGCGAGACGTAGACGGTCTCGATGCCGAGCAGGTGCAGGCCGACCACCCCGCCCGTGACGTCGACGATCGCGTCGACGGCGCCGACGTCGTGGAACTGGACACGGTCGCGCGTCGTGCCGTGCACGCGCGCCTCGGCGTCGGCGAGCCGCTCGAAGATCCGACGCGCACGCTCGGTCACCGGCGCCGGCAGGCGGCTGCCGTCGAGGATGGCGACGATATCGCCGAGCGTGCGGTGATGATGGTGCGCGGCGGCGGCGATCTCGACGTCCACCTTGGTGGCGCGGAAGTCGCCGCGGCGCACCTCGTGGCGGACGAGATCCCAGCCGGTGAGATCGAGACCGTGCAGTGCGTCTCGGAGCGCCTCGAACGGCGCGCCGGCGTCGACGAGCGCGCCCATGATCATGTCCCCTGCCGCCCCGCTCGGGCAGTCGAAGTACGCGATGCGGGCCATGGTTTATCTGACTTTTCCGGCGAGGCGCCGCCGACGACCGGCACGCGGCGCCGAGGAGCGAGCAGTCATGCGACGCTCATCGGCGGCGGTCAGCGGATCTTTGCGACGAGTTGATTGATCTGGCTGGCCTGGTGGGCGGCGCCATACCCGTTGTCGACGTTGACCACGGACACGCCGGGCGCGCACGAGTTGAGCATCGCGAGCAGCGCGGCGAGCCCGTTGAGCGATGTGCCGTAGCCGACGCTGGTGGGCACGGCGATGACGGGGCGGTCGACGAGCCCGCCGATCACGCTGGGCAGGGCGCCTTCCATCCCGGCCACGGCGACGATGGCGTTCGCCTCCGCCAGCAGCTCGCGGTGCGCGAGCAGCCGGTGCAGGCCGGCCACGCCGCAGTCGGTGACGCGCTCGACGCGGTTGCCGAGCGCCTCGCACACCAGCGCCGCCTCCTCGGCCACCGGCAGGTCGGACGTCCCCGCCGCGGCGACCACGACGAGGCCGACGCCCTCGCGCCGCTCGGGCCGAGCCACGACGAGCCGCGCCACCGGATGCCAGACGTGGGGCAGTCCGGCCGCGGCGACCGCGGCGACGACGGCGTCGTCGGCGCGAGTGGCGAGGACGTTGACGTGATCGACGACGAGGCGCTGGAGGATCGCCACCACCTGGGCCGGCGTCTTGCCCGGGCAATAGATCGCCTCCGGTCCCCCCGCACGCAGCGCGCGGTGCAGATCCACTTTGGCGAAGCCGAGGTCGTCGTACGGGAGCCGCCGCAGCCGCGCGAACGCGTCGTCGGTGGATACCCGGCCGGCGGCGACGTCGTCGAGGAGCCGCTGCAGGCGATCGCTATCCATTGGAACGCAGCCTCAACAGGAGATTCGCCGAGCCGGACTGGAAGCCGGCGAGGTCGACGGCGACGTAGACGTAGCCGAGCTCGCGGAAGCGCGCCACGATGCGCTCGTGGCGATCGTCCTCCCAGAGCCGCGCCATCTCGTCGCGCCCGATCTCCAGTCGCGCCAGCCGGTCGTGGTGGCGCACGCGGAACTGCCGGAAGCCGAGCGCTTTGAGAAACGCCTCGGCGGCGTCGACCTGGCGCAGCTTGTCGGCGGTGATGCGGTCGCCGTACTGGAAGCGCGAGGACAGGCACGCGAACGAGGGCTTGTCCCAGGTCGGTAACCCGAGCGCCCGCGAGAGATCGCGGATCTCCTGCTTGGTCAGTCCCGCCTCGATCATGGGCGCGCGGACGCCGCGCTGCTTCGCCGACTGCATGCCCGGCCGATGGTCGCCGAGGTCGTCGACGTTGGCGCCGTACACCAGCGCGCGACAACCCTCGCGCTCGGCGATCGGCGCCAGGTGCGTGAACAGCTCCTCCTTGCAGAAGAAGCACCGGTTGGCGCCGTTCTTCGCATACTCCGGGTTGGCCAGCTCGTCCGTGCGCACAATGAGGTGCCGCAGGCCGATCAGCCCGGCAAGCCGCCGGGCCTCTTCCATCTCGCCGGCCGGGTACGTCTCTGAATCTGCCGTCACCAGCACGGCGCGGCTGCCGAGCGCGTCCTTCGCGGCCCGCGCCAGCAGCGTGGAGTCCACGCCACCGGAGAACGCGACGACCACGCTCTCGAGCTCGCGCAGCGCCTCGAGCAGCCGCCCGTACTTCGCGTCGAGGGGGCTCATCCCAGCCATGCTCCGGCCAGCTCTCCGAGCGGCGCCACCGGGCGCGCGCCGACGTGCGAGATGACTTCGGCCGCCGCCAGCGAGCCGAGGCGGCCGCAGGTCGCCAGGCCCAGCCCCCGGCTCAGGCCGAAGAGAAAGCCGGCGGCGTAGAGATCGCCCGCGCCCGTCGTGTCGATCACCGCGTCGACAGGCTGGGCGTCGACGACGTGCACCTCGTCGCCGCCGATGACGACCGAGCCGCGCGCGCTGCGCGTCAGCGCGGCGATCTCGCAGTGACGCCGGACGCGCCGCAGCGCCGCGTCGAAGTCGTGCACCTGGTACAGCGCGCAGATCTCGGCCTCGTTGGCGAGCAGGATATCCACGTGGTGCTCGACGAGGTCCAGGAACGCCGCGCGATGCCGGTCGACGCAGAACGGATCGGAGAGCGTCAGCGCGACCTTGCGGCCGGCCGCATGCGCGGCGCCGGCGGCCACGCGAAACGCCTCCTGGGCGGCCGGCGGATCGAAGAGGTAGCCCTCCAGATAAAGGATGCGGCCGCGCGCGATCAGCCGCGCATCGACGTCGGCGGGACCGAGCTGCACGGAGGCGCCGAGATAGGTGCTCATCGTCCGCTGCGCGTCCGGGGTCACCACGATGAGGCAGCGGCCGGTGGGCGGTCCGGTGGTGGCCGTCGCCGTCGTGTAGCCGACGCCGGTCGCGCGGAGATCGTGGCCGAAGACCTCGCCGAGCTGATCGTCGCGCACCTTGCCGATATAGTGGGCGCGGCCGCCGAACGACGCCACGCCGACGATCGTGTTGGCGGCGGAGCCGCCGGACACCTCGACGGCGGGGCCCATGGCCTCGTAGAGCCGGCGCGCCCGCGGCTCGTCGACGAGGTGCATGGTGCCCTTGACGAGCGCGTGGCGGTCGAGGAACGCGTCGGACTCGTGGCAGAGCACGTCGACCAGCGCATTGCCCATGCCGATCACGTCCAGATCGCCGTTCATTGTAGCGGGAGCCGCGAGGCCGGCTTGTGCCGTGGGTGGCCTGTTCGAGACGCGGGCCGGCCCCGTCCGTCATACGGGAAATATTTGCCGATGAGCAGGTCGAGTCGCCGGCGCGTCCCGTGCGGGAACGCCGCCGGGCTGGTGATCACCGCGGCCTTCAGGAGGCTCGGGCACTCGCACACGCGCGAGCCGCCGATCATCGGGATCACGCGCCGGAGGACGGCCTTGGCCGTCGCGACGTTCTTGCCGAGGTTGGCGATCACGGCCTCGACGCTGACGGCCTCGTGGGTCTCGTGCCAGACGTCGTAGTCGGTCGCCAGCGCGAGCGTCGCGTAGCAGAGCTCGGCCTCCCGCGCCAGCTTCGCCTCGGGCATGTTCGTCATGCCGATGACGTCCACGCCCCACGAGCGGTACACGCGCGACTCCGCGCGCGTCGAGAACTGCGGCCCCTCGATGCACACGTACGTGCCGCCGCGATGCACGCTGGCCCCCGTGCCTCGCGCGGCCTTCTCGAGCAGATCGCCGAGGTGGCTGCACACGGGATCGGCCATCCCGACGTGCGCCACGATCCCGTCGCCGAAGAACGACGACGCCCGGCGCTTCGTCAGGTCGATGAACTGGCCGGGGATGACGAGATCGAGCGGCTGGACGTCGTCCTTCATGCTGCCGACGGCGGAGACGGAGACGACCCACTCCACGCCGAGCGACTTCAGGCCCCAGACGTTGGCGCGGAAGTTCAGCTCCGTCGGCGTGAGCCGGTGGCCGCGGCCGTGGCGCGGCAGGAAGACGACGCGCCGGCCCTCGAGCTCGCCGGTGCAGAACTCGTCGGAGGGATCGCCGAACGGCGTGCGCACCCGGCGCCAGCGGACGTCGGTCAGCCCTTCCAGCTCGTACAGCCCGCTGCCGCCGATCACGCCGATCGCGGGGCCGGTCACGCGACCATCTCGCCGCGCACCTGCGTGCCGGCGCCGGCCACGCGCACCCGCGCGACGCGCCGCATCAGGGCGTCCGGCCCGTCGAAGACGACCTCGACGTAATTGCCGGTGAGGCCGACGAGGCCGCCCGTCGCGCGATCGCGCGTCTCCAGCACGAGCACGTCGTCCGTCCGTCCCACCATCGAGCGCCGGAAGGCGGCGCTCTTGGCGGCGCCGAGCGCGCGCAGGCGCGCGGCGCGGCGCGCGATCGTCGCGCGCTCCACGCGGCCGGGCCGGCCCGCCGCCTCCGTCCCCGTGCGCTCGGAGTACGGGAACACGTGCAGGTACGTGAACGGCAGCGTGTCGATGAGCGCCTCCGTCGCCGCGGCGTCCTGCTCGCTTTCGCCGGGGAAGCCGGCGATCACATCGGCGCCCAGGCCGAGCCTGGGGATGGCGCGCGCGAGCCGATCGACCAGCGCGCGGTACATCGCCACGCGGTACGGCCGGCGCATCGCGCGCAGCACGCCGTCGCTGCCGCTCTGGAGCGGCACGTGAAAGTGCGGGGCGATCGCCGGCGCGCCCGTGAGCACTTCGAGCACGTCCTCGGTGAAGTAGGCCGGCAGCATCGACGACAGCCGCAGCCAGCGCAGCCCCTCGACCTCCACGAGCTCGCGCAGGAGGACCGCGAGCGAGGAGCGCGGCACGAGATCGGCGCCATAGTGGCCGAGGTCGATGCCGGTCAGCGTGACCTCCGGGCGCCCGGCCTCGACGAGAAGGCGGACCTGATCGGCCACGATCCGCGGATCGAGGCTGCGGCTGGCCCCGCGCGCACGCGGCACGATGCAGAAGGCGCACCGGTGCTGGCAGCCGTCCTGGACCTTCACGAATGCGCGCGAGCGACCGAGCGCGCGCGGCCGCGGGTCGATGGCGCCGAGGCGCGCGCCGCGAAGGTCGCCGACCTCCACGCGCGCCCCCGCACGCGGGCCGCTCAAGACCTCCTGCAGGAGCGCGGGCAGGCGCTCCTTGTCGGCGTTGCCGACGATGAGGTCCACGCCGGGCTCCCGCGCGACCTCGGCGGCGCTCGTCTGCGCCCAGCACCCGGTGACGACCACCCGCGCGTCGGGATTCGCCCGGCGCGCGCGACGGATCGCCTGCCGGTCGGAGACCTCGGCGCGCGCCGTCACCGTGCACGTGTTGACGACGACGACGTCGGCCGGCGCGCCGAACGGGACCGTCGCGAAGCCGCGCGCCTCGAGGGCCGACTGCAGCTGCTGGCTGTCGACCTGGTTGAGTCGGCAGCCGAGGGTCGCGAAGGCGACTCTCACGCCACCGCTTCCTTGAGCTGGCCGCAGGCGGCGCCGATGTCCTCGCCCTTGCTCCAGCGCACGGTCGTGGTGATCCCGGCCTCGAGGAGGATCGACTGGAACGCGAGGATCCGCGCGAGCGGTGGCCGGCGGAAGTCCGCGGCCGGCCAGTCGTTGAACGGAATCAGGTTCACCTTCGCCGGCACGTTGCGTAGCAGGCGCGCCAGGCGCTGGGCGTCCTCCGGCGCGTCGTTCACGCCGTCGAGCAGCACGTACTCGAAGAACACGCGCTGTCGCGGCGCCAGCGGATAGCGCCGCACGGCCGCCATGAGCGCCTCGAGGTTCCACGCGCGGTTCACCGGCATGAGGCGCGAGCGGACCTCGTCGGAGGCGGCGTGCAGCGAGATGGCCAGGTTGACCCTGAGGTTCTCGCGCCCGAGCTTCTCGATGCCGGTCACGAGGCCGACGGTGGAGACCGTGATCCGTCGCGGCGAGTAGCCGAGCCCCAGCTTCGCGTCGGTCAGGATCTTCAGCGTCTTCACGAGCTCGGCGTAATTCGCGAGCGGCTCTCCCATGCCCATGAAGACGAGGTGCGTCGCGTGCTCCACGGCGTTCGCCCGGAGGACCTGGCCGAGGATCTCGCCGGCGGTGAGATTGCGCGCGAGCCCCATGGTGCCGGTCAGGCAGAACGCGCAGGCGTACCCGCAGCCGACCTGCGTGGACAGGCAGAGCGTGACGCGGCCGTCGTCCGGCATCACCACGCTCGACACGCGGCTGCCGTCGTCGAGGCGGAAGACGAGCTTGCGGCTGCCGTCCTGCGACGGCGTCTCCCGCTCGACCTCCGGCAGCGCGGCGACCGCGCGCTCGGCGAGGGCGGAGCGGAACTCCTTCGGCAGGTCGGTCATCGCGTCGAGGTCGACGACGCCCTTGCGATAGATCCACGTGGCGAGCTGGCGCCCGCGATAGCGCGAGGCGCCAAGCTCCACCGCGAGGTCTTGCAGCTCGGAGGCCAGCATTCCGACGAGGTTCGGGGCGGACATCGCACGAAGAATAACACGGTGATCGCGTTGTAAAACCAACGCGCGGCCGTCCCGCGCCATCCTGGGCAGGCCCTCGCACGGTCGGCATCCGTGCGTGCTGTAACCAGTGGTCACCGTGAGGCGTCATACGAACACCACGTCGTTTGGGAGGCGAACATGCGGCTGTTCAGTTTTCTCGTTCCGATTCTCGTTGCTGGCGCGCTCGTCGCCGGCCCGGTGATGGCGCAAACGCCCGGCAGCACCTTTGGCACTTCACCGAGTCCGACGACGCTCAGTCCCGGCGTCAGCAGCTCCATGACCGGCGGCATCCCCGGAACGCTGGGCGGCACCTCCAACGCTCCGGGCGGCTCGATGACGGGCGGCATTCCGGGCACGCTGGGCGGCACGCCGTTCAGTTCCGGCGGCTCGACGACCGGGGCGATCGGCAGCCCATCGACGCTCGGGACCAGCACGACAGGCTCGACGGGACTGCTGGGCGGCAGCGTCTTCGGAGGCTCGACCGGCGCCGCGCGCTGAGGAAGGAGTGCGCTCCTCCGTGGAGTAATTCCTACTACCAACCATCCACCGAAATCCTGCACGAGCGGTGGATAACCCCGTGCGGAAATCGCGGGTGACCATGCAACGCCGCCCACTTAGAGCGGTTCGCTCACGCGATGAGCAGAATCGCCGAATCCGCTTCAGTCGCGCAGCAGGAGGTACAAATCGAGGAGATT
>Ga0209806_1002678_pt1 | contig 11017 bp, 13 predicted proteins | sample GraSoiAngelo_152_FD_186166 | JGI IMG/M metagenome (GOLD analysis project Ga0209806, IMG submission 186166) | Grasslands soil microbial communities from the Angelo Coastal Reserve, California, USA - 14_1009_12_30cm (SPAdes) (version 2) | ecosystem: Environmental > Terrestrial > Soil > Grasslands ... | reverse complement strand
GACGAGAAGCCCTTCGCGAGGATGTTCTTCGCGAGCAGCGCGGCGAACGAGGCCGCCGGGCCGAAGTCGATGTTCGCGCCGAACGCGCCGATCGAGATCGCGATCGATGGCACACCCGAAAGCAGGCCCTCCATGGCGGCGGCGACTGTGCCCGAATACGTGATGTCGTCCCCCATGTTCGATCCGCGGTTTATCCCCGAGACGACGAGGTCGGGCTTGTTCGGAAGGAAGCCCAGCACCGCGAGGCGCACGCAATCGGTCGGCGACCCGTCGGTCATGAATGCGGGCTGCCCGGTCCGGAGCTGCGTCGCCTTCACACGCAACGGGCGATAGAGGGTGATGCTGTGGCTCGCGCCGCTCCAGTTGCGCTCGGGAACGATGATGTCGACGTCCCCGATCGTCCAGAGGGCGTCCGCGAGCGGCCCGAGCGCATCCGATTCGATGCCGTCGTCGTTCGTGATGAGGATGTGCTTCCGATTGGCGGTCACTTGCCTCGCGCGGTGATACGCGCCTTGCGGGCGAGACGCTGTGCCTCCCTCGCCTCGGCTTCGGCATCGCGCTGATCCGCCGCCGCGGCGGCGGCCGCGGCGTCGGCCTCCTCCATGAGCGTCGAGGCCTCCGTGCGCGCGCGCCGTCCCTGCGCGACCTGGAAGGCGTAGCGCACGAACGTGTTGATGATGCCCGCGACCGGCATCGCAAGGAACACGCCCCAGAACCCGGCGATGCGCGACCCGATGAGGAGAGCGAGGAATACGAAGATCGGATGGATCCCGATCGCGTTCGACATGATGCGAGGGCCGAGCACGTTGAGCACGACCTGCTGCAGCGCGATCGTCAGGGCCAGCACCCATATGAAGACATCAGGCGCCCCGAGGAGCGTGACCGCGAGGACGGGTATCTCGGCGATGATCGGGCCGAAGAACGGAATGATCATCGTGAGTCCCGACAGCACCGCCAGCACACCGGCGAACGGGACCCCGAGCAGCACGAGGATCGCGAGAGTTGCCACCCCGTAGATCAGACCGAGGATGAGCGACCCACGGATGAAACCGCCGAACGAGCGGTCCGCGCTCTGCCGGAGCAGCTCCGCCTCGCTGCGGAGCTCGGGGCTGAGGGCGGCGAGGAACCGCTGCCAGAGCTGATCGCCGTCGATCAGCATGATGAACGCGATGATGAGGACGAGGGTCGCATTGAAGAGGACGTTCGCCGTCGCGGAGACGTACCCGAGCGCATCGGCCGCGACCGTTCCCGCGATCTGGGAGAGCTTCGCCGGGACCTGGCCGTACAGGTCGGTCACGCTCACCGGGAGACCCGCTCCTTCCAGCCGCCGTTGCAGGGCCACGACCTCTTGCGCGGCGCGATCGCCGTACTCGGGGGCACGGACGATGAGGTCGTTGAGCTGACTCACGAGTCCCGGCACGACGAGCGCGAGAGTCCCTGCCAGAACGAACGCGATCCCGATGTACACGACGACGACGCTGAGCGCGCGATTGAGGATCGTGCGCTGATCGATGCGGGTCACAAGGGGCGAGAGCAGGTACGAGACGGCCCAGGCCGCGACGAAGATGATCAGGACGTCGGCGACGCGCGAGAGCGCCTCGGTGAGGTCAGCGAGGAGCTGAAATGTCGCGAGAATGATGAGAAGTACGACGAGCGTCGTCAGGAGCTGCCGCTCCCGCGTCGAGAGATTCACAGGCGAATGGTACTGACGGAATACCATGCTTCTCCGTGCCAGACGCGCGCTGCCTTATCGATCGCTACGCGTCCTATCTTCCAGTCACCGACCGGACACCCCGGCTAACCCTCGGCGAGGGAGGCACGCCCCTGGTGCGCGCTCGCTCACTCGAGCGCGAGACAGGCGTTCCCGAGATCTGGCTCAAGGTCGAAGGTCAGAACCCGACCGGTTCATTCAAGGATCGCGGAATGGTCGTCGCTGTGGCGAAAGCGCTCGAACAGGGCGCGCGCATGGTCCTCTGCGCATCGACCGGCAACACGGCCGCTTCGGCCGCCGCGTACGCGGCACGCGCGGGCATGTCGTGCACCGTGATCCTCCCCGCGGGGCAGGTCGCGGCCGGCAAGCTCGCGCAGGCGATCGCCCACGGCGCGCGCGTGGTCGCGGTGCGCGGCCCCTTCGACGCCGCTCTGGCCGTCGTGCGGACGCTTGCCGAACAGGGCGAGGCCACCCTCGTGAACAGCGTCAACCCGGACCGCCTCGAGGGCCAAAAGACGGCCGCCTTCGAGCTCTGCGAGACCTTCGGGGACGCACCCGACGCCCTGTTCATCCCCGTGGGAAACGCCGGGAACATCACCGCCTACTGGAAGGGCTTCGTGGAGGCGGCCCGGACCGGCCTCGCCCACAGAAGGCCTCGGATGTACGGCTACCAGGCCGAGGGTGCGGCGCCGCTTGTCCGCGGTGCTCCCGTGGCAGAGCCCGAAACGATCGCGACGGCGATCCGCGTCGGCAACCCCGCCTCGTGGAGGGGCGCCGTGGCGGCCCGAGACGAATCGGGCGGCGCGATCGACGCCGTGACCGACGCCGAGATCCTGGACGCGTACAGCTTCCTCGCCCGCTGCGAGGGGGTCTTCGCCGAGCCGGCCTCCGCGGCGGCGATCGCCGGGCTGCGCAAGCGCGCCCGCGCGAACGGCCTTCGCGGCGCGTCGCGCGTCGTCTGCGTCCTTACGGGCAACGGTATGAAGGACCCCGAACGAGCCCGCTCGCTTGCCGGCGGCGACATCGCCACGGTCGAGGCCACACCGGACGCGGTGCGCGCTGCGTTGAGGTCGTAGCAGTGGGGGAGCTTCGGGTGCGGGTGCCCGCGTCCAGCGCGAACCTTGGCCCCGGCTTCGATTCCTTCGCGATCGCCCTTCCCCTTCTGGCCGAGTTCGACCTTCGCCCGGCCCGGGCCTGGTCGGTGAGCATCGACGGTGGGGCCAGCGATCAGGACAACGGGATGGAGAACGGAACGCCCACTGGTGAGGACAATCTCTTTGTCGTCTCGGCACGCGCGGCGGCGGAAGCGGCCGCCGAGACTCTCGGCTCCTACCACGTGGTCCAGCGCTCGGCGATCCCTGTCGGACGGGGGCTCGGATCGAGCGCGGCCGCCATCGTCGGTGGCGTCGTGGCGGCGAACGCGCTCATGGGCGAGCCACTCGACCGGCGGACACTCCTGCGGGTCGCGAGCGAGGTCGAAGGGCACGCCGACAACGTCGCCGCCGCGCTCTACGGTGCGTTCACCGTCGCGCTTCCGAGCGACGACGGGCCGGTCGCGACCCGCATCGCGTTCCCGCGCTCGTGGCGCATTTGCCTCTTCATTCCGCGCGAACCGCTCACGACCGAGAAGGCTCGCGCCGTACTTCCGGCCAACGTCTCGCGAGCCGACGCCGTCTTCAATATCGCCCACGCCGCCGCGCTCCTCGCCGCGGTCCTTCGGTCCGACGGCGCGCTGCTCTCGATCGCCATGGCGGACCGGCTCCATCAGCCCGCGCGGGCCCAGCTCGTGACCGGCCTCAACGACATCATCGCCGCCGCGCGGGGCGCGGGCGCGTTCGGAGCCGCGCTGTCGGGGGCGGGCCCGGCCGTCGTCGCGTTCGCGCCGGCGCGGCTTGCCGCGCGGGTGGTCGAGGCGATGGAAGAGGCCGCGCATGCCGTCGGGACGAGCGGGCGCGGCCGCGTCGTGCGCGTGCGCGCCGCCGGTGCTCAGGTCCAGCGCTCGTGAGGTTCGGAGCGCTGCTGCTCGCGGCCGTTCTGCTCGCCTCGGCATGCATCGACAATCGGGTCGTCGTGACGACGCCGACGCCGACTCCGGTCCGAACGACAGCCGCGCCGAGCCCGAGCCCGAGTCCCACGCCCAGCCCGACGCCGACGCCCACTCCGGCGCCGACGCCGCTCCTGTCGGCGCGCGGCGGGATCCTCGTGAAGGAGCCCCTCGCGAACTCGCGCGTTCGCAGCCCCCTCACCGTCAGCGGCGACGCGAGCGTGTTCGAGGCGGCGCTCATCTGGCAGCTGACCGACACCGCGGGTCGCGTCCTCGCGAGCGATTTCACCACCGCGACGGCGGGCGCACCGGCCAAGGGAACGTTCACGATCACGGCGTCCTACAAGGACCCGCCGTCCGAGATCATCGGATTCGCCGAGGTCTTCACGCGCAGCCCGAGGGACGGAACGATCGATGAGATCGTCCGCGTCCCGCTCATCTTCGCCGCAGCGCGCTGATGCGCCTCGCGCTCCTGGCGATCCCGGCGGTGCGGAGCGCGCTATCGCTCGAGATCAACCGAGACATCGAATATCACGCCGCGATCGCCAGCACCCAGGATCGGGCCCGAGCCCTGGCGGCGTCCGGATCCGGCCCGCGTGTCGTCGTCGCCGATCACCAGACCGCGGGACAAGGCACCCGTGGGCGCCCCTGGCACGCCCCGGCCGGCACGAGCCTCCTCGCGTCGTGGCTCTTCCGCCCCGCTCCCGCTGAGCCAGGGCTTTTCGCCCTTCTCGCGGGCGTCGCCGTCTCGCGGGCGCTCGAGCGGCTGGGCCTTCGAGACGCCTCCCTAAAATGGCCCAACGACGTCGAGGCTGGCCATAAGAAGGTCGCCGGAGCACTCGCCCATGCGACCACTGATGGGGAAGGCGGTTCGCTGGTGCTGGGGATCGGCGTGAACGCGCATCAGCAGCTCGAGGACTTCCCTCCGGAGCTGCGCGGGACAGCGACGTCGCTGGCCCTCGCCGGGCACACCGTCGATCGCCTCGTCCTCTTCGTCGACCTCACGCGCGAGCTCGAACGCGTCGCCGCGCCTTCCGAGCGGCAACCCGCGCTCGACGAGTGGCGCCGGCGCTCCACGCTCCTGGGCCGCGAGGTCGAGGTGACCCGTGAGGGCAGACCGGTCGTGCGCGGCGTCGCTCGGGACATCGCCGAGGACGGTGCGCTCCTGGTCGAGTCCGAGCGCGTCGTGGTCGGCGACGTGCGAGTCATTGCATGAGCGAACGCAGTGTCATCGTCATCGACGGCAGCTCGGCGATGTCAGACCAGGTGAAGCGCGAGTTCAATTTCCGACTGCTCCCGATCCACGTGCTTTTCGGCGACGAGGACTTCACGCCCGGCGTCAACATGACCCCCGCGGAGTTCTACGCGAAGCTCGCATCGTCGAAGACCCCGCCGACGACCGCCGCGCCATCGCTCGGCGAGTGCGTGGAGATCTATCAGACCCTCGTCCGCGAGGGGTTCCGTTCCATCCTGGTGATCACGGTCATCAACGAGGCATCGGTCACTCACACCGTCGCGAAGACCGCGGCGCAGCAGGTGAGCGGCGCAAGTATTGAGGTCGTCGACTCGCGAACCACCGCCGGCGGCATCACGCTCATCGCGACCGCGTGCGCCCGTATGCTCCGTGACGAACGTGGCTTCGACGCGGCGGTAGCGCTGGCGCGGCGTCTCGCCGGTCGGGTCCAGATCCTTGCGCTGATCGATACGCTCGAGTACCTCCGCCGTGGAGGCCGGGTGTCCGGAGCCCAGGCCGCCTTCGGCGCGCTCCTTTCCATCAAGCCGATCGTCGAGGTGAAGGACGGTGATCGCGTCCTCATCGACAAGGTCCGCACTCGTGAGCGTGGCGTCGAGCGGCTCAAGCAGCTCATCGAGGAGCGCGTCCCACCGGGCTCGCGCATCCACGCCTGCGCGATGCACACCAACCACCCCGAGCGCGCTCACGTCCTTGGCGAATGGGTCCAGCAGCGGTTTCACTGCGTCGAGTACTGGACTGCCGAGGCGGGCCCCATCATTGGGACGCACACCGGCCCCGGCGTCGCGGGGTTGTGCTGGTATCGCGAGGAGGATGCTCGGGCGTGAGGCTTCGTAACCCGTTCGGTCGAAAGACGAAGGAGTTTCCGTCGCATCTCTGGACGCAGTGTCCGAGCTGCGGCGAGATGCTGTTCAACAAACAGCTCGACCGCAACCACAACGTGTGCCAGAAGTGCGGCCATCACTTCAAGCTCGGAGCGCTCGCGCGCATCGACCTCCTGGCCGATGCGAAGTCATTCAGCGAGACGGACGCCGACATGGTTTCGTCCGATCCGCTCGGGTTCGTCGACAGCAAGCCATATCCGGAGCGCATCGCGGCGGCGCAGGCGAAGAGCGGACACAAGGACGCGGTCCTGACCGGGGACGCGCAGATCTCGGGCATCCCTGTCGTCCTCGCGGTCATGGATTTCGAGTTCATGGGCGGGTCGATGGGCAGCGTGGTCGGCGAGAAGCTCACCCGGGCGGCCGAGCGCGCGTACTCGGCGCGCAAGCCGCTCGTCATCGTCTCCGCGTCCGGGGGCGCGCGCATGCAGGAGGGGACGATCGCGCTCATGCAGCTCGCGAAGACCGTCGCTGCGGTCGCACGCCTCGACGACGCGGCTATCCCATTCATTAGCGTGCTCACGGACCCGACGACGGGCGGCGTCCTGGCCTCCTTCGCGTCGCTCGGCGACATCATTCTCGCCGAGCCCGGCGCGCTCATCGGCTTCTCCGGTGCTCGTGTCACCAGCGAGACCATCGGGGAAAAGCTGCCGAAGGGTTTCCAGCGAGCCGAGTTCCTGCTCGAGCACGGCTTCGTCGACCAGGTCGTCCCGCGGTCGCAGCTCAAGGAGCGCATCGCATTCTTCTTGAACGCGTTCCGCGTCGCGGGTCAAGACCTGCGCTGGAGCCTTTGAGCGATGTCCATGCTCGATCGCATCGTCGGCTCGCGGCGCGCCGCGGAAGGCAACGGCCATCTCGCGGTCGAAGCGGGACTCATCACCGACGCGACGCAGCTCGCGTCGACCCGACCGACGCCATGGCAGACGGTGCAGACCGCGCGCAACATCGCGCGCCCGCACGCGTACGACATCATCAGCCGGGTCTTCGATCGCTTCCAGGAGCTGCACGGGGATCGCGCTTTTCGCGACGACCCGGCCATCATCGGCGGGATCGCCGAGCTCGGTGGGCGCCCCGTCGTCGTCGTCGGGCAGCAGAAGGGCTCGTCGACCGAGGAGAACATCGAGCGCAACTTCGGCATGCCGTATCCCGAGGGCTATCGCAAAGCGATGCGCCTCTACCGCCTCGCGCAGAAATTCCACGTTCCGCTCATCACGCTGGTGGATACCCCGGGCGCCTATCCCGGTCCCGAGGCCGAGGAGCGGGGGCAGGCCGAGGCGATCGCCTCGAGCATCCAGCTCATGACCCGCCTCGCCGTCCCGGTGGTGGTCGTGGTGCTCGGCGAGGGCGGCTCGGGTGGCGCGCTCGCGCTCGGTGTCGGCGACGTCGTGCTCGCGCTCGAAAACGCGACGTACTCGGTGATATCACCCGAGGGTTGCGCGGCGATCCTCTGGCGAAGCGCCAGCGAGGCGGAGCGCGCGGCCGTCGCGATGAAGCTCGCCGGACCCGATCTTCTGGACACCGGCGTCGCCGACGCGCTCATCCGTGAGCCGGCGGGTGGCGCGCACACCGATCACGACGCGACCGCCGCGGCGATCAAGACCGCGCTCATCGCGCAGCTCGAGCGGCTCTCACGTGTGCCGGTCGCGGACCTGCTCTCGCTGCGCTACGAGCGCTTCCGCTCGTTCGGCATGTTCGTCGAGCCGAGTGGCGGCACCGCGCCCGCGCCGCCGCGGCCGTGGTGGCGGCGCATCCTGCGGAATCCCTTGCCGAAAGACGCGCTATGAGCGACAACGATCCGTTCCTTGGACTCGTCGATGACCTCCTTCGCCTGGAGCTGCCCGCCGGCCTGCACGCGGTCACGATCGAGGTCGAGGCGGATGGATTCGCCGTCTCCGTTTCGCGGCACGGGCAGGCCGGGACCGCGACCGCGCCGGCCGCGGAGCGCGAACAGGGTCCGACCGAGAAAACGCAGCGCGTGCACGCGACGACGGTCGGCGTGTTCAGCACGGCGCGAGAGTGGACCACCGGCGATGCGGTCGCGCGGGGCGATGTCCTTGGCGGGATCCAGTCCCTTGGTCGCATCGCCGAGATCAGCGCGCCCGCCGACGGCGAGATCCGCGAGGTCCTCGTGACGGGTGGTGCGCCGGTGGAGTACGGGCAGGCGCTCTTCGTCATTGCCCTCCGCTGACCGAATCGCCGTCAAGGTCCACGAGTCCGGCGACGGCCACGTCGCGCTGGTCACGGTGAACGATCGCGTCACGACGACGCACCGGGTGCGCATCTCGCCCGCCGAACGCGAGCGCTTCGGCGGCGACGACGTCGCGGACCTGGTCAGGCGCTCGTTCGAGTTCCTCCTGGCGCGCGAGGCGAACAGTTCGATCCTTCGCGAGTTCGACCTCTCGACGATCGAGCGGTATTTCCCCGAGTACGCGCGCGAGATTCGGAGCTAGCCGACCAAGGCGGGAGCGGGTGCCTCGACCCGCTTGAGCCCGCGCGCCGCCCGCCAGCCGGAGACCAGGCCGAAGATGGCGATCGCATGCACCGCGATCCCGAGGAAGTCCTCGGCCAACACGAACAGGAGACCGTCGAGGAGGTACAGCCCGGTGCCGATCGCGTACCAGCCGAGCCGTCCGCGGCGCGCGGCCCGCCCGATGAGCAGAAATCCACCGGCGATCGCGATGTCGATGATGAACGCGTAGATCGGCGTGCGCACGGTGTTGCTGAGACCCTCGGCAAATCCGTCGACGAGGTACGTCACGCCGAGGCCGACCACAAGACCCCACTGCGTCCCGGCCGCGTTGAGCACCGAGTTGAGGATCGACGCGCCCCCGATCCAGTAGAACCAGGCGCCACCGCTGTTGCGTCGTTGCAAGAGCTGGAACCGAACGAGGTCCTGGCTGCTGACGGCGGCTCCCGTCGCATCGGACGCGCCCGCGAGCGGCGCCGGGAGGGTCGTCTCCGTGCCAAGCACGGGCTTGCCGTCAACGTGCAGCGTCGGCTGATCGTTGGAGACGCGCGGGATCACCACGGTGAGGACGTGCCCCCCGAGGCTCCTGACGAAGCGGTCGGACTCTGGCGTCTGATCGAAGCGCTCGACCTGTCGCTTGTCGACCGTGACGCGGACGCCGAAAAGCGGCGCGCGATCGACGAGCACACGATGCTGGCGACCCGACGCCTCGGTGACCGCCCATTCCGCTACACGTGCCATAGGCCGGAGATCATCGTCGCGAAGGGCAGGCAACCCGGTAGCGGTCGCGTCTCACCGAGCGGCAGTACGTAGACTCGGCGGCTTCATGGGAACCAATGGGGTCGCATGGCTCTTTCCCGGTCAAGGATCGCAGACCGTCGGAATGGGAAAAGACCTCGCGGATCGTTACCCCAGCGCGGCCCGCGTCTTCGAAGAAGCGAATGACGCAATCGGTGTCGATCTGCGTGCGCTCTCGTTCGACGGACCGCCGGAGGAGCTCGATAAGACCTCGAATACCCAGCCCGCCCTCGTCGCCGCGTCAATCGCGGCCTTGCGCGCGGCAGAGGAAGCAAATGGCGGTCGGTTGCCAGAGCCGGTGGTTGTCCTCGGCCACTCGCTCGGCGAGTTCAGCGCGCTCGTCGCGGGCGGCGCGCTCAAGCTCGCGGATGCGGTGCGGTTGGTCCGCACGCGAGGCGAGCTGATGCAAAGCGCCGATTCCGGAGGGGCCATGGCCGCCGTGATCGGACTCGACGCGTACGTCGTGGCGCGCGCGCTGATCGGAACGCATGTCGTCGTCGCCAACGACAACGCACCGGGCCAGGTCGTCATCTCCGGACCGCGCATCGAGCTCACTCGCGCGGCCGAGGATCTGAAGAGCATCGGTGCAAAGCGGGTCGTACCCCTGCGGGTGTCAGCAGCGTTCCACTCGCCGGCGATGCAGGCCGCCGCGCCGCGGCTCCGTCAGGCGATCGACGTCACTCCGTTCAATGCCCTCCGCTATCGCCTCATCGCGAACGTGGATGCCAAGGTCCACGAGCACGCGCGTGCGATGCCCGCGCTCCTGGAGAAGCAGGTGTGGTCTCCGGTACAGTGGGTCGCCTCGGTCAAGCGGGCCTATGGGGAGGGCGCGTCCGCGTTCGTTGAGTTCGGTCCCGGGACCGTGCTTACGGGCCTCGCCAAGCGGATCCTTCCCGACGTGGTGACCGGGAACGTTTCGGACGAGGGCACGCTTCGGCAGTCGCTTCCGCTGTTGAAGGGAGATGCGCGGTGAGGGTCACCAAGACGTACGTCCGCTTGCTGGCGGTCGACGTCGCAAAGACCGCGGGGTTCTATGAACGCGCCCTCGGACTCATCGCTCGTTCTGAGTCACCAGCGTGGACCGAGCTCTCCGCGGACGGCGGCGTGGTCGCGCTCCACGACGGTGGCGCGAAAGCGCCGACTGAGACGCACCTCGGTTTCGAGGTCGACGACATCACCGCGGCCTGCGCGGCGGTGCAACGCGAGGGCGGCGAGGTCGTCGCGAGACCGGTCGATCAGTACGGCATCCTCGTCGCGCGCGCCGCGGACCCCGACGGGAATCGCTTCTGGCTTGCGCAGGTGTCACCGTAATGACCCCGATCGAGAAGGTCCTCATCGCGAATCGCGGCGAGATCGCGGTGCGGATCATCCGCGCCTGCCGCGAGCTTGGCATCCAGTCGGTCGCCGTGTACAGCGAAGCGGACGCGCACAGCCTCCCGGTCCATCTCGCCGACGAAGCGATCTGCATCGGACCGGCGAACGCGCGCGAGTCGTACATGAACATTCCCGCGATCATGTCCGCGGCGCTCCTGTCGGGCGCGCAGGCGATCCATCCTGGGTACGGCTTCGTTTCGGAGAACGCCGACTTCGCCGAGGTCTGCAAGGACCACGGCCTCGTGTTCATAGGCCCGCCGCCCGAAGTTCTGCGGCTGTTCCACGACAAAGCGCAGACACGGCTCGAGATGAAGCGCGCCGGGATGCCGGTCATTCCCGGTTCGGACGGTCCGGTGCGCAACGTTGCCGAGGCGCTGCGCATCGCCGAAGCGATCGGCTATCCGGTGATGCTGAAGGCGAAAGCCGGCGGCGGCGGGCGCGGGATGCGCAAGGCGATCTCGCCCTCCGAGCTGCAGCGCCTCTGGCCGCA
>Ga0209806_1002672_pt1 | contig 11025 bp, 6 predicted proteins | sample GraSoiAngelo_152_FD_186166 | JGI IMG/M metagenome (GOLD analysis project Ga0209806, IMG submission 186166) | Grasslands soil microbial communities from the Angelo Coastal Reserve, California, USA - 14_1009_12_30cm (SPAdes) (version 2) | ecosystem: Environmental > Terrestrial > Soil > Grasslands ... | reverse complement strand
CCTACGAAGTGGACAAGCTGGGACAACTCGCGATCGTGCCGCTGGCGGCGGCCAAGCCGACGATCATTATGGCCCTGCCGAACGGAGCACACGGCGCGACGATTTCGCCCGATGGTCGGCGCTTCGCAATACTGGCGGACTCGCGCGCCAAGGATCCTCTTGAAGGTGTGCACACGGTCGTCGACAACGACCAGACCAGCTTGTATGTCGTAGGCGCAGATGGAGGAGGAGGTGCGTGGTGGTGTCCGGATTTGAACGTCATTACGGATATCGCGTGGTCGAAGGATTCTGCCGAAATCGCGGTGATGACTCAAACCCCGAAGATCGGTTTCCACGAGCTGCACTCGTTCGTGAATATTTGCGGCGCAAGGGGTTCACGCCGGCTGGCGGAGATTCCTGACGGGACCAGCGGGATCGCCTGGTCGGACGACGGGAAGGAAATCGTTTTTGCGGCGACCACCACTCCGACCTTAACGCCCGAACACGTTTGGACCGTGCCGGTCGAGGGCGGCCCGCCGGTGGATCGCACCCCGCAGCTCGCGGGAACGGCGACGACCGTGACGGCCGATCCGCGCGGAACGGTGTGGGTGGAGATGCACAAGGGAGTGATCACCGAAGCCGACACGTTTCGTCGAGGGAAGCTCGAAACGATGTACCGCTGGCCGGGAGGGGTTCTCGAAGGCCTGCCCGTGTTTCCGGCATTCAGCACTTCGCCGGACGTAGTGGCGTTTTCCGTCGAGGATCCGGAACATACCACCAACGTGGCCGTGAAGTCTGGAACCCAGCTGCGGACTATCACTCACGAAGGGGACGACACGCTGGGGAGTGTGGCCCTTGGAGAAGTACAGGTAGTCGATTGGACGTCGAAAGAGGGAATCAAACTCCAGGGCATCGCCACGTTTCCGCCGGGATACACCGCAGGGAAAAAATGTCCGTTCCTGGTGTTACCGCACGGCGGACCGGAAGATAACGACCGGCTCAATTTCGATGTAGTTGTGCGCCTCATCGCGGCGATGGGCTACGTGGTGCTCGAACCTGAGTACCGCGGCTCAACCGGCTACGGGGCGGATTTTCTGTCCGCGATTTACCAACATTTCGGCGATCGGGCGTATCGCGACGTGGACAGTGCGACGGATTTCGCCGTGTCCCAGGGCTGGGCCGATCCTAACCGGCTGGCGATTTTTGGATGGAGCGCGGGCGGGTTTATGACCTCGTGGACGGTGACCGAGACGCAGCGGTACAAAGCGGCCATCGAAGGCGCGGGAATTACGGATTGGCTGAGCTTTATCCCCACCAGCGATATCTGGCAGACCGACTACGATGCGCGGTTGCAGGAAAAAGACCCGACTCCCATGCTGCAATTCTCCGCGGTGATGCACGCGGACAAGGTGACCACCCCGCTATTGATTCTGCATGGTGAGGCGGACATCCGCGTGCCTACGTTCCAGGGCCGGGAGTTTTTTGTGCTGCTGAAGGAACGGGGAAAAACAGTGCGCATGGTGACCTACCCTGGCTCACCGCATTTCCCGAATCTGGCCGAGCAGCGCCGCGACGTATTCAAGGAGATCGCGGATTGGCTGGCAAAATACAATCCGTGATCCGGGGTTCCTTAGTTCCTTGACACCCGAAAAGTGAAACGCTAATTTCAAAAGCGGGAAATGACAGGTTACCGCTGGGGTCCGTGGTCCTTAAAATCTAAGCGCAGGGTGTTGGCGAGCCAAATGGGGTTTGCTCACGACCGTGGAGCAGCCGAGTCCTTCCGGGGGAAACGATGCGAAGCAAGCATAGACTCTTGACCGTCGTCCTCGTACTCGTGGGAACGCTAACGAGCACGGGTGCTTACGGACAAGGTGGCGCGACCGGGGCCATCAGCGGCGCAGTTGTGGATACCACTGGCGGCTCGGTTGCCGAAGCTGAAGTCCAAATTCTTGATACTCGCACGGAGTCGCTGGTGCGCAAGGTTTCGACAAACGCGGACGGATCGTTTGTCGTTCCTCTGCTGCCCCCGGGAATCTACGCCGTGGTGGTGAATAAATCGGGCTTCGCGCAGGCCAAGGCCTCGGGCATTGAAGTGCGCGTCACGGAGACCACCAAAGTCACCATTTCGCTCAAACCCGGTGCGGTCACCGAAAAGGTGGAGATATCCGCCGAGATTACCAGCGTGGAAACGACCAGTGCCGCTACCGGTCAGTCGCTGGGCACGGAAACCGTGCGGGAATTGCCGCTGGCCACGCAGAACTATCAGCAGTTGCTGACGCTTTCCAGCGGTGCGCAGAGCGAGCTGAATGCCTCGGCGCAGCTGGGACGTGGCAACGTCCGCGTCATCGTGAACGGACAGCGCGAGGACAACAACAATTACCTGATCGAGGGAATCAGCGCAACGGACTACAACGTGGCCCAGGCCACCTACGTTCCTTTGCCAAATCCCGATGTGATCCAGGAATTCAAGGTGCAAACATCGCTCTACGACGCCAGCCAGGGGCGCAACGGCGGAGGCAACGTCAACGCCATCCTCAAATCCGGCACGCGCGAGCTCCACGGCGATGGGTATGAGTTTTTTCGCAACGACGTTTTGAACGCCAACGACTACTTTTTGAACGCCGCGGGCCAGAAACGTCCGCCGATAAAACAGAACATTTTCGGCGGCAGCCTGGGTGGGCCAGTGGGCCAGGAAAAGTACGGCCTCTTCTTCGTCAACTACCAGGGAACACGGCAGCGCAGCGCGCTCTCGCCGGGCACGCAGATCAACAATCCGGGATTCCCGTCACTGCCGACAACCCGCGATGCTCTGTCGATCGCCAATGCGCTGAGCACGTCGGCATTTCCTATTGCGCCCACAGACATCGATCCGGTCATCCTGAAGCTGCTGCAATTCAAGAGCGAGCAGTTCGGCGATCCGAGCGGGTTTCTCATCCCCTCGGTGGGCACCCCGAACTTGGATCCCCTTAAGATGACTTATTCGACCGCGCCCTTCCTGGTCAGTAAGCCGGGGAAGTATACCGACGATCAATTCACGGCCAATTGGGACCGCGAGTTCCGCGGCGCCCAGGACAAGGTTGCGGCACGGTTCTTTTTCTCGGATTCCGAGTCGCTCCTGCCGTTCGGGGCGGGCGGCCTGCAGGCCTCGCTTGGCGGAACACTAGCGAGCAGCATCAGCGCCACGGATTTGAATTTTCCTTACGACATTCCCGTGCACGGCCGCTTTTTTAGCGCCAACGAGACGCATCTGTTTTCCCCCCGGCTGGTCAATGATTTCCGGTTCGGTTTTGTGCACATCAACGACAGCCTGATCAATGTGCCGCCCGTGACGGTGGCGGACGTGGGCATCAACCGGCCCACCAACAACATCACAAAATCCATTTACAAGTTCACGCTGGGAAGTTCCGGCTTTCAGATGGGGCCTACCCCTCCTGCCGATCAGTTCCAGAATCAGAATACCTTCAACTTGGTAGACACCGTCAGCTGGGTGCTTGGAGCACACGTCTTGCGGTTCGGCGGGGACTACACACGCATCATTCTCGACAAGCTATTTCCGCAGACCTTCAATGGCCAACTGTTCTTCGTAAACAACCCGGGCGGAGCGACAGATTTTCAGAAGCTCGTTGTTGGCGCGCCAGATTTCAGCTTTGGGGGAGGGGGTGTTTTCAATCATCAATACCGCAACAACAACTTCGGGTACTTCGCCCAGGATGACTGGAAGGTACGGCCGGATTTGACGCTGAACCTGGGCCTGCGCACGGAACTCCTGGGCGCGTTCTACGATAATCTTTGCCACATTGGCAATTTCGATCCGCAGCTCGCCAACAGCGGGAAGTATCCTTTTGTTTACGGAGGCTGCGCCAACCAGCTGAAGGTGGCCGGCCTGGCCGGCTCCGGCAACAACACCACGTACCACAACAATTACACCACCGGTCTCGGCCCGCGCCTGGGGTTTGCCTGGGATGTGCTCGGGCGCCACTCCACGACAGTTCGCGGGGGCTACGGAATCTACTTCGTGCGCGAGGACGTTGGCACGGTGGACCAGCTATCGTTCCAAGCGCCGTATCTGCCGATTGCCTTCGGAGGGGGCGCCCCGGGGAGCTTGTCCAACTTTTTCCTCACCGGCGTGAACGCGCTGCCGCAAGCGGGAGTGCTCGACCCCAATTTCGTGCCGTGCCTGGGAGCGCTGCAGAATTTTCCGGGTGGGGACACCCGGCAATTTCCGAACTATGCCTGCGCTGCGGGCAGTGCCGGGCTGGTCCCCTCGCAGTTTCTGTTTGTGCTGACGGTGCCGCGTGATTTCCAGGCTCCGGACACGCAACAGTGGAACCTGACGATCCAGCGGGCGCTCGGAAAAAACTGGGTTTTCGAGGCCGGATACGTGGGAACCCACGCGGTTCACCTGCGGGAGACGCGCACCAGCATTCAGGCCAAGCTGGCCACCGCAACGCATCCGCTGACAGTCACCGCGGAGGACGGAACGCCGTTCCTAATCACCGAAAGCACCACCAGCAATGGAGTTGCGCGATCGAATCTAGAGGGGCTCAATGGCTACGGGGGCTTCCAGATTTTTGCCAACGATGCGTACTCACACTATCACTCGCTGCAAACCACGCTTTCGCGGCGCTGGGTGGCGGGCTATTTTCAGGCGGCCTACACCTGGTCGAAGTCCACCGACGCGACCTCCAGCGGCAACACCGCGCTGAACACGGCGTTCAATGATGAGACCGACCTGAAGTTTTCCCGCGGCTTATCCGACTTCGACCGGACGCACCGTTTCGCGGTGAGCTATCGCTACGACTTGCCGTTTTACCAAGGCGCCAGCGGAGCAAAGGAACGATTGCTGGGGGGCTGGAGTCTAAGCGGCATCACTATTTTCCAATCTGGCGCTCCGTTCTCGGTCACCGACTCGGCCGCCGGCACGGCCTATCTCGGACCCGGGTTGGCTTCTGCCACGCTCGGCGCGCAGCTGGCCCCGGGAGGATCAATCGGTCGCGGAACGACGACCGGTGACATTCATTCCCGGCTGAACGGTTATCTCCAGCTCACTAACTTTACAACCGCGCCGGTGGCCGACCCGGCCGGCTGCCTGGCCGACCCGGCCTTGGCCTGCACCACGGCCTTCGGGAACCTGGGCCGGAACATCTACCGTGGCCCGTTCCAGCAAAACTGGGACTTCTCTTTGATCAAGAATATCAAGATCACCGAGCGACAGAGTCTGCGGTTCACCACCGACTTCTTTAACATCTGGAATCACGTCAACTTCGCGAATCCTTCGATCAACGACGTGGAAACCATTACCCACGACAGTTCCGGGAATCCCACTGCGGATGGGCCATTCGGAAAGATTTTCTCGACCGTGGGGACCCCGCGGCTGATTCAGTTCTCGCTGCGTTACTCCTTCTAGTCCGAGACCATCGACGGGGGGTGTTCCGCCGCCGCCCTTTTTCGCCGCGAAGTGATAAGATTCCCGTCCGGAAATTACCATGAAACGGATTGCATCGCGGGTTTCTCAGCTGCATGGCGAAGGCGCGCTGGCGGTGTATTCACGCGCCAAGGAACTGGAGCGCCAAGGGCGTTCCATCATTCATCTGGAACTCGGCGAACCGGATTTTCATCCCGCGGCCCCGGTGGTGGATGCGTTGCGCAGTGCCGTAGCCGCGGGGCGCGACCGTTACTGCTCGACGCGCGGCCTACCGGCTCTCGCTGAAGCGATTGCCGATTATTTGAAGCGCACGCGCGGCGTGGCGGCGACCGGTGAGCAGGTCCTGGTGGCCCCGGGCTGCAAGATGGCGCTCTCGCTGGCCATGATGGCGCTCGTCGAGCCCGGCGACGAAGTGCTTCTTCCCGATCCGAGTTTTCCGATTTATCCATCGTTCACACGCGGGCTGGGTGCGACGCCGGTTGCTTTTGGGCTGGAGGAGAAAAACAAGTTCCAGCCTGACGTGGATGAGATCGCGCGCAAGGTCACGCCGCGCACCACCATGTTGATCTTCAATTCACCGAATAATCCCACGGGAACGGTTTTCAGCGATGCGGCTATGGAGAAGCTCGCTGTGCTGGCCAGGAAGCACGATCTGTGGGTCCTTTCCGACGAGATCTACGCGCGTATTCTGTTCAGCGGGGAATACCACTCCATTTGGTCGCTCCCGGGCATGGCGGATCGCACCGTAATCATTGATGGATTCTCGAAAAGCTTTGCCATGACCGGCTGGCGACTGGGGTACGCGGTGGCGCCCGTGGAGGTCATCGATGCCATGGACCTGCTGGTGCTGAACACCTTCACCTGCGCCGCGGAATTCACCCAAGTGGCGGCCATCGAAGCGCTGCGCGATTCGACTAGCGCCGTGGAGGCCATGGTGCTGGAGTATCTGAAACGCCGCGACCAGTTCGTCAGCGGGCTCAATCACATCCCCGGATTTCGCTGCCAGGCGCCGGACGGCGCTTTCTATGCGTGGGTGAATATCGAAGATACGGGACTCTCTGCCGAGGAGGTGCAGAGGCTATTGCTCGAGGAAGCCGGCGTAGCGGGAATTGCCGGGGCGGCATTTGGTCCGGGCGGCAAGAACTATCTGCGCTTCTCGCTGGCCAGTGCCAGGAGACTGCTCGAGGAAGCTTTGGAACGTATCCAGCGCGTTTCGCAGCACTGGCGCGCCGCGATTTCCCGCTGATGGGCGATTGTTTTCGGGGAGCTGGAAAATGAAGCATTTGATTTACTTTGGCGCCGCACTGCTCATGACCCTCGCGGGGGCCGTGGCCGCGTACGCGCAAGCGAGACCGCTCGAGGGCGGCGACGTCGAGAGAGTTTACGCCCGCCTGCAGAAGCGCATCGAGCTGATCCCTATCTACGACAACCACTCGCACGCAACATTTCCGGACGACTCCGACATGGACGCCATGACTTCGCCTCCCGAGGAAAGCACGGTGCTGCGCCTCCGCGACACCAATCCCGAATTTGTCGCCGCGGCAAAAGCGCTTTTTGGCTACCCCTATCTTGATTTCCAGCCGGAACACGCGAAGTGGCTGATCGATAAGAAGAAGGCCGCGGAAGCGGCGGGCGGCACGGCTTACTGGGACGGCATCCTGGACAAAATGAACATCGAGACTTGCCTGGCCAATCGCGTGGCGCTGGCCCCGTATCTCGATCCCCGGCGGTTTCATTGGGTGTTCTTTGTCGATTCCTTCCTTTTTCCCTTCGACAACCACGGGCTGATCGCCAAGAACGGCGATCTGGCGGTGTACCTTCCGCTGCAGGAAAAAGTGCTAGAGCGTTACAAGAAACAGGAAAATGTTCTCGGCCTGCCCGCCGATCTGGCCGGCTACGAGGCCTTCGTTCGCCAAACGCTCGCGGAGAACCAGAAAAAGGGTGGGGTGGCCATGAAATTCGAGGCCGCTTATTTCCGCACCCTGTACTTTCGCGATCCCCCGCGTGAAAGAGCGGAAGCGATTTATACCCAGTTCCGCGCCGGTGGCGTGCCATCCGACGAGGACTACATTACTTTCCAGGATTACGTGTTTCGCGTGCTGATCGACCAGGCGGGAAAGCTGAAACTCCCGGTGCATTTTCACAGCGCGGTGGGCATCGGCGACTACTTCAGCCTGCAGAACGGCAATCCGCTGAATCTGGAAAACGTGGTGCGCGACCCGCGCTACCGCAACGTGAATTTCGTACTGATTCATGGCGGCTATCCCTACACTCTGGATATGATCTGGCTGACGGCGGCCAAGAACGTGTACACCGATTCCTCGCTCATGGGCTACTACGTTTATCCCTCGGAGTTGAAGAACATTCTCAAACAGTGGATTTCGCTGTTCCCCGAGAAAATCATGTTTGGCTCAGACGCCTTTCCCTTCAACGATGCGGTCGGCGCGGAAGAGACCTTCTGGCTGGCGGCACGCTCGGCCCGGACGGCGGTGGCTGCGGCCCTGGCAGAACTTGTCGCCGAAGGCGCCTGGAGCGAAGAAAAGGCCCTGGAGCTGGCGCGGCTGTACCTACACGACAATGCCGCCAAGCTGTATGGAGAGAAGAAATGAAGCACGTGGCGTGGAAAAACGTGGAGCGCGAACAATTGAATCCCCTCATCGGCCGCGAAATGCTGGTGGGCGACAAAATCATGCTGGCGCGCGTGCTGCTCAAAAAAGGCGCGCACGTGCCGTTGCATCACCACCACAACGAGCAGGTCACCTACATTCTCGAAGGCGCGCTGAAATTTGCCATCGATGGCCAGGAGCTGGTGGTGCGCGCCGGCGAAGTGCTGTGCATCCCCCCGCACATGCCCCACGAGGCCTGGGCGCTCGAAGACACCGTGGACCTGGACGTCTTCGATCCTCCGCGCGAAGACTGGCTGAACAAGACCGACGACTATTTGAGACATGGTCGTTAACGTCCGGGGACGGCCGCAGCTTTTCTCGGCAGTACGCCGATCCACCATTTTCTCTTTTGTCTCATTTCCGCGGAAGAGCATGGACAAAGGGCCATGGTGTTGTTTACCGTACGTACGTGGCTGAATCCAGCCTGGGAGCCAGCCCTCTAAAGGGGAGCAACATGAAGAGGCGATTTGCTTTGGCAATTCTGCTGCTGGGGAGCGTGGGTGTTGCGCGAGCACAGCTAAGCGCGCCCGCATTGAATAGCGATAGGGGCAACGCCGCTCCGGACTTCGCGGCCAGTTCCGCGGTAAAGGCCGCGCTGCCGACTGACCTTCTGAACCCGTTCGCTCGGCCGGCGGTCACGACCGTCCTGGCCTTGCCGCTAGAAAACGCCGAGCCAGCTTCGCCGTCGCCGCGACCAAAGTTTCTCTACGGCGGCCGCGACGACTACCGCTGGCAGCTGGGCATCTCCGCGAGCTGGTTGCGCTTCCGCTCCACGCCCTTCAGTGCCAACGCTGCCGGCATCAACACGTCGGTGGTGTACTTCACGAATGACTGGTTCGGGGTCGAAGCAAACATCACCGCCGTCTTTGCCCATACAATTTTCTCAAACGAACACGTGAAGATTGGAACTTATGGTGCTGGCCCGAAGATCGCCTGGCGCAAGAAACAGTGGGAACCCTGGCTGCACGGAATTTTTGGCGGCGCTCAAGAACGGCCTCAGCTTGGGGGACAAAGCCGCGGCTCCTACGTCATCAAGGGCGGCGGCGGAGCGGATTACCGCTGGAACCCGCGCCTTTCGTTCCGCTTGGAAGGCGACTACGTGCGCACCGGCTTCTTTAAGCAATCGCAGAACAGTTTCCAGCTGGCTGGTGGAATCGTTTTCCACTTCTAGAACGGGCCCGCTGAAATGGGGGCTCTTCGCCGACTTGAGCACAGCCAAGATGCCACTTGAGGGCAACAATTAACCAACGAACAAGAAGATGCATCGCTCGACCGGACCACGCGCGGGGCCGCAACTGTGGGGCTGGGCGACCTGCTCGGTCCTTGGCGTCCGTGGGATGAGATGCGACGGGCCGGGGATCGACGGGCAAAATGGAAGCGTTGCTCCTGAGGATCAAGCACCTGAAGTACTTACCAGCGTGTACTCATCGGCAAGGAACGCCCACCAGACGAAGCCCGGTATGGGGTTTGCCAACTCATCGGGCTGGTAACCCATTTCCAGGCCGACGCGCATCCTCGCCAACCGCCGCGTGTCCTACTTAGGGCCGTCACACCGGAGGAAGCGCGACGCGGGTTGCTATGGCCACACCATGCCGGGCTTGGGATTGGGCCAAGCTGAAATGTCTGTTGCGTCTATGCCCGATCGCCCTCGTCAGCCTGACAGGAACGGTTTGGAATAAGAAAGATAGCGGAGCTTGATGCCACTCAGGAGCCACTCGCAGCACGGGCTGACTGTTGGCTGGCTATTTGTTCCATCATCTTCTTTTGCATTTCCTTAGGTGTGGGTTGTGCAATGTGGGTAGCGACCATCCAGGTGTACCCCTCGGGATCGACAATGGTTCCACAACGGTCGCCCCAAAACATATCCATCACGGGTCCCTTGGACGCGGCGCCGAGCTTTACGGCCTTGGCAACCGTCTTGTCTGCGTTCTCCGTCAGCAGATACAAACTTGTCGGCGAGGCACCGATTGTTTTGGCGCTGCGGGAACCCTGCGACATTTCCGGCCCCAGCATTAATGTCGTGCCGCGGAGTGTCAGCTCGGCATGGATGGCCTTGCCGTCTGGACCATCCATGATCCCCCGTTTGGCAAAGCCGAATGCCTTTTGATAAAAGTCGGCTGCCGCTTTCACGTCGGTCACCGTTAGCATTGCCGTTACAGAACCGTACTGCTTTTTATTGAGCGGATCGATTTTTCTGGGCATAACAATCCTTTCGTGAGGCGAGTATTCGAGACGAATTTCGGCGGAAGTTGTTCATGATGCCGCTCGAAGAAACGTCTCCTGCAGCGGAGATCAAGAATACTTGAAAGAGAAACGTCCGGTCAACGCGCGAGTCGACCATGCGCGAGTCGACCACCCGGCGCGGTCGGGCAGTAGCCGGAAGAAAATAGGTCACCCCGGTCGTAGGCTTGATGGCGAAGGCAAGGCACGCGCCCGCGGTCAGAAATCGAAGGCTGTGGGCTCTGGTAGGAGAACCTTACTGCCTGGCTGCCAGATACAATTCGTCCCACCAGCAAGGCGTGATGCTTCTCGGGCAATTGGGCCCCGTTCTGGCTGCATGTGAATTCTTGTAGTCGCTATCAGGGGCTTACCCTTCGCAGTTCCGTGCCTCGGTTGAGGATCTGTAGGTAGCGGTAATACGTGAAGAGTCTATGCCGCTGTTTGCCGGTCGTCTCGCGAACTATGCCGAGCTTGACCATGTGCTGTAATGCCTTCGCTACAGTGGGCGCGGAGAATGAGAGTTGTTCTGCTGTCGCCGGGATCGTGATAATAGGCTTACGCTGAAGGTGCTGGTGAACGCGCAAAACAGATGCAGCGGGACGGCCAAGTCTCTCGATCTTGCGGCGGTCTTTTTCGATGAGCGTGAGTATCTCCTTCGATGTATCGGCTGCCTGCTGGGCGGTTTCTTTCACGCCCGTTAGAAAAAAGTCGAGCCAAGTCTCCCAATCTCCGTGC